>Ga0326727_10013322_pt1 | contig 18353 bp, 15 predicted proteins | sample MB2enrmetagenome_FD_207643 | JGI IMG/M metagenome (GOLD analysis project Ga0326727, IMG submission 207643) | Lab enriched peat soil microbial communities from McLean, Ithaca, NY, United States - MB29MY | ecosystem: Environmental > Terrestrial > Soil > Wetlands > Peat | place: USA: New York...
GCAAAGAGCACCTCCAATTCCTAACGTATACATACGTTAGGATTATAACCACAAAAAAAGAAAACTGCTAGATCCCGCCTTGTGGGTCGCGCACCCGTGTCGGACCAGACCAGGCACGGCCTGTGCGAGAATTTGATTAAATCGGCAAGATCTTACAACCTGGGTGACAAACAAGGAGAAACATGAATAGAAATCTCTGCATTGCAGCGGCGCTGGCGCTGTTCTCTATGGCGGCCTTTGCCGCGGAAGATGTCGTGACCGCCGTCGAAGGAACGGTCAAGAAAGTTGACGCCGGCTCCAAAACTGTCGTCGTCAAGACCGCCGATGGCACCGAGCACACCATCCACGTCGTCAAGCGCACCACCGTGCATGGCACAACGGAAACCGCCAAGGGCACCAAAGATGCTTTCCACGGCTTGGAAGAAGGCAGTGAAGTAGTGGTGCACGTCACGACCAAAGGAACCGACGAGACCGCGCAGGAGATTGACCGCGTCGGCAAAGATGGCCTGAAAACCACCGAAGGCACCGTTTCCCACATCGATCGCGGTGCCAAAACGATTGCCGTCAAAACCGCTGATGGCACCGAGGAAACCTACCGCCTAACCGATCACGCTGCCAAAGATATCGCGGAGGGGACGGAGAAGTCGGCCAAGGTGACCGTGTATTACACCGAGGAGGCCGGCCGGAAGATCGCTCACTTTTGTAAGAAGATTTCTTAGCTGGTGAATGGGGGCGGCCTTACATCTCCCGCCGCCCCTCCATGGCCTTCCAGATCGTCACTTCGTCCGCGAACTCGATGTCACTGCCGACGGGAATACCCATCGCTATGCGCGTCGCGCGTACGCCCAGTGGCTTGATTAGCTTCGAAAGATAGACCGCGGTCGCCTCGCCCTCAGCCGTCGGGTTAGTGGCGAGAATCACTTCTTCGATCTGGCCCGCGCCGATCCGCTCGATCAAGTTCTTGATCTTGAGCTGTTCCGGCCCGATACCGCGCAGCGGGGAGAGCGCGCCGTGCAGCACGTGGTAACGCCCGTTGAACTGGCGCGTCGTCTCGATGCCGATGATGTTGTGCGGTTCCTCTACAACGCACAGCACCTTCGCGTCGCGCGACGTGTCGCGGCAAAACTGGCACAGTTCACCCTCGCTGATGTTGTTGCACACGGGACAAAGCCCGAGCTTGTCTTTCACATCAAGGATCGCCTGCGAGAGCCGTTCGGCGTCCTCGCGGCTGCTACGCATCAGGTGAAATGCGAGCCGCTGGGCGGATTTCTGTCCGACGCCCGGCAGATGTTTGAACTCGTTGATGAGCCGTGCAAGTGGTTCGGCGAAGTCCGGCATGGAAAGTCAGGAGAGCAGAACTAGAACATTCCCGGCGGCAGGCCGAGCCCGCCCAGCAGCCCGCCCATCTTCTGCTTGGCCTCGTCTTCCACCTTCTTGACCGCTTCATTACATGCGGCCACCACCATGTCTTGCAGCATCTCGACATCGCCCGCCACTTCGGGATCGATCTTGACGCTCAGCAGGTTCTTGTTGCCGTCCATCTTCACCGACACCATGCCCCCGCCGGCCGAAGCTTCCACGCGGATCTGCGCAACCTCCTGCGCCATCTTGTCCTGCATCTGCTGCGCCTGCTTCATCATCGCCTGCATGTTTCCTGGCAGCTTCATGGTCTCTGGCTCCTAACGCTACTCTAGCCTTTTAAGTCGCGCACCGTGCGAACTTCTCCGCCGAAAAGCTCGCGGAAACGTTGCACTTCGGGATTTTCCAGCGCGCGCCGTGACACCTCGTCTTCCTGCTTCGATTCGGCGACGGGCTCGGCACACTGCACTTCGCCCGGCGTGACCTTGATCTGGAAGGTTCGCGTGCTCACTCGCTGCACGGCCTTCGCTAAATCCGCCGGCTTCATGGCAAGCAGGAACTCCTTCGGCGTGACAAACTGCAGCACGTTCCCGGCTTCAGTGATGTCCGAATGCTCCACCCCGTCGGCGGTAAAGGCCATGCCCATTTCGGTCAATACCGCGTGCAATTCCTTGCGCCAGTCGATGACCCCTTCGGGCACAGGCGCAGGCTCCGGGGCCAGCGCCGTTGCTCCAATCGATTGCGGCTCCGGCCGCGCCGCCGCTTTCTTTGCCCGGTCCAGCTCAAATGGCGAAGGCCCGGTACGAACAGATGGCGTGGCGGCTTTTGGCTCCGCGTCTCGGCGTCTCGGCGTTGGTACCTCTCCGGCTCCCAAACCGGCCAGCGCTTCCTCGATCGACGTCAGCCTGCCCGCCTGCACCAGTTTCACCAGGCCGATCTCCAGATGAAACCGCGGCTGCAAAGAAAACTGCAAATCGCGAAACAGATCCAGTGTTAACTGCAAGTAGCGGGTCAGGTCTTCTTCTGAAAACGCTCCGGCGATCTCGCCGAGCCGCGCTCGCTCGCCCGGCGATCCACCGATCAGCCGCGTATCGCTCCCCGCGATCTTTGCTACCAGCAGATTCCGGAAGTATCGTGCAAGCTCCCGGCTGAAGTGCTGCAAGTTATGCCCGTTGCGCTCGAGTTCATCCACCATCGCCAGCATCCGCGCGCTGTCGGATGCGGCCAGAGCTTCCGTCACCTGCCCGAGCGCTTCCAGCGAAAACGCTCCCAGCAGCGCACGCACTTCCTTGGCGTTCAGCTTCGTTCCGCAGCAAGCAATCGCCTGATCCAGCGCCGAGAGCGAATCGCGAATGCTTCCCTCGCCTGACTGCGCCAGCACCGCCAGCGTTTCCGTGTCGGCTTCTATGCCCTCCTGGCGGCAGATCCACTCCATCCGCGCCACCACTTCATCGAACTCTACGGACCGGAAACTGAAATGCTGGCACCTTGACGCAATCGTCGCGGGAATCTTGTGGGCCTCGGTCGTGCACAGCACGAAAATCACCCACGGCGGCGGCTCCTCGATCGTCTTCAGGAGCGCGTTGAAGGCTTCGCTCGTGATCTGGTGCGCTTCATCGATAATGAAAACCTTGTAGCGGTCGCGGACCGGGCGATAGCGGACGTTTTCGCGCAGTTCGCGCATCTCGTTGATGCCGCGATTCGACGCCGCGTCGATCTCGATCACGTCCGGTGCGTTGCCTTCGGCGATCTCCAGGCAACTCGCGCACACGCCGCACGGTTCGTTCGTGGGACCTTTGGGAATGCAGTTGACGCACCGCGCCAGAATGCGGGCGACTGTCGTCTTCCCGGTGCCGCGCTGGCCGGAAAAAATGTAGCCGTGCGCGATACGCTGCTGCGCGATCGCGTTCTCGAGCGTGGTCTTGACGTGTTCCTGATTCACCACGTCCGCGAATGTTTGTGGCCGGTACTTGCGAGCAATGACTTGATACATGCGGAGGGAAGCGCCAGGCCCCGGGTGATCCGCGGCACACAGGTTAAACCGCTACCGTTGCTTCTTTCCAGACCTGGCGGGGTTTGCAGCCGCCCATTGCACGGAGCCCGGAACCTAGCAACCACCCATCCTAGCACGCAGGTGAGCACGGTGCCCAATCCGATCGATACACTTAACCCAAGGAACCAAATTGTCGAATCGCCGTCAAAAGGAGGAAGGAAGGGAGACGTCCGTGTTCGCTTACCTGGAAGATCTGAGCCGGGATTTCAGTTTCGGCATCCGTAATTTGCGGAACAACCTGGGTTTCGCCGTGATGGCCGCCGGTTCGCTCGCACTTGGCATCGGCGCCACCACCGCCATGTATAGCGTGATCTATGCCGTGCTCCTCGATCCGTTCCCGTATAAGGACGTCGCTCATCTCGTCAGCCCGGCATTCCGGGAGCCAGGGAGACGCGGTTACCGCACCTATTACACCACCGATCAGTACCTCGAAATTGCGCAGCGGAACACGATTTTCGAAGGCGTCGTGATCTCGACCATCGACGACATTCTCTGGACCGGAAGCGGCGAGCCGCAGCGCCTCCGCGGGAACCACGTCACCATGAACACGTTCTCGGTAATGGGCGTCCCGCCGCTGCTTGGCCGGGTCACGACTCCCGCTGATGCGGCGCCCGGCGCCGAACCGGTCGCGGTTCTCGGCTATCGATTCTGGCAGCGCCAGTTCGCGGGCGACCCCAGTGTCATTGGCCGCCATCTGATCCTCGACGGCACCTCGCGAACCGTCATCGGGATCATGCCCCAGCGTTTCATGTTGCGCGGAGCCGACGTCTACGTGCCCATCGTTCCTCTCCGGGGCCAGATCGTCGAAGGGGTCCGCATGGCGCACGTTCTGGGCCGCCTCAAGCCGGGTGTGACCGTGGCGCAGGCGGAAGCCGATTTGCGCCCCATCATGGAAGATCTCCAGCGCCAGGCCCCGCAGGAGTTCCCCAAAACGTGGCGGGTCAGCATTATTCCGTTCGCCGAGCAGTTTCAGAGCGGACTGCATGACGCGCTCTGGATTCTGTTCGGCGCCGTTGGACTGTTGCTTCTCATCTCCTGTGTCAACGTCTCGAATCTCCTCCTTTCGAAAGCCACCGCGCGCAACAAGGAAATCGCCGTGCGTGCCTCGCTGGGCGCGAGCCGTTTCCGGATCATCCGGCAGTTGCTTTGCGAAAGCCTCGTGCTGGCTCTCATCGGCGGGTCGCTCGGTGTCCTCGTGGCGAAAGCAGGCCTTGCGGGAATCATGGCTATGGTGCCCCCCGACACCATCCCGGATGAAGCGCTCATCTCTCTGAACGTCCCCGTGCTTGTCTTCACCGTCGCGATCTCAATCGCCGCCGCCCTGATTTTCGGACTCGCCCCCGCGCTGCATCTTTCCGGCACAGATGTCTTGACCCCTCTCAAGGAGGCAGGCCGCAGCTCCACCGGCAGCAAGCGCCAGAGGTTCCTGCGTGCTGCTCTGGTCGTGGGAGAAGTCGCACTCTCGCTCATGCTGCTCGTGGGTGCGAGCTTGATGATTCGCACCCTGTTCGCTATCGAGAACTTGGGTCTCGGTTTCGATCCGGCCCGTGTCCTGATCGTCAGGATTCCACTCTCCGACAAGCGCTACCCGGATGTCGCCCGGCGCAACGCGTTCTTCCAGGAACTGCTCAGCCGCACCGCGCCTTTGCCCGGTGTCGCCGCCGTTGGCCTCAATTTCGGACTCCACCCGTTCGGGAGTATGGCCGGCCCCGTCGAAGTCACCGGCAACACCCATCCCGATACGCGCCCGGTCCTAATCCACTCCGTCAATGGGGGCTACACCAGGGCTCTCAGTATCGGCTTGGTGACCGGCCGGGAATTCGACGCGTACGACGTTGCCAACGCCACCCATGTCGCGCTGGTCAATCAGGCCTTCGTTCGCCGGTATCTCTCGGATCGCGACTCGCTCGGACGGCTGGTGACCGTTCCTCGCCTGCGCACGCCGCCATTCAACCTCACCGACGCCTCGTTCCAGATCGTCGGCGTGATGCGTGACGCGCTGAATGAAGTTCCGGAGCAGGAACCCATGCCCGAGATTTACATCCCCTATACGATCGTTGGCATGTCCGATGTCCTCGTGCTTTCCGCCAAGGGACGGCCGGACTCCCTCATCAGCGCCGTGCGCGCTCAGGTGCGTGCGATCGATAAGGATCAGCCCGTGACCGACGTGAAGACCATCGAAACCATGCTGAACGACTGGGTGTATTCGCGCCCGCGTTTCAACCTGCTGCTGTTTTCGATTTTTGCCGTGCTGGGCCTCGTGCTCGCATTGCTGGGTATCTACGGCGTCATCTCCAGTTCGATCGCGCAGCGCACGCACGAGATTGGCATCCGCATGGCACTGGGTGCGACCTTCTCGCAGATCATCCGCATGGTGCTGATCGCCGGGATGAAGCTGGTCGCTGCCGGAGTGGCGCTGGGTCTCATCGGCAGCGTCCTTTCCGCCCGCGTCCTCGCCCAACAGGTCTGGAAACTCTCGACCTTCGATCCGTATTCGTTTATCGCAGTTTCGATCCTGGTAATGGCTGCCGGATTGTTGGCTTGCTTCTGGCCCGCCCGCGCCGCGGCACGCATTGACCCGATGTCCGCTCTTCGCCAGGAAGGCCTCTAGCGCTGGACCTTTCTGGTGCCGTCAACTATTGACCGGTTCCGTGGCCTCGACGGGTGCTCCCTCCGGCGGCGCGGCAAGCTCTTCGGTAGGCTCGGACGTTGTCTTTTCGGTGCACTCCCCGGCATCGTGCCGGCGAATCCGGATCAGTGCCTGCAACGCCTGGCCGCGCACGCCCTGGTCTCCATCTTTCAGCAGGCACTCCAACATTGGTGCGCAGCTGGCATCGTTTGTCCGGCCCATGGCAAAAGCGGCCGAAGCCCGGGCGATAGGCTCGGGTTTGCGCGTCATGCCATGCAGAGCGCCCATCACGTCCACACCTGTCTGGCGATTGAAATGAAGGCCGACCAAGGCATTCGCCGCCACGCGATGATCCGGATCGAGCGCCGCCTCCTTGAACACAGCGCCTGCCGCCTCCGTCCTGGTTTCCCACAGGCCCTCCACCGCGTTGGCGCGGACACGCGCGTCCGGGTCGGCAAGCATCTTGCGAACCCATTCCGGGTTATTGCTGGCCCGCGCATACAACAGGGCCGCTTTCGATCGTATGTACGCATCCGGATTCCGTAATAGCTTCGCCAGTGTCAGAAGGATGTGCCGGTTCGGAGGGAGTTCCGCTACGATATCAAGGGTCCGCTTGGGCCGTACCAAGTCCACTCCCAAGATGGCATCGTCGTCTTCCAAAGGAAACCCGATCTGGAGAAGCTTGGCGTCCAGCGTCGGGTCGAACGCCACCCACCGCTTCGCGAACGCCGTCGCCTTGCACAACGACAGCACATTCGGATCGATCAGGCTGCTGAGCAGTAGTGCGCTCGACCACAGTACCTCCAGTAGGGAAGCCGCCCCCGGCCGCTCCAAAGAAGTCCTCAGAATGCGGCACGCCGATGGGAAGAATGCGGAAGGGTCCTTCTCCAGCAGCCGCCGCACATCGCGCTTGAATAACGCCGAGCTGGACTGAACATCGTCCACCATGTGCTCCAGAAACGCGTCCTCGCCTGCCGCTGCAGCCGGCACGTTGGCCTCCCGCAGGAAATCCCCCAGCAGCTCTTGAACCGGCACGTCCATGGCGCAGATCTAAAACTTGCTTATCGGCGAGACGCTGGAAACCTTTAACCGGACCGCCAGCCCCTCCGGCGAATCCATGAGAGAGATCATCGCGGAGAAATTGCGGCTGCTGGGCGCGTTGCAGTAAAAGGCTGGAAATTGGCCACTATCTTCCGGAAAATGATTTCGCCAGGCAACCGGATCCGCGTCCTCGTAGTCGACGATTCTGTTGTGATCCGCCGCCTGGTGACGCATGCGCTGGAGCAGGAGCCCTCGCTCGAAGTCGTGGGTTTCGCCTCGAACGGCTCCATCGCGCTAGGGCGCATCCCGCAGTTGAATCCCGATGTCGTGACGCTGGACATCGAGATGCCCGAGATGGACGGCCTGGAGACGTTACGCCGGCTGCGAGTAGAGTACCCGCTGATTCGCGTGGTGATGTTCAGCACGCTCACGGGGCGCGGAGCGTCGATTACCCTGCAAGCGCTGGCGCTCGGAGCGGACGATTACGTCACCAAGGCTTCCAACGCGGGATCGCTCGACCGCTCAATGGCCAGCCTGCGCGCAGAGCTGATCCCTAAGATCAAGCAGTTCTTCCTGCTGCCCGGAGAGACACCGGAGGTTGCGCAGCCCGCTGTGGCGCCCGCCCAGACCGCAGTTAAGGCCCCTGTTCGGCTCCCGGCGCGGGGCCGAAAAGTGCTTGTGATCGGGGTGTCCACCGGCGGGCCCAACGCGCTGAGCACGATCATCCCCCTGTTCCCGCCCGATTTTCCGCTTCCCATCCTGATCGTGCAGCATATGCCGCCGCTGTTCACGCGCCTGCTTGCGGAACGGCTCCAAGCCATCACCAGTCTACGAGTGGAAGAAGCGGCCGAAGGAAGCCCGGTCACCCCAGGCAAGGTCTTGATCGCACCGGGCGACTACCACATGCAGGTCCGCAATGGCGGGGACCCCGCCGTGGTTGCGCTTGACCAGTCACCGCCCGAGAACTCGTGCCGCCCTGCGGTAGATGTGCTGTTCCGTTCGGTGGCGCAGGCTTACGGAGGCGCGGTGATTTCCGCTGTCCTCACCGGCATGGGGCAGGACGGCTTGCGGGGTGTTGAGGCGCTGAAAGCCCGAGGGGCTTACGTGATTGCGCAGGACGAGAGTTCGAGCGTCGTCTGGGGTATGCCAGGTGCGGTGGTTGCCGTCGGGCTGGCGGATTGCGTGGCCCCGCTCGAAACCGTGGTTCCCGAAATTCTGAAACAGATCGGCAGAGGCTGACGGATGCTCATGCAAGGTTCCACACCCCCAAATCCAGCACCCTTGGAAATCGACCCGGAAAGCTATCGTTTTCTCCAGGACTTTGTCTATCGCGGGTCGGGAATCGTTCTGGACGCGGACAAGCACTATCTGATGGAAGCCCGCCTCATGCCCATCGTCCACCAGCGGAACTTGGGATCGCTCAACGATCTATGCGCTTTGCTCCGCGCCAACCACGATGCGGTTTTACAGCGGCAGGTTGTCGAAGCCATGACGACCAATGAGACATTCTTCTTTCGCGATATGCCGCAATATGACGCCCTCCGTTCCGTGACACTCTCCGAACTGGTCCAGCAGCATCAGGACACCCGGAAGCTGAGTTTCTGGTCTGCCGCCGCCTCCTGCGGACAAGAGGCTTATAGCCTCGCCATGATGCTTCTGGAAATGGGCCTTGGCGACTGGAATATTCAAATCCTCGCGACCGATCTCTCGACCCAGGTGCTGGAGCGCGCCCAGGCCGGCAAGTACATGCAAATTGAAGTAAACCGAGGGCTTCCCGCGGCTTATCTGGTCAAATACTTCACCCGCGCAGGTTTGGATTGGCAGTTGAAGGATGAGGTGCGGCGCTTGGTGCGCTTCGCGCCCATAGACCTGCGGCAGAGCCTGTGCATGCTCGGACCCTTCGATATCGTTTTTTGTCGCAACGTCTTGATTTATTTCGACATAGAGAGCAAGAAAAAGATCCTGAGCGAACTGCGGGAAAGCTTGTTCCGGGGAGGCTATCTTCTTCTGGGCGCCAGCGAGACCACTTTGAACCTGGACGACCGATTCGAGCGGAAGGTTTTTGGGCCGACCGTCTTTTATCGGGTGCCCTAAAGGAGAGTTATGCAGACCCCTTTTCCGCTCACCGCTTATCGGGCTGACTTGGCGCAGATCGTGGTCAGTGTCTTCCAGACCATGTTGGATCTCGAGATTGTGCCCATTGAAACGCCGGAGACGCCGGAACCCGGCGCGCTCACTGCGGCCATTTACTTTGCGGGTACCTGGCAGGGAACCGTGCTCCTTGAGTGCACCCATGCTCAGGCGTGCGAGTTCACCCACCGTCTCATGTCCATTGACGCCCCGGCCGCCATCAACGATGATGTGCGGGATGCCCTGGGCGAGCTGGCAAACATGCTGGCTGGCAATCTGAAATCGGTCTTACCCCACGGAATCGGGCTCTCGATGCCCTCGGTTGTGGAGGGCACGGATTACTCGCTGCGCATCTGCGGCGGAAATCTGGTGGACCGCCTGCGATTCGGTAGCGCGTTGGGTGCGGTCGGCGTGACCCTGATAGAAATGTTGGAGAAGGATTAACGCGGGTTCGCGCCGACCAAACTCTACAGAAAACTGGCCAGCTTGTCTTGTATCTGATCTGGCTCGAACGGCTTGCGTATGAAGCCCTTGGCGCCCAACCGGAGCGCTTCCATGACTTTCGTCTGGCTGCTCTCCGTGCTGATCATCAACACAGGCACCTGAGTCCACTGGTCGTTCGACTTCAACTCCGCCAGCAATTGCATGCCGTCCATTTTGGGCATGTTAATGTCCGAGAGGATTACGTTGATAGTCTCCGTCTTTAGAATCTCCAGGGCAGCGCAACCGTCGCCCGCCTCAAATACTCTATCGACAGGCAGATTGGTCTTGTGAAGCGCACGGGCCAGAATCATGCGGATGGCTATCGAATCATCAACAATCAGTACGTTTAGGCCCATGAGCCCCGTCCCTGGTTTACTAATCGGCGGATTCCAGCCAAAAAAATAGTACAGTAGTAAAGCTTCCTCATGATGCTCAGGCAGGACGTCCGCTACGCCTTGCGCATGATGCGGCGCACCCCCGCATTCACCGCCGTGGCCGTCCTGTCGCTGGCGCTAGGCATTGGCGCCAATACCGCGATCTTCAGCCTCATTAACGCCCTGACGTTGCGCCCGCTGGCGGTCGATCATCCGGAGCAGCTTGTGGAATTCCTGATTCAATACCCGGGTGAACCTCCACTGAACGTTTTCTCCGTGCAAAGCTACGAGCACTTTCGGGATCACAATCACGTTTTTTCAGGACTCACTGGCGTTCAACACTCCCGTCTTCATGTGCGCGGCGCGGGCCTCGAGCTAGAGACCGTCGTTGGATTTCGTGTGGCCGGGAACTTCTTCCAGATGCTTGGTGTGAAGCCCGCGATCGGCAGGCTGATTGGTCCTGGGGACGCCGCGAACTCGGCCGTGGCTGTGCTGAGCTGGTCCTATTGGAAAAACAAGTTCAATCTTGATCCAGCCATTGTGGGCAGGCGAATCGTTGTGGAAGATGTGCCGGTGACTGTCGTCGGGGTGGCTCCACGCGAGTTCTTTGGATTACATGTAGGAGTCCGGCCGGACATCTGGGTGCCACGGCCTGTAGAGTCGGGGCCCCTGGGTTTGATCGCCCGGTTGCGGCCCGGTGTTTCGATCGAGCAGGCGCGTGCGGAAATGGCGGTGCTCTTCCGGTTTACTCTCGAAGAAAGAACCAGGGACAGCAACGACCCCTTGCAGCACCAGCTCAAGTTTACAGTGGAGCCCGCGGGCGCCGGCCTGTCCACGCAGCTGCGCGACAAGTTCGCGAGGCCGCTGGTGGCGCTAATGGCCGTAGTGGGCTTGTTGTTGCTGATCGCCTGCACCAACCTGGCGAACATGCTGCTCGCGCGCGCGGCTGGCCGCCGCCACGAAATGGCCGTTCGGGTCGCGCTGGGCGCTGGCCGGTTTCGCCTGGTGCGCCAGGTATTGACCGAATCTCTGCTGCTCTCCGCTGCGGGCGGCCTGCTCGGAATCATCCTCGCGTATTTCGGCGCTGATGCGCTGGTGCAGATCATCACATCCGGACGGCCCATCATCGGGATGCCGCCTAACATCGAGATTGGTGTCCACCCCGATGTGCGTGTGCTGCTTTTCACCGGCGCGGTCGCGTTGTTAACTGGGATGCTGTTCGGACTGGCTCCTGCCTGGAACGCCTTCGCTTCCGCCCCGGCGCCTTCGCTGCGTGATTCCGGCGGGCTGGGCGCGACGCGATTCCATCGTCTTTTCGGAAAGAGCCTGGTAGTGGCGCAGGTGGCTTTGTCGGTGGTGTTGTCGAGCGCTGCCGGCCTGTTTGTCGCCAACCTGTCGAACCTCGAGCACCTCGACCTGGGCTTCCGGCGCGACCACGTTCTGCTGGTCACGCTCGATCCGTCGCGCAGCGGATACGGCGACGAACAACTATCTAGTGCATACCAGGAACTGCTGGGGCGTCTGGCAACGATCCCCGGCGTGCGCTCGGCATCGGTCAGCGCGCCGACTCCACTGTCGGGCGCTGGCGCCACCGGTTTTGCCAATGTCGAAGGCTACCAGGAACGGCCCGAGGATCGGCGCTGGATTTCAATAAGCTATGTTGCCCCGAGGTACTTTGAAACTCTCGGAACGCCGCTTCTTGCCGGGCGAGGATTCAACTTCGAGGACCAGACGCGCTCGAATGTGGCGATCATCAATCACACGTTGGCCCGATACTATTTTGCAGGCCGCAACCCCATCGGAAAACATGTCAGTCTCTACAACGTGACAGGCGTCGACGAGCCCAGAACATATGAAATTGTAGGCGTCGCAGGAGACGCAAATTACCTCGAGATTCGTGAGCCGGAAAGGCGCGGCATCTATCTGCCGGCGTTCCATAACGGGCGGGTCGACGCGCAGACTTTCCTGATTCGCACCGCTATTGACCCCGAAAGCGTAGCCAGCGATGTGCGGCGCGTGGCTCGCGATGTGGTTAAGACCGTTCCTGTCACGCGCATCACCACTCTGAACGATCAGATCGACGCCTCCATTGTCCCCGAGCGGCTCATCGCTACCCTGTCCGGGTTCTTCGGCGCGCTGGGTGCGCTGCTCGTGGCCATCGGCATCTACGGCTTGCTGGCGTACACGGTAGCGCGCCGCATCAACGAGATCGGCATCCGCATGGCGCTGGGCGCGACGCAGAACGCCGTGTCACGGATGGTGCTGGGAGAGGCGCTCAGGATGACTATCGGCGGCCTGATCATCGGAGCGCCCGCCGCGTACTGGGCCCAGCGTTTCGCCGCGAGTCTCATCGCGGACCTGCCGGCCATGGGCGCATTCCCGATCGCCTTCGGCGCCATGACAATGATCGCGATTACACTGCTTGCTGCGTACGTGCCCGCGCGCCGCGCGTCTCACGTGGATCCGATGGAAGCCTTGCGCCATGAATAGGCCGCTACTTTCGATTTCCGTACGCCTGGTCCAGAATTTCCACCACGTGCGCTACGCGCTGGCCGCGGCCGTGCAGGCGCGCGCCGGCTTCGAGTTGCAGCATGCAGCCCGGATTCGCCGTAGCAATCAAGTCCGCGCCCGTCGCGTTGACACACTGCATTTTCTTTTCGAGCACCGCCATCGCCATTTCGTTTTGCACCACATTGTAGACCCCGGCGCTGCCGCAGCATAAGTCCGCCAGCGGCATTTCGCGAAACTGCAAACCGGGAATGGCTGCCAGCAGGCGGCGCGGTGGAATGCGGATTTTCTGGCCGTGCGCCAGGTGGCACGAATCCTGATAGGTCACTGTGATCGGCACCGGCGTCATGTCCCGGTTGAGTTCGATGGACGCGAGGAACTCGCTCACATCCTTCATCAGCCGGCTGAAGCGTTGCGCCTTTTCCGCGTAAGCCGGGTCCTGTGCCAGCAGCTCGTGATACTCCTTGAGCGTCGAGCCGCAACCGGCGGCGTTGGTGATGATGGCGTCGAAACCGCCGTTGACGACCGCGTCAATGTTCTTCCGCGCCAACTTGCGCGCTTCCGCGCGAATTCCGGAGTGGAGGTGCAGCGCGCCGCAGCAGCCTTGCCCCGCGGGCACGACGACTTCACAACCGTTTTTCTGGAGCACGCGCACCGTCGCTTCGTTCAGGCGCGCGAATGACACGTTGGCGATGCACCCCGCCATCAGCGCCACGCGATAGCGCCGCTCGCCCTTGGCCGGGAACGTCTTGCCGATCTGGTTGAAGAAGAATGGCGGCTCGGCGGGCGGGGAAAGCTGTTCCAGGCGCCCCAGCCGGCCCATCCACTTCCACAAACCCGATCCGCGCACGAGCTTCTGCAATCGGCTCGCCTGGTACAAATACGCCGCGACCCCGGCGGTCGTCATCAGGCCGGGTGATTGCAGCAATTTTTCGAAAACGAATCGGCGCACGGCACGCGCCACCGGTCCACGTTGCGAGTGGTCTTCGATTTCCGCCCGCGCTGCTTCCACCAGGCGCCCGTACTGCACTCCCGACGGGCAAGCGCTCTCGCACGCGCGGCACGCCAGGCACAGGCCGATGTGCTCCATATACGACGGGCCGATCGGCGCTCCGTTCGCGATCTGGACCATCTGATAAATGCGCCCCCGCGGCGAATCCATCTCCACGCCCAGCTCGCGATAGGTAGGGCAGGCGTTGAGGCACAGGCCGCAGTGCACGCAGCGGTCGAGGTCCGCTTGCTGCGGCCGGTCAAATGACACGAAAGAGTCGGCCACGGTTCAAAAGATGATTCGGATCGAACATCTGTTTGATCTTCTTCATCATCTCCAGGTCATTTCCAGGCATGGGCCATAAATCGAGTTTGGCGCGCTGCTCATCGGGTGCGAATTCGATCACCGCTTTCCAGCCGCGTTTCCCAGCCGCGGCTAGCCATCGCACCGCCGCATCAGTGCGGGTGAAGTAAGCGTAGCAGACACCCGAGCCGCAGCGTGCTATGACCGCCGTCTCGAGCGACGCCATGATCTCCGTCACTTGCGCCAGCGTGCACGAAGCGCGCACGACCGCGCCCTGCGCGAACTTTTCGAGAAAATGCGGCGTGTACTCCTGCACTTGCCGCCAGAATCGAGCCTCCTCCTTGCCTTCGAGGATGACGGCATTGCTCGCCGTCAGTTCCCGTCGGCAGCGCTCCACCGTAGCCGCGTTGCCGCTGACTCGCACGGCCAGCAGGTATGCTTTGTGGCCCAGTTGTGCAGCGGCGATGGGATTCAACAAATCGATGGCGGTCGGCGGAATCTGTTCTCGTAGCGTCCCGTCGCGGGCATCGATCGCTGCGTCCAGCGTTTCGAAGGGGGCCAGAAAACTCACTTCCGCGGCGGGCCGAGGCAGCAGCTTGAAATTTGCCACCGCGATGGCAGCGAGGGTGCCGAACGAGCCGATCATGATCTTGCCCATGTCCAGGCCCGCCACATTTTTCACCACCATGCCGCCCGACTGCACCAGCTTTCCCTCGAGCGTTGCGAATTTCATGCCGATCACGAGATCGCGCGCCGTTCCGTAGAGCCGCCGCCGCGGGCCGCTGCTGTTCGCCGCCAGAATGCCGCCAATCGTCGCGCTTTCGGAAAACGGCGGGTCGAGCGGGATCATCTGCCGGTTCTCTGCCAGCAGGCGGTCGAGGTCCGCATAGCGCATGCCTGCCTCCACGCTGATGGTCAAATCGCGCGGCTCATATTGCAACACGCGGGTCAGTGCGGCTGTGGACAGAGAGACCTCGGCAGGTTCGATGGGTCCGCCCATCAGACGTTTCGAGGAGGCGCCGCTCAGCGTGATGGTCCTCTTCCGCGCGGCCGCCGCGGCCAGAGCCTCCGCCAGTTCGTGTGGGCTTTTTGGCAAGATCGCCGTTCCGGGCAACGTCAATTGAGCCGATTTCTCCATTTCCGGCACGCCACTACTTTACGCCGTGCGCGCCTCTGGCGCAAAATCACACCCCTCGTCCCAAGTAAATGAACCGCACGATAAACAGCGCCGTCAACGCGTAAACCAGCCAGTTCACGTCGCGGTGCTGGCCGCGCAGAACTTTGAGCAGAGTGTAAGCCGTGAAACCAAATGCCAGGCCGTTGGCAATGCTGAACGTCAGCGGGATGGCCATCATCGTCAGGAATGCGGGTAGCGCCACTACCGGATCCGTCCAGCGAATCTCTGTGATGGTCGTCATCATGAGGCTGCCCACCACGATCAGCGCCGGCGCCGTGGCCGCCGCCGGAATCGCGCCCACCAGCGGGGCCAGCCACAGCGCGCCAAGGAACAGCAGCCCGGTCACGATCGCAGTCACTCCCGTGCGCCCGCCGGCCGCAACCCCCGCCGAGCTCTCGATGTAGCTGACCACCGTTGATGTTCCGGCCAGTGACCCGGCAATCGTCGCCGAGGCATCGGCCAGCAGAATCTGGTTGATGCGCGGAATCTCGTGCGCGGCATTGAACAGGCCCGCTTTCTGGCCCACCGCGACCAGCGTTCCCACGTTGTCAAACAAATCGACAAACAAAAACGCAAATACAATTTCGATCAGACCCAGATGCATCGCTGAGCGGATATCGAGCTGGAAAGCCGTCGCGCTGATGTCCGCCAGCCGGTAGTTCATCGGCTGCCAGTGAACCAGTCCGGCGGCTACACCCGCGGCCGACGCGCCGATCACACCGGTAAGAATCGCCGCCTTGACGCGCCATGCGAGCAGCGCGGCCGTCAACATCAAGCCGAATAGCGCCAGCGCGGTTGACGGGGCGCGAAGATTCCCCATTGAAACCAGCGTTGCCGGCGAAGGCACAATGATGCCGGAGCTGCGAAATCCGATGAGCGCAATGAACAGTCCCACGCCCGCTGCTACTGCCGCGTACAACTCGTGCGGAATCGCTGAAACGATGAGCCGCCGGACACCAATCATCGTGAGCACAAGAAACGTGACGCCCGAAAGGAATACCGCGCCAAGCGCAACCTGCCATGGCACACCCATGCCTTTCACCACCGAGTAAGTAAAGTAGGCGTTGAGACCCATGCCCGGCGCCAGCGCCAGCGGATAGCGCGCCAATGCGCCCATGAGGATGCTGCCGAACGCCGCCGAGAGGCACGTGGCCGCGGTTACCGCTGCCAGCGGCATGCCCGCCTCATGCAGGATCGACGGGTTCACGAACACGATGTAAGCCATGGTCATGAATGTCGTCCCGCCGGCCAGAACCTCGGTCCGCCAGTTCGTACCCAGCCGTTGAAATTCGAAGTAGCGCTCGAGTCGCCCCCTCAGCGCCTGGATCATGAGAGCAGAGCTTCCACCTCTACCGCGAGAGCCACAAGAGCGCTGTCCCGTCCGGCCTCGGAAACCAGTTGCAGTCCCAACGGCAATCCAAGAACAGGCATGGGAATCGAGATGGCGGGAACGCCGAGTGCCGTCCACGGCAGATTCATCACTGGGTCGCCCGTGGAGGCAAGGCCCGCCGGCGCAGCCCCGGGCGCCGCTGGCGTCACCAGCACCGGATGCTGACGCAGTAGGCTGCTCACCGCGCGCTTGACGACGGCCACGGTTGCGAGCGCCGCCAGGTATTCATCTTCTGGAATGCGCAATCCTTCCTCGACCAGTTGCGCCAGCTTCTCTCCGATCGCTTCCCCGTGCTCGCGCCAAAGTGTTTCGTGTGTCCGTGCGCCTTCATAGCAATTGATCAGCTTAACAGCCGGCGCGAGATCGGCGAAGTTTACCGGCATTTCGACAATCTGGAACTCCAAGTCCGCACTGAGCCGCTCGACCGTTCGCCGGAACGCTGCTTCCATCGCAGGCTCCACTGGAGGCATGAGCGATGGCACGGCGAGACGGCGCACTGGCGGTGCTTCGGCATGGCCCATGCGCGTCCACAGCAATTGCATGTCGTCGGCGGTCTGCGTGAACAGCCCCGCCGTGTCCAGCGATGGTGCAAACGGTAATACGCCCGCAAGCGGCAGCAGCCCAGCACTGGGTTTGAACCCCACCACGCCGCAGAAGGACGCCGGACGCAGCACCGACCCCAGCGTCTGCGTACCCAGCGCGAACGGCACCATGCCCGCCGCAACCGCCACCGCCGACCCGCTCGAGCTGCCTCCCGGCGTGTGCAAAGCATTATGCGGATTCCGCGTGGGCGCCGGATCGAAGTAGGCAAACGCCGTCGTTTGCGTTTTTCCCACCAGCACGGCGCCGCGCTCTCGCAGTTCGGTCACCAAAGCGGCGTCGTCCGATCCCTTGCGCCCTGCATAGATCGGCGAGCCGTACTCCGTCGCTATGTACCGCGTTTCGAAAACATCCTTCGCGCCAAACGGGATTCCGGTGAGCGGCCCGCTTCCCAGAGCCTCTTGCGGCGATATCTCGACCCACGCGCGCAATTGCGCATCGCTCTCCGCAATGCGTTTCAGGCAAAGGTCCAGCAGTTCGTGGGGCGTCCGGCTCCGTGCCTCCAGCCATTCCACGAACTGCCGCAGCAGGCCGCGCTTGGCGCCCGCTGGCCGTTCCGCGTTTACCTTCCCCTCACCGCCCGCCGCCATACCCTCATATAATGTAGTTCCGAATGATGAGAGCTTCCTACTGCCTTTTGCTTTTGTTGGCCGCGCCGCTTTGCGCCCAGGTCGGTATTGAACGCGCGGAAGGCCACATCTCCGTGACTGTCAATGGCAAGCCATTCACCACGCTCTTCTGCGGGCCCGAAACCGGCAAGCCCTATCTGCATCCGCTGCGCTCGGCATCGGGCACGATCGTCACGCGCCACTATCCCATGGAAAACGTCCCCGGTGAAACGCATGATCACCCGCACCAACGCGGCCTCTGGTTCAGCCATGGCAATGTCAACGGGTTCGATTTCTGGGCCAACGAGCCCTCGCAGCACGGTGGCAAAAACACCCGGATCGCGCTCAAGAGCCTCGGCCGCGCTGCCGGCGGCCCACACTCGGGAACTATCGAGGCAACGTTTGACTGGCTCGATCCGCAAGGCGAGCCGTTACTCACCGAAGCGCGCAAAATGACGTTCTACGCCGATCCGGCAAATCGTGTCATCGATTTCGACATTACGCTCGCGGCCGTCAAGAAAGTGACCTTCGGCGACACTAAGGAGGGTACATTCGCCATCCGCCTCGCCGCCGCGCTCGAAGAGCCCACTAAAGACTCGCTGCCCGCTCCCAAGCGCACCGGCCTGATGGTCAGCTCAGAAGGCGGCCGTGGTGAACAACAGGTCTGGGGCCATCGCGCCAGTTGGGTCGATTACTTCGGTGAGATT
>Ga0326727_10013323_pt1 | contig 18352 bp, 14 predicted proteins | sample MB2enrmetagenome_FD_207643 | JGI IMG/M metagenome (GOLD analysis project Ga0326727, IMG submission 207643) | Lab enriched peat soil microbial communities from McLean, Ithaca, NY, United States - MB29MY | ecosystem: Environmental > Terrestrial > Soil > Wetlands > Peat | place: USA: New York...
CCTGCAGCCTTCAACCCAACAATACGCCTTTTCGCGCAAGAATTCCTTACAGCTTTGTTTCCGATCTCCCCAGTCACAAGTTGGCAGCGGCAAAAACCTTTGGATGTCCACTCTTTCCCTCTCGTAGAAATCATAATTGTGACCGAAAATCTTCACCCCACTACGAAGGCTCCAATTTGTGCTACTTGGAGTTTGTGTTGGGCTATAAACTGTTGTTACCCCTTTAAATAGTCTCCTCAAGTTTCTTTCATGGAAGCCAAAGCCAAGGAAGCAAATTCTTTCCGCCTGACTCAAAACACTGCGCGCGGCTTCAAGCTCTGGTGTGTCGTCCTTTGCTTCATGGATAATGGTAATTTGCCTAGCAATACGCGCAAGATCGTTCGACGTTATTGGAATTCCGCCGTATGGCGGCCACGCGCTTTCTTCTGTGGGTGATGGGCCTAATCGCCCATGCACATGAATTATCTTAATCCTTTCAAAGTTATCAACACATTCCGCGCGGCTCTTTTGAGATGACTTCCGCAAAGCCGTAAAAAGGCAGAATTCAAGCGAGCGGTCATAATTAAACGTTATTATGGAGACTTTGCTTTCTCCAAAACTCTCGAATTGGTTTCGGTTATACATCTCGTTAAAGAGATATTGATACCAGTCATTCGTCGCGTAGATAATGTCGGGTTTCTCATAGCGCAAAAGCTCGGAGGCTATTGCGCAACGTCCCATGTCAATGAAATCGGTCCGGCTTTCCAGGAACGCATCAACTGACTGGCTTGCAGAGCCGTTGAGTTCACTGGAAAATTGCTTGACGTTAGCTCCGACGAAGTCGAATCCGGCTACGTGTGTCAAGTCGTTGAACAAAGGCGAGCCCGGATTCGCCGCACCCTTAATTATATCATCGAGCAACGTGCGCCCAACCGGATAGCCGTATGGATGGCTAGCGCCTGCGCCAAGTACTAAAACTGTTGGCTTCGTAATCACGGGCCAAATGGACCATTATCGCCGAAATTCGTCAAGGCTTTTTGGACGACCGGCAAGGCCATTCGCAAATCCCAGCCAGTGTCATTGGCAACCCTCCAGAATCAATCCTAAGCGCAACGGCAAGCATTTCCGCGTGAGGAGGGACAACACTGCAAAGGCGGTGCTGTGTTTTGTAATTGCTTCAGGTTTCGTCCACAGGCAAAATTCGCCGCGCAATGCAATACATAGCGACGCAAAACTTCGTTGAGGTTTTAGAAAACCCTCTTAAGATTGGCGTTCCTTTCGATCGGGCCTCGCAAGGGCATCTCGTGAGGGGCGACGGGTCCGCGCCCTTATTGGTTTTGAGCGGGCCGGTCGCCGCGAAGAAAGAAGGAACATGAATCAGAAAACACTCATATGCCTGCTGACAATCCCGCTGGCGGTTTTGCTTCACTTGGCCGCGCCGACTGCCGCGCAAGCTCAGTTGTATTCCATCACAAATGCCAATGGAAGCATCTACTTTTACAGCATAAAAGCGAACGGCAGTATTAACTTCTCCGCTTACGCCGGCCCAGGCGGAAGTGTGAGCATCCCTTCCACGATCAATGGCCTACCGGTTACCAGCATCGGGTTGGAGGCGTTTTGGATGTTACCAAGCCTGACCAGCGTGACGATTCCCAGCAGCGTCACCAGCATCGGCAATTATGCGTTTGGTGACTGTACTGGTCTGACCAGCGCCTATTTCCGGGGCAATGCTCCCGCCGCTAATTCCTCTGTGTTCGATTATGACCCCTACGCGACGGTCTATTATTCGCCTGGCACATCCGGGTGGAGTTCCACTTTTGCAGGTCGTCCAGCCATTCTCCAAGCAGGCTCGTTGCAAGTGACGATCACTCCGGTTGGCGCAATCAACGCTGGCGCAAAATGGCAGGTGGATGGCGGAAGTTGGCAGAGCAGCGGCTGGACTCTCACCAATCTGTCGGTGGGTAATCATGCGGTCAGCTTCAATACGGTCAGCGGCTGGAGGACACCCGCCAGTCAAATTGTGCCTGTCAGCGCCAACTCGACGGCGACAACGAGTGCAACGTACGTCGCTATCGCCTCATTGCAGGTGACCATCAGCCCGGCAGCAGTAATTGCGGCCGGAGCGCAATGGCAGGTGGATTTCGGCGCATGGCAGAACAGTGGCGCGACGGTTACCAATCTGTCGGCGACAAATCATACGGTCAGCTTCAAGGGCATTGACTATTGGAGCGCGCCCGCCAATCAAACGGTCTCGATCAAAGCCAATTCGGTTGTGAAAGCCACCGGAACTTACACCTTCAATGGTGCGGGAATTTACAATGGTCTTTTTGCGCAGGGTGATACGAACGTAATATCGTCGGGGATGTTGAGCGGCCTTGCGGTGACGGCCTCCGGGACGTATAGCGGGCAGCTTTTGATCGGGGACAGCACCAATACCATCAGCGGCAGTTTTAATGATTCCGGCATGGCGACCAATAGTATTGCGCGCGCCGCCAAACAGGGCGGGCCGCTGACGCTGGTAATGTGGGTTAATTGGAATAATGCGCCGCTGACAATAGCTGGCACGGTTTCCGGCGCCAATGGCGGTCATTGGACGGCCAATCTGGCGGCAGAGTTGGCGTCAGGTGGGACGAATTCAGCCGAATACACGGCACTAATGTTGCCTGTAGGCCCCCTGCCGGGATACGGCTACTTGCTGATGACCAATCATTCGGGCGCGGTTACTCTGAGCGGGGCATTGGCGGATGGGACGTCGTTCAGCCAGTCAGTGCCGGTGTCGGGCAACGGTGATTTGCCGGTCTATGGCAATCTCTACGGCGGCACGGGCCTGCTCATTGGCTGGATTGGTTTAGAGAGCGGTTCGCCCACCGGGAACTTGACGTGGACCAAGGAGGCATCGCAATTCAGCGCCCTTTACACCAATGGGTTCACAAATCCGGTTGTCGCTTTGCAAGGCTCACTTTGGACCAATCCCTTGCCGCATACGGCGGCGATTGATCTGCCGTCTGGACAACTTGACATTTCCGGTGGCGGGCTGCTCTCGCCGCTGACGTTCAACGTGGCCATGAGCAATAATAATACCTTGGTGAAACTGGCGGGAAGCCCGACGAATTCGTTGACTGGCACGAATAACCCCAAAACGGGTTTGTTGACAATCACCTTCGGCAATGGCGCAGGCAAAGCAACGACCACGGGGACAGGAGCGGTGCTACAGAATGCGGCCAGCGCCGGCGGGTTTTTCCTGGGAAAAACCAACGCCGGTTCAATTCTCCTGCAACCATAGTTGTCCGAGCCACGCTTGCGCGCCGGACGAAGTGGGATTTACAGAGGAGGCCGCCGGATGGACTACAATGACATGGCCGCGAAAAGGCGCAAAAAGCCCAGCGCGGCGAAACCCCAACCAAAAGAATTTAACCGCGGATTTCACGGATTTCACGGATTCAGATTTTCTCCATCAACGCCCCCAACTGAAAAGAATCTCCACAGAAGCAAACGAAGGCAACGAAGAGGAATTCTCCCTTCGTTCCCTTCGTTCCCTTCTGTTCAAAAAGAAATCCGTGCCATCCGTGCCATCCGTGGTAAAATCTTCGTTGAGCGGAGCGATGTTGGCATATCGCAACGCAAAAGGTCTTTTGTTTATGCGCCTTTTGCGCCATTTCGCGGCTATTCTCATCTCCCAATCTATCGTCTATGCAACGGACGACTCGGTAATTCGCGGCGAGAACGCTTTGAGATTGTTCCACGGCAGGTTGGACCTTAGAGTTCTCCAGGTGCCGCGATGAAAATTGATCGTTCCCGATATGTTCTGGTTATGCCGCTGTTGGCGGCGGTGGCGGCCGCGGTCGCGCTCCTTCTCTGGTGGGCGCATCCGCCGGCGGAGGACATCCGCGAGCGCCTTCCCGGAGCCGATCAAGCGCCCGGCGGCGAGGGCGCGGCGGCCGGCAATCCCGTCCTGGCCGGCAAACTCATCCCCGGCAATGGCCAGCCGTCGAATCTTCCCGGTTTCTGGCCCCAGTTCCGCGGGCCGAATCGCGATGGCATCAGCCCGGATACGACGCCGCTGGCCCGCTCCTGGGACGCCGCCGGGCCGCGCCAGTTGTGGGCGGTGGATTGCGGGGAGGGTTATGCGGGCGTGGTGGTTCGCGAAGGGCGCGTCTATTTGCTGGATTACGACAAGGACAAGAAACAAAACGCGCTGCGCTGCCTCTCCCTGGCCGACGGCGGCGAGATTTGGCGCTACGCCTACCCGATGACGGTCAAACGCAACCACGGGGTGACGCGCACCGTGCCTGCGATTTCGGGCCAGTTCATCGTCGCGATAGATCCCAAATGCCATGTCCTTTGCCTGGACGCGGCCACGGGGGAATTGCGGTGGGGAATGAATCTAGTCAGCGAATATGGCGCGACCGTTCCGCAGTGGTACGCCGGCCAGTGCCCGCTGATTGACGGCAACGCCCTCATTCTGGCGCCCGGCGGCCCCGACGCCCTGCTCGCCGCCGTGGAATTGTCCACCGGAAAACCGCTCTGGCGGTCGCCCAATCCGCGCGGCTGGAAGATGACCCATTCTTCGGTCATGCCGATGGAATTCGGTGGGCAGCGCTTTTACGTCTATTGCGGCAGCGGCGGTGTGGCCGGCGTTTCCGCCAAAGACGGCGCGCTGCTCTGGGAAACCGACGCATGGAAGATCAGCTTCGCCACCGTGCCAGCGCCGCTCGTCTTGGAGGGGGGCAAGATTTTCCTGTCCGGCGGCTACGGTGCCGGCAGTTTGCTCCTCCAACTCGAGGACCAGGGGGGCAAGCTCGTGCCGAAAACGGTCTGGAAGCTCAGTCCCGAAATTTTCGGCGCGACGCAGCAGACTCCCATTCTGCACGATGGCCATATCTTTGGCACCCGGCCCAACGGGCAGTTCGTCTGCCTGGGTCTGGACGGCAAGGTCGTCTGGGCCAGCCCGGCGGTGGATTCCTTTGGCCGGGCGCCCTTCCTGCTGGCGGACAAGCTCTTCTTTGTGATGAATGAGGACGGCAAACTCAGTTTGATGGAAGACTCCCCGGCGCGCTTCAACCTGCTGGCCCAGGCGCAAGTGCTCACGAACGGCGAGGCGTGGGGGCCGATGGCGCTGGCAGGAGGGCGGCTGCTGGCGCGCGATTTCACGCGCCTGGTCTGTCTGGACGTTGCGGCGGCCCCGCAACCAAAATAAGCGGCCTCCGTTTTCTGCCGGCGGACTTTGTCAGTAGTTGTGTGGGAACGGATAGTCTGAGCCGTCCGCGGGGGCCGAAGTGCGCACACCTATCCACCAAAGATCCACGTTATTATCAATTTGGGTGGCTTCAGTAAAGCTCGTGGAATAGGTAGTTGTGTCAATCGCCTGGGGATTGACCCATCCGTGAATCTCCGCATGGCCATCCATAAATGACAGGCCCTCAGAATTCCCGTGGAGTTTGCTTGGCATGTCAACCCAGATCGTGGTGGTGCCGTAAGGTTCCTCAACCGCCAAAGACGCGTCGTTAATGGTATCCGGGTCCTCGTCGGCAAAGACAAACAGCTTGGAGGGACTGGGTCTGGTCACGTCCGATTCTTTGAAATAGACCTTATATAATGTGGCGCTGCTGCCGTGACCATAATTCGACACCTCGGAGGGAAGCCAACCCCCGCAGCCACTGGTGTTTCCAGCCCCGTTATAGCCTATCGCCTGGTTCTGGCTAATGCTGCGTATCCGTGGAAGCCCGGCGCCGCCGAACTGGCAACTCTTGTCCGCCGGACATTTGAATATGCGCGCTTGTTTCAAGACGTAAGGCCCAATCTGCGCTTTGCTGGCGTCTGTCAAGTCAGTCGTGTCGGTGTCGCCGGCGCTCCCATTGTAGTCTTCGGAGCCGGCAATCCAGTTGGGCGAGCCGCCGCCCTGCACGTCGTAAGGGAGACGACCCTGGTAATCATCAACATACATTTTATAGGCGTACATGATTTGCTTCTCATTGCTCATGCACTGTGTGCCGGTCGCCCGCATTTTGGCCTTGGTCAACACGGGCAGCAACATCGCCGCCAGGAGGGCGATGATGATGATGACCACGAGCAATTCGATCAGGGTGAACGCGTTGGCTTTCGCCGGCGCGCGGCCGGTTTGGGAACACGAAGTTGTTTTTTGCGTTTTCATACAGCTTGCCTTTGTTAAATGGTGAATATGAGGCCAGACTACAGCAGCAGCGTGTTTGGTGTCCACCAATAAATTCTGGCTTCATTCAGATACGCGCCGACACGCGCCGGTTTCCGCCATTATTCTCTTGCCCTCTTCTGGGCTGCCCGGAAGGCGGCAGGACGGCGCCGCCTGGGTTTCCGGCATTGGGCTGGATTGCGTCCGCAAAGCGGAAACATGGCAGACGCCAGTCCCGGATGGCCCGAGATAAGCCAAGAAATGTCAATGTTTGCGCAAAAGAAGGCAAGCCTGTTGCCTCAGGATGGCGCAAGCTGATGGCGATGGCTGAGTGATGAACAGACGCTCTCAAAATTCCAGCGCCGGCCGCCGCCAGTTTCTGCGCGACGGGCTGCGCTTCGCAATGCTTGGCGCGCTGGCCGCGGTCAGCGGCAAGCTGGCCGGGCGCGCGTCCGCCCGGCCCGCCGGCCAGGTCTGCGTCAGCGCCGGGATTTGCCGGGGTTGCGCGGCTTTTGAAGACTGCGGGCTTCCCAGAGCCTTGTCCGCCAAGGAAGCGCCCGGCCATTCCCCATGGAGGCAGTCATGAAACCAGAGCTTGAGCTTTACGACCGGCGGGAATTCTTCGGTGTCGTAACCAAAACCGCCGCCATCCTTGGCCTGGCCGGCGCGGCGGAGGCGGGCGCGCCCGGACCGGGAACGGCCAACCCTTTTGCCTACGACATTTCCCGTTTCCAAAAGACCGATCCCAAACTCATCGCTTACGAGGAAGTGACGCGCTGGCCGGTTCCGCACAAAGAGGCCCGGCGGCTGGCCGTCGGGCCGGATGACCAGCTTTATGTGTGCGCGGGCAACTATATCAATTCCCTGAGCCGCGCCGGCCAGCGCGGATTGGAATTGGCGCTGGCGGGGCCGGCTTGCTGTGTCGCTGTGGCCGGGGATGGCACCATCTTCGCCGGCCTGCGCGATCACATTGAGGTCTTTGATGCCAGGGGCGCGCGCGCGGCCCGCTGGGAATCGCCGGACCCGAAGACCTGGTTCACCGGCCTGGCGGCGGGCGGGAAGGATGTTTTTGCGGCTGATTCCGTCAAACTGGCCGTGCTGCGCTACGACCGGGCCGGGAAGATCGTCGGGCGAATCGGTCAGAAGAATGCGGAGCGGAACGTGCCGGGATTCGTCGTGCCCAGTCCGTTTCTCGACGTGATCCTGCACCGGGACGGCTTGTTGCGTGTCAACAATCCAGGCCGGCATCAGGTCGAAGCCTACACTCTGGACGGGGATCTGGAGGGCGCCTGGGGCAAACCGACCGCCGCCACCGGGGGATTCTGCGGCTGTTGCAATCCCATCGCCCTGGCCGCCCTGCCCGACGGGCGGATCGTGACCTGCGAGAAGGGCATTCCGCGCGTGAAAATTTACAGCGCGGCCGGCGAGTTTGAGTCGGTGGTGGCGGGGGCGGAATCGTTCCCGGAAAACGCCCTCGCCTGCAACGACCTGAACGATTGCGTCCACGGCGGCTTGGATGCCGCGGTGGATTCCGGCGGGCGAGTTTATATCCTGGACCTGGTCGCCGGCGACGTGCGGGTGATGCAGCGGAAAGGATGAAGGCGTCGAAGCCAGGAGGCTCATGGACTCACAACCCCTCTCGGACAGCCCGGTGACGCGGCGGCAGTTTCTCCGCAACGGGGCGCGCCTGCTGACCATGACCGGCCTGGGCGTGGCGGCTGGCGCGCTGGCCACCCGCAGCACCGGCGCGGCGTGGGTGTGGCAGCTTGACCCCGCCAAATGCCTGCACTGCGGCAACTGCGCCACCCACTGCGTGCTGGAGCAGTCCGCCGTCAAATGCGTCCAGGCCTACGCCATGTGCGGCTACTGCCAGCTTTGCACCGGGTTTTTCCCGCCGGAACCCAACGCGCTGACCACGGCGGCGGAGAACCAGCTTTGCCCGACCGCGGCGATCCAGCGGACCTACGTGGAGGACCCCTATTATCAATATAGTATTGACGAGCAACTCTGCATCGGCTGCGCCAAATGCGTGGAGGGCTGCGCCCGCTTCGGCAACGGCTCGCTCTTCCTGCAAATCCGGCACGATCGCTGCCGCAACTGCAACGAGTGCGCCATCGCCCGCGCCTGCCCCGGCGACGCCTTTCGCCGCGTGCCGGTGGACCACCCCTACCTGCTCAAGAACGTCAACCGGTGAGATCATGCTGCGCCGTCTGAAATTCATCGCTGCGCTGGGAGTCATGTTGCACCTGGGGTGGCTGGCTTCCGCCGAGCAGCGTTTCCCGCCGCCGGATTTTGAAAGCGGTTATCGCATGCCCGCCACCTCGACTCCCGCCGCGCGCCAGCTTTGGCTGCAATACGCGGATGCGGGCGTGTTGCTCGCCGCCCTGGGCACGGCGGTCTGGCTGATCTACAAGCAGCGTTCGCGGCGCGGACTTTTCTGGCTGTCCCTCTTTTCGCTGGCCTATTTTGGGTTTTACCGCAAGGGCTGCATCTGCGCCATCGGCTCGCCGCAGAATATCGCCTGTGCGCTGTTCAGCCCGGACTACGCGGTGCCGGTGACGGCGCTGCTCTTCTGCTTCGCGCCCATCGTGGTGGCGTTGTTTGCCGGGCGGGCCTTTTGCGCCGGGGTGTGCCCGCACGGAGCGCTCCAGGATTTCATGCTGATCAAGCCCGTCACCGTGCCGCCCTGGCTGGAACAGGCGCTCAGCGTCGTGCCTTATATCTTTCTCGGCGCGGGGCTGATCTACGCCGGCACCGGGACGGGATTTGTGATTTGCCGTTATGATCCGTTCGTTCCGTTCTTCCGGCTGTCGGGCGGAAGTTTTATCTTGACTGTGGGAGCGGCCTTTTTGCTGGCCGGCATGTTTGTGGGCCGGCCCTATTGCCGGTTTCTTTGTCCTTACGGCGGGTTGCTGCGGCTGGCCTCGCTGGCCTCCAAATGGCGCGTGCGCGTCACGCCCGATTCCTGCACGCAATGCCGCCTTTGTGAACAGTCCTGCCCGTTCGGCGCGATGCGCGAACCCGCGCCCGCCGGCATCAGCCCGCCCGGGCTTGGCGCGGCGCGAAAACGGCTCGGCTGGCTGCTCGCGCTGCTGCCGGTGCTCGTGGCCGCCGGCGGATGGGCCGGTTCCAAACTCAGCCCGGCGGCGGCGCAACTTCATCCCACGGTGGCTCTGGCGGAACGCTTCGTGCGCCAGCAAAGCGCCCCGGTCCAGTACGGTCTGATGACCCCGGAGGCGCTTTCGCTCCAGCGCGCCGCCGGAAATCCGGAGGCCATTTTGACGGCGGCGGCGGATTTGCGCCACCGCTTTGATCTGGCCTGCTGGTTGTTCGGCGGCTGGACCGGGCTGGTCATCGGCCTCAAACTGGTGGCCTTGTCGCTGGTTCCAAGCCGGACAGATTATGAGCCGGACCGCGGCGCGTGTCTCGCCTGCGCCCGATGCTTCACGGCCTGTCCCAACGAACGCGTCCGTCTCGGCTGGCTGCCGGCGGCAGAAAAGCCCGCGCCCTTATGAACACGGCCCGTCTTCATCGCGCGCTCTTGCTCACGGCGTGGATCGCGGGCGTGTATTGCCTGCTGGTTTGCGCGGTCATGGTTTATGAGCATTTCGCGGCGGCCAGCAACGATCCGTGGAAATCTCCGCAACTGCTCGCGCTCAAGGAAAAGCTGGCCGCCCAGCCGAAAAGCGCGGCGCTGCAAAACGAGATTCGCCGGCTCGACCAGGAATTCCGCCGGAATTTTCGCCAGCGGCTCGCCTTGGATAAAAGCGGCGCCTGGCTGCTGCTGGGCGGGACGCTGGCCCTGGTGCTGGCGGCCGGGAAAGCGGCGGCTCTCCAGAAGAAACTGCCGCTGCCGCAACCCAAAACCGATGCCGGCGAATCGTTCCTGAAACTGGCCGCGCGCGCGCGCCGGGCGCTGGCCGGCCTGGCGGTGGCGGTCGCGGGATTATTGTTGACCATTGGACTTGTCAACACTTCCGTTTTGCCCGCCAACCAGGCGGCTAAACTCCCCGGCCAAGCCGGCGCGGCGGAGGCGGCGCCGGACGAGTCGGCGCCCGCCCCGGCTGAATTCCAGGCCAATTGGCCGCGCTTCCGCGGTTGGGACGGCAGCGGGGTGGCCGGGCAAACCAACTGCGGGACCAATCTGGCGTGGCGCTCGCCCATCCCCGCCCCGGGCCACAGTTCGCCGGTGGTGTGGGGGGATCGCGTGTTTATTTCGGGAGGCACGGCGGCCAAGCGCGAAGTTTTTTGTTACAGCGTTTCCAGCGGCGCGCTGCTCTGGCGGCAGGCCGTCGAAAATGTTCCGGGCAGCCCGCCCAAGGCGCCGGAAGTGCCGGAGGACACGACCTACGCCGCTTCCACGATGGCGACAGACGGGCGGCGGGTTTTTGCCATTTTCGCCAATGGCGACCTGGGCGCGTTCAACTTCGACGGCGCGGTGGTCTGGAGCAAATACCTCGGCCCGCTCAAGAATCCGTACGGCTACGCCGCTTCGCTCGCCGTGTGGGGAACCAACCTGCTCATCCAACTGGATCAGGGCGAGACGCCTGCGGAAGGTTCCAAACTCATTTCGTTGCAGGCCGCCAGCGGACGCGTCTTGTGGGAGCGCAGCCGGCCCGTCTCCGCGTCGTGGGCCACGCCCATCGTCATCGAAGCGGCGGGCAAAACGCAGATCATCACCCTGTCCAAGCCCTTCGTCATCGCCTACACCCTGGCCGGGGGCGAGGAGCTTTGGCGCGCGGAATTGCTTGACAACGAAGTGGTGCCATCGCCCGTCTTCACCGGCGGCCTCGTCTTCCTGCTCAATCCGGCGTCCAAACTGATCGCGTTGCGGCCCGACGGCGCGGGCGATGTCACCAAGACGGGCGTCGCCTGGGCCAACGAGGAGAATGTCCCCGATATCGTCAGCCCGGCCGGCCGGGGCGAACTGGTTTTCACCGCGACCAGCATGGGCCTGGTGAAGTGTTTTCAGGCAGCCGATGGCAAAAAAAACTGGGAGACAAACCTGGACACGGAGGTGATGGCCTCGCCCGGCATCGTGGGGGACCGGCTGGTTATCCTGGGTGAAAATGGCAGCCTGATGATGCTGCGGGCCGCCCGCGAGTGTCAGGAAATCGGGCGAAGCCAGTTGCCGGACAAATTTCTCGCCAGCCCGGCCTTTGCCGGAGGGCGCATGTTCCTGCGCGGGACCACCAACCTGTATTGCCTGGGGCCGGAGGCGGCCCCGCCGGCCAAACAACCGTGATGTATGCCAGGGGTTGACCTCAACTTTGTCAAGGAAACGGTGGAGCGAATCGGGCGCCAACCCGGGGCGCTGCTCCCGATGCTGCAGGCGCTCCAGGAACATCATGGCTACCTGCCCAGGGAGGCGTTGCAGCGCCTCGCCGAGCTGACCGGCCTTCAACCCTCCGCCATTGCGGGGGTTGCCACTTTCTACGACATGTTCCGCCACAAGCCGGCGGGCCAGCATATTGTCCAGGTGTGCCGCGGCACGGCCTGTCAAGCAGCGGGAGCGGAGAGGGTGGAGGAGGCGTTGCGGCGGCGCCTGGGCATTCCTCCGGGCGCCGACACCGATGCGGGGCAAAAGTTCACCGTCGAGCCGGCCGCCTGCCTGGGTTGCTGCGCGCTGGCGCCCGTGGTGAAGATCGGCGACGGGATAATGGGATGCCCGTCCGCGGAGAATTCGCCCGGCCAGGTCCGCGACTATCTCGCCCGGCAGGCGGCGGCGGGGGTGAAGTCCACCGAGGAAATGGGACCTCCGGCCGCCAATGGCCTGGCTCAAATTCACGTCGGCCTGGGTTCCTGCTGCATGGCCAAGGGCAGCGATCAGTTGTTTCACGCCCTGCGCGAAAGCGCGGGCCAGTGCAGCGGCCACGTCGCCATCAAGCGGGTGGGCTGCGTGGGGATGTGCCATCGCGCGCCGCTGATTGATGTCGCGCTGCCGGGCCAGGCCGTCAAGTACTATTCGAACCTGGCTCCCGCCCAGGCCGGCGCCCTCCTGCAACGCCATTTCCGTCCGCGCGGATTTCTGCGGCGCGCCGGCCAGCTCTGGACCGGCCTGCTGGGCGGGCTGCTGCTGGACGAGGCCGCGCCGCAAAAACAGGTGGCGCGCTTCTCCATGAGCAAGCGCGATCCCGCCGTCCGCGCCTTCCTGGAGAACCAGGCGCCCATCGCCACTGAACATCTCGGCCGGCTCGATCCGCTGGACCTGGATGAATACCTCGCCCACGACGGGTTCGCCGCGCTCCGGCGGTGCCTGGAAACGCCGGACGGGAAAACCGGCCCGGCCCTTTCTCCCGAACAACTCCTCGACACCATCGAAAAATCCGGCTTGCGCGGCCGGGGCGGGGCGGGATACCCCAGCGGGCAAAAATGGCGGGCCGTCCGCCGGCAGCCGGGTGATGTCAAGTATGTTATTTGCAACAGCGACTGGCTGCTCCTTCTCGAATCGTTTCCCTTCCGGGTCATCGAGGGGCTGGCGCTGGCCGCGGTGGCGGTCGGGGCGCACGAGGGGATTTTCTATGTGCGCCACGGCTATGCGCTGGCGGCCCGGCGGGTGCGGGCGGCGCTGGCGGAAATGGAAAAGCGCGGCTGGCTGGGCGACCGCTTGCTGGGCGCTGGATTTCCGTTGCGGCTGGGCGTGGCCGAGGGCGCGGGGGCGCTGGTCTGCGGCGAAGAAACGGGGTTGATCGCCGCGTTGGAAGGCCGGCGCGGGATGCCGCGGCTGCGGCCTCCCTTCCCCGCCGAGTCGGGCCTGTGGGGCCAACCGACGCTGGTCAACAACGTGGAAACGCTGGCCGTAGTGCCGTGGATTGTGCGGCATGGGGCGGAGAAGTTCGCCGCCCTCGGCACGGCCAAAAGCAAAGGCACCAAGGTGTTCTTCTTGACCGGGAAAGTTCGCCGCGGCGGACTGATCGAAGTGCCGATGGGGACCACGTTGCGGGAAATTGTCGAACAGATCGGCGGGGGCGCAATGGAAGGAGGCCGCATCAAGGCGGTGCAAATTGGCGGGCCGTCCGGCGGCTGCGTGCCCGCCACTCTGCTGGACACCGCGGTGGATTATGAATCGTTGCACGAGGCCGGCGCAATCATGGGTTCGGGCGGGATGGTGGCGCTGGACGACTCGGCGTGCATGGTGGACAGCGCGCGCGCTTCTCTCCAGTCCATCCAGGGCCAGTCGTGCGGGCGATGCACCTTCTGCCGCGTCGGGACGAGGAGGATGCTGGATATACTTGACAAACTTTGCGCGGGCAGGGCGCAGCGGGCGCAGCTCGAGGAACTGGAACGGCTGGCCCGCCAGGTCAGCGCCGGCAGCCTGTGCGGGCTGGGCCGAACCGCCCCCAACCCGGTGCTTTCGACCCTGCGTTATTTCCGGGGCGAATACGAGGCCCACTTGCAAGGCCGGTGCCCGGCCGGGCATTGCCCGGCTCTTGTCAAGTATCGGGTTACCGCCGCCTGCACGGGCTGCACCCTCTGCGCCCAGCAATGCCCGGTGCATGCCATCCCGATGACGCCTTATGCGCAACATGAAATCGTCCTGGAGCTGTGCATCCGCTGCGACACCTGCCGCAAGGTCTGCCCGCAAGACGCCATCGAGGTGACATGAGCGCGCTTACTATTAGTATTGACGGAAAGCCGGCGGCGGTTTCCCCGGGCCAGACGGTGCTGGAGGCGGCGCGGCAGATCGGCCTGGACATTCCGACCCTTTGCCACCTGGAAAAGTGCGGGCCGCTCACCTCCTGCCTGGCATGCCTGGTCAAAGTCGCGGCCAACGGCCAGAGCCGCCTCGTCCCCGCCTGCGCCACGCCGGCCGTTCCCGGCATGGTCATCGAAAGCGAAACCGGGGAAGTCCACGAGGCGCGGCGCACCGCGCTGGAACTGCTTTTCAGCGACCATGTGGGGGACTGTCTGTCGCCCTGCCAGCGCCTTTGCCCCTTGCAACTGAACATCCCGGCGATGATCCGGCAGATCGAAGGGGGCCTTCTGGACGAGGCGGTGACCACCCTGCGGCAGGCGCTGCCGCTGGCGGGAGTGCTGGGCCGCCTTTGCCACCATCCTTGCGAACAAGGCTGCCGCCGCGGCGTGTTCGATGAACCGGCGGCCATTCGCGGGATGGAGCGATTCTTGACAGAACACGATTTCAAGCAGGATTCCCGCCAGGCCAGGGCCGCCCTGGCCGCGCGCGCCCCCGCCAGCAAAAAGTCGGTGGTGGTGGTGGGCGCCGGGCCGGCCGGCCTGACGGCGGCGCATGACCTCGCCCGGCGCGGCCACGCCGTCACGGTCATTGATCGCAATGCCAAACCGGGCGGCCGGTTGCGGGAAGTCGGGGAAGGCGAATTGCCCGCCGCCGTGCTCGAGGCGGAAGTGGCCTTGCTGGCGGGGATGGGAATTGAATTCAAAACCGGCATCGAGTTGGGCCATCAAGTGACGCTGGAGGGTTTGCGGCGCGGGTTCGACGCCATCCTGCTCACGGTGGGCGAATTGGCCGGGGGCGACGGCGGGAAGCTTGGGGCGCCGCTGGCCGGGGCCGTTCTCAAGGCCGACCCGTCCACCTGCCGCCTGAGTCCGCCCCATGTTTTTGCGGCCGGCGCCTGCGTCAAGCCTGTCAAGCAATTGGTCCGGGCCATGGCCGAGGGCCGGGCGGCCGCCGAGTGCGTCCACCGCTTTTTGCGCGGCCAGCCGCCGCGGCGCCCCGAGAAGCCCTTTTCCAGCATGATGGGCCGGCTGGAGCCGGGCGAGTTGCGGGAATTCCTGCGCTCCGCCAGCCAGGAACACAGCGTGGCCCCTTGCGACCGCTGCTCCGGGATCAACCGCGGCGAGGCGGTCCGCGAGGCGGCGCGATGCCTCCATTGCGACTGCCGGTCGTCTGGCCATTGCCTGCTGCAACACTACGCGCAAGTCTATGGGGCCGACGCCAGCCGCTACCGGGCGGAGCGGCGGGCGTTCACCCAGCAACTCCAGCCCGGCGGCGTCATCTTTGAGCCGGGCAAGTGCATTGTCTGCGGGATTTGCGTGAGGCTGACGGAAATGGCGGCCGAACCGCTGGGCCTGAGTTTTATCGGGCGCGCCTTCGACATGCGGGTGGCGGCGCCCTTCGACCACACCATTGAGGAGGGACTGGGTGCGGTGGCGGCGGAATGCGTGCGGCATTGCCCGACGGGCGCGCTGGCCTTTGCCGGCAAGCCCACCGGGGCTCCCGCACCAACGCCGGAGACGAAGTGAACACCCTATCAATCAAAGTGGCTTTCCATCTCTTCGGCGATGGAGAAAAAATACAGCGTTGCCATATATTCTTCCTTCCACAGCAGCTAAAGTTTCATGTTGAATGTCCTCCAGGCGTCCACACTTGCTTGTCCAACACCCAGACTCCAATTGGCGGGCAGCGTGTTTGGGAACTCCTGCGATGGTGAAAAGCGCCACTTTTTCGACGCCTTCTTCGAACTCCCCATTTTTACACCCTCTCTTGTAACCCTTCCACTCAAAAGCGAGAAGAAAATTTTCCACCGTTTCACGATTGACCGGTTCTCTCGGAAGATGTTCCGGCCAATAGAAAGCAAATTTATCTGGATGAGGCCACCACCGTTTGTCGGTTTCGCCGGCAGCGTATGCAATGCAGTTATAGCCAAAACGTCCCACAGTCTGAGGGCTTACAGGCAGTCGGTCGTAACCGCTTCCTCTCAAATTCTCCAAATCTGACTCAAGCTGCCAACACCTCATTAGTTTCCTTGATAAATCCTTGCGCTTTTGCCCATGCACACCAAGCATGAAGGGCATCGTCGAAATTTATGGCGTCCTTCGCTGGATTTTCTTCAGCTATATTCTCAAGCGCAAAAAACCAATCTGCCCCCGAATTCGGAATGCGCTTTAGAATCAATGGAACAACTGTCTTCTTGTTCGCCACGCCTTTTGAAATGATGGCAATATAATCCTTGTGAAGATAGGTTGCCCCCGGCGATGAATGAATGGCGGTTTCCCTTTCCCATCTCTCAGCCCGCTCGTTAAACTCACTCGCAAGGATGGCGTCGGTCCCGGCTTCCATATTTGCTCTGGCTGCCATGGTTCTATCAAAAAATCCAAGACAGACTGGCTCCAAGATTAGGTTGTTAAACCGACTCGAACATAGCGCGTGCAGGTAAACTGGTGGGAAAACGCCCTGCATTGACGCCTCAGTGTTAACCCGAGGCCCAAGCGAAATGCAAGCACCCAAAGCAACGACTGGAATATTCGTAAACCCTTTGCTCATTGTGTTTTCGTGGTTTTTGCGTTTGCCTGCTGGGCCAACCTTAATTGATCTTCGACCATTGCGATAAAATTGCCAAGCACAATATGGGCTTGCTTTGCCGCGGTAATTGACATGGTGACTCCAACTTGAAATTCTCGAATCACGATATAGTGATTTGGGTCATTTTCTTTATATTCTTCCGTCATTTGTCCAACAAAACCCCCATCTTGGTTAACCGGAAAAATAACGGCATCAGGAATAGGTGGATGCTCAGTCAAAAAAATGATTTGGATGTTCCCTTGTCCATTCACCATCCCCCACACTCCGTCGGCGGGGACTGTGTGGAATGATTTGCTTTCCTTATGAATAAATCTCACCGGCAACGGCTTCAGTTGAGAAGGTTGTGCGACAGCGAGTTTTTGATCTGGTCCGTTCATTAGATTTTCGTTCGACACCATGATATGCATATTCAGGACCAAACGCAAAGTCTTTTTGTGGCAGAAAAGACCGTTTGGATTATGATTATCACACCCGTAATAGTGGCGTTTCAACCTGGGCCACAAGCCGTGCCTTAGTGGTTATCGTCGGAATGCGGCGGAGGCTTTAATTTGGGAGATTTCACCAGGAAAAATGGGTCCCGCACACTCGCTTTGCGTCAATGGCTTCCCGTGATTGCGCATTATCGCCTGGGAACGGCATCGTGCGAATGATACGGCAACCTGAGTTTTCTGGCGGCATTTATCCACCGGCTGAATCATGCCTGCTCATAAACGGTCATCGCTTCCCGCAGCACTTCGTCGCGGAAATACTGGCTCAATGCTGGAGAAAGCCGGCGCGGAACCAGGCGATGGCGTCGGCGAAGGCCTGGCGGGGCGGGGTTTGCGGCAGGCCGAGTTCGCGGATGGCTTTGGCAGGGTTGAAGAACATTTTGTATTGGGCCATGCGCACTCCGGCCAGGGGTGCTTTGGGTTCATTGCCGGTGAGGGCGGAGAGCGCCTCGCTGGCATAAGCGGCCAGCAGGGCCGCCGCGTAGGGCACACGCCATTTCGGCGCGGGCACGCCGCTCAATTCCTCCAGCACGGCCAGCGTTTCCTTCATCGTCCAATTGCCCTGGGCGTTGCCCAAGATGTAGCGCTGGCCGGGAAGGCCCTTTTCCGCCGCCAGAATATGCCCGGCCGCGACGTCGCGGACATGGACCCAGTTCAAACCGGTGTCAACATAGCCGGGCAGGTTCCGGTTCAAGAAATCGAGAATGATCCGGCCGGTCGGGGTTGGCTTGACATCGCGCGGGCCGATGGGGGCGGTGGGATTGACGATGACCACCGGGGCGCCGCCGCCGGCGAGTTGCCGCGCGACTTGCTCGGCCTGCCATTTGGAGCGCTTGTAATGGTTGCTCATCTGCGCGCCGCTGACGGGCGTGTCCTCATCGGTGGGGGTGACATTTCCGCCGTTCTCGCGCGGCAGGCCGATGCAGCCCACGGTGCTGGTATAAACAATGCGCCGGCAGCCCGCGGCGGAGGCGGCTTCGATGACATGACGGGTGCCTTCCACGTTGGCCGCATACATCGGCGCGTAGTCGCGCAGCCATAAGTGATAGCTGGCGGCGGCGTGAAAACACCAGTCGCAGCCGCGCATGGCCTTTTCCAGCAGGTCGCGCCGAGCCAGGTCGCCCGGAACCGCGTCGTAATCGGCGCCTTGCAGGCCGCGCACATCGGCGCCGGGGCGCAGGAGGGCCTTGACGTGATGACCGCGGGCGGTCAGTTCCCGGACCAAGTTGGCTCCGATAAATCCGGACGCGCCTGTGACAAAGCAATTCATGGTTTCAACCACAGGGTGTTTTGAAAAAATCCAAAGACAATCTTTCTTTTTTGTCGCCAGAAGGTGAAGGACAAAAATCTGCACGCCCAAGGAAATAATGCGGCGGTCGTAATGCGTCAGGGGTGGGCGGGACGGGGAAGGCAGGGCGGGCGCTCCGCTGCCCGCCGTCGGGCATCGGCAGAGGA
>Ga0326727_10013324_pt1 | contig 18351 bp, 11 predicted proteins | sample MB2enrmetagenome_FD_207643 | JGI IMG/M metagenome (GOLD analysis project Ga0326727, IMG submission 207643) | Lab enriched peat soil microbial communities from McLean, Ithaca, NY, United States - MB29MY | ecosystem: Environmental > Terrestrial > Soil > Wetlands > Peat | place: USA: New York...
ATACTTGCTGTGCTGGAACAGCATCGCATTGACCACGAGCGCCGAGGCCGGGGTCGTCGGCGACAGGCCGCGTGGCTGAAGTTGATGGTTTGTGTCCGCCGCGATCGCCTGGACCTGCGGGTCCTGCGAGTTCTTGCAGACATAATAAATCGACACGCCGTTGAACGTCAGGCTGATCTCGCCGGCGGCAAACGCCTTGTTGTTGCTGGAGTCGTTCCAGGACAGCGTGCCGGAGATCATGTGTGGATACAGGTCTGTCGCGTATTTCAGCGCCGCGATCGTCTCCTTGGAATCGAGCGACACCTTGCCTTGCGCGTCGGTCAGTGCAGCGCCATGCGTCCACAGCAGCCAATCGACGAAGCCGTTGGCGTCGCCCACCGCGTGGCCGAGCGCGAAGCCGGCGGGATGGCCGATCTGCTTCAACTTCTGGCACATCGTGAGGAATTCGTTCAGGTCGTCGGGGACCTTGTCGTAGCCAGCCTGTTTCAGCCACGACATGCGATAGACGGTTGGGCCGGTGCTGCCGCCCATCGGAATCGACAGCCAGTCCTTGCTGCCCCATTTGGTGCCGTAGAGCTGCGCCAACTGGAACCAGCCGCCGTATTTGGCGCCGAGATAGCCCGCGAGATCGGTCATGCTGACCAGCTTGCTGGCGTAGATCTGCGGATCGGCGCTGAAGCCGATAATGATGTCGGGGCCGGCGCCGGTGTTTGCGGTGACCGCGGTTTGCGGCCGCAGGTCCTCCCAACTAACGAAATCGACGCGCACGTCGATGCCGGTTGTGTCGGTGAATTTCTTGGTGTTGGCGCGGAAGAAGACCTCGTCGGGATCGACGAACTTGGCCGGGCGCAGCACGCGCAGCTTGGCGCCGCTTTCGATTTTGAAGTCGGGTGGTTTGACCTCGGCGGTCGGCACGTCGCTGTCGGCGGCATGGGCGGGGATCGTTGCGGCGCCGAGCGTCGTGGCACCCAGGGTGGCGGCGCCAACGGCGAGGGATTGGCGCCTGGTAAAGCCTTGCATCACGTCACGTCCTTTCGTTCATGCAACGGCGGCGTCAAGCCCAAACAGGTCGGACGCCACCGGTAACCCTGCCTCTACCGGTGGCGCGGGTTCGTCAACCTCAGGCAGTCTTGTAGTACCGCTCGGCTTGTTTCGCTGCCAGTTTGGCCGCGGCCTCCGGCGTGGAATTGCCGGTGACGACCGAGGCGAACATGTCGACGACGGTATAATTCGCCGCGACTGCGCTCGACGCGGGCGTGATCGGGCCCTTGTAGCCGTCGTAGTACTGGGTATCCATCGCCCCGGCGTATGGCCCGAGTTTCGGATCCGCGCTCCAGAACTTCATCTTCGAATAGGCCGCCAGCGGCTCCGACCAGTAGCCGATGCAGTTGGACAGCCAGGGGCCATATTGGTCCTTCTCCATCATGAAGCGGATGTAGTCCTTCGCGGCGTTCGGATATTTGGTGTGCTTGAACACCATGGCATTGAGCGGTGTCGCCGACTGCACGTTGGTCTTCGACACGCCGCGCGGCTGCAGCTTGTGATTGGTGTCGGCGGCGATCGCCTGCACCGCCGGATCGGGCGAGTTCTTGCAGGCGTAATAGATCGATACGCCGTTGAACGTCAGGCCGATCTGACCGGCTGCGTAGGCCTTGTTGTTGCCGGAGTCGTTCCACGACAACGTGCCCTGGATCATCGTCTTCTGCATCTCGACGGCGTACTTCATCGCCTCGATCGTTTCTTTTGAATCGATGGCGATCTTGCCCTTCTCATCCACCAGCATTGCGCCGTGCGTCCATAACAGCCAGGACGCGTAGCCGTTCGCATCGCCCAGCGCGTGACCCAGCGAGAAGCCGCACGGATGACCGATTTTCTGCAGTCCCTGGCACAGCTTGAGGAATCCATCCAGATCGTCGGGCACGTCGTTGAAGCCGGCCTCTTTGATCCAGGAGGTGCGATACACCGTTGGTCCGGCGCCGCCGCCGACCGGGATCGAGATCCAGCGCTTGGTGCCCCATTTCTGGCCATAAAGTTCGGCCAGCTTGAACCAGCCGCCGTATTTGGCGCCGAGGTAGTCGGCAAGGTCCGTCACGTCGAGGATCTTCGAGGCATAAATTTGTGGATCGGAGCTGAAGCCGATGATGATGTCGGGGCCGGCACCGGTGTTCGCGGTGACGGCTTCCTGCGGGCGCATTTCTTCCCAGCTAAGGTAGTCGCACTTCACCTCGATGCCGGTCTGCTGGGTGTATTTCTTGGTGTTCTGGTCCCAGAAGATCTGGTCCGGATCAACGAACTTTGCCGGCCGCAGGACGCGCAATGCGGCGCCTTTTTCCAGCTTGTAGTCGAGCGGTTTGACAGTGGCGGTCGGCACGTCGTCGACCTCGGCGGAGGCATGCCCCGCCGGCAGCATGCCCGCGCCGAGGGCAGTTGCGCCGAGTATCAGTGAATTTCGCCGGGTGACTTCGGTCATTGTGTGGGTTTCCTCCGAATTTTGTTGGTTACGTGTGGTATCCTCTCAGCGTGGCCGGGATTGAACCGGCACCGGCGATGCCGCGATGGATGGCCGGGTCAAGCGCGCGGCCTTGACGCGGGAGCGTCGGTGGCTCGCCACACCACCACGTCGCCGCATCATTACGCCACCATCCGCTGGCCGCTGTCGGCGTCGAACAGGTGGACCAACGCCGTATCGGGAATGATACGAATGGTCTCGCCGGGCCGCGCCGAGACCCGCTCGCGGAAGGCGCAGAGGATCGAGCCGCCGGCGAAATCCGCCATCACCTGCGTCTCGGAGCCAGTCGGCTCGATCACGTGCACCGTCGCCGGCTGCCCCTCGGCGCTGAGCTGGAAATGCTCGGGCCGCACCCCGTAGACAATCGGTTTGCCCTCCGAGCCGTTCGCGCGGCCCGGCAGCGGCAGGATCATGCCGTCGGCGGCACGAAACGCGCCGCCTTCGACCCGTCCCTTGAGGAAATTCATTGCCGGCGAGCCGATGAAACCGGCAACGAACAGATTGTTCGGCCGGTCGTACAGCTCCAGCGGCGCGCCTGTCTGTTCCACATGGCCGGAATTCATCACCACGATCTTGTCGGCCATCGTCATCGCCTCGATCTGGTCGTGCGTGACATAGACCGTCGTGGTGGCAAGTCGCTGGTGCAGCTCCTTGATCTCGGCGCGCATCTGCACACGCAGCTTGGCGTCCAGGTTGGACAGCGGCTCGTCGAACAGGAACACCTGCGGATCGCGCACGATGGCGCGGCCCATCGCGACGCGCTGGCGCTGCCCGCCGGACAACTGGCGTGGATACCGATTGAGATACGGTGCCAGCCCGAGGATCTGTGCAGCGCGCGCCACCTGCTGTTCGATCATGCCCTTGGGCACCTTCGCCAGCGTGAGTGCGAACGCCATGTTATCGCGCACCGTCATGTGCGGATACAGCGCATAGTTCTGGAACACCATGGCAATGTCGCGTTCCTTCGGCGCGACATTGTTGACCACGCGCCCGCCGATCGCGATCTCGCCGTCGGTGATATTCTCCAGGCCGGCGATCATGCGCAGCAGCGTCGATTTGCCGCAGCCGGAGGGGCCGACGAGGATGACGAACTCGCCGTCATCGATCTCGACGCTCACGCCGTGCAGCACCTCGGTACTGCCGAAGCGCTTGCGCACGTTGCGAATGGACACGTTTGCCATTTTTCTCCCTTCGTCATGGCCGGGCCTGAGCCGGCCATCCACGTCTTCGCGTGGTTCATGAAAGTAAGGCGTGGATGGCCGGCCTGCGCCGGCCATGACGCGTCGGGGCGATTAGAACTTCGAAACCCGCGTCTCCTTCGCGGTGATGAACTCCAGCAGCGCCGGCTTGCCGGCTTTCGTCTGCTCGATGCCGCGCTGGATCGCCGCCTTGATCTGATTCGGATCCGTCACGCGCTCACCGTAGCCGCCGAACGCCTTCGCCATGTCGGCGTAGTTGCCCGAGATGTCGGTCGACCGGTACTTCTCGGTCGAGATCGGCATCACCTTCAGCTCGATCGCCATGGAGAAGTTGTTCATCAGGCACGACAGGATCGGAATGCGCTCGCGCACCGCCGTCTCGAAGTCCATGCCGGTGAAGCCGATCGCGGCATCGCCCCAAAAATTGATGCAGGTCTTTTCCGGATGCACGAGCTTCGCACCCATCGCCAAGCCAAGCCCCATGCCGAGCTGCGTCGTCTTGCCCCAGCCGATATACGACATCGGCTCGCTCGAAACCCAGAACGGCGAGATCTGATCGCGCGGACTGCCGGCATCATGGGTGATGATGGTGTTCTTTGGATCGGTGCCGGCCATCAGCTCCCAGATCACGCGGTACGGGCTGATCGGGGCCTCGTTGGAGTTCAGCAACGGCTTCCACTGTTCCATCCACTCGGCACGCACCTCGGTGATTTCCTTCACCACGGCGGAGATGTCACGGTTCGCCTTGATGGTCTGCGACAACTCGCCGATCAGGGCGTCGAGCGTCAGGCCGGCGTCGCCCACCAGGCCCACCGTGCTGACGATGTCCTTGTTCAGGTGGTTCGGATCCAGAGTGGCGTGGATGAACTTCTTGCCTTTGGGGAACTTGATGCCGAAATTTGTTTCGGTGAACGAACAGCCGATGCCGATGATCAGGTCGGCATGCTGCACGAAATGATGCACCGGCTTCGGCACCGCGTTGCCACCGGAACCCAGCGATAGCGGATGGTTCTCGGGGAACGAGCTCTTGCCACCGAGGCTGGTCGTGACCGGCGCGCCCAGCAGCTCGGCGAATTTTCGCAGTTGCGGCCAGGCCTCGGCCCAGTGCACGCCGGTGCCGGCGTAGATCACCGGGCGTTTCGCCGCCAGGATCGCCTCGGCCGCCTTGCGCACGTCCGCCGGATCGGGGCCGTACTTCGCCTTCGTCACCGGCGTGTAGTCGAGCTCGCCGATCTCCTCGTTCCACATGTCGGTGGGGATTTCGACAATCGCGGGACCGCTGCGACCGTTACGAATATTGCTGAACGCCCGGCGCATCACGTTGGCCAGCTCGCTGGCAATCACCAGCGGCTCGGCGATCTTCGATATGCCGCGCATGTCGCGCACCGCGTTATAGTTCGGATCGATATGCGCGATGCGGCGGGGGTAGCCTTGCGGGATCACCAATAACGGCACGGACTCGGAATAAGCCTGCGCGACGCCGCCATACGCATTCTCGGTGCCAGGCCCGTGCTGCATGCAGAACGCGCCGATCTTGCGCCCGGAGGTCACGCGCGAAATGGCGTCGGCCATGTGCAGGCCGATGCGCTCCTGGCGCACGATGATCGGGCGGATATTGGCCGCCGCGGCATACTCCAGCAGGTGGTTGACCGGGTAGCCGCACAGGATCTCGATCCCTTCGCGCCGCATGATTTCCGCAACCGCGTCACCAACCTTCATTGTGTCCCCTCCGTTCGCCGGGCAAATCCGTGGCGGGAGCCTAGGACCGGGGTTCCGACGTGGCAACAGTGGTCGACGCCCCGGGGGCCGGCGGCGGGTTTGGATGAATTTATATCAACTGATTGACAATGTCTGTCGCTCGATATAGATGGCGGGCGAATGGATGGCCGGCGATCTAGATGGCCGGCGCCAACCCAAGGATCCCGATGCCCCTTCCGGCCAACCGGTACCGACCAGGCGCGCGCCAGCGCGGCGAAGAGACACGCGGCCGCATCCTCGATACCGCGCTCGCGTTGTTCGCCGCCGAGGGCTACGACAGCGCAAGCACGCGCGCGATCGCCGAGCAGGCGGAGGTCAATCTGCCCGCCATCCAATACTACTTTGGCAGCAAGGAAGGCCTCTACCGCGCTGCCATCGAACATATCGGCGAACAGGCCGCGCACGCTGTTGCCCCGCTCGCCGCGCGGGTCCACGCCGCGCTTGACACCGGCGAGCCGACACGTGCCCAGCTCATCAACTTATTGTGCGAGATGGTGGACGCGCTCGTTACGCTGTTCCTCGATGAGAACCTGCCCGGCCGCGAGAGCCGCAGCCTGTTCGTCTCCCGCGTCGAGGTCGAACACACCGCGGCGCTCGACCCGCTGAACGAGATCATGCGTCAGCACGTGCTGGCGCCGTGCAGCGCGCTGGTGGGTCGGCTGGTGGATCGCTCCGCCGAGGATGAGCAGGTCGTGCTGCGCACCCTGATGATCCTGGGCCAGGCGAAGATCTTCTGCAGCCGCTCGGTCATGCGATCGCTCAAGTGGAACACGATTGGCGAATCCCGGGTCGACGAGGTGAAAACGCTCGTGCATCAGCACACCAGGGCAATCTGCCGTTCTCTCAGGAGTGCGGCGTCATGAGAGTACGAAATCACGTCGTGCTCGTAATGACGCTGCTCGTCGCGGCGTGCGAGGTCGGGCCGGATTTCGAGCGTCCGGGCGCGCCGGCCGGCTCCGGCTACACGCCCGAACTGCCCGCCAACCCCGGGGCAACGGCCGACGCCAAGGCCGGGGCCGCACAACGTTTCGATGTCGGTGGGGACATCCAGGGCGACTGGTGGAATTTGTTTCACTCGCAGCCACTCGACCAGCTTGTGCAGCAGGCGCTGAAGGCCAATCCGGACGTCGATGCCGCTCAGGCGACGCTGCGTCAGGCGCGGGAGAACGCCTACGCGCAGGAGGGCGCGCTGTTCCCCACGCTCGGTGGCAGCTTTCAAGCCGAGCGCGAACGGCTCAGCGGCGCGGCGTTCGGCGAACCCGGCCTGAATGAGACGTTCAGCCTGGTGACCGCGCAGCTCAACGTGTCGTACGCGCCCGACGTGTTCGGCGGCACCCGCCGGCAAATCGAGCAGTTGCGCGCCCAGGCCGAGTATCAGCGGTTCGAGCTGGAGGCGACCTACCTGACACTGACCTCGAATGTGGTGGTCGCCGCGATCAACGAGGCCTCGTTGCGTGGCCAGATCGAAGCCACCGAGCAGATCATCAAGGCCGAGGTCAATCAGCTTGAGGTGGTGCGCCAGCAGGTCGACGCCGGCGGTGCCTCACGCGCGGACTTCCTGTCGCAGCAGGCGACGCTCGCGCAGTCCCGCGCGACGCTGCCGCCGTTGCGCAAACAACTCGCCCAGCAGCGCAATCAGTTGGCCGCCCTCTCTGGCGGCTTTCCCAACCAGGAGCTCGATGCGCGCTTCGATCTGGCCGGTCTGACCCTGCCCGTCGACCTGCCGCTCAGCCTGCCGTCGCTGCTGGTTGATCAGCGCCCCGACGTGCGCGCCGCGGAGGCGCAGTTCCATGCGGCCAGCGCCAATCTCGGTGTTGCGATTGCGAACCAACTGCCGCAGTTCAGCATCACCGGCTCGATGGGCAATGAATCGCTCGGCTTCGCCAATATGTTCAGTCCCGCGACGGCTGTGTGGACCGTCGTCGGCGGTGTCTCCCAGACGCTGTTCGATGCCGGTACGCTGCTGCACAAGAAGCGCGCCGCGGCAGCCGGGCTGGAGCAGGCGGCGGCGCAATACCGCAGCACGGTGATCAAGGCGTTCCAGAACGTTGCCGACGCGTTGCGCGCCTTGCAGTTCGATGCCGATACGTTGCACGAGCAGGCGGCAGCCGAGACAGCGGCGGCCGACAGCCTGGCGCTGTCACGCATTCAATATCAGGCCGGTGCGATCAGCTACCTGACATTGCTGAATGCCGATCGCACCGAGCAACAGGCGCGGCTGAGCCTGGTGCAGGCCGAGGCCGCGCGCTTTACCGATACGGCGGCGCTGTTTCAGGCACTGGGCGGCGGCTGGTGGCACCGCGCCGACGTCGCCCCCGACCCCAACGGTCCCGACCATCTCACGCCGCCGCTTGCCGCGGCTCTGCAGCATTGACGGAGGCGCAACGATGATCCGGCGAATGATCCTGATGCTGGTGGTGGTGGGCGTCGTGCTTGGCGGCTACTTCGCCTTCCAGCAATTTTCGGCGAAGAAGGTCCGCGGGTTCATGGCCTCGATGGCCAATCCGCCGCAGACGGTTTCAACAGTCACCGCAACGACGCAGACTTGGCAGCCGGCAGTCGAGGCGGTCGGCAGCCTGCGCGCGGTGAACGGCGCCACATTGTCGCTCGAGGTCGCCGGCGTGGTGGATCAGATCGGTTTCAAATCGGGTGAGGACGTGCAGCAGGGCCAGGTGCTGCTGCAACTGCGGGCCGCCGACGACGTCGCCAAGCTGGCCGCGCTGGATGCCAGCGCCGCGCTGGCAAAGATCAACTACGACCGCGATCTGCGGCAGTTGCATTCTCAGGCGGTCAGCCAGGCCGTGGTCGATTCCGACAGCTACAACCTGAAGAACGCGCTGGCGCAGGCCGATGAGCAGCGCGCGGTGGTGGCGAAGAAGACGTTGCGCGCGCCGTTTGCCGGGCATCTCGGCATTCGGGCGGTCGACCTGGGCCAGTACCTCAATTCCGGCACGGCCGTGGTCACGTTGCAGGCGCTCGATCCGTTATTCGTCGACTTCTCGGTGCCGCAGCAGGCGCTGAGCCAGGTCGCGGTGGGTCAGACCATCGCTGCCAAGATCGATACTTTTCCGGATCAGACATTCAAGGGGACGATCATCGCGGTGAACCCAACGGTCGACACCGACTCGCGCAACGTGCAGATGCGCGCCAGCCTGCCAAATCCCGATCATCGGCTGCTGCCAGGGATGTTCGCGACAATTGACATCGCCGCCGGCGCACCGGCGCCGCACATCACGCTGCCGCAGACCGCGATCACCTATAATCCCTATGGCAGCACGGTCTATCTCGTCGAGCAGGCGCCTGCCGCCGGGCAGCCCGTGGCGGTGCAGCCTCAAGCTGGGCAGGCGCAAGGCAGCGAGCCGCCAAACGCCCAGGGACACTACATCGCCCGGCAAGCCTTCGTTACGACCGGGGCGACGCGTGGCGATCAGGTGGCGGTGTTGACCGGCGTCAAGGCAGGCGATGTCGTCGTCTCCGCCGGGCAGATCAAGCTGCACAACGGCGCGACGGTGGTGATCAACAACACGGTGCAGCCCACCGACAATCCCGCCCCCGTGCCAGTTGACCACTGAGCCGGCAGGAGACGCCCCATGCGCTTCACCGATATCTTCATCCGTCGCCCGGTGCTGGCGACCGTCGTCAGCCTGCTGATCCTGGTGCTCGGCCTGCGCGCGATGAGTTCCCTGCAGGTGCTGCAATACCCGAAGACCGAGAACGCGGTGGTGACCATCACCACGATCTATTACGGTGCCGACCCAAACATCGTGGCGGGTTTCGTTACCACGCCGCTGGAGGGCGCCATCGCGCAGGCCAACGGCATCGACTACATGTCATCCACCAGCCAGTCCGGCGTCAGCACGATCATCGTCTACCTTCGGCTGAACTATGATCCGGACAAGGCGCTGACCGAGATCAACACCAAGATCTCCTCGGTGTTGAATCAATTGCCCACCGGCACGCAGCAGCCGACGCTGACGGTGAAAGTCGGGCAGACCATCGATGCGATGTATATCGGCTTCAACTCAACCGTGCTGGGTGCCAACCAGATCACCGACTATTTGATACGCGTGGTGCAACCGAAATTGCAGGCGGTGCCCGGCGTGCAGACGGCCGAGTTGCTGGGCGGCAAGTATTTCGCGCTGCGCGCCTGGCTGGATCCGCAGAAGCTCGCCTCGCAGGGCTTGACCGCGGCCGATGTCTCGCAGGCATTGGTGGCGAACAACTATATTTCCGGCGTCGGCACCACCAAGGGCCAGATGGTGCAGGTCAATCTGAGCGCGTCGACCGACCTGCACACGCTCGATTCGTTTCGTAACCTGGTGCTGAAGCAGTCCGGTCCCGCGATCGTGCGGCTGAAGGATGTGGCGAAGGTCACCCTCGGCGATGACGACTACGAATCGGCGGTCGGCTTCGACGGCCAGAACGCCGTCTATATCGGCATCCAGGTGGCGCCCGGCGCCAACCTGCTCGACGTCATCAAAGGCGTGCGCACAGCGTTTCCGGGCATCCAGGCGGAATTGCCGCAAGGCCTGAACGGCACGATCGTCTATGACTCGACCGACTTCGTCTCCAGTTCGATCAGCGAGGTGATCCGCTCGCTGGTCGAGGCGGTGTTGATCGTTACGGTGGTGGTGTTCGTCTTCCTGGGCTCGCCGCGGTCGGTGCTGATTCCGGTGATCGCCATTCCGCTGTCGTTGATCGGCACCTTCACGATGATGCTGTTGTTCGGATTCAGCATCAATCTGCTGACGCTGCTTGCGCTGGTATTGGCGATCGGCCTGGTGGTGGACGACGCCATCATCGTGGTGGAGAACGTCAACCGCCATCTGGAGGATGGCATGCGGCCGATCCCCGCGGCGATCCAGGCGGCGCACGAGCTGGGCGGTCCGATCATCGCGATGACCGTCGTGCTGATCGCGGTCTACGTGCCGATCGGCTTTCAGGGCGGGCTGACCGGTGCGCTGTTCACCGAGTTCGCGTTCACCCTGGTCGGCGCGGTGACGGTCTCCGCTGTGATCGCCCTGACCCTGTCGCCGATGCTGGGATCGCGCCTGCTGCGCGCGCATGCGCCCGGCGCGCGCGATTGGGAATCGCGCACCGTCGCCTTCATCGATCGTGGCTTCAGCGCGCTGCATCGCCGCTATCAGCGCTGGCTGGCGGGCAGCCTGAACTATCTGCCGGTCACCGCGACGTTTGCGCTGATCATTCTTGCCAGTATCTATTTCTTCTACACCGGCTCATCGAGCGAGTTGGCGCCGGAGGAGGATCAGGGCGTGATCCTTGCCTCGGCGACCTCGGCGCCGAATGCCACGCTGGAGCAGCGCCTGCTGTACGACCGGCAAGTCTACCAGGATTTCGCCGGCTATCCGGAGACTGCGCACGTCTTCCAGCTCGATGTGCCGGGACAGAATTTTTCCGGCATGGTGCTGAAACCGTGGGATGCGCGCACCCGCACGTCGATGATGCTGGAGCCGCTCGTGCAACGGCAACTGGCGGGCATTGCCGGCCAGCAGGTCGTGTCGTTCCCGCCATCGCCGCTGCCGGGCGGTGTCGGGTTGCCGGTGCAGTTCGTCATCGGCACCACCGAACCATTCGCGCAACTGAACGATATCACCCAGAGTTTCCTCGGTCAGGCGTTGGCCAGCGGACTGTTTATCTTCCTCAATACCGACCTGCGCATCGACAATCCCCAGGTGACGATCGAGATCGACCGCAGCAAGGCGGCGCTGATGGGCCTGAAAATGAGCGACGTCGGCGGCGCGATGGCTTCGATGCTGGGCGGTGGCTACGTCAATTATTTCGGCCTCGATGGGCGGTCCTACAAGGTCATTCCGCAGGTGCAGCAGCGCTCCCGGCTCAACCCGTCGCAGATCCTGAACTACTATGTCCGCACCGCCGGTGGGGCGTCGGTGCCGATGTCGACCATCGCGCGTGTGGTGACGCAAACCGTGCCGGAGTCGCTCAATCACTTCCAGCAGCTCAATTCGGCAACGATTCAAGGCGTCGTGGCGCCGGGCGTCACCATGGGCACCGCGATGACCTTCCTGGACGACCTTGCCGCGCGCACGCTGCCGGTTGGCTACTCAGTCGATTACGGTGGCCAGTTCCGCCAGTTGAAGCAGGAAGGCGGCGGCTTCCTGGTCACCTTCGGTTTCGCGCTCATCATCATCTTCCTGTCGCTGGCGGCGCTGTTTGAGAGCTTTCGTGACCCGTTCATCATCCTGGTGTCGGTGCCGATGTCGATCGCGGGGGCGCTGTTCTTCGTCGCCGTCCTGTCTCACTTCCCGCCCGGCGTGCTGCCCGGCATCAGCCTCAACATCTACACCGAGGTCGGCCTGGTGACGCTGATGGGCCTGATCAGCAAGCACGGCATCCTGATCGTCGAGTTCGCCAACGGGCTGCAACGCGAGGGGCGCACCAAGCGGCAGGCGATCGAGGAGGCGGCGGCGATCCGGCTGCGTCCGATCCTGATGACCACGGCGGCGATGGTCCTCGGCGTGATGCCGCTGATCACCGCCTCCGGCGCCGGCGCGGTGTCGCGCTTCGACATGGGCCTGGTGATTGCCACGGGCCTTGCGATCGGCACGCTGTTCACCCTGTTCGTGGTGCCCGCGGTGTATCTGTTGCTGGCCGCCACCCATCACGAGACAGCGACGGATGAAGCCGACGTGGGGCGCGCTCCTCCGGCCGGGCTGATACCATCAGCCGAATCTTGAGCTGTCTCTCCAGCCACAAGCTGGCGGACCGGATAGTCATCACTTGGGCTGCCGCTGGGGCTGCGGGTCGCCGCATGTGTGCGAGGCGATGAAGCGCATCACATCTTCCCGCGCCGGGGCGAGAAAGGCGAAGGGGCGCGAGAATGCCAGCAGGATGCCTTGGTGGCCGATATCGGGGTACAGGATGGCGCTCGCCGAGGCGCCGGCGCCGTTCAGTGCGGCGGCGAGCCGCAGCGTAGCGCCGATACCCGCCGGCGTCTCGCCCGGATAGGTCGTTCCATCCCAGGTGCCGGCCAGCAGCAGTGCGGGCGGGGCGCGCCGCGAAACGAAGTTGATGGGGTTTGAAAGTCGTTTCGCGTCCGGCGCCGTCGACTCCGAGGGCAGCAGGTCGTACGAGCCGCCCAGACCGATAAAACCGCAGAGGGCCATGTCGGGCTGCCCGGCGGTGCGCAGATAGTCCGGGTCGAGCGCCAGCAGCGCGGCGAGTTGCGCACCGGAGGACTGACCCATCACGAAGATGCGGCGCGGATCGCCGCCAAACCGCGCGATGTTGCGATAGATCCAGACCACGGCGAGGGCCACGTCCTCCGTGGCGGTTTGGAAGTCCACCTCGGGATGCAGTCGATATTCCGGCACGACCACAAGCACGCCGCGATCCGCCAACGTTGCGCCGACGAAGGGGTAGGACGCTTTCCCTCCCGTGTACCAGGCGCCGCCATAGACGTACACCACGACTGGCACCTCGACTGGCGCGGCGCCGGCCGCGTGACGGGGCGCATAGATGTCGAGCGTTTGGCGGGGGCCGGCGTCGTAGTGGAGATCGAGCGTGACGGTTACGCCGCTGAACGGCGCCATGTTGTTCATCAATGGAAATGCCGGGATAAAGTGCACCACCACGATCGTCAGGAACGTGAGCGCCGGGCGGCCGAACTGGTAGAGGACGACGGCCAGGACGCCTAATCCAGCGACACCAGGCAGCGCCAACTTACCGCGCATGGGATCGCGTCTCCGTGGTTGTCGCCGGCCCATCGCCGGCCCGTCGTCGGCGCAGACCGCCGGCGCGCCAAACATGGTCCGCATTGAGTTCATCCGGTGCAGGCGACAGCGGCGGCCGGGGTGCGGCGCAGAGTGCCAGGATGAACCGGGACGACCTGTGGAGTTTACCTGCCGACCGTTAACCCGATGTGAACCGTGCAGCGATAGCGTGTTGGCCTAGGGTGGCTGGAGCGCAGATCATGTCCCGACTTTGGCAAGCCGTCCGCCATCCGGGTCTCGCCCTCCGCCTGCAACTTATCGTCGCCACCTCGCTGCTAAGCCTGCTGATTCTTGGCGGCTTCGCGGTGCAGGAGAGCTACAACCTGATGTGGAACGCGCGGGTCGACAAGATGCGTGCCATCACCGAGGAAGCCGTCTCGATGGCGAACGACCTGCAGCGTCGCGTGCAGGCAGGTAGCCTGACGCGCGAGCAGGCGATGCGGCAATTCGGCGACGCCATCCGGCCGATCCGCTACGATCACGGCGACGGCTACCTGTTCATTTATGGCATGGACGGCACGTTGCTGGTGCTGGGAACCGCGCCGCAGCTTGAGGGCCAAAATCGCCTGGGGCTCAAGGATGCGGACGGCAAGCTTTACGTGCAGGCTCAGCTTGCGGCGGCTCGGCAGGGCGGCGGCACGATGGAGTACATGTATCCGAAGCCAGGGTCGCCGACCCCGCAGCCGAAGCTGGGCTATGCGCTACCGATCCCGGCCTGGAATGTGGCCGTGATTACCGGGCTTTACATCGACGACCTGCGGGCGGCTGCCCTGACGGCGATGCTCAGGTTCGGCGTGCTGGTCGGCGTGCTGTTTCTGATCAGCATGGGTGTTGCCTGGGTCGTGGCGCGCGGCATCACGCGGCCCCTGTTGGGCCTCAGACACAGTATGGCCGTGCTGGCGGCGGGTGATTTTGCCGTGGACATTGCCGGGGTCGATCGGCGCGACGAGATCGGCGAGATGGCGGCGGAGGTCGTGGTGTTTCAAGACGGCCTGATCAGGGCCGACGCCCTGGCGGCGGAGCAGGCCGCGGCGCGCGGCAATGAGCAACGCCGGCATGCGGCGATGGAACGGCACACACAGGATTTCGGCACGTCGATTTCTGGCGTGATGACATCGCTTGCCGGATCGGCCGAGGCGATGCGGCTGGCGTCCGAGGCCATGGCGAACGCCGCCAAGGAGGTCGATGTCGAAGCGCAGGAGACCGCGCGTGGGAGCGGTAAATCCTCGGCGGATCTGACGGCGGTTGCCGCCGCGGTCGAACAGCTCACCGCCAGCGTGGCCGAGATCTCGCGCCAGGTGGCCACCTCGACGGAGGTCGCGCGCCAAGCGGTGCAGCGGGCGGAAACCAGTCACGCCACGATGCAGGGGCTTTCGGCCGCGACCGGGCGAATCGGCGACGTGGTGCACCTGATAAGTGAGATCGCCGGTCAGACCAATTTGCTGGCGCTAAACGCGACGATCGAGGCGGCGCGCGCCGGTGAGGCGGGCAAGGGCTTCGCCGTGGTGGCCGGCGAGGTGAAGGCTCTGGCGGCGCAGACCGCCAAGGCCACCGCGGAGATCGGTGGCCAGATCGGCACCGTCCGTAGTGCCACCGCGGACGCCGTCGCGGCGATGGACGAGATCAGCCTGATCATCCGCCGGATCGATGAAGTGTCGGTCGCCATCGCCGCCGCGGTGGCGCAGCAAAGCGGCACCACGCGCGAGATCGCCTCGAGCGTGCAGGCGGTGGCCGGCGCCACGGCGCAGACCGCGCGGGCGATGCAGCATGTGGTGGCGGTCGCTGGCGATGCTGGCAACGCCAGCCGCGAAGTGCTGTCGGGCACGGCCACGATCGGACGCGAAGCGCAGACGTTGCGCGTCGAAGTCGATCAGTTCCTGGCGGTGGTCCGATCGGAGAGCGGTGAGCGGCGGCGCTATGAGCGTGTCGGCGGCAAGGGCGCGTCAGTGACGCTGCGGGGGCAAGGGCGCGAGGTTGAGGTGCCGTTGGAGACGCTGTCCCGCAGTGGCGCCGCGCTGACCTGCGACTGGCGCATGCCGGCGGGCACTGTGGTCGAGCTCGACTTGCCGAATGGCGCCGGAAGGGCGATTGGGCGCGTCGTGCACGGCGATGGGCGCGAGTTGGGGATCATGTTCAGTAGCGAGTCAGCCAACCTGGCACGTGTCGACCGTGCGCTGGAGGCGCTGGTACCAGATTCCGCCGCTGCCTGAGGGAGGGACGCCTTCGGCGTGTTGGCGTCTGCTGATGACCGTCACCGATCATACGGCGGCGGAGCACCGGTGTGTTCATGCCCACCCCTGCACGCGGCTGATCCGACATGGGCGGTCGTCACGCTTGAGGGACGGTCGCGTGCCGCGTATCAAGATCGTCGCGGGCAAGTCGTCCTCGGATTAGGGAGATCATGCGATGGCAACGCGCAGCGTGGCGACGGTGTTCGGTGGCTCAGGGTTTATCGGCCGCTATGTCGTCAAGCGGCTGGCGGCGCGGGGCCATATCGTGCGGGTTGCGGTGCGCGACCCGGAGGCCGCGCTGTTCCTCAAGCCGATGGGGGCGGTTGGTCAGATCGTGCCGCTGTTCGCGCCGGTGCAGCACGAACCGGCTGTGCAGCGCGCGGTGGAGGGGGCCGACCTGGTGGTGAACCTCGTCGGCATCCTGGCGGAGCGGCGGTCGGGCGATTTCCAGCGCATTCATACTGAGGGTGCCGGGCGGGTGGCGCGCCTGGCGGCGGCGACGGGCGCGTCGCGGCTGGTGCAGATCTCGGCGATCGGGGCCGATCCGGCGAGCCGCAGCCGCTATGCATCAAGCAAGGGCGCGGGCGAGCAGGCGGTTCGCGCGGCGTTTCCGGCGGCGACGATCCTGCGGCCGTCGCTGGTGTTTGGCCCGGAGGATGCGCTGTTCAACCGCTTTGCCGCCATGGCGCAGCTTTTCCCGGTGATGCCGGTGGTTGCGGGGGCGTCGCGATTTCAGCCGGTCTACGTGGGTGACGTCGCGGACGCGGTGGTGGCGGGGTTGAGCCGGGAAGATGCGGCGGGGGCGACCTATGAGTTGGGTGGGCCGCTGGTGCTGAGCATGCGCGAGCTGCTGACCTATGTGCTGACCGAGACGGCGCGGCACCGCCGCCTGATGTCGGTGCCGATGTGGGTGGCGGGCCTTCAGGCCGGAGTGCTGGAGCATCTACCGGGCAAGCTGCTGACGCGCGACCAGCTTCTGATGTTGCAGCAGGACAATGTCGTGGCGGCCGGTGTGCCGGGGCTGGGGGATTTGGGGATCGTGCCGACCCCGATGGATTTGGTGGTGCCGGCCTATCTGCGGCGGTATCGGCCGGGTGGGGGACGCTCGAATATGGCGCTGGCGTAAAGGGCTCAAACCGGACCTATATCCGCAGCGACTGACGCTCCAGACAAGTGCTTCGAACATTTCATTGATTATTATGGCAGATGTACTGACTTAGCAGGCGCAAAAAGACTCGCCGAGGCGCTGATCGTCACCTTATACTCGTCCCGATAGCCGGCTTGGCCGGCCACGGGGGTGAGTGTGTCGGAACGTATGCTGCAGTTTGTCCGCCTGGAGCAGCGCCTGCCGGAACGCCGGGCGGCGGGCGAGCGCGCGCATGATTTCGAGGAGATCTACCGCGACTTCGCGACCACCGAGGCGGCCGCGCAGGCCAGTCGCTGCTCGCAATGCGGCGTGCCGTTCTGCGCGGTGCACTGTCCGCTTGGCAACAATATCCCCGACTGGTTGAAACTGACCGCCGAGGGGCGGCTGGAGGAGGCCTACGAAGTGTCCTCCGCCACCAACAACTTCCCCGAGATTTGCGGCCGGATCTGTCCGCAGGACCGGTTGTGCGAGGGCAACTGCGTCATCGAGAAGGGCTTCGAGTCGGTCACCATCGGCGCCGTCGAGCGCTACATCACCGACACCGCGTTTGCCCGCGGCTGGGTGAAGCCGGTGCGGCCGGTGCGGGAGAGGGGGGCCTCGGTGGGGATCGTGGGCGCCGGGCCGGGCGGTCTGGCGGCCGCCGAGCAGCTTCGCCGGCGCGGCTATCAGGTCACGGTGTATGACCGACATGACCGGGTCGGCGGCCTGCTGATCTACGGCATCCCGAACTTCAAGCTGGAAAAGCCGATCGTGCTGCGGCGGTGGAAGCTGCTGGCTGACGCCGGCATCCGGTTCGAGCTGAATTGTGGGGTGGGCGAGGGGATCGGCTTCGCCGAGCTGCGCGCGCGCCACGATGCGGTGCTGATCGCGACCGGCGTTTACCAGGCCCGCGACATCGGTGGGCCGGGGGCGGGACTGGCGGGGATCGTGCCCGCGCTGGCCTATCTGTTCGCGTCGAATCGCATGGGGTTGGGCGATCGGGTGCCGGCGTTCGACTCGGGCCTGCTGGATGCGGGCGGCAAGCATGTGGTGGTGATCGGCGGCGGCGACACGGCGATGGACTGCGTGCGCACCGCTGTGCGCCAGGGGGCCGCGTCGGTGAAGTGCCTGTATCGGCGCGATCGCGCCAACATGCCGGGCTCGATGCGCGAGGTGAAGAACGCCGAGGAGGAGGGGGTCGAGTTCGTCTGGCTCGCCGCGCCCGAGGCTTTCCTGGGTGATGACGCGGTGAGCGGGGTGCGCGCGGTGCGGATGCATCTGGGGTTGCCGGATGCGAGCGGGCGGCAGTCGGTGGAGCCGATCGAGGGCAGCCATTTCACCGTCAAGGCCGATCTGGCGATCAAGGCGCTGGGGTTCGACGCGGAGGATGTGCCGGGGATGTTCGGCGAGCCGGGGTTGGAGGTCTCGCGGTGGGGCACGCTGAAGGTGGATCACCGCACGTTCGAGACGAGCGTGCCGGGGGTGTTTGCGGCGGGCGATATTGTGCGGGGGGCGAGCCTGGTGGTGTGGGCGATCCGCGACGGGCGCGACGCGGCGGCGCAGGTGCATAAGTATCTGGAGCGGCGGATGGCGCTCAAGGTGGCGGCGGAATGAGGGGTTATTTCTTTACCTCTCCCGCTGCGCGGGAGAGGTCGTGGAGCGGAGCGACGCGGGTGAGGGCGGGAAGGCCCTCACCCGGCGCTTCGCGCCGACCTCTCCCGCTCGCGGGCGAGGTGTACTTAGAGGGGGCCGCGTTACGGGATTTTGCTTACGCTCA
>Ga0326727_10013325_pt1 | contig 18349 bp, 18 predicted proteins | sample MB2enrmetagenome_FD_207643 | JGI IMG/M metagenome (GOLD analysis project Ga0326727, IMG submission 207643) | Lab enriched peat soil microbial communities from McLean, Ithaca, NY, United States - MB29MY | ecosystem: Environmental > Terrestrial > Soil > Wetlands > Peat | place: USA: New York...
GGGCCATCGCGATCTCTGGGCTCTGGAGGCAATCCTCAACCCGTCTGCGACCGCCAGCCAGAAGGCGGCGTAGTAACATCAACCTAACCGCCGCTCCCCACTTTCAACTGGCAGCGGGACACGCTCCCCTGGGAGTACACTTCACCTGAATTCTATTGAGCGTTCGCCCGCGAGGTGAGAGGGGGCAATTGTGAGTCATATCACTGTTAATACAAATCTCTGCGTGAAGGACGGCGCATGCGTCGAAGTTTGTCCGTCCGGGATTCTTACCATCAATGAAGAGGGATTCCCCGAGGAGGTTCCAAGCGGCAGTTGCATTCTCTGCGGCCACTGCGTTGCCGTGTGCGAATGCAACGCCCTGACTCACAGCGGCTTGCCGAAGGAGCCTTTTTTGCCCGCGCTCAAAGAACCGCCGGGTCAGGAAGTGATTGACAGCTTCCTGATAAGCCGGCGGTCGGTTCGAGAATTCGAGGACCGGCCGATTGCCAAGGTGACAGTGGAAATGCTGCTGGATGTAGCCCGTCGCGCACCGACGGCCTCCAACTCGCAGAAACTGCATTGGATCGTTGTGAATGGTAAGACCAAGGTGCATGCATTGTCTGTGGAGGCAATCAACTGCCTGCGGACGTGGGACATCGGTCAAACAAGGCTAGGGCAGTGGAAAAAGGGATATGATTTCGTGCTTCGCGGTGCTCCCGTGGTGATCGTTGCGTGCACGCCAGAGGACTACGGCTGGGGAAAACAGGATTGCGCCATCGCCCTTACTTTTCTTGAGTTAGCGGCAGAGGCTCGGGGTCTCGGCGTGTGCTGGGCCGGGTTCATGACCCGCGTGGCTCGGGTTCATGCAGCGCTCCGCAAGGCTTTAGCTGTCCCTGAAGGGTACGTCGTCCATGGCGGCCTCATGCTCGGAGAACGCAAGTACTCTTATCGATTGGTCCCACCCAGAAAACCTCTCAGTGTGCACTGGGTTTAGAGTTAATGCTTCATTTTCACGGACGACTGTCCGGTCTGTTGCGACAGCTCGCTTCGCTTATTGTCTAGCGCTTGCATGATTTCTATCAGAAGCTTGCGTACGCCAAGTTGACAGTTTGAATCCCAGCTGCGGCCAGATTGCCGCTAGCGAACGCAACAGCACGGGAACTGGGTTCATCGCGCACTCCGATTCGTCTTCGGCCAATCAATCCGCCAGCGCCCACCAGGTATTGGCACCCAGAACAGGCGCTTCTGCGGAGTGCCCCGCGCATGATGGTAGAGTGCAGCGGCTCTCTCGTAGAACCCTCGAGTATGCCACGAATCGGCAAAGCCGAACTTTCTGTAGTCGAGATGATGGCAGAATTCGTGACACAACGTGCTCAGGAATGTGCCGAAAGACGTGATTTCTTTTCGCACTGCCGTTCGCGTCCACACCCGGATCAACATGGTTTCGGGAGTGTAGTCTCCAAAAAACTCGGTCGTCCATTGCTCCCGAACTCGCAGCGGCCGGGCGGCAAGTACCCGGACGCTGCAATCCGGGACTTGGTAGAACTGCGATGCAGCTTTTAGAAATTCGGCACAGGCACTGCGGACACTCGCAGTCTCCTCAGCCTTCATTGCCGATTCAATAGTCTTTGCGATTGTAGGCAAGCACGCATCAATCGGCAGGTCGAGCGTGTTGATCCGGTCACTCTCCTGAAAATCAGCGAGGTTCGACTTGCGCGGCGGAGCGTCGGTAAGCATGGGTTCCGGATTTCCTTTTGAATTGAAAACGGCCTCATTGTAAGTCTCTCGTGCCAGTCGGTGACATTGGGAACGAGAATCTCAGGCGTCGGGCAGGGACCTAGGTGGTCGACCGCTGTTAGCGCCCAAGCGACCGGCTGAAATTTCTCTCACTGCACGCCCGGAGACGCGATTAGGCTCGATCGTTGTCGCGAGTAAGCCTGGCCTGCGCTACAATCGCCGCGTGGCGAGCTCTTCTTCCGTAGCGGATGCGTTTCTCATTCGGGGCGGCGAATTCGAGCCGGCCTATCTGGCTCTTTACAGATCGGGCGAATTGAGCCGACGGGCCGCCGATGCCGTAGAACGTTTGCGCCACTGTTTAGTTTGTCCGCGCAATTGCGGCGTCGATCGCATCGTTAACAGAACGGCCGCTTGTCACACTGGAAGATATGCCCAGGTCAGCAGCTGTTTCCCGCATTCGGGCGAGGAAGACTGCCTGCGCGGCTGGTGCGGTAGCGGCACGATATTCTTCTCGATGTGCAATCTGCGATGCGTTTTCTGTCAGAACTACGACATCAGTCAAGCGCAGCGTGGATCTGAAACATCGCCGCAGGGACTTGCTGCGATAATGCTCGAATTGCAGGCCGAGGGATGCCACAACATCAACTTTGTGACCCCGGAGCATGTAGTTCCACAGGTCATCGAGGCCGTGGCCATCGCTGCCGAACGAGGCTTGCGGCTGCCCCTGGTGTACAACACATCCGCTTATGATTCGTTGGACAGCTTGCAAATCCTCAGCGGCATCATTGATATCTACATGCCGGACTTCAAATTCTGGGATGGAGCAACTTCGCTGCGCTATGTAAAGGCCAAGGACTATCCAGAGGCCGCGCGCCGCAGTATATGCGAGATGCACCGCCAGGTCGGCGTTTTGAAGTGTGACGAGCGAGGGTTAGCAAAGCGCGGCGTGCTGGTGCGCCATTTGGTGATGCCCGGCGACATCGCGGGAACCGAGTCGATCATGCGGTTTCTTGCGAATGAAATCTCGCGCGACACATATGTCAACGTGATGAGCCAATATCATCCTACTGGACGGGTGTCCGGGTCGGAATTTCGAGAGATCAACCGCCAGATCAGTACCGCCGAATACGAACGCGCACTGGAAGCAGCACATCGCGCAGGGCTCTGGCGGATTGAAGCTGAGAGGCCACGTTGGCGTCAATAGACGTGCGCTTACTCAGTTCCCACCACTGAGATTCACTCGACCGGACCAGCGTGGAAACGTCCTCAGGTCCGTTCGCAATGTCGAGATCCGGGCCTGGTTCGCTGTGATGGAATCGCATGAACGCGACAACATCCACTGCGCGCTTGTGAGGCAAACCGTCAGCACGTCAAGTGCAAAACGGCATTTGTATGCGAAGGTTGCTCATTTAACAGAGCAACTGCCTGTTCTGTTGGAACCATCAAAAGCTGCACCTTGCGGCGTTCGGCTTCACGCTGAACATCAGGACTGACTGGGAGCCGCCCGTAAATCCCGGTCCCGATCACAAGCCGGTCACAATGCCAAGGTATATCCTCGTTTGTCGTTAGGGGCGTGTGCCCAAATTGGCTCCGGAATGCCTTCGATAGACCTTTCTTGCGCTTGCGTACCTTTCCGCAGTCCACAACGATATCGTTGCCGTACTCGACTCCGTCGATCCTGATTGATCCGAAAGCAAGGTCTTCAAATAACATCTCAATCGTATGTTACGCCGAGAGGATTCCGGTGTCACCGGCATGGGTTGGCGTGTACTACGCAACGCGCTCGTTGATTGCAATTTGTCTGACGAAGACCGGCTAGGCTCTCGAAAGCGGACTGGGGTCCTCTAAAGCCTAACTGGAGAGGCCGCTTTCATCGCCCGATCACGTGAACGACATCTAGCGGGGTTCCGGTCAGTCTATGACGCGTGGCCGACGATGAGGTCGCTGGGACCGGGGAGGTTCATGGAAAAAGGGCCGCTTCCAGATCAGTCGAGCGACTTGTGGAACCGCAGGATCGCGATCGTCAGCAAGCCCACGCCGAGCCCTGCCATCGCCGCCATCTGCGGCCACAGAATGTCCAGCCCCACGCCCTTCAGATAGCTTCCGCGCAGCACCACGAGGAAGTAGCGCAGCGGACTCGCGTAGGTCATATATTGCAGCCACTTCGGCATGGTGCTGATGGGAAAACCGAAGCCCGAGAACACGATGGCCGGCATGATGAAGAAGAACGCCGTCACCATGGCCTGTTGCTGCGTCGACGAGACCGTCGAAATCAGCAGCCCCACGCCGAGCATGCACACCAGGAACAGAACCGATCCCAGCAGCAGCACCGAAAAATAGCCGCGGAAGGGAACCTGGAACCAGAACGAGCCGACCGCCGCGATCAGCGACACGTCGAACAGTCCGATTGCGAAGAACGGCAGTGTCTTGCTCAGGATGAACTCCGCCGGCCGGATCGGCGTCACCATGATCTGTTCCAGCGTCCCGATCTCGCGCTCGCGCACCACGCCGAACGCGGTCAGCGTAATCACCAGCACCAGCGTCAGGCTGCCGATGATCCCTGGAATGAAGAACCAGCGGCTGCTCAGGTTCGGGTTGTACCATGGCCGCTGCTCCAGCTCGATCGACGGCACAACCTGCGCCAGTTGCGGCGCGATCCGCGACATGCGGTCCTGCTGATAGTCCTCGGCGTAGCCGCTCGCGATCTGCGTAATGTATCCGGCGGCGATGAGCGCGCTATTCGAGTTGGTCGCGTCCACGATTACCTGCAGCGGCGCCGGCTGTCCCTTGCGCAGAGCCTGCGCGAAGCCGGCGTTGATTTGCAGCCCAACCGTCGCCTGCCCTTCGTCGATCAGGTTCGAGAGCTCCGCCGAGTTGTCCAGTTGCCGCTCGACGGCGAAGTACGGGCTCGATGTGAATCGCGAGATCAGGTCCCGGCTCTCCTGGCTTTGGTCGTAGTCCACCACCACCGTCGCCACGTGGCGGATCTCGTATGTTGCGGCGTACCCGAAGATCAGCATCTGCAGGATCGGCGGCACGATCAGGATCACGCGCGTCCGCTTATCGCGCAGCACCTGGATCACCTCTTTGATCATCATCTGCTTCATGCGCGCCAGCATCGGTCTCCTCCTACGCCAGCCTCTTGTGGAATGAACGCGTGGCCAGCACCGCAAGAAGCACGGCGAAGACCGCCAGCGGCACAAGGTCGCCGTACAGCATGGCGGTCGGAGTGCCCTTCAGGAAGATTCTCTTCAGCACCGACACGTAGTACCGCGCGGGAACGATGTGCGTGATCCACTGCAGAACGGTCGGCATCTGATCGATGGAGAAAAGGAATCCCGAAAGCAGAAACGCGGGCAGGAACGTGGTCAGCAGCGCGATCTGGCTGGCCGCGAACTGGCCCTTGGCCAGCACCGAGATGAAGAATCCCATCGCCAGCACCACTACCAGGAACATCGCCGAGCTGGCCAGCAGCGTCAGAAACGAACCGCGGAACGGCACTTTGAACCAGTAGATCGCGATCAGCGCGCTGACGATCGTGTCGCCCATGCCGAGAACGAAATACGGTATGAGCTTGCCGAACATAATCTCCAAGGCGCTCACCGGTGTAGAAATCAGTTGCTCCATCGTGCCGCGTTCCCACTCACGGGCGATGGTCAGAGAGGTGAGAAACGCCCCGATCACCGACATCACCAGCGCCAGCACTCCGGGAATGATGAACGCGCTGCTCTCCAAGTCCTCGTTGTACCAGGTGCGCGTCTCCACGCCGATCGTCGCTGTCTGCATCGCCATTCCGCGGTGCCGAAGGAACTCCGCCTGCACCTCCGCCGAGTATTCCTGCACTACGCCCTGCGTGTAGCCCATCAGCACGTTGGCCGAGTTGTCGTCCGTAGCATCCACCAGCGCCTGAATCTGGATCGGTCCTCCCTCGCCGAGCTTCTTGGAAAAGTCCCACGGAATCACGATCCCCATCTTCGCACTGCCGTCGTCCAGCGCACGGGTCAGCTCGCGGTAGTTGTTCACCACCCGCGTCACGTGAAAGTACTCGCTCGATTGAAACCGTTTCAGTAGGTCCTGGCTTTGCTGGCTGCCGTCCTGGTCGTAGACATAAACCGGCAGCCCCTTCAGGTCCAGGCTCACGCCGTAGCCGAACAGAATTACCAGGATCGCCGGCATCACGATCACGATCGCCAGACTCCGCGGATCGCGCAGAATCTGCACCACCTCTTTTCGCGCCATCACCCACAACCGCCGCCAGCTCATGCTGCACTCCCCTTGGCCGCCAGCCGTTCGGTCGTCAGCGAGACGAACACGTCTTCGAGGCTCGGACGAATCCTCTCCGTGCGATGGAGTTCGATGCCGCGCTGCGCCAGATACTCCTTCAACCGCGGCTCCGTCTCATCGGCGCTTTGAACCACCAGGTGCAGCGCGTTTCCGAATACCGCCGTATCCAGCACGCCCGGCGCCGCCTGCAATGCATCGAGCGCCGCGCCCAGCGGCGCGCACTCGACCAGCAGTAGCTCGCCCTTCATCGACTTCTGCTTCAGCTCCGTCGGCGTGCCCAGCGCAACGATCCTGCCGCGGTAGATCAGCGCCAGCCGGTTGCAGTATTCGGCCTCCTCCATGTAGTGCGTGGTCACGAACACCGTCACGCCATGCTCCGCCATCTCGTGAATCAACTCCCAGAACTGCCGCCGCGAGATGGGATCGACGCCCGACGTCGGCTCGTCGAGAAACACGATCGGCGGCCGGTGCAGCACCGCGCAACCCAGCGCCAGCCGCTGCTTCCATCCGCCCGGCAGCGTTCCCGTCAGCAGATTCTCCTGGTCCCTCAGGTGCGACATCTCCAGCGCCCACGCGATGCGCCCCGCCAACTCCGCGCGTTCCACGCTGTACAGCCCGGCGAACAGCCGGATGTTCTCGATCACCTTCAAGTCGTTGTAGAGCGAGAATTTCTGAGACATGTAGCCGATGTTCTGCCGCACCGCCTCGGGCTTGCGCACCACGTCGATCCCGGCCACCTGGGCGCGGCCCGACGTCGGCCGCAGCAGCCCGCACAGCATGCGAATCGTCGTCGACTTGCCCGCGCCGTTCGGTCCCAGAAACCCGAAGATTTCGCCCTTCCGCACCGAGAGATTGATGCGATCAACGGCGGTAAAGTCGCCAAACCGCTTGACTAGCTCCTCGATCACCACCGAGCTGCCGTTGTCATTCATGGGCAGCCCCCTGCGCGCTAACCGCATCGACAAACAAGTCCTCGATCGTCGGGGCGACTTGTTGAATGGCATCGAATGGCGCGCCCACGCCGCGCAATTGCGACTCAAACGCCGCCGCGCGCCGCGGCCCATCGTCCACCACCGCCCGCAGCCCATCGCCGTGCAGCACCAGGCTCGAGATTCCGTCCGCGCCCTTCAGCACGTCGCGCACCTTGCGCGGATCGGCAGAGACGATCGTCACCACGCCCTTGCGCATCTTACTCTTCAGGCCGTTCGGCGTATCGCAGAACAGCAGCCGGCCCTGGTGCAGCAGCGCGACACGATGGCACCGCTCCGCTTCGTCCAGATACGCCGTCGAGGTCAGAATCGCGACGCCCTCTGCGAGCAGCTCGTACAGGATGCGCCAGAAGTCGCGCCGCGACACCGGATCGACTCCCGTCGTCGGCTCGTCGAGCAGCACCACCTTGGGCCGGTGAATCAGCGCGCAGATCAGTCCCAGCTTCTGCTTCATCCCGCCCGAAAGCTTCCCCGCGAACCGGCTGCGAAACTCGCTCATTCCCGCGGCGCGCAACAGCTCCGCCGATCGCGCCTCGCGGTCGTTCCGCTTCACGCCAAACACATCCGCATAGAAGCGGATGTTCTCGTCGACCGAAAGCTCTTCGTACAGCCCGAAGCGCTGCGGCATGTAGCTCAACGAATGCTTGGCGCGTTCCGGCTGGCGCACCACGTCCACTCCGGCGATCGACGCGCGGCCTGCGTTCGGCGGCAGAATTCCGGCCAGCATGCGCAGCGTCGTTGTCTTCCCCGCGCCGTCCGGCCCCACTAGCCCGAAGATCTCGCCCGCGCGCACGTCGAAGCTCAGTCCCTCCACGGCGCATACGCCGGGGAATGTCTTCCTCATGCCGTCGGCCACAATCGCGGGTTGGGCTTGCTCGGTCATTTCCCGCTGGCCGCCGCTCCGCCGGAGTTCGAACCTGCCGCGCCCAACGCAATGTGTGCGTCCGCGGGCATGCCCGGCTTCAGCTCGTGGTTCGGATTGTCGAGATCGATCTTGATGCGGTACACCAGCGTCACGCGCTCCGTGGTCGTTTGCACGCTCTTCGGCGTAAACTCGGCCGACGGCGAGATGAACGAGATGCGTCCGTGGTACTTTTTGCCGGGATAGGTGTCGGTCGTGATCGTCGCCTCCTGTCCCCAGCGAACGCGCCCCAGGTCCGTCTCCGCCACATACGCGCGCAGCCACACGTGATCCAGGTCGGCCAGCGTCACGATCGGCGTCCCCGGAGCCACAACTTCACCCAGCTCCGCCTCGCGCACCGTGATCACGCCGCTAAAAGGCGAGCGCAGCACGGTGTATCCGAGATCCACCTGCGACAGCCCGAGATTCGTCTGCGCCTGCTTCAGATTGGCTTGCGCAATCGCGATGTCCTCTTTGCGGCTGCCCTCCACGGCCTCGTTGTATCGCTGCTGCGCCGCCGCGTAGGCCGCCTGCGAGCGCTTCAGCGCCGTCTCCGCCAAATCCCGCTCCTGCGCGGTGGCTTCGTCCTTTGCGAAGAGCTTCTGCGCGCGGTCGGCGTCGATCTGCTTCTCTTCAAGATCGGCCCTCGCGTCCAGCATGTTCTGCTCCGCCGCCTTGATTTCCTGCTCGCGCGTGCCGGCCAGCGCTAGCGCCAGGTTCGACTGCCGCACACCCACGTTCGCCTCATCCGTGCGAACCCGCTGCCGGTAATCCGCATCCTCGAGCCGCGCCAGCAGCGCGCCATCCTGCACCTCCTGGCCCTCCTCGATCGGCAGCTCGTTGATCCGCCCCTGCACCTTGAAGCTCACCAGGCTCTCGTGCGCCTCGATGTTTCCCGAGAGCGTGAGCTCGTTTGCCGGCGCCGGCTTTCGCGCGAACCTCGGGTAGAAATAGAATCCCGCCGCAACCGCCGCCACCAGCACGATCGGTATCACGATCCTTCGTTTCTTCATGGCCAACCTCTGCCTCGAACTCCGGTGCCCGCCCACACGGCGAGTACCCTTAGTGCTTTCGAAACTCCGTAATGTTCTTCTGCGTGTCGCCCAGCGCGCGCGCCAGCGCGAACTTCGCATCCTGATAGCTCTCGACCGCGAGAATGTAATTCTCTTCGGCGCGCGCCAGCTCATCCTGCGCCGTGATTACCTCGACGTTGTTCGCCGTGCCTTCTTCAAACCGGTCGCGCGTCATCTGCAATTCGCGCTTCGCCAACTCCTGCCCTTGGCTCGCCACGTCTACCTGCTGCCCGGCCGAATCGAGATTCAGCAGCGCCTGCCGAACGTCCTCTTCGATTCCGCGCCTCAAATCGGCAATCCGGCTGTCCACGATCTTCAACTGCGCCGCCAGCTCCTGCGCCTCGCCATCGCGGTCGCGATCGAAGAGCGTCAGGTCGATCTGCCCTTGAACCAGGCCTGTGCCCTGCACGCCGCCGATGCTCCGCCCGATCGCGCCGTAATTCCCGTTGATGCTCACCTTCGGATACAAGCGCGCGCGATTGGCGCGCTGCTGCTCCACGATCGCCTCGCGCTGCGCGGCCAGCGCCTCGTAGTCGGCCCGCGCGGCCAGGGCCGCGGGCAGAAGGGTCTCGGCCGTCTGACCGGTCAGCGGACGAAACTCCAATGTCTCAGCCAGCGCAATCGGCGTGCCCGGATCGATGCCGATGCCGCGCGCCAGCTCAAGCAAGGCCTGCTGAACTTGGTTCTGCGCCTCCAGCAGCGCCTGCTGGTCGTTTGCCAGTTGCACCTCCGCCCGCAACACGTCCACTCCCGTCGCCGTTCCCGCGTCGTGCTTGTCCTTGGCCAGCTTCGAGAGCGCCTCCGCGTCTGTGACTCGCGATTGAGCCGCATCCGCCCGCGCCGCGGCCGATTCCGCATTCAGATACAGTGCGGCCACCACGCGAACGATCATGTCGCGCGCATCCTGGTAGCTCAGTTTGTCTGCCTCGAGCGCCTTCTCGCTGGCCTTCAACCCGCGGTAGTTCGTCAGGTCGAGCACGTTCTGTTGCGCGTAAAGCCGGAAGTCGTAGTTCGAGAATGGCCCCACCACCTTTGGAAGGCCGGGAAGAGAAATGCCGAATGCGGACAGGTCGCGGTTCTGCACGTTCGCATAGGTCTCCGTGCTCACGCGCGGCAGCAATGCGGCGGCCAGGCGCCGCTCGCGCGTGCCCGCCGCCTCGTCCACCTGTGCATCGGCTAGCTGCACATTCAGGTTGGCTTGCAGCCCCTTCTCGATCGCTTCCTCGAGTGTGAGCCGGATCGGCGCGGGCGCCTGCGCCTGCCCAAGCGCCCCTCCCGGCCCCGCGCCCAGCGCGAGAATCAGAAACATGGTTGGTGCAACATGCTTAAGTGATTTCATGACTTCCGCTCGTTGTCTTTTGCGGCGATCGCCCGCCAGAACAGGCGAAAACTGCCTTCCACCCAGGTCTTCAGCTCCGGCTCGCCGTGCAGCGACCAGAGTAGAACCGTGCCGAGGAAGAATTGCTGCATCTCGAGAGCGACGTCCGCGCTCTTCAGCTTCGGGTCGATCTCGCCGCGCTTCTGTCCATCGGCAATCACGCCGGCGATCATCCGCCGGCCTTCGGCCATTTGACGCTGGATGAGGTCGCGGACCAGGCCGCTGGCCAGGAAAGAGCCGATCACGGTTCTAGCGAAGTTCGGGCTGCGGCCGGGCTCCTTTGCCAGGCCTCGAAACAGGTGATGCAGAGTCGAATGGATGCTGGACTTGCCCGCGGCCGCGGCTTGGGTCGCCTCCCGCACATGGGCAATCTGCAGCTCGGTCATCACGCCGAGCACATGGTCCTTGCTTTCGAAATAGTTGAAGAAGGTCCCCTTGCCGACGTCCGCGCCCTCCGTGATGTCTTCGACCGTGACGTTCTGGAATCCGCGGTCAGCGAAGAGCTCGAGCGCGGTACGGAACAGCTTCAGCCGCGTCTCCGCGGCCCGCCGCTCGCGGCGTCCCATGGCGGGAGTCTTCGTCGCGCCGGCCTCTTGCCGCACCCCTCCCGCCGCCTTGCGATTCTTGTTCTGACCGATACTCATATCCGTCTGTTAACCAAATCTGACTAGAAGTCATAGATGTACCGCAGGTCGCCGGAATTGTCAAGCGCAACTCTCTTCCAATACAAGATGAGCCTGAAGCGGTGGTCATGCTGGGTAGTGAACATCTGCATGGACGACGCAGAAAAGTTGAGTTTGGAAGCGATTGGCCGGTTTGTCGCGGCCAGCGAGGAAATCCGGTTTGAGGCCGAAGACCGCCAGCAGTTCTATGACTGGGTGGAGCGGGTGCTGGTCGAGCAGCAGTGCTACCGGCAGAGCGAATACTGCCGTACCGTGCATCCAGATGCCTTAAACATCCGGCTCAATGTCAACCGCTCAAGCCACACATTGCCCAAACACCCTGTGGCACGGTAAAACAATCACGTCTTCGGCCAATCCCCTTGGCCGGTTTTAAGGTGACTATCGAGGGTGATGCAACAGAATTGACCGTAGGGCGCATTCAGCATTGCAACATTGTGCCGGCCGTGATTCCCGCTTGAAACGAGGCAGTCCCGTGAACGAAAGCCCAACGCCGACACCCGCCGAACCAACGCCTCCCGGGCTGCCCTCACTTCTCCGCGCGATCTTCATCGGCGAAGATGGCCTACCCGCTCGATGGGGCCTGCCGATTTTCCTTGCCCTGTTCCTCGTCCTTGTATTCGCTTTCAACTTCATCAACCACAGCCTCCATTTGTATGAGGAAAGCGGCCCCGGCAATTCCGCGGAGGTGCCCGCCGCCAAGGCGTACTTGGAATGCTGCGCAGCTTTTCTGGCGGCCCTATTCGCCACCTGGGTCATGTCGAAGATCGAACGGCGCCCTATCTCTACCTACGGACTGGGCGGCGGGCGCAAACTTTGGCTCTTCCTCACAGGTTTGGGCTGGGGGCTTGTCTGCTACCTGCTCCTGGCCCTGACGCTTTGGAGCAGCGGCCTGCTGGTCTTCGACGGCCGGTTGCTCCTTGGCGGCGACATTCTGCGTTACGGGACAATCTGGCTATTCGGCTTCCTCACGTGCGGCCTGTCCTATGAGTATTTCTTCCGCGGCTACCTCCAGTACACCCTCACTCGCGGCCTCTCCGGCTTCTGCCAGCGGGCATTGAAGACAAGCCACAGTGCAGCACTAGGCTTCTGGATAGCAGCCGCGATCACCTCGCTCCTCTTCGCGTTTCTAAGCATGATGCCGGGGGAGCCTCCCATGGCGTTCGTCTCCCTCGGGCTGTTTGGCATGGTTGCCTGCCTCAGCCTATGGCGCACCGGCTCTCTCTGGTGGGTCATCGGCTTCCACATGGCCTGGGACTGGACTCAGTCCTTTCTATTCGGTGCCGCCGACAGCGGGGAGAGGGTACAGCACCGTCTGCTTGCCACACACCCCGCAGGCAGACCAATTTTCAGCGGGGGAACGACCGGCCCCGAATGCAGTATCTTCATCGTCCCGACTCTGGCCCTCGTCGTCCTCATCATCTTGTTTGCTCTGCCGCGTGGCCGCTATGCCGAGATGCCAGATCGCCCTGCCTCGCGCGCACAGTAATCGCTTTCGGATTGCTGGTCTTTCGGTCAGCCCTGAGATTGACTACCATAACAGTGCCAGATCGAAGACAGGGAATGACGAGCTCCGCTGGTTGGGCCATCAGAGAACATGGGTCAATTTGGGCAAGCTACAGGAAGGAGAACGACTATGGCCGACGAGATTTCACGCGTTGAGTATTACGTCGCAACAATACCTCACAAAGCCGGGGAAGCCGCTCGAGTTCTGAACGCTTTCAAAGAGGCAGGGGTGAACTTGACGGGCTTTCTGGGCTACCCGAAGACGACTCGGAAAGCCGAAGTTGTCGTTGTCGTCGATGAGAAGACACAGGGAGTCAGCGCGGCAGGCAAGAAAGTGGGCCTCGCCCTTGGCCGGAAGCAGACAGCGTTCATGGTGAAGGGCGAAGACCGTCCCGGCGCACTCGCAGAGATTGCAGGCAAATTGGCAGAAGCGGGGATCAACGTGACCACGCTGCATGCTCTCGCTGCGGGATCTGGCCGTTTCGGCGCACTCATCTCAGTGGAGCCAGCCAGCATCCGCAAAGCGGCCAAAGCTTTGGGCACGGAATGAACTGCTGGGGTGGCTTCGCAGTTTTCCTTTGACGTCTTTGAGGCGAGCTAGCCCGCCAGAGGTAGGGAGTAGTTTTCGCCCGACGGCGACGAATGTCGTTACCTCACTAATGCGTTCGTCTGCCTGCACCATGTGATCCAGAGGAAACCAGAGCCCTCACCGGCAACCGGGAGATATTTAGTAAACGTCCGCACCCGCCTTCAGCGTGCGAAACGGTCGAGCGAATGCTTATCGCGCCTAGTCAAACTATTCGTCAGCTTGGGGCATACCAGAAACCCGCGGTTCGAAGGAGTTGACCTGAGCAAGACCGAGGGTTTTGTCGCTCTGGCGCAAATGCGCTTGATCATTTCGAGCGCGATGTGATCGTCCGGCATTGCCATTGCCCGTTTTTTCGTGGATACCCCCGTCATTTACACGCCATGCGCTCGCTTTCTATGCGGGGCATTCTTCATGAAGGGGTTGACAGGTTCTGGCCGGCCGTGGCGCCATCCGGCTGCTCATTCCTTCGCGAAAGGTTCCGTCATTTGCTCGGAATCTTTCAATATAGAAGTCGAACAGTCTCTATTCTCAGCAGATTCTAAAGGATTTATGCGCAACTCCTCTTGGGTTGGAGAATCAATCGTGCTTGGCTGCAAACGGCGAAGTTTTCGGGGCGCAACTGCGAAAATTCACACCGTCATTAGCAGGTTCCCCGCAACGCCGTCCTTACCTGCACGCAGAACTCCGACGAGCGCGCCGGAGCTCTCGGCGGTCCAGGCGGAATCGAAACCGATGAGCAACGTCGTCATCGCAGCCGCTCGTCACACCCATCAGTGATCATCCAAATCATCAAGGCTCTATTCAAGGCCAGACTCTTCTCAATACTCATCCTGCGGCTGTTCTGCCGGAAGGCCGATCCACTCCGGGTAGATTTGGTGAAGACTCGCCCTCCCGGCGAATTCCCTCCACAGTACCCGCGCACGTTCCATGCTGGTGGAACCGAGGCCTTTGATCAGAACCTGAAAGAAGCTTATGTTCGCCCTCATGCGCAACCGGGGTCCCCCACGCCATTCAATCCGGCCACAGTTGCGGGCCTGCAACTCTCTGAGCCATTGATCAAACACCTCCTCCGCGAATTCGATTGGAACGCGCGTCTCGATGCGGAGTGTACCGACCACAGCTGATGTGTCGCCCGCTAACCAACGAGCCGATTTCCGGACGAGTTTTTCTCTTTCGTCCAGCATGAAGTTCCCTTCCGGGACGTCGGGATTATCCTCGAATTCTATGGTCCCTTTTCTCTGTTCCACAGCACCCTCCAGTCTTTGAACCCTTCCCTTGGCGTGCCCTCTGAGCGGGCGAACGATTGCCCCGCTGATTTCTCGAATCGGCCTGGAATATGTAAGTAAAACCACACGCGGTCGAGATGCGAATGCCGTGCGCAACGGCACCGTACCGCACATTTCTCGATCAGCCCGTGCGCAGTTTTGCGACGGCATGGAAGGCGGCTAAGAGAGCGGCTGGCGTCGAATGCCGCTGGCACGATCTCCGGCATAGCGCCGCCTCGCGCATGGCCGCTGGCGGGCAACCGATCAAACCCTTCAAGCCTTACTCGGATGGATGAGTTCAAAGATGATTGAACGGTATTCACACGTCCGGGCGGAAGCGAAACGGAAGGCCGTCAGTGTCTTCGATATGATCAGTTCCGAAACAGACTCCCCACAAAATCCACCACAGTCAGCGATCAGAGAAACTCGCAGAATTATGTAAGTCTTTTAGTATCATGGTGGGCAGTGCAGGGTTCGAACCTGCGACCTCCTGCTTGTAAGGCAGGCGCTCTAACCAGCTGAGCTAACCGCCCACGCCGCCGCGCGGAGTGCGCCTTCAGTCATGATACCAGTGTGTTCACCATGCGGACGGCGCTCCGGCGCAAGTTGATAAACTCACCGAGTGGGCCGTCTCATCGTCAACGCCGACGATTTTGGACTAACCCCGGGCGTGAACCGGGCCATCATCGAGCTGCACGCCTCGGGCCTGGTCACGAGCACCTCCCTGATGGCGCGCGCCGGCGCGACCGACGAGGCCATCGAACTGGCCCGCGCGACACCGTCGCTGGGCGTCGGCTGCCATATAGTTCTTGTCGACGGTGAGCCGGTGCTTCCGCCGGAACAGATTCCCAGCCTCGTGGATCAGCGGACCGGGCATTTTCCGGACACGCTCACGGCATTTCTGCTGCGGCTTTTCACCGGCCGCATCCGCGCAGCGGAGATCGAGGCCGAGGCCGCCGCGCAAATCGCACATTTGCAGCGACGCGGAGTGCACATGACGCACATCGACACGCATAAGCATGCGCACATGTTTTCCGCGGTGCTTCGTCCCGTGCTGCGCGCCGCCCGCGCCGCCGGAATTCGCGCAGTGCGTCATCCCTTTGAGCCGGAATGGGCGGTCCGCGCTTCCATCAGGGCTCCGATGGCGCGCGTTGCCGAGCTCACGGTTCTACGCTGTCTCGCACCGCGCTCCCGCCAGATTCTTGCCGAGGAGGGATTTGTCAGCACCAACGGCACCATTGCCATGGCCGCCACAGGCACCCTCGATGCCGCGGCCCTCCGTTCCCTGCTCGGAAAGCTCCCTGCCGGCACATGGGAGCTGGTGACGCATCCCGGCTACAATGACGCCGACCTGGCTCGTGTGCGCACGCGGCTGCGCGACTCACGTGACCTGGAACGCGTGGCTCTGACCGCAATTCCCGAGGTTCCAGGCATCGAACTCATATCGTTTTCCGGACTCGACACTTCTGCTCCGGCCGCGCCGCCGCCGGCGGCTGACTCGCTAACTTGCTGACTTGCTGTTTCCTTGCATCTTGCGCTGACCCGCGCGCGTCCATAACGTAGCAGCAGACGTATTTCAAGAAGGCACCATGCGCATCGGGATCACGTGTTATCCCACCTATGGAGGCTCCGGCGTTGTCGCTACGGAGCTGGGCATTGAGCTTGCCGCCCTCGGCCACGAGATTCACTTCATCTCCTACTCGCAGCCTTTCCGGCTGAGCGGGCGCGACGACGGCATTTTTTATCACGAGGTTCCCGTTTCCAGCTACCCGCTCTTCGAGTTTCCGCCGTACGATCTGGCGCTGGCCTCGCGCATGACCGAAGTGGCTGAATATTACGCGCTCGATCTCCTGCATGTACACTACGCGATTCCGCACTCGGTTTCGGCACTGCTGGCAAGGCAGATGCTGGCCGCGCGCGGCCGCCGTCTGCCCTTCGTGACCACCCTGCACGGCACCGACATCACGCTGGTCGGACTCGACCGCAGCTATCTCCCGATCACTCGGTACGCAATCCAGGAGAGCGACGGCGTAACCGCTATCTCGAACTACCTGCGTGAAAGGACCATCGCGGACTTCGACGTCACGCGTCCCATTGAGACCATCACGAATTTTGTGAATTGCGACGTGTACACGCCGATCAAGGACGAAGCGCAGAAAGAAAAAGAGTGCGCGCGCCATCATTTCGCGACGCCTGACGAGCCGATCCTGATGCACCTTTCGAACTTCCGACCCGTGAAGCGCGTGACCGACGTGGTCAAGGTCTTTGCACGCGTGGCGAAGGAACGCCCGGCGCAGCTGGTGCTGGTGGGCGACGGGCCGGACCGCTCTTCCGCGGAATGGCTCGCGCACGATCTGGGCATTCACAGCCGCGTACATTTCCTGGGCAAGCAGGAGCGCGTGAGCGAGCTGCTCGCGCTGGCCGACCTGTTTCTGATGCCGAGCGAGATGGAATCCTTCGGCCTGGCCGCGCTCGAAGCCATGGCATGCAAGGTTCCGAGCATTGCCACGCGCGTCGGCGGCGTTCCGGAGCTCATCGACGATGGCGTGACCGGCCTGCTCTTCCCTGTTGGCGACGTGGAGGCCATGGCCACGGGCGCTCTGAGCCTGCTGAATGATCCGCCGCGACTGCAGGCCATGCGCGAAGCTGCCCGCCAGACCGCGCAAAAGCGTTTCTGCGCGAATCTTGTGGTTCCGCGTTACGTGCGGTTCTACGAGCAGGTGCTCGCCGGGCAAGGAAACGAGAAGGCTACTTAGATCCCTCCGGCTGCAGGATTTCACAAAAAACCTCTTGTCAACCACGGTGTGGTTGCTCCAGAGCCGAGCAGGCGACGGATCGGAAGTACCATAGGTCATGGAGCACGAAGCCGTGGCCAAGCGTCAACAGAACGCTCAAACGCAACTCGGGCGGGCCGCAGTGCAGATCTTTGCCGCAAACGATCGCCTGAACCAGATTCTCATCGAGCATCTTGACCCCGCCGTCTGGAAAGCGAAACCACCCGGCAAGGTCCGCAGTGTAGCGGCCATCTTCGCGCACATGCACAATGTCCGTTGCAAGTGGATCCGGCTCACAGCTCCGCACCTGAAAGTTCCGCTGCAACTCAATCGCGCGAACTGCACGCCGCGGCAAGTCCGCGCGGCATTGACCCAGAGCGCCGCTCGCTGCGCGGAGATGCTTGCTGAAGCGCTCGGCGGGGGCGACGGCCGCGGCGACATGTTCTTACGGGACGGCTGGGCTCAGCCCTGGCCGGCTGGCCCGGAAATGCTGTGCTACATGCTTTCTCACGAAGCCCACCATCGCGGGCAGGTGTGCATGATCGCGCATCAGCTTGGTTTTCCGCTGTCAAACAAGGTGACGTCTGCGATGTGGAACTGGGAAAAGCTGTGGAAAGAATGCGGCTCCCCGCACGGCCCCGGCTACGATTCTTAAGGAATCACTACAACGTTCGCTTGAAGAGCGGCGTGGCCACCAGGAGGGTGGTGATGCCGAAGACCACGAGAAACAGGAGGTCGTGCCCGATGGCCACCCAGCCGCCGTTCTTGAGCAGCACCGCCTTGAAGCCATGGATCACGTAGGTGAACGGATCAACCACGGTCAAGGCCTGCATCCACTTTGGGAACGACGCTGTGGGATACATGGCGCCCGAGGGATATAACAGGAGGACATTGAGCACGCCGAACATGGCGCGGGGAACGAGCGGGTCGTCGACGCGCACCATGAGCAGAAACATCATGCCATTGAAGGCAATGGAGCCGGCGAGGATGAGGCTCAACGTCTGCATCATGATCATGGGATGAAAGACAATGCCCAGCCCGGCGATGAGCGACCCGATGACCACTATCGATATTCCGCTCAGCGTCGCTTTAATGGCGCCGGCGATATTCAGCCCGAAGACCAGCTCCAGTTTCGTAATCGGCGTCACCAGGTAGCCTTCGTGCACGCCGCGCGCCTTGTCGTCGATGTAGAGC
>Ga0326727_10013326_pt1 | contig 18349 bp, 17 predicted proteins | sample MB2enrmetagenome_FD_207643 | JGI IMG/M metagenome (GOLD analysis project Ga0326727, IMG submission 207643) | Lab enriched peat soil microbial communities from McLean, Ithaca, NY, United States - MB29MY | ecosystem: Environmental > Terrestrial > Soil > Wetlands > Peat | place: USA: New York...
AGAACCATACCAAATGTACTGGTTACTTCAACCATGATAATTTCAAGAGAGTACAAGGGCAAAAGATATAGACCCAAAAACAAGTAACGCAGCGCAACGCAGCTTCAGCTAAAGCGGATTGACTTGAAGATTTCGAGCATTTTTAATGGGTATTGGTGATGCTTTTGTATACCGCTTTAAAGATAGGCTTATCTTTTAACTAGTAACAATAAATAACAGGGCATCAAACATGCAAACAAAAAACAAAAACTCGTTCATTTCAAGCAGGGAAATGCGTGCTCTAGAAGCAAACGCTGAATACTATGGTATATCCCTGCTTCAACTAATGGAAAATGCCGGACGCAACATAGCCCAAGAAACCATTTCGCGTTTCCCAAAAGATAAAAAAATTGCTGTTTTCTGCGGTTTAGGCGGAAATGGTGGCGACGGCTTTGTGGCAGCTAGACATCTTTTAGCCGCTGGCTATAATGTGACAGTAATCCTTGTTGGCAAAAGTCGTGACATCACCCATGAATCGGCAATGAAAAACTGGTGTATTCTTCAATCAATGCAAGATAAAATTCCTATGTTTGAAGCAACTGACAGTTCTGCCATACCCAAAGTGACTGCTGACGTGGTCATTGATGCTTTGCTGGGAACTGGAACCAAAGGAAAAATTAAGCCGCCAACATCTCAAGCAGTCGACTACATTAATTCTATGAATGCCTTCAAAATAGCGGTTGATGTTCCAACAGGCATAGATTCAGACACAGGCGAAGTTTTAGGCTCCGCTGTAAAAGCCGACCTAACAGTAACGTTCTATAGGACAAAGAAAGGCTTGGAAAAAGCGAAAAAATACGTCGGCGAACTCGTTGTGAAAGACATAGGCTTGCCCCCTGAAGTGGAACAATATGCTGGTCCAGGCGATGTTAACCTTGCCACAAAACCACGCAGCCCAACAGCCCACAAAGGCGATTCTGGGCGTCTGCTAGTTATCGGCGGAAGCGAGGTTTACTCTGGAGCACCTACATTGGTTTCACTTGGTGCTATGCGAACAGGAGTGGATATTGTTTATCTTGCTGCTCCTGCAAAGACGGCGTATGCGATTTCCTCAATGTCTCCTGACTTGATAACGATAAAGCTTGAAGGTAACAATTTGAAACCAAGCGACCTAGAAACACTAAAACCCTACTTGAATCTGGTTGATGCGGTTGCAATGGGTCCAGGCTTAGGATTAAACCCTGAAACCGCAGAGTTTGTCAAGGTCTGCATCGAAGAAATTGAAAAGGCGGGGAAACCTCTGCTTTTGGATGCTGATGGATTAAAAGCATTCGCCAAGTTCAAAAGACCCTTAAAAGTGCCATTTGTTCTTACACCTCACGCTGGCGAATACACTATATTGACAGGCGAAACTTTACCTGAAAACCAAGAAGAACGCGCCTTGGCAGTGCAAAAAACCGCAAAGAAACTTAACGCGGTCGTTCTGGTAAAAGGCAAAGTGGACATTATATGCAATGCCGAAAGGATTAAGCTGAATTTCACGGGCAATGCAGGCATGACTGTTGGAGGAACGGGCGACGTTCTCAGCGGCATCGTAGGCGGTTTAATGGCTCAGCATATAGACCCGTTTGAAGCTGCAGTGGCTGGCGCCTTTGTTAACGGTGCCGCAGGCGATTTCGTTGCAAATGAAATTGGTTTTCACATGGTCGCGACAGACCTTATTGATTGGATTCCACGGATTTTTGATGACCCGATGAGCCACTTGAAGGTGCGCAAACTAAGTGGAACCTGAACCTAACCAAAAATCATCCACGATTAATATTCCAAGGATCACTATTTACCATGCTAATCAATGTGACCCCAAAAAATGCACTGGACTGAGGCTCAAACGCCGTGGACTAGCAAGGATAGTCACTAAGACACGGTTTTTGCCGAAGCGAGCAGTAGTGCTGAATCCATTTTCTGAAATAGCGTTTTCACCGACGGACAGGCAGAGAGTTGAAAATTTTGGTTTAGCCGCATTGGATTGCAGTTGGGAACATGCACAAAAAGTTTTATCCGGACACGTGAAGGGAACCAGCCGCTGCTTGCCCATTTTGATCGCAGGTAACCCAGTTAATTATGGCAAACTTACAAAGTTAACTACTGCTGAAGCTCTTGCTGCTGCTTTGTACATTGCCGGTTTCAAGGAAAAAGCAAGGGAGCTTTTGTCTATTTTCACGTGGGGACACACGTTTTTTGAGTTGAACGATGTATTGCTGGAAAATTATGCACTGGCAAGGGATAGTGCCGAAATCGTTGATATGCAGACTACACTTCTGAAAGGCAAAAAATCCAGTTAAAAACATGTTTTGCTGACGCTTATTTATGCAGAAACTGCTTTAAATTTAAAACAAGCTAATAAGCCACGAGAACTTAAACAAATAAATTACAAAACAGTGCTACCTTAAACTTAAAGGAAAAAATGGATGACAACTAACCAGAAAAAGACTGATGTTCAAGATTTCGATCGAAGATCAACAACTTACGAGAATTCACGGAGACAAGGCTACATTTTTGATCGGGTTCAGAGGATAGTTTTGGATTTAGCTAAAAACGGGAAAAACCTCGAAAGTATTCTTGATGTTGGTTGCGGAACAGGACGATTACTAAGAAAAGCTAAGGAATATTGGCCTGATGCGCGTTTGATCGGTGTTGATCCAGCAGAAGGAATGATTCAACAGGCAACTCAACTTTTATCTGACGGTGAATTTCATGTTGCCATGGCTGAATCTTTACCTTTACCCGCTGCTTCAGTTGACCTTGTGTTCAGCACGCTTTCTTTTCATCATTGGAGCGATCAAGCAAAGGGTGTAAACGAAATTGCACGTGTTTTGCGTTCACAAGGACGGTTTTTGCTGGCGGATATAATGATGCCCCTTGGTTTATCGCTTTTTGCGCGTCATTTTAAACGTAATAATGCTGCTAAGACGCGTGAAATGTTTGCTCAAGCTGGGCTGAACGTTGAATTTCAGCAGCGACCGTGGCTATGGTCAAGGATTCTAGTTATAACAGGCGGAAAGAAGCTGTAGCTTTATGATGGTGACTTGAAAAAAATGACTTTCATAACCAATCCATACCTGTTTTTTGCTTCGGTTGCTTTAATTTCAATGTCAGGCGTTTTAATGCCTGGACCACTATTCGCCGTCACCATTGAAAAAGGAGCAAAGAGTAAAACTGCAGGCGCATTAATCTCAGTTGGCCATGGAATAGTGGAGTTTCCATTGATGATTCTTATCTTTTTTGTGCTAAGCGAATTTGGCATTCCAAGTTTCGTGCAGATTTTAGTCGGAGTGGTCGGCGGCTTGCTGATGATTTTCATGGGCATCTACACTTTCAAGAATAGGCACAAAAATAAAGATTCAACTGTAAGCTTAAAACAAGAATCAGTATTTGCAGGAGTCCGGACCACAGCTGCAAATGCTGGTTTCATCTTATGGTGGCTAACCATCGGTACAACTTTAATTTTAAATGCCAAACTGTTCGGATTAATTGGTTTTTCAGTCTTTGCCGGGGTTCATTGGCTCTGCGATTTTTCATTCTACACGACGACAGCAGTGCTGATTTTTAAATCGCAACGGTTCTGGAATGAGCGCATAGGAACATTAATTACGCTTTTTTGTGTGGCAGTTTTCGTCGGTTTCGGAGCATATTTTATGGGTTCAGCCTTATGGTCAGTGATTAGTACAGTTATATAGCATTAAGAGTGAGTAATATTCATGGAATTTCAAGTTGGAAAAGCAATCCTGCAACTAATCAAAGCCGACATCACAGAAATTGAAGCAGATGTGATTGTGAACGCGGCAAATTCATCACTTATGGGCGGCGGCGGAGTCGATGGAGCCATACATCGTAAAGGTGGATCCAAAATCCTTGAAGAATGCAGACGCATAAGGGCGACAGAATGGCCGGATGGTCTTCCAACGGGAAAAGCAGTCATTACCTCAGGCGGCAACTTAAAAGCTAAATACGTCATTCACACGGTTGGGCCTGTTTGGCTCGGAGGATTCCACGTTGAAGCCGAACTTTTGAAACAAGCATACAAAAACTCGTTAAAGCTTGCCGTTGCTAAAGGACTTAAAACAATTGCTTTTCCATCAATTAGCACTGGGGCATACGGTTACCCCATTGAAGACGCCAGCCAAATAGCTGTAAGAACTGTCAAGGAGTTTTTGGAGAAAGAAGATAAGCCTGAGAGGGTTGTTTTCGTTTTATTTTCTGAGAACGATTTTCAAGTTTATTTGCGAACTGCAAAGTCTATCTTATCTCAATAGGAAGCAGCAACGTTGAAGGTAAAGTTTTTTATTAAGGCCATCAAGCAATGGCAGAATTGAATTACTGTTTTAGGGAGTTACTTCAGTGACTTCAAAAATCGAAGCTACTGGAATGTCAAGTTGCTCCTGCACAACTTCCAACACAGCGTCTTCATTTGGGCCTTCAATGATGAAAGCAACTCTGCCTTCTGAGGAACAGCAATAACAAGATTGCGCTTCAATGCCTTTGATTTTTCCTTTTGCAAGCATTTTCGCAGCTCCTTCCGCACAAGCTCGCGGGTCCTTACTTGAACGTAAAATAGCCGAGTTTACAAGGTATCTTGGCATGAACTCAAGTCCATTATACTAGTTATAACGGCAATTTATAAACTATTTTGGAAACATATTTTAAAAAAGACTCTGGTAATCAAACGTTTTTACATTGTTGATTTCTTGCAGTCACATATTCATATACCAGGCAGGAGACATATTTCTCATTAAAGGTGATGATTGGATGAGAGAGCCAATGTTTACCTGTCCATATTGTGAAAGCCCGCCATGGCGAACACGCTACATGCTTTGGAAACACATGAGTGAATGCATCAAAAAAGCCGAAAATAACTCAACAGTACTGTCCCGAGAAAGATCTAAAACTGCATGATTTCTGATTTCTTTTCTTAAAACTGCATTTTAGCATGTAGAATCACGTAGAATATCACTCTTTTTTAGATATATCGACTTTCGGAATATGTCAATTATTGAAATAGCAACTTATATATTAATAGTTACGATATAACTGTAGTCAAGCAGAACACAACAACATTAAAAAAATTGAGATGAAAAAATGACTCAAGAATTAACCGTTTCAGATGTTCCCTGTTCATTTTTGGTCCAAAACGAACTGCTCAAAAATGATTTTGAAATGGGAGTAACAGAGGCAATTGATGAAATTTTCTTGTCTTTAGGAAATGTTGTTAAGCCAGCCATTTATCGCCATCTAGAAAATAGTTATGGCATAAAGAAAGAGGATATTCCCTTTAAAATTGAAGACTTCGCTGACGCACTTGAGCAAACTTTTGGCTCGGTTGCCAAACTTATTGAAATAAAAATAATTGAGAGACTCCACGAGAAACACAAAGATTTCTTTTATGTTCCAAAAAAAGGAGAATTAAATTTTGTTGAGTTCGTTTCCAACCTGCAGAATTATTTAGAATCTCAAGTCTGAAACCCCTACTTTGGAAAAACGCTTACTGCCAATTGCCTAAATTACCATTAAAGTCAAAGTTGACTTAATGCTACTAAGATTCTTTATCCGCTTAAACACAATCTCACGAAGATGATCCAAGGATTCACCGCTCACTTTCACAATAAAATCGTAATCGCCATGAGAAAGATATACTTCGTTCACGCCTTCAACTTTTTTCAAATCTTCAAACGCATTTTTGCTTGAATCAGGTTCAGCAGTTATGAAAACAAAGGCGTTTCTTTTAGGCTTCTCTTTCTTTCCTTCAGAACTGACAGCGCTTATTTGGGCGTTTAAATCAGCGAAGACATTTTCCAAACAATTCACACAGCTAAATACTTTAATTCCTCGAAATGCAGCTATTAAACCTGTGTTGCTGTCTAGCACCACCAACAAATCAATATAAAAACGTCAGCACAATGGAAAGGTGCAGCTTAAAGAAGCTGGGGCTTGGCGAAAACCAGCTTTTTCCTCAGAAGGCACAAGAAAGCAGACCGCGCCCATTCGCAATAATTTTTGTCGCCGTCGTGGAGGAAAAGAATGGAGGCTTAACCTGTACCTTCTTAAAAGCCAAGCCCGAAAACTAAGTTTTATCCGTCTGCAGTTTTTATTTGAATAAGTGAGTACACATTGTATTTGCTGCCTATCATTTTTCTGCCGTCTAAATAACATAACTCAATCAAAAAACCTAAGCCTACCACGTTGCCGCCTAACTTTTCTACCAATTCAATATTCGCTTTCACTGTTCCACCAGTCGCCAGCAAATCGTCAATTAACAAAATGTTCTGGCCCTTTTTGATTGCGTCTTCATGAATTTCGATAGTGTCATACTCATATTCTTTCTTGTACGTAAGGTCAACGCATTTGAACGGCAGCTTGCCTTTCTTCCGTATAGGAACAAAACCGACCCCCAATTCATAAGCTACAGCGGCACCAATAATGAAACCTCTGGCTTCGTTTGAAACAACAGCATCAACGGGTTTTCCCCTGTAATGATCTGCTAATTGTTTAACGGATTCATGGAGGCAATTCTTGTCTTTCAAAAGTGTGGTAATATCCCAGAAAATCACGCCTTTAAACTCGGGTATTCTTCGAACTTTTGATTTAAGGTCATTATTATGTTCTAATGTTTTCGTCGTATCAATTACCGATATTTTTAATGCAGGTGGTTTAGATTAGTGTTTTGTTTTTGTTTTGTCTAAATTTCAAAAAAGTTAAGGCACGTTTGAAACAAACAGTCAAAAAGCAAACGATTTTTCCAGCTACTGCTTTCATTGACATAGGATTACTTATTCAGAGACCTCAAAATGCCTGTGACGCCATGTTGGATCCCTCATGATTGCTTTCGGAGTTTTGCTTAGCGTTTTCATTATTGGAAAAAAACTTTCTTAACGTTTGCAGGTTAACTTTCATGCGGGATCTTCGGTAGTAGATTTTTTGCATTCTCATCATGCATGTTATGTTTGAGAGTATTTTGTTTTGCGTTAGGGCGGCGTATGCTTTGTAGTCGTATTTTAGCCATCCTAAATGTTTTAAGACTTGTTTTTGGTATTGAGGCAGATTTGTTAGGTTTTGTGTGAGAAGTTTAACGGTTGCTGCTGAGGGTTGGTTTCCTTCGCCTAGGCTGGTTATTGCGCCTATGCTGTTGCCAACTCCCACAATTTTTCCGTAGATAAACGGTCGGCTTTCCTGCGGCGGATTTAGCCTCAGCATTTTTGCTTGCTCTTCAAGTACGGTGGCATGCGTTTCTTGAATAAACTTGTGCACTATGTTGTAGGCTTTTTTGCCGTTTGTTGACGAACATCCCACGTATGCCGTGTTGTAGGATAGGGGATTCACCCAAAGGTATTTTGTCGCTGTTAAGTCTTCATGCGCTGGAAAGCGTATGTAAAAGTCAGGGTAAGGAAGGTCCTTAAACTCGGCTTTAACCTGATAAGTTGAATAGTACTTGTCCGTTGACAACTTCCCCAACATGGCTCTGTAGCCAGTGGCGTCAACTATCAAATCATAGTTGCTGTATTCTTCAGGGTTGAGAGTTTCTCCAAAATGAAAAGTGGCCTGCGTTGAACCCATGATGTTTTTCATGAAGTTGAATTTATCGAATGTGCACAGTCCCGTTACAGGTATGTTTAGTGTTTTCTTGCCCTTTTCCATAACTAATTGTTTAGATACCCATTTAACGTAGTCATCAGCGTTTAGGTTATAGGACTTGGCGAGTTCGCGAAAAGACAGGGTTGGTATTGCCCATGAGCATATGGCTTTTAACTCTTTGCTCTTTTCGTAAACAGTTATTTCATGGTTAACAGAAAGGCTGTTTGCAAGGAGAACCCCAGACCAACCGCAACCAGCCACAGCGATTTTCAAGTTCAATCCTCCTTTGCATTTGGCATTTTTATGTTCTGCACTTCGTCTTATGAGGATTTCCCATTTCTCGCCGTCTAACTTTTGATTTAGACTCAATTAGGAGGTTTTCTTGCTCGTTTTTTGTTTCTTTTAAACGAACGCTCCTTTCAAGGCTTCGTTGCATTTGCAGGTGCATTCATTTGGCAGTTTGGCAACGGTTTCAGCGATTATCCTTTTTACGTTTTCAATATTTGTCTTCATTATCTTAACTACGTCATCAACGCAAACTGGATGGTCCTTCCACACGTCATAATCGGTTACGGTTGATATTGAAGCATAGCATATCTCTGCTTCTCTTGCCAGAACGCATTCAGGAACCAGCGTCATACCAACCACGTCTGCGCCCCACTGACGATACATTTTGGACTCTGCTTTAGTGGAAAAGCGCGGTCCCTCAATGCACACGTAAGTTCCGGTTTCATGCATTTTTATGTCCATGTTTTTTGCAACCGCAATCAGGTTTTGCCGTAGTTCTGGACACATTGGTTCAGCCACAGATATGTGGCATACCTTATTCTCGGTGTAGAATGATTCTTCTCTCCGGGTAGTTCGGTCGATGAACTGGTCACAAAAAACGATTTCGCCTGGATGATACTCTTCTCTTAATGAGCCAACGGTTGAAGGCGCAAGGATACGCTTTACGCCAAGCTTCTTTAAAGCAAAAATATTTGCCCTAACATTAATGTCCGTTGGCCTAATAGTGTGTTTTTTCCCATGTCTCGGCAGAAAAGCCACGCATTTACCCGCTAACTCACCAACAGTTATAGAATCTGAAGGTTTACCATACGGGGTTTCTACCGTTAGTTCTTGAACGTTCTTAAGTAGCTTAGGGTCATAAAGACCTGTTCCACCGATAATCCCAATTTCAGCTTGCATGAATCATTTACTTCAAGCGTTGAACTTATAAAAATAGCGATTACTCTTTTCTTTGTAAGAAAAAGGGGTTCACTCTCTCTTCGAGTAAATTATGCTTTGCCTGCTAAGGTTTAGAGTAACTGATAAACTAATGAAAAAAGCATGCGGCACTACATGTCTCAAGGCTTTTTAGTAAGGTTTGCTGAGGCTCTGGATACTTTAGGAGAATAGAATGCAAAAGCTTGCTAAAGGCTATTGCTTCTTGTGAATTTGACCAGAGTCTTCTCAGCCCTAAGTTTTTTCCGTTATTTTTTTTTATTGTGCAAGAGCTTTTACGCTTCTTGCTCAACAGAGCCTGATGTATCAATAGCTTTATAGAATTTTGTAGTAGTCTCTGTACAGTCACAATTTGAAGATTAAAAGCGAATTAACTAATTCAATTGACTAATTGAGATTTTGCATCTTATGTAGCCCGCGCACTTTCGACACTCTCCAAAAAACGAAGGCGGTAAATCAACTTACATGTGCAGCGTTCTGGAAACTTTCAGGAGAAAAGAACACAGATGCAAATGCGCTATCACGATTGCAAACATCATGATTCACAAAGAGCCTTCTCAGCCCTAATCTCTTCTCTATTTGCTTTCTTAAGACTAAAAAAGGGGAAAGTGAGGTTTTTGTGTTTGCTTCCACTTTATGGGTGTTTTCTCATCATCAACAACGCCAGTACGACGCCGATTATTACGATGACGATTATGATTGCTGCGATTCCTAGCTCTAGGCTCGCTGTCGATGCCAATCCTGTTACAGGTGTAGCTGTTGGTGCTGCTGTTGGCGCAGGTGAACTAGCATAGAATGCGGTTTGAGCAGAAGATCCATAGTATGATTGTGTGCCTGCAAAGGTTGCAGTGACCGTGTAGTTTCCTGGTATGATGGGTGTCCAGTTTAGACTGAAGAGACCGGTGGTTGGGTCAGTTGTGGTTGTGCCTATGTCGTAACAGTTACCGTTTTTATCGGTGACGGCTATCGTTACTGGAACTCCGGTTGCGTTGGTTGGCATTGGCTGCTGCATGTAAACGTGTTCCATCCACTGAGACATGCTTGCGTCGGATACGCATGGTAAGCCGTTGGGGTAGTTCGCTGCGACTGCTTGCTGCTGTGAACCTGCAGAGATGTCCGTCACTGTGCCAGTGATCGTTATCGGTGTGGCAGTTGTAACGCCAACGTCAGGTGCACAGACTGTCGTTTTGCTCGGTCCCATACCGTATGCGTATATCTGATTGTCGTAGGCGTTCAGGACCAACCCTATGCCATCTGAAATGGCCATGGGATTCGTAACATCAAAGCTCATTATACTCCATACTGGCTTCCCGTTAGTAATGTTCAAGGCCAGCTGACTAGCTCCACGGAAAAGCGGCGGACTATACTCGTGACCCTCGTTAATGAAAAGTACTCCGCCAGCGACGGTCTCGCTGCTGAAGATCCATAGTGGCCATACACCGTAAGGAGTATCAGAGCCTGCAAGGCCAGATATTGTGTTTGTGTTTGTGTACCATATGATAGTTCCTGTGGTCATGTTAATAGCCCAGATGTCTCCTCCAAAGCCGTATATGTAAAGTGCGCCATTAGCTGGAAGAGATATGTAGCCGCCGATGCTGTCATAAGGATCTGGAACAGGGAAAATTCCATTAGTGCCTGTGAGTGCAACTGGACCCCATGCCAGCGAGCCTGTTGTCAAACTGTAAGCGGTTAGTGTACCCGTGTCTGCGTCGATATAAAAGAATAGTCCGTTTGAAGCTGAAGTAAATTGGTCCCTTGTGAAGGGATTTAGTGTTCGGTTAGTCATCCATAACTGTGCTCCAGTGTTTGCATTGTAGCCTGCTTGAATCGCAAAGCCAGTGTTGAAAAATGAAGCGAGGTCCTCGGTGGTTTCGGATGTTAGAAGTATTACGCCGCTGTTGACGGTTGTGATCGAGTAAGACGTAGGTAGAGGAACACCTGAAAGAGTCAGAGGCAGCGGTTTTGACCACACTATGCCTGCATTGAAGTTAACGCTGCTGCCTACTACTGGTCTCCACATCCAGTTTGCCACAGTAACACCGGGTACGAAGCCGGTGGGGTAGAGAATCGCTTGAGTCGAGTTCCACATGTTCAGCGACTCTGCAACAACGGGAGTGTAGGGATTACCAGGCACAGCATAAGTAACGTTAGTGTAGTAGCCGATCAAGTCTCCGTTTGCATCTTCTGTAGTCGTCATCGCTGAACCGCCTGCAGTTACCGTCCCCGCTGGATTGCCAACAATGCTAAGGATAAAGTTTCCAGTCATAGCGTCCCACATATTCCAAGTACCACCGTTAATGTTTGGACCAGTGGTTGCAGCAACTCCAGGAACGGAGGGGTTGCTCCATAGGTACGCGATTGATCCATACTGGTTGGGTGACACGTAATCAAGTATTTGGCCGCATCTTAAAACGTCAGTGGTGTTCTTTGTCCATAGTGTTTGTCCCGTCTGCAAGTTTACGGCAACCCAGCCTTCTGGGGCAGTACAGGTGGTCGGGTATAAAGTGTAGTAGAGGATGCCGTTCATGATTATCGGAGCAAATTTAGGCTCATACTGCGAAGTCGAATAGAAGTTGCTTGTGTCGGTTCCACCGAATTCTCCTCCAATTAAGCCTCCGAACGCCACGGGCTTTGTCCAGATGATGTGAGCGGTGGTTGGCGCTGAACTGTAGGGATTATAGTCTCCAGTGATGTTGTACTCTCCTGTATTGGCAAATGGCATTGCGCCGAATCCAAGCCAGTTTCCGCTAATAGTGTACCATAAGTCGTTTACCGATTCAATTGGACGCGACCAATAGTTTGTTGGAAGTGGAGTTTGCGGAACAGCTGGTACTGCCGTTGATTGCACTGTAAACGTTGTTGTTGCATGGCTAGGTTCAAAATAATCGCCAATATACGCGAGACCCAAGTAGCCGCTTGGCTCGCCTGCATACGTGCCGCCTCTTAATATTTGTCCTGGAAAGCTGAACACAACGGTGTAGTTGCCGGCTGCGGTGGGCGTGTAGTCTGCATGTGTTCCTCCTGTATCATCGGATGTAAATGGTCCTAGAGTTGTGGCGGTTCCAGAAGGCGGTGTAACTACTACTGTAAAATTTTCCCATCTGTCACCAAGTGCTCCATTAGCTGTTGGTGGCGGTATATCGAGCCAGAAGCCTATGTTAACTGCTTGGCCGACACCCGCAGGGTCAGGCGCAACATTAACGAAGGCATAGGTTGGAATAGATATTGATGCTGCTCTAGCAGTTGGAAATATCGTCAATGAACCTGTCAGTGACATTGTTAAAAGTGCTGCAATGAGAATAGCCATAGCTTTACTTTTCAGCATTTTCATTTTTCTTTCTCCTAAATTTTATTTTAGCTTTGAGAAAAGCTGAGAAAAAATCTCTCTTCTCAAAGCCTTTGTTTGTTCCTTCAACTTAAATAATTTGCGTAAAATTTTCAGAGAGCAATAATGTGTAAAAGCAATATTTTTCATGCAAAAAAGGCAAAAGTTAAATAAAAAAACCAGTTTTAATTCAAAAAAGCACACAGCGCCATATTCACACACATCGTGCGTGTGTGAGCGTTTGCACGAAATGCCGAAATGCCTGCTTAGATTTTGTCTCGTTTCCTTCTTGCGTTCTATATCAGAGTTTTCCACTTCTTTCTTGTGTTAGTATGACTGACACTGCCCAGAGTGCCGGAGGCTCGAAACTAAAGTTTTGTTTTCTTGCCCTTGTCAAATACGTATACATCTCCAAGTGGTTTTATTTTTTTATTATCATAAACGAGTGCGCAGCGTTCTGGAATTCCGTATATCTGTTTGTTCATTTTTCTTGAAAGTTTTTTTAACTCTCTATCTGGAGACTGCCCTGAAAGTTCAGGAATCGCGCTCTTGTAATGGACGGCAACTTCAAAGTCTACTTTCCCCAATCCCTCTTTGGATGTTGTTTTTGGTTCTCCTTCCTGACCCTTTATAACAACATATCTTTTACACATTACAAGAGAGCCTGCGCTGTTTCCAATTATTACTTTATTGTATCTCTGAAACAAAGGGTTAATTTTTCTCTCTTTAATCCGATCAATCAAAATCTTGTCGTTTCCGCCTGGAAGATAAATTATACCTGAGGACTCAATTTTTTCTTTAAGCTCCTGAAAAGAATCTGAAAGCTCTGCAAATTCAATTTTGCCTCCACCTAATTCTTTAAAGTAATCGTACATCACTGTTCGGTATTCTATTTTTTCTACATCTGCAGTCCAAGGAAAAATAAGAACCGTTGGTGATTTTCCTGCATCTGCAAACGCCTTCTCATTAATCTCTTTTGAATCTCTTTTCTTTATATCCTCTCCACCGTGAAAATAAAGTTTCATAATATTATTACAATGTGAACTTTTATAATTATTTTGAGCCTGGAAAAAACGCTTGACTCTATTTCAACAAATAAAGAATTAATTCACCGTGTACGAATAAGAGAGCTCTCAGCTAATCAACGTCTCAGGAGTTTGTCTTTTTCCCCAGTCTTATTGCGCTTATGGGTGTTCCCAAAATGGTTAAAAATGGTTTTAGTCCGAAAAACTCTAAGCGTGGATAATTAGTTAATTCAAAAAAACTTCATAAACTTAAAAAAATGGAAGATAATTCTTGCTTATTAGAGATTGACAACGCCCTCAACTTTTCCGCAGTTTTTGCAATAAATCAGTTTTACTTTTAGAGCTGGGAGTTCATAAACTGCAAATGAGGAATCGGCTCTTGTTCCACAACCCCCACATACGGGTATTTTCTCCAAGGTAATCGCCTCATTTAGATAAGTTAAACTGCTTAAAAAATATGTTTATTCTGCTCTATCAAAAAATTTCGCTTTAATCGGTTTTGGAAACTGATTTTAGAAATTGAAATTACCGTCTGATCTGCACCTGACACACATCGCACCTTAATAATTAGCGCGCCTCACGCTTATTTCACACACTTGCAAACTTGCAATCCTACGGAATAACGGAACGGCGCACCGCGTGCGCAGGTGAAAGTTTATTTCCATGTTTATAGTAGAAACAGGAATTGAAGGGGTTAAAAATGTCGGAGACAGATTTGGTCTTGGAGATTGATCATCCACATTTTATTATTAGAGTTACTAACGATATGTTAAAAATAGACGTGAAAGGAAACGTGAAAAATGAAATCGAAGAAGCACTTGAAAACGATAAGGGTCTAAGGGAAACAATCGGTCGTATCTTGAGCGTCTTTGTACCATTGCATATTCGTTTAATCGACATTGATTCTGTGAAAATGGAAAAAACAGGAGAAGTTAAAATAGCCTTGCATCACCGCAGAGCTGCAAATATTCTGCTTCAACCAGAAGAAGCAGAGAAGCTTGTTAGTAAGCTGAATGAGTTGATTCCAGAAGCAAAGCAAAGAGAGAGTGATCGCATAATAATGGAACAGCGCGCACGGCAAATTGTCGAAGAGGATATCGACATAAAAAAAGAATCCGCTCAATTCCCGGAATCTCCAGAGCAGATGCATCAAGAAGAAAATGACATAGAAGAGGAAATAGAGAAGGAAGAAAACCCGGATTAGAGACGGCAAGCGGTTTGCTGTTTAGTTTTCAAAAATTTGGTAACAACATTAATATAATAAAAATCTCCAACCCAATTTAGTTAGAAGGTCTGTCTAATGGCACCTGAAAAAGTTGAGTTCAAGCGCGTTAGCTCCCCCAAAGCGAAAAAAACCTCACACTACGCTTTTTTGACTATCGAAATTATACTTAACGGAGAACCTGACTCAGATTGGATAGAGTGCTTCAAGAATCCCGCGACTTTCATTCCAGATGAGGCGCATCCATTTAAAGCCTCTGTCGTCGGTAACCGTATCACTTTTACATCATTTCGGAACAATGTTAGAACTAATGTTCTATGGATGGACAAATATATACAGCAAGCAAATGAAGTTTACAAAACAATGGATGCTATGTATGTTGCTGAAGAAAAAAGCCGACGCAAAAGAGAGCAAGCTGAGCAGGAAGAGCTTGACAGAATAAACGAATCTCTCAAAGACCTTTAAACGCGGCGCTAATAACACCCTCAGTTATACATTAGAAGCTCAACATTCTTTCCACTACATTTAGGATTTTGTTGATAACGTTGCTAATGGGGCCTAATTCACTGGTCATCAATCTGAGGTTGTCGATGTCAGATTTTCTAAGAACACGGATAGCGATTGCAACCAAAAGAAATGCGGCTGAGAAAACTGCTAAGCCGATGATTAGTTTAGGCCAACTGCTTAAACTCAAAAACGAAACTGCAAAATACGCTAGACCTCCCGAAACAGCAGACGAGACCAGTATCTTGGCTGACGAAAACCAGTCCACACTCGCGTCGTACTGATTCTTAATCCAGCGCAGTGATATCCAGAGACCAGGAACCCCGTCGAATATCGTCGTTACGATCAGCCCTACGACGCCAAAGGTTGGAACAAGCAGAACTGCCAAGACGATTCCTGCAACCGTGTTGATGATAGCAAGTTCAAGGTAGAACCTTGTTTTTCCTTGGCCGCTGATTAGGGTGGGCGTGCTTAACTGGCCGAAAGCCGTTAACAGATAGTTGACTGCTATCAACGCAAGAAACAGGGGGGCGGATGCGTATTTTGCACCAAACAATGCGGAAACGATAGGTTTAGCTAAAGCTATTACTGCGATAGTCGGTGGAATCACAAGTAGAGAAGAATACTTTACGGAGCTTTTAAAAACAATTTTCAGTGTTTCTTTGTCTTTGTCGGCATCCAGCTTTGAGAAGGCTGGGAACAGCATGGTTGTTATAGGGGTTGCAAAAAAGAGGAGCAGAACTGTGAAGTTGTTAGCTACGGCGTAGTTGCCTATGAGGAAGTTTGAGGCGTAGATTGCTATTATGAAAGTGTAGAACTGGGCTAAGAAACTGTTGAATATGCCTGAAAAAGACAGGGGAAGGGCGTACCGAAACATGAACTTCATGGTTTCCCAGATTCTCAAGGGTTGAGCAAAACTGTCCTTCTTCTTTAGACCGTAGTAGATCTCCATCATTAAGATAACACCTACCAAGCCTCCGCCCAGCTGACCCGTTATGTTACCAACGACAGCGCCTGAAACGCCAAAACCCACGTACACAAGCACCGGACACAAAATCGAGCGGAAAAGAGCTCCAAACACAAGCGTGACGCCGTTGGGCTCCATATTTTCCCGTCCAGTAAAAGCGGCTTGAGCAGCAGTTAAAAAAGCACCCGCCAAAATAGTGAAAGATGATATCTGAATCAGGGCAGTTATGGGTCTCTTAAAAATGTCAGTTGCAATGAAGCCTGAAAGTAGAAGCGAGACGAAAGAAAGCGCCAGACCTAAAATCACCTCAAAAACTAAACCGGCCAATAAAATGCTTCGCACACGCTCTGGCTTTTCATCAGCACTGTACTGTGCCGTGTACTTGACCATGGCCGAGTTCATGCCCCAATCTCTAAACGTCCCAATCAAGTTTGGCGCGGCCAAGGCAATCGTGTACAAACCATAATCCTGTGGCTGCATAATCCTAGCCAAAACAATCACGCCGACCGCTGAAATAATAGTCGAAAGAACAATGCCCCAAAAGAGATAAAACCCGCCCCTAGCAGAAACCTTAGCCATCTCTGCAGCCTTACCAGCCAAGCCTTACGCCACCAGCTTAAAGTCCATGCAAAATCACTCTAATAAAAGAACCCCAACTACAGGGCATCATTTAACTTAGTTTTCTCAAAAAATATCCAAATCTCCAAGCACGGTCACCTTTAATTACCTCATGAAAGGGCACGCCAGCTTGTTGATAAATTTTACAACAAATACTTTAACGTATAGTAGTAGTAATTAAAAAAAGTTTTTTGAAGGTTTGTCGTTTTGCATTTTAGGCTTAGAAGAGGTCATCGCTTGCATATACCGTTTTTTTGCATGATGGACATATTTCGTCTTTGATTTGAATACGGCTTCCGCAATGTGGACATATCTGGTTCTTTTTATTTGCATGCAGGCCTTGCATCTCTTTAGCTATTTTCCCGTCTTTGAGAAGAAGCATTCGTTCTGTATTGCGTGCAACTTGACTATCATGCGTGACCATGATTATTGTGGTGCCTTGAGTAAGGTTGAGGTTTGCAAGTAACTTGATGATTCCCTGCTTATTCTGGCTATCTAAGTTTCCCGTAGGTTCATCAGCAAGAATTATAGCGGGGTTATTTGCTAAGGCGCGTGCAATAGCTACTCTTTGCTGCTCTCCAGCGCTGAGGCGTTGTGGCCTATGCTCTTCTCTTCCGGACAGGCCAACCATCGCTAAGAGTTCGCTTGCTCTTTGCTTTTGTTCGCTTTTTGATTTGCCTCGTCCTTCCATGGGCAACTCGACGTTTTCTCGAGCGTTTAGGTATGGCAACAGATTGAAGGTTTGAAATATAAAACCCATCTTGTCTCTTCTAATCTTGTATAGCTGGTTTTCAGGGAGCTCTGTAGCATCGATGCCGTCCAGTAGAACTTTACCTTTGGTTGGCTTATCAATGCAACCAATAACATTTAGCAGTGTGGTTTTGCCGGAGCCTGATGGACCCATGATGGCCACAAACTCGCCAGCGTTTACTGTTAGATTCAGATTCGATAAGGCTGGAACCTCGTGTTTGCCAAGCGCGTATGTTTTGCTTAGGTTTTCTAATTGCAGTACTGGTTTACCTGTTGGTGGCGGTACTGGGTTAGCTGATTGAAGTACGGTTTTACTCATATCTCATTGCCTCTGCTGGTCTGATTTTTGCTGCTCTCCACGCAGGATATAGGCTTCCTATTGTTCCAAGCAAGATGGCTACGCCGAAACCTAACAGTACAAGCTCAGGAGTCAACGTCGCCACTGCTAATCCACCGAATCTCGTAGTACCCGAAATGACCACGGCGCCTGTCGGTAACCTAGCACCTCCGCCAACACTTGGAAGCAGAGTTGATGCAATTGTGGGTGCTGCTACCATTCCTATCGCAATCCCAACTACTCCCGCAATCATGCTTAAGAGGATGCCTTCAAGCATAAATTGGGTCATCACTGTAGAGTTGCTGAAGCCTATTGCTTTAAGCGTGCCAATTTCTTTGGTTCTCTCCTTGACAGTGTACAGCATGACAAATAGTACTATCAGGCTTGTTGCTAAAACCACCACAACGATTTCTTCAATTGCCGTTGAATTTGTTGTGCTATCAGATGCGTTCGCGTTTGCCAGTGCAGTAGTATAGGTTGATTCCTCGGTTGAAAGTGCGCTTTCGCGATCTTGAGCTGTAGTAACTGTGAGCTCTGGATGCAATGCACTTATTTCGCTAGCTACCGACGAAACATCACCGCTGTTTTGGGCAAAAACTGTAAGACTAGTTATGTATCCAGTATTGTTAGTTATAGCTTGAGCGTCGGATAGGTTCATGTACAACATTTGAGTATCCCCAACTGATGATGGACTGTAGATACCTACAACCGTAAAGCTTTGACCCAAAATGCTAACAGAATCACCTACTCCTGCTCCAAAGTATGCCGAGTT
>Ga0326727_10013329_pt1 | contig 18347 bp, 18 predicted proteins | sample MB2enrmetagenome_FD_207643 | JGI IMG/M metagenome (GOLD analysis project Ga0326727, IMG submission 207643) | Lab enriched peat soil microbial communities from McLean, Ithaca, NY, United States - MB29MY | ecosystem: Environmental > Terrestrial > Soil > Wetlands > Peat | place: USA: New York...
AGACACGTATACGCTACGGTGACCAGGAAGGCTAAGAATCCGGCGACGTCGGCGATTCCGAGGGTATCGAACATGGACGCATACCGCCTTTCCGAGATGAGGCACGGGGCGTACAACGGGCCGTGCCCGGCTGTTTCCCGAGCAGATTACGACAACCGCCGTCGAATGTAAAGCCCCTTGGTGGCATACTGCCCTTTTCCGGCAAGGGCGCCGGACCCCTCCTCATATTTCGGGGGAAACCGCGGCGGAGGCAGGAGAGGGGGTGGACGGAGGAACCGATGTATCAGTTCCCGAAAGGCTAGTAATATCGCTAGGTAGAATAATTACTGGAATCCGATAAGATGTGGTTTAATATGGACATAGTTCAAAACACCGAGGAGGGCTTCATCATGAGACGACTGCTGTTGGTGGTATTTCTGAGCGGCTCCTTCCTTTTGGGCTCCCTTTACCCAATTCATGCCAAGGACGACCCGGAGGCAGCAAAAGCGATGGTGGAAAAAGCGATCGCCTATTACAAGGCTGAGGGAAAGGAGAAGGCCTTTTCCGAGATCGGCGATCCCAACGGCAGGTTCATGAAGGGGGATCTCTATGTCTTCGTCTACGACGTGAAGGGGGCAGTAATCGCCCGCCCCGTCCAGAAGGGCTTGATAGGGAAGAACATCATCGACGCAAAAGATGGGGCCGGCAAACTTTTCGTGAGAGAGAGGCTTGAATTGGCAAAGACCAAAGGCAAGGGATGGCAGGACTACAAGTTCTTCAACCCGACAACGAAGAAGATGGAAGACAAGAGGGCCTGGATCGAGACATACGACGGTTATGTCTTCGGCTGCGGTGCGTATAAGGAATAATACGTCCTTCTCTCATCGGGCTCCGGCCCGTGCTGCCCTCCCCTCGCTCGCGCCCTACCTCAATTGTTCCTCCACCCGCCTCATCCACTCCTGCACCGTCTCCAGGGCCCTCCTCACGACCTCCTCCTTCTTCCTCTTGTTATACCCTTCCACCAGCCCCCAATTCACATTCATCGGCTGATAATCCTTCCTCTCCGTCCCCAGATACCGGTAGAGTGCCCCCACGCACGTGGTCGGCTCAGGCGGGGTGAATACCCTGCCCCTCCCGTAGCAGACCGCGGCCACCCCCGCCAGGAGCCCCATGGCAGTCGATTCCATATATCCCTCCACGCCCGTAATCTGGCCCGCGAAGAAAATCCTCTGGTCCGCCTTGAGCTGGAGCCCGCTCAAGATTGCGGGGGCATTGATGAAGGTATTCCTGTGGATGCTGCCGTATCTGAGAAAAACCGCGTTCCGGAGTGCCGGGACCAGCCTGAAGACCCTTTCCTGCTCGGGATAGGTGAGCTTCGTCTGGAAGCCGACCATATTGTACATGCTCCCCGAGGCATCCTCCCTCCTGAGCTGGAGCACGGCGTAGGGCTCCCTGCCCGTTTTCCCGTCCCTGAGACCGACGGGCTTCATGGGGCCGAAGACGAGGGTCTGCCTCCCCCTCTCCGCCATCACCTCCACGGGCAGGCACCCCTCGAAGTAAGGCGTTCCCTCGAATTCCCTCAGATCGACCCTTTTCCCCTCGATGAGGGCGTCGTAAAAGCACTCATACTCCTCCCTCGTGAGAGGGCAATTGAGGTAGGCGTCTCCGTCGGCAGTGTAGCGGGTGGCGAAGAAGGCATGTTCCCTATCGATGCTCTCGCCGTCGATGATGGGGGAGATGGCGTCGAAGAAGTGGAGGTTCGTCGTGCCCGTCCTCTCCTTTATCCACTCCGAAAGGGGAGGGGACGTGAGCGGCCCGGTAGCCACCACCACGATGCCCTCGTCAGGCACCGAGGTCCGCTCCTGCCTCACCACCCTCACGCGGGGATGGTCCTGGAGGGCTGATGTCACCCTTTCGGCAAACTTCCCCCTGTCGACCACCAGGGCCTTGCCGCCCGGTATGGCGCACCTGTCCGCGGCATCGACGATGAGCGAGGAGAGGAGCCGAAGCTCCTCCTTCAGAAGACCGTGCGCATTCGTCAACTCCTGGGATTTCAGTGAATTGGAACAGACAAGCTCGGCCAGATCGCCCGTTTTGTGGGCTGGAGTGCTGCGTGAAGGCCGCATCTCGTACACGACGGCCGTCTCGCCCATGCGGGCCACTTGGTATGCGGCCTCGCTGCCGGCCAGGCCGCCCCCGATTATCTTGATTTCCACCCGCACTCCTTCCTCAGGCAGGTCAAGCTCCCCCTGAAGGAGAAGAGCACGGGAGCGCCGCATCCGGGGCATTCACCCTCTTTCGGCGCCAGGCTTGTGGCAAAGGCACAGTCCGGGTAGCGGGAGCATCCATAGAACTTCTTTTTTTTCTTCGAGACCCGCTCGACCAGCTCGCCCGTGCACTGCTCTTGGGGACAATGAAGTCCCGTGGTGAAGGGCTTTGTATACTTGCAGTCCGGATAGCTGCTGCAGGCGATGAAACGGCCGAAGCGGCCGCTCTTTTCCACGAGGTTGCCGCCGCACTTGGGACAGATGCCGTGGCTCGTTTCCTCGACGATAGAGATGTTTCCTTCTTTATCGATCTTGACGTCTTTCTTGTTCTTGCAGACCGGGCGGCCGCTGCAGACCAGGTACTCTCCGTTCTTGCCCCAGCGAAGGATCATGGGCTTGCCGCACTTGTCGCACGGAATCTCGGTCTCTTTCTCTTCCTTTTTCAGGTTGCGCATCTTCTTCTTGGCGGAGCCGAGCTCTTCCTGAAGCACGCCGTAGAACTCGGAGAGCGATGCCACCCAGTTCTTCTCATCGTCCTCTATGCGGTCGAGCCCCTCTTCCATCCGCGCGGTAAAATCGACGTCGATGACCTTGGGAAAAAATTCCGCAAGGAGGCGGTTGACCGTTCTGCCGAGCGGCACCGGCACGAGACTTCCCTTCTCCTTGTGGACGTAGCCCCTCTCCTGGATAGTGCTCACCGTGGTCGCGTACGTGGAGGGCCGTCCGATCCCCTTTGCCTCAAGCGTCTTTATGAGGCTGGCCTCGGAGTAGCGTGGAGGCGGGCTCGTGAAATGCTGGCTGGCGCCGAGCTGTTTCACCTCCAAAGTCTCTCCTTTTTTCATGTCGGGCAGGTTGACCCGCTCCTCTTCACGCTTGTCCTCATCGAAGACCCTGGTAAAGCCGTCGAAGAGCACCTTGGAGCCTCGCGCGACAAAGATGTAGCCGTTGGCCGCGATCTCTGCAACCCTCATCTGCAGCCTCTCCCGGGTCATTTGGGATGCGACGAAGCGGCGCCATATTAACTCGTAGAGGGCCAGCATGTCCTTGTCGAGGTGGGGTTTCAGCCGTTCGGGCGTAAGCTTCACGTTGGTCGGTCTGATCGCCTCGTGAGCATCCTGGGCGGTCTTGGCGTTGCCGAACACATTGGGCTTTCCCGGCACGTAAGCAGCCCCGAACTGGGTCCCCACGAGCCGCCTCACCTCACCGAGGGCCTCACTCGAGATGCGCACCGAGTCGGTCCTCATGTAGGTGATGAGGCCTGTGCTCTCCTTGCCGATCTCCACGCCTTCGAACAGCTTCTGGGCCACGAGCATGGTCTTCTTCGGCGAGAACCTGAGCCTGCTCGAGGCATCCTGCTGAAGGGTGCTCGTCTTGTAGGGCGGATAGGGGGCCACCGACCTCTCTTTCTCCTCGACGCCAGTGACGGAGAATATCTTGCCCCGCAACGCCCGCCTCACCTTCTCAGCCTCCTCCTTCGAGGATATGCGGGTTTTTTCACCGTTGATCCGCTCCAGCTTGGCCTTTATGGTTTCTCCGCTCGCCAGGCCGAACTCGGCCTCGATGGTCCAGTACTCTTCCTTGACAAAGGCGTCTACCTCGTCTTCCCTCTCGCAGACGAGCTTCAGAGCAACCGACTGCACCCTGCCCGCCGAGAGCCCGTACTTTACCCTCTCCCACAAGAGCGGGCTTATCTCGTAGCCCACGAGCCGGTCGAGTATGCGCCTCGCCTTCTGTGCGTCATACTTCGCCTCATCGAGGTCCTTGGGTGACTTGATCGCGTCGAGGACCGCCTTCTTGGTGATCTCGTTGAACAGGACCCTCTTGATAGGGGTGCCGTTGCCGATCTCTTCCGCCACGTGGAATGCGATCGCCTCACCTTCCCTGTCGGGGTCCGATCCGATGTAGATATGGTCCGCCAGCTTGCTTGCCTTCCTGATGTCGTCGACAATCCGCGCCTTTCCCTTCATGACGGTAAACTGCGGCTTGAAGCCGTGATCCACGTCCACGCCCATCTTGCTCTTGGGTAGGTCCTTGATATGGCCGTAGGTGGCCCTGATCACGTAATCCTTCCCCAGAAACTTGGAGAGGGTTTTCATTTTTGTCGGTGACTCGACCACAAGCAGGGATTTCGCCATTACACCTTCCTCATATAGAATCCGCCGGGGATGGGCCTCACCATCTCTTTCATCTCGAGCCGGGTAAGGATCGCCATCACCTTCTTTGTCTCGAAGCGGCTTTTTTCTATCAGCTCGTCCACGTGGACTCTGTCTACTCCCATCAGTCTGTAAATATAACCCTCATCACCATCCATATCAATAGGCGCCTCCGCCCTGAATTTCACGTGAGGGAAACAACAGCTCACGATGTCCCCGATATCCTGCACCAGGCGGGCCCCCTGTTTGATCAGGTTGTTTGCGCCCTTATGGGCCTCATCGAAGACCCTTCCCGGGATCGCCATAACCTCCCGCCCATACTCGAGACCAAGGCGGGCAGTGATAAGAGAGCCGCTCCTCTCGGATGCCTCTACCACGAGCACGCCCCTGGAAAGGCCCGCGATGATCCTGTTCCGCTCGGGGAAGTGACCTTTCCACGGTTTGTCCCCCAGTATATATTCGGTCACCAGGGCTCCTTCTTGAGCGACGGCCCTGAAGAGTGACCAGTTCTCCGCGGGGTAACACCTCTCGATGCCGCATCCCAGCACCGCCACGGTCCCGCCTTTCTGGCGAAGGGCACCCTTGTGAGCTGCAGCGTCTATGCCCCTCGCAAGACCGCTGACCACGGTAATCCCCGCCGAGGACAGGGTCTCGGCAATCCGCTCGGCCAGCATCATCCCCTCAAAGGTCGCCTTTCTCGCCCCCACCACGGCAAAAGCCTCGCACGGGAGAGGCAGGGGGCCCTTCTTGTAGAGGACGATGGGCGCATCGGGTATCGCCCTCAGAGGCGCAGGGTACGCCTGGTCCCTTATGGTAATGATCTCGACGCCCATCCGGGAAAGCTGAACCCGCTCCGCCTCAATCGCCTCGAAGGCATGAAAGGCTCGCAGAAGCTGCTGGTCAACACCCTCCGCGGCCCTGATCGTCCCCTGGAAGAGGGAGGCCACGCTGTCGTGGTGCTCCACGATCCACCTCTTCCTTGCCCTGTCGATGCCCGTGAGACGCGCAAGCGCCAGGAGGGCCGTCAGCTCTTCCATAGCTTTTCCCCGGGATTCCGAAAAACCGCATCAGATCGTCTCTGCTTCAGGCCTGATGCGTGTGCCGATGCAATTATTCCTTGCCGTCCTCCCCTTTTCTCCCGTATTTAAACCGGTCCACATAGAGGAGGCATATCCGGTAGAGCTCACGTCCCATCACGGCACGGGAAAGGTCTGTTCTCCACCATTTATCCGCCTTGAAGTATGACACATCGGCCGGTTTCACCAGAAAGAGCATCGCGTCACCACTTTCTCGCGGCCCGTAGAGCAGGTGGTACCTCATCGAGGCGTAATCGGGCACCACGAGGAGAACCCTTTTGAATCCCCGTTTTGCGAGGGCCTGACGCACCTGACTCGCCTTTGCAGCGTCATCCCCCTCAACCTCCAGGCCATGCACGGTCCCCTCTTTTATCCCCCGCTCCTTGGCCATCCGCCCCACGATATCCTTCATGGTAAAGCCGAATATATGATCGTCCTCCACCCATAGGGTCTTGCCGTTGCCCGCCCAGTACTCTCTGAAGGCCTCCGCATAGACCTCCCCGTTCCCGTCTTCCACGAACCGGGGAACGAAGATGGCGTCACACGGCACAACCCTATCCGCGTACTGGAAGCGTCCGGCGAGCAACCTCAGGGAAAAGGGGTGAATGATCACGCCGGTGAGCACCATGCAGACAATGAGCACGAAGAGGAGGCAGCCGCACCCTGTCCTGCCCTTTTGAGCCTTGGCCATTACTCCTCCTTGACTACCATCGTTCCCGCGAGCATGTCGTGAAGTGTCCGGCCTCCCAGCAGGAATGCCATAGAGAAGCCGAGGAACAGGGGCAAGGCCGATGCCCAATACGCGAAGGCCCTCCCCAGAGACCTGAAGAAGCCGATGGGGACCCCCTCCCTCCTCTGCACCACCGTGAGCCCGAAAGCGGCCTTTCCGAGGGTCTGCTCGCCGTGAGAGGTGAGATAGGTAAAATAGAACAGAAAGAGGAAGGCCTCAAAGAAAAAAAAGAGGCCCATGAAGGCGGACGGGCTAGAAAAGAAGCCTGGGGAAGCTGCCCCGACCGCTGAGGCGCCCGTGACGGAGCCCAGGAGGCCCGCCGCGAAGAGTCCCAGGGAGACGCACAGGAGGAATACGACGTCGATCAGAAAGGCCAGGAGCCTGGCGAACAGAGGTGCCCTCCTCATCGCATGTTGAACTCGTAGAGCATCACCGACAGGACGACGAGCGGGGTCGTTTCGGTCCTCAGTACGTTTTCGCCGAGGGTGCAGGGGACAAAGCCCTGCTGCTCGAACCACTCCACTTCAGCCTCTTCTATCCCGCCCTCGGGCCCGATGGCAACGCACACCGAGCCGTTCTTCTGCGTGGCAAGCACCTCCTTCATGGTCGTGCTCTTCTCGCGCTCATAGAGGAGCCACCGGTTCTCGAAGTGGTCGATGAAGGGGGGCAGACCCCGGAGCGGTGTGGGCGGACCCAGCTCCGGGACCGAGAACCTGCCCGACTGCCGGGAGGCCTCGATCATGATCCGCTTCCATCGCTCGCACTTCTCCCCCTCACCGTTCTCGAACCTGACCACTGTCCTCCTGAAGAGCGTCGGCAGAATTCGGTCGACGCCCAGCTCCGTCGCCTTCTCCACGAGCCAATCCATCCTCGGGCCCTTGATGGGGCTGACCAGGAGGGTGACTTTCGGCCTCTTCCCCTCGGGACGGTGCACCACGTCCACCACATGCAGGTAGAGTTCCTTGCCCTTGATGGCGTAGATTACGCAGTGGTAGAGGTAGCCGTTGCCGTCCATGACGTCGATCCGCTCGCCTACCGCCTTTCTGAGCACCGTGAGGACATATTTACAGCTCGGTCCCGTAATGAGGACCATGCCGTTCTTCATCTTCAACTTGTCGACAAAGATCCTTCTTACCTCCATGCATCACCTTTCCGGAATCTTATAAAAACGCGATTCATAAAGCCTGTGGAATTGGGTCCAGTTTTCATCCTCCATGCTGTTCTCCATATGCTCCTTCACACCCATGACCTTCGCATCCAGGTTGTCCAGATAGTGGACCACCAGCGCCTCTACGCACATGGGCTTCTTCGGCGAGCCCCACTCGGTCTCGCCGTGGTGGCTCAAAATGATGTGCTTCAGCACGTCAGCCAGATAGGGGGGAAACCCGTCTATCGCCGCCACAAGCCCTTCCAGCATCGCGATCCCCAGCGTGATGTGTCCCAGAAGCCTTCCCCGGTCCGAATAGCTGAACCCTCCCCCCTTGAACGTGATCTCCTCTATTTTTCCTATGTCATGGAGGAGGCTGCCCGCTACGATGATGTCCCCGTCCCCGCCGGTAAAGGCCGCCGCATATCGCCCCATCTCCGCGACCGCCACCGAATGTTCGAGGAGACCGCCGATGGAAACGTGGTGCACCCCCACGGAGGCAGGGAAGAGAAAAAAGGCGTCGAGAATCTCTCTTCTCCTCTGCAACTCATCGAAAAGGCGGGAAAGATGGGGATGCTTTATCTCGCCCGTGATCCTCAGGAACGACTCCTTCAGCCGCTCGGCCCCCGAGCCGGTCTCCGGATAGAATTCCCTGATCTCCTCCGGCGAGAGCTCCCGCGTCTCCTTACGGATATCGGTCACGTTGAGCTGCACCCGGTCCTGGTAGATCCTGGCCTTCGATTCGACGTAGACGATATCGTTCCGCTCGAAGTTGGCCGAGAGCTCATCGGCCCTCTCCCAGATCCTCGCCTCGATCGAACCTGTCCTGTCCTTCAGCCGCAAACTCCCATATCGCGTATTGTTCCTGCCGGAATAGATGGCCTTCTTCGCGACGAGAAAAAAATCCTTCACATCGGTATCCTTGCCTATCTCACTGATGAAGATGCGCTTCAACCCTTCCCTCCTCCGGAATGTTCGATCCCTCCGTGACCGCCCCTCAAGGGCCTAGGCCCCGCGGTCTTCCCGGACCTTTCTCGCCTTCGCGAGAAATTCCCTGAGCTTCGCCTCGTATCCCCTGCTTTCCGGCTGGTAATACCTTCTCTCCTGCAGTGGCTCCGGCAGGTACGCCTGTGCCACCATTGCCTCATCGTAATCGTGGGGGTAGAGGTAGTCGCGACCGTAACCGAGGTCCTTCATCAGCCCGGTCGGGGCATTGCGGATGTGCAGGGGCACCGGGTACTCCGGGAGGCTCCGCACGTCTGCCACCGCCTTGTTGTAAGCTACATAAGAGGCGTTGCTCTTTTCCGCGAGCGACAGATAGATGCACGCCTGGGCGAGGGCCAGGTGACCCTCGGGGGGCCCGAGAAAATTGAAGGCCTGCATGGCCGCAATGGCGATCGGGAGGGCCTGGGGGTCCGCGTTGCCCACGTCCTCGGAGGCGAAGCGGGTCATGCGCCTCGCGATATAGAGCGGGTCCTCACCCGCCTCGATCATCCTCGCGAGCCAGTACAGGGCCGCATCGGGATCGGAGCCCCTCATGCTCTTATGGAGGGCACTGATGAGATCGTAGTGCATCTCCCCTTTCTTGTCGTAGACGAGCACCCTCTTCTGGTAGGCCTCCTGCACGGTCTCGTGGTCGATCACGGGCCTGGCGGGGTCCTTCTGCACTGCCATGGTGTGGGAGACCTCGAGGAGATTGAGGGCCTTCCGCGCATCTCCCGTGACGAGGGAGGCGATCTCTCTCAGCCCGTCCCCTGCTATCACCGTAGGAGGCGCGCTCAGCTCGCGGTCCTCCCGCAGGGCTCTCGCCAGGATGGTAACGACCTCCTCCTCCGTGAGGGGAGAGAGGGTGAGGACTTTCATCCTGGAGAGGAGGGGCGCGATGATCTCGAAGGAGGGGTTTTCAGTGGTCGCCCCGATGAGGGTGATCTCGCCGCTCTCCACGTGGGGCAAGAAAGTATCCTGCTGGAGCTTGTTGAACCGGTGGAACTCATCGATGAAGAGGATCATCTTCTGGAACTTCGCCTTCTGGATGATCTCCTTCACTTCCTTGATGCCGATGCTGACCGCGCTCAGCGAGACGAAGGGAAGGCTGAGGTATTTCCCCATGAGCCATCCGAGGCTCGTCTTTCCGACGCCCGAGGGCCCCCAGAAGATCATGGAGGGTATCTCTTTCTTGTCGAGGAGGATCTTCAGGAACTTGCCTTCGCCGAGGAGGTGCCCCTGGCCCACGAACTCGTCGAGTCTCCTGGGCCGCATCCTATCCGCAAGGGGCTTCTTGGCCTTCGGGCCCCCATGCTCGCTCGTAAACAGTTCCATGTGGCTATAACTATATCAGCTTGTGCGGTACCGTTCAAGTGCGGGGCTCAAGCCCGCCGCGCCCCTCTCCGAGGGCCTCATGGATGACGCCGTACCGGGCCCCGTAGGTGCTCACCGCGAACCCGCCGGCGCCCAGCGAGGCCACGATCTGCTCCATGAGGATCATGCCCTGGAGCAGGAGGTCCTCCCGTCCGGGCTCCATGCCCGGCAATGCCCTGCGTGCGGCCTTCGTCATGGGGGCGAGCCGCTCTATCCACTCATGGAGCGTGGAGAGGGTGATCTCCATGCCGTGGATCCGCCCCTTCTCGAACCGCCTGAGGCCGAGGATCATCGCAGCCAGGGTGGTCATGGTTCCCGCCATGCCCACGACGCTGCGCTCTCCTCCCGCCTCCTCGGGGCCGACCTGTCCCCGGATAAAGCGGGTCATGGCTTCGAGCTCTTGTGCCAGGGGAGGGTCGTGCCCGATGAACTGCTCCGTCAGTTTCACCGTACCGAGGGGCAGAGAGATGAAGCCCTCGAACCGCTCCCTCGTGCCCCGCGTGACTTCCGTGCTCCCCCCGCCTATGTCGATGATGACGAGGCGCTCTCCCTCGATCTGCGGGTCGTTCTTGACGGACAGGTAGGTGTAGTAAGCCTCTTCGCGCTCGCTCATCACCCTCACCCTGAGCCCGGCCCGCTGCTGTGCCGCGCGTATGAACTCGTCACGATTCTCCGACTCCCGAAGGGCGCTCGTGCCGAAACAGCTGGTGACCCGCGCTCCGTAACCGTCGATGATCCGCCGGTACCCTTCGAGGACCCTGATCGTCCGCTCCATGGCCTCCCCGGAAAGGCGGCCGTGGGCGAGCACCCCCTCTCCCAGCCTGGTGATCGTCGAAGTGTCGATGACCTCCTCGAGCCCCCGTGCCTCATCGAGGATCAGCAGGAGCACCGCGTTGGTGCCTATATCGATCGATGCATGCCTCATTTGACAAAGACCTCGGAAAGGTAAATAATAAATCAATGCAGGTGGCTTGGTGGATTGCCTTTCTCGGTGGGGTCGGCTCTTTTTTCAGCCCCTGCGTGCTCCCCCTGGTCCCCTCGTTCCTCATCTACGTGAGCGGCGCCACCATCAATCAGTATAGCGATCTTTCCGACAGGAAATACAGAAAAAGGATACTCCTCCACTCCCTTTCCTTCATCGTGGGCTTTTCCGTTGTTTTCATGTCCCTCGGCCTCTCCTCTTCTTTGCTCGGGGACCTCTTTTCCTCGTATCAGAGGTGGATCATGGCCGTGGGAGGGGTCCTGCTCATCCTCATGGGGCTCAACATGGTCAATCTGCTCAAGATCCCCTTCTTGAACCAGGAGAAGATGGTCCATCTCAAGGAAAGGCCTATGGGCCTCGTGGGCTCCTTCTTCGTGGGCGTGACCTTCTCCCTCGGGTGGACGCCGTGCATCGGCCCCATCCTCGCCTCTATTCTCCTCATCGCCTCATCGAGCCGCTCGGCAGCCTCGGGCGCGTACCTGCTCGGCCTCTATTCCCTCGGCCTCGCCCTGCCCTTCTTCGTTGCTGCCCTTCTCGTGTCGCGGCTGATGAACCTCATGCAGCGCTTCGGCTATATCGTGCGGTACACCTCGTTCTGTCTGGGCGTCCTCCTCATCCTCCTCGGGCTGCTCCTCGTGAGCGGCTACTACACGGCCATTACGCGCATGCTGGGCTGAGGCGGGACCACCCTCTCTTTCCAGACTGGTGCGGGAGCGGGGCAAAAGGGGAGCAGAGACTAGTTGACGCTCCAGGCGACCGGGTAGATCTGAATGACCTTCGGCGTGCCCGGCGGCATGGAGCTCGCGTTCATGCCGAAGCTCCAGTTCCTGTTCGGCGGATTGTAGACCGTGCCCGTATTGGGCCAGGGGGCCGTGGCCTTCTGGCTCTGCCAGAGACAGACGAGGGAGCCGCTGTAGTTATAGTTGACGTTGCTCCAGTTCTCGAGGAAGCGCACAAAGTTCTCGAGGCCGCCGCTGTACTGGCTGCCCACAGTATTCGTATTGCCCGTCATGATTGCCGTATTGACCCATGTTTGTGAGGCATCCCGCGAGTTGATGCCCGTGTTGGGCCCGTAGATGCCGTTCCCCCAGTTGTTCGAGCTGTTCCCCCAGGCGTTCGAAAGGACCGTCACGGCATCGGAGACGATGGAGGCAGGCACCGTATTCGTGGTGTTGCCCGCCTGGTTGTTGTAGTTCCCCAGCACGTACGTGGGGTTGGGCGTGGCCACCGTGAGCCCCACTGCCTGTCCGTTCACCTGGTTCTGGGGCAGCTCGGCGCCGTTGACCAGACGGACGGCGCCGTTCGCGCTCGAGGAAGAGACGTAGAGGATGCCCGGATCCGCTCCCGCCGGCGGGCTCAAAAGGGCGGCCATTGCCGGCGCATAATTGGCAAGGTTAGCCACGTTGATATCGAGGGTGTTCATCGTCGTGCCCTGCCGGTAGTCGTACACGGTCCCCGCCGTGACCACGGGGTTCTGGTTGTTCGTGGAGTTGCAGCCCGGATCGATGATGAGCTGATGACTGCTGTTCTTATAGTTGGGGTTCGCTGTGCACCAGTTGATGGCGGTGCCCGCCGCGTTGTAGGCATAGCCGTCGATGATCTTGAGGCCCGCCTCCTGGTACATGCTCCCCGTGCCCGTGCCAATGAGAGCTAAGGGGTTGCTCGCCACCCCGGGCACCGCGAGGGAGGTGATGCCCTCGTACTGCGTCCTCACCCCGCCGGCCCACGCGCTCGCATAATTGTAGTAGACCCAGTCCGGCTCGCCGTGGCCGTTGGTGTCGGTCACGCTGTCATGGTTCTCGGGGGGATAATCCGTGTTATTGACCTGCGTGGGGGCCCCCACCTTGTAGATGTTCGCGGGGTTGACCGCCGCTTGGCTGTCGAGGCGGTAGTCAAATATGTTGGCTGCCGTGGTGACCTTCGAATTCATTTGCAGCGTGGAGCCGTTCGAGCCCAGATAGATGCTGCTGTTCGAGTGGACCCACCCTGAAAAAGTCATGGGTGCGCCGGGAAAGGTCTCCAGGATGCCGTTGTAGAAGACACCGAACTGGAATATGGGGATGAGCTGGTCCTCCACGTCGACGGTCACCGTGCTCGTCGCGCCCGTAGCGTTGTCCGTCCCAACCGAGGTGATCCGGTACATCTGAACGTAGGCGTTCAGCCCCGCATAGGGGCCTGTGGCCGACTGTTGAATGAGGGTGGCCGCGCCGTTCGGCACGCGGTTGACGCCCCACGTGCACCCGTTTACGGCGGGCGTGTTCGCAGGAGGCGTGCTAGGGTTGAGGCTGTTATACGCGTTCACGTATAACTGGTTCCAGCCGGCCGTGGCCCCCGCCTCTGCGGCGTAGAAGGCCCTGGCCGAGCCCGTCTGATTCTCGGCTATGACGATGTCGGTGATGATGTTCCTGTTCGCGGCGAGGGCAAGGATCGTGAGGGTCAGGATAAGGACCATAACGACAAAGACGATGAAGCCCCCCTCGCTGCCGGGCCTACCCCCCTGCCCTCTCTTCCGTCCCCATCGGGCTGCCTCTTTCCGTCTCATGGTCCCGCCTCCTCTCCTTCTCTTCTCCCCGCCGCGCGCCTTCATCCCACCCCTCATTCAAAGGCAGCGCTCTCAGCCTTCAACGGCAACGCGGGCGGCGGCGGCGGCGTCTGCGGGCTCCGGCGAACCACGGTGAAGGTGGGCAATGTGCCCACCACCGCCGGCGAGGTAAGCGTCGTCCCCGTGATCGTCACCTGGAACGCCCTCGGATCGGCCGGGTTGGGATCGAGCGGGTGGGGTGCGATGTCCACGGCCTGGATGTCGCTTGCCACGACCTGGGGTCCGTTCCCGTTGTGCTGGTCGAGGGACAGGGTGTTGCTACCCGCGCCCCAGGAATAGGTGACCCATTGCAGGGGATAGACATAAGATCCGGCCGGGTGGCCCAGTATCAGGGCAGCGGTCAGCGTGAGGTTGTCGCCCGCCACCCCCTGGATCACGGCGGCCTCCGTGGCCCCTACGTTGATATCCTGCCCCGCCTTGAAGCTCGCCCCCTGCCCTGCCTGCAGGGCCAGCGTGTTAGTCCCTGCCGTTACCGCCGCGTTGAGGCTCGCGGGCGCCTGGCCACTCCATCCGACGATGTCGATCGAGGTGGCGGTGATGCGGGTGGGCACCCAGTTATTCGCCGCGTTGTACCAGGCGCTTGCGTCCACCCCGTCTATGGTGGACACCTGGGGTCCCAGGCCCGCCCCCATGATGCTTCCCGAGAGCATCTGCACGGCAACCCGGAGGTTCTGCTGCATCTCGCCGGTTGAGTCCTGGGTCGCGTAGGTCGTGTCCTGGGTCGCGGCGAAGGTCCAGAAGCCGAACGCCAGGATGCTGGCGAGGCAGAGGGCCACCAGCAGCTCGATCAGGCTGAAACCCCCTAGATCTCCGAAACGATGGTGCTGAAATTGAGCGTCTGTCCTTTCCATGTCACCTGCACATTGATGGTTACGTAACGCATCCCCACTGCCCCCACCGGCGGATCGCTCCTCCAGTAGGTCATGGTCATGTTGGGCACCTGGGCAATGTTGACCACCGTCCCTTGGGCTTCGCTCGTGGGAAGGTTGAGGATGGTGGTGGCGAAGGGGCTCAGCCCCGGGTCACGGAGCGTCTCCATCTGGGCCTGCGCGCTCATCGTCGCGATCATGGCCTCCCTCCCGAAGGTGGCACCCTTCAGGCTGAAGATCTGCATCTGGGCGAGCATGAGGGCCCCCAGGGCGAACAGGACGAGCGCCACGAGGACCTCGAGCAGGGTGAAGCCCCTAGAATTGTTTGATCTGGACAAGACTCACCCTTCCCGTGTTCGCCACGACGACGTTTGACTGCCAGTAGGCCGAGGTAAGGAAGGCCGTAATCCCGCCCGGCGCCGTGCCCGTCGGCGTGAAGGCGATGGTCTGGTCTCCCTGTGCGGCAAAACTGAGCGCCACGCCCTGCTCGTAGGCTATGTTCCCAGAAGTTGAGAGCTGGCGGGCACTGCCCGCATTGGCCCACGCCAGGGTTGCGGGGTTCTGGCTCTGCATCCAGTACTGGTTCCCCGCCTGATTGAAATAGATGCGATACGGCGTATTCTGCGTGACCGTCAGCATCCTGGCCGTCTCCAGATCGCTCATGAGCTGCCGGGCTGCCGCCTCCGTCTCGTACTTTGCAAGCCAGCGCGTCACCGAGGGGGCTGCGACCGCCGCCAGGACCGCGAGCACCACGAGCGTGACGATGAGCTCCACAAGGCTGAAGCCCCGCCCTTGGTCCGCGGACAGGGCCTGGTGTCGCCGGAAAGGCCGGCCGCGGGGCGGATCACTGGTTAACATCATTCACCGTATTTTGGAGGTTGGAGTTCTGGTCTATGGTCCAGGTATCGAGGGTCGCGTCGCTGTCGATGTTCCCCTGGGCCTGGGCCGTGAAGATAGGGACAATCGCGCCGTTCGCCAGCACCTGCGTGCCGGCGTTCGTGATGGTAAAGGTGTAGGTGAAGCCGAGGTTGGCAGCGGCGGCAGGGTAGGTGTCCTGCCAGCCGTTCAGGGACGCCCTCTCGGCCTGGGTCGCGTACGACCCGTTCTGGTAGCGGTACATCTCCTGTGCCTGGGCAATGAGCATGAGCTGCTGCTGTGCGTAGGTCTGGCGCGACGCCGCAACCTTCCTGCCGTATCCAGCGGTCGCCACGGCCGCGAGGACAGAGATGATGATGAGGGCAATGAGCAGCTCTATCAGGCTGAACCCCGCGTCACCCCTCCGCCTGTCCCTCGGGACACGCCTGAGCACCCTCGCGCGCCTCCGGTTTTCATTGAAAAGGAGATTGCCCGTCAGCATTTCATACACTCCCCCGGCACCATGCACCTCCTCGACCTAGAGCAGCCCCTCCACTATCAACCATGAGGGGAAGCAATAAGCATGCCGCGGTGTTGAAGGCTTCTTTACGCGATAATCAGGGTTTCAGGGACGGGTGACATGGGCGCTTCCGGTCTTGAGCGGCTCCGAGGTGTCAACAAACGGGCGACCACGGCCGAAAACCTCCCGGGGGCCGCAAAAGGCGCCGTGCGCGAACATGAGCGGTTTCGACGCACCTGAGCTGAAACGCACGGGGTCTCCCGATGGGTGGAAAGGGGCGTGTTACCCCTTCCTCTTCGCTTCGATAAGCTCCGCAACGATGCTGACCGCGATCTCTTGAGGCGTCTCCGCTTCGATGGCCAGGCCTATAGGGGCGTGGACCGATTTCAAGGCGCCCTCGTCGACGCCTTTCTCCCTCAGGTGGTCCAGGATCAGCTTGCTCTTTCGCCTGCTTCCGATCATACCCACGTAGCGGAAGGGCCTCTTCATAACCTCCTCGAGAACGAGGGCATCGTGCTTGTGCCCCCGCGTCAGGATGGCCACATACTCGTTCCCGTGGAAGGGCAGGCGCTCGAACACCCGGTGGAAGTCCTCGACAATGACCTCCCTGGCCTCCGGGAACCTTTCCCTGTTCGCGAAATCTCCCCGGTCGTCCACCACGACTACGTGGAAATCGACCATGGAAGCCACCTTCGACACGTACTGCGACACGTGGCCGGCACCGAACAGATAGAGGAGGGAAGACGAAGCCAGGGGCTCGATGAGGATGCCGTCGCCGATCATGGGCCTTCTCTTCTCCAGGCATGACCTGAAGCTCTCATCCATATCCTCGAGAAGGGCGTCCCCCGCGATTGCGCCGTCTTCCAGGACAAGGCTCTTGGAAAAGGACGTCTCCGAAAACTTGGTGACGATCAGGCCTCCCCCTCCCCGTTTCTCGAGGCCCCTCACTGCCGCATACAGGTCCTTATGCCGCTCCAGCACCGGCTCGAGGAAGATATCGACGTTCCCCCCGCAGATCATACCCTCGTCCTCCACGAGCCTCCCGTCCATCCGATAGTGGAGGGTCTTCACCTGCCCGGCCTTGGCCACACGCTTCGCCGCCTGCCACACCTCCGCCTCGACGCAGCCCCCTCCCACGGTGCCGAAGAAGGTGCCGTCATCTCCGATGAACATCTTCGCCCCCTCTTCCCTGGGGGCCGCTCCCATCTTTTTAATTATGGTGGCAAGGGCACCGCCCCTTCCCCTCGACAGATAGTCCAGAACTGCCTCATAGACGTCCACGGGAACCTCCCACCTGCTATTATCGGGGCTCGCGTCGCCCCCTCCACCGGCAAAGCCGGCGGAGCCTCCCCTTCATAAAAAGGAAAGTGCGGTAAAAACCCTTACTGGGGCTCGCGTCGCCCCCTCCACCGGCAAAGCCACACCCACTTCGTGGGTACCCGGCCTCCCCTTCATAAAAAAGAAAGTGGCCGGGGCTTTCTACTCCCCGTTAAACCGGTGCAGCACCGCTTCGAGCACGCCCCCCGCGATAGCCATAGCCTTGTCCGAGATAGTGGTGCAGTGGTCCTTATCGCCCCGGGGATCGATGTCGCCCACCTTCTCGTGCTCCGGCACCTCTATGGGTCTGATGAGACCACGCAGGATACCGTCTATGGCGGCATGGACAGGGGTTTCGTCCACATGGAGTATGACGTCGCCCCTCTGCACTGCCTCCCCTATGGCGCGCGCCGGTCTGACCATCCCCGCATGGGGAGCGCGAAGCACCCTTTCCGCGGCAACGCCGGCCATTACGCCGGGGACCCCGGTAAAAGGTTCGGCCTCCCCCTCGTAGATCACCCTGCCCAGGTTATGGCCCCTGTTGCTCTCGATGACCGCGTCAACCTCATCGGGGGCCCTGAATCCGGGACCGACGCCGATGACAAAGGGGCCGTGGGGGCCGTGGCCTTTGAGCGACCCTTTTCGCTTCTTCACCATGGTCGCGTCGATGAGCACATCAGGCGCGAGGGCCTCGATGAAAAGACCCTCTCCGTCGACCAGTATGCCGATGGCCTTCCGGTCCCAGGCCGGCGCGAGGTCCGCGAGGGCCCGCACCAGCACCGCCCTCACCCCCTCTACCACCATCTCACCCGCGTATACCGCCTCGGAAAAGGCGACCATTCTCCTGACCGCCACGGGCATGGAGATCTCCGACATGACGATCCTGCCGAAATGGGAGGCTGCCAGGCGGTGAGCGATGCCGGTAGCCATCTCGCCCGCGCCCCTGATCGCTATGGTGATCTGCCTCACGGCATCATCCCTTCCCGAAGAAGCAGTTCGGATAACGGCATTCGTCACAGTGCAGGCAGAGCCCGCCCAGGGCCAGTTTTCGCACGGTGGCCGCCCCTACCCTTTCACCCGCCATGATCCTCGGCAGCAGGATGTCGAGGAGTGTGCGGGTGTTGAAATAGACGCAGGCGGGCGCGCCGAGAATATACCTGCCCTTGAGTCTGGCCACCAGGAACATGGCGCCGGGGAATACGGGCGCGCCGTAAGAGATTACCTTGGCTCCGGCAGCCTCGGCCCCCTCCTTGGTCAGGTCGTCCGGATCCACGGAGAGGCCCCCCGTGGTGATGATGATCTCCCCACCCCGGTCGATCAGCTCCAGAATGGCATCCCTGATGAGGCCCACGTCGTCTCTCACGAGCCTCTTTCCCATCACCTCAAGGCCGTATGCCCTCAGCTTCTCTTCCACCCGCCACGAGGCGTCGGTTATCCTCCCGGTGGCCACTTCCGTTCCGGTGACCACGAGACCGGCCTTCATGGCCTGAAA
>Ga0326727_10013330_pt1 | contig 18346 bp, 15 predicted proteins | sample MB2enrmetagenome_FD_207643 | JGI IMG/M metagenome (GOLD analysis project Ga0326727, IMG submission 207643) | Lab enriched peat soil microbial communities from McLean, Ithaca, NY, United States - MB29MY | ecosystem: Environmental > Terrestrial > Soil > Wetlands > Peat | place: USA: New York...
TATTGCCGCAATTCGCGACACCTCCCAGCAATGATCGCCGTCGCGGACACCTCGCCGATCTGCTATCTCATTCTGATCGGTGAGATCGACCTCCTGCCCAAGCTCTTCAGTCGAGTGCTGGTGCCTGAGGCCGTGCTTGCCGAGTTGCTTCACGAAGATGCTCCGCCGGCGGTCCGAAGCTGGGCGTCCAACCTACCGCCCTGGATGCTCGCCAGAGAGATTCCACCCTTGGCAACCGCGGGACTGGAGAGACTTCAGGCTGGTGAGCGAGCAGCCATCCTCCTGGCCGAGTCCACGATGGCCAACATCGTCCTGCTCGACGAGAAAGCAGCGCGACGTGTTGCCGCCACTCGCGGCCTGCGGGTCACTGGGATACTGGGTGTTCTGGGCGAGGCTGCCACTCGGGGGCTGCTTGAGCTGGCATCCGCAATCGACCGCCTCCGGATGACGACCTTCAGAGCGTCCCCGGCGCTGCTGAAGACGACTCTCGACCGCTTCGGCACTCGGTAGGGCCTCGGCGCTCGCCAAAAGTGGCCCGCTTCTGCTCGCCAGAAGTGACCCAGGTGGCCGCTTTCTGGTGGGGATTGGCGGCTCAGTACGCAGGAGAAGGGTTCCCGCTCGACGGCGCGCCGGGTTTGGGAGCGGGAGTGAGAAGAAACCCGCCAATCGCAAATCCGGCTAATATAACGAAGTAGTCAACGATAGAGGCCTCCGCGATGATCTGCAGCAGCGGATGTTGGAGAGAGGCCGCCTTAAGGAACACGATTGCCATCAGTGCCCAGCCGAGCAAACCGGCAGCGCCCGTCAAAAGCATCGCGTTCCGGTGTCCGCGGTGCAGGAGCGCCACGATCAGTCCACTTGCAAGACTGCCGAGAAAGCAGATGGCCCACACAGCAAGCTGAGGGTTATATGCCAGGAAGTGGCGCTCGGACAATTCAATCATCTCCAGACGACCTAACAATAGAGCGCCGTAGTTAGCCGCCCAGGTGATCAGGATCGCCCGAGCCGCGAGCACCCTATGGTGACGCACTTCACTTGCGCAACCGACAACGATCGCCACCAGCGCTTGGCGCCAATACCACGCGGCCGAGCGTCCCTTATTGAATTCCTCCAGAAGGTCGCCTGCAATAACGTCGGTAGTAGTGAACCGGGCGTGTTCCAGTAACCAAGTTGCCAGAGCCGGTGGTTTTGAACGTTTCATGCCATTCCTCTTTCCAGTTGCAGCAGCCCGCTCCAGAGGTTCATCAAGGACCGCTGTGTCTTGCGGACTTCTCGGACGCCATTGGTTGTGACGCGGAAATACCTCTTTGCCCGACCACCGCGTTCCGCTGTTGGTTTCCCCAGGGCAGACGACACGAAGCCTTTTTCCTCAAGACGTTCCAGCGTGGCATAAACGCTTCCAACTGCGACCTCGCGGCTGGTCTGCTTTTCGAGCTCTCTACAGATGGGTACGCCGTAGGCGTCGTCACCCAGGCGCATCAATGCCAGGATCACCAGCAATTCCCATTCGCCAAAATGACTTCGGCTGTTCATTTCTTCAACTATACTGAAGAAATCTATTTGACGCAAGAAATAAAAACGCTATGCCCCGGAGAGGACCGAGGTTCCCCTCCAGAGCAAGGAGCTACTGGGAGTTATCACCTCCCATGGGCCCTCCCGAGAGTCCTACACACCCGCGCAAGAATCAAGCGGCTGGCCGGCGAAGGCGTCGGGCACGTCGGCCGCGGAGTCGTCAGTGTCTGCTAAAAGGGTGCGAGCAGCGCTTTCAACCGAGGCACGCATACCAGCGCTACTGCAGCACGGGATGCCGGGAGGCGGCACGGAAATGGTCGCGCCGGAAAGCCCAGGCGAGATACCGGGAGACGGCAGCGGGCCAACAGAAACGGAACGGCCAAAGCCGGCGCTACCGTGAGCGTGTCAAGAGCCGGAAACCAACAGAACCAGAGCCAGTTAACGACCCAGCGAGGGTAATCACTACACAACATTTCTTTCGATCATTGCTGTGACTGGCCCGGCTGCTACGAGGGATTCGTGCGCGCGCCGCGAAGTCCCTTACAACGTTTCTGCTCGCATGACTGCCGACGCGCGCTGGAGCGCGTCCAGGAGCGAGAGCGGCGTTGGAAACAGGCGCGCGACTTAATCCGGAGATATTGATCCGTCGGCGGTGCGTGCCTTACATTCAGCCTGTCTGATGCAACTGGAGTTTCACCAACTCGATCGGCGGTGGGAGCACCTGCGAGTGCGCCATCCGGCGCGGCAGCGGCGGCTGCTGGCGTCGCTGGCCGAATCCGGCCAGCAAACGCCCATCGTGGTGGCCTGGAGGATTGCCAGCGGATGGCGGCGATCTTCGCCCAGCATCACTGCGATACGGGTGAAGCCGGCCAGATGTAAGCCGGGTGGCGCAAAGGCTCACCGGCGGTCCGCAAACGCATTCTGGACGATCCCGCGCTGTTTTTTTAAAGTGCTCTCTCCCGCAAGATCGCAACCCGAACTCGTACGCCGCCTGAACTGCCATCTCCCCCAGGTGGACCGCTTGCTCGACCCGCTCCGCGCCTCCCGGCTCGATCAGCTCGAAGCCGCCTCCGTATGCTCGGCAAACGCCTGGCCGTCGAAGTCGGGGAACGGTTTCGTCGGAGGACCTCAGTTACCGACTTGCACTGCCTGCGACAATGGCAAGCTCCTGGACGAACCTCCTGCCCAGATTTTGTAGTCGCCGCCGGCCACCTCAAAGCTGTTCTTGCCCTCGTTAAAGACGGGAAGGTACGGCGGGTCGATTATGAGGTTGATCGTCTTGCTCTCACCCGCCGCCAGCTCCACCTTCTGCCAGCCGATGAGCCTCTTGGGTGGCTCGCTGGTGCTTGCCGGAAGCGACGCGTATACCTCCGCGATTTCCTTTCCGGCGCGCTTGCCGCCATTCTTCACACTGAAAGACACGGTTACGCTGTGGCCCGCGGTCGTAGCGCGCAGCCCGGAATACGCAAAAGTTGTGTAGGACAACCCGTGGCCAAAGGCGAACGGCGGCATCCCGCCTCTGCCGCCGCCACCGCCAGCGCCGCGGCCAGCGGCAGGTGGCGGCACCAGGTTGATCCCCGGCACCTGCGCATGTGGCAGATCGTTGTCGCTTTTGGCAAACGTCACGGGCAACTTGGCGGACGGGTTGACGTCGCCAAACAAAATGTTGGCGATCGCCGGACCGCCGCCGATTCCCGGGAACCACGCTTCCAGAATGCCGCTCACCTGGCCAGCCCACGGCATCGTCACCGGGCCGCCGGTCTCGGCTACCACAATGGTGTGCGCATTGGCCGCAGCCACCGCGCTGACCAGGTCGTCCTGCTTGTCGGGCAGCGTCAGGGTTGCCGCATCCCGCCCTTCGCTCATAGGCTGGTTGACGAACACGATGGCCACCTGCGAATGCGGGCTCTGCGTCGCCGTCGTCGTCGGGCGAACCCTGGCAGCCGTTGAGGGAGACGGGACCACCGGCCAGTGGGGCAGATTGGCAATCTGCGGCCGAGTGGTACTCGGCCCTCTTCTTCTCCTCGGTCCCTCACTTCGCCGCGCGGGTTATCTCCGCCGTGGCCCCCTGAATCGCCTCGCCGGCACTCTCCAGCACTTTGCCGACGCGCACGATCTGTTGATCGGCCAGTTGCCACTGTTTTTGCTCGATGGCCTCGCGCACCGCGGGAAGCGTCTTCACGCCGTAGCCGGTGTAAAAGCCCGGCGCATAGATCTGGTGCTTGAACCATGGCCGATTGGGAAGGCCGTCGTCGAGCGTGAGCGCCCGCTCCACCGCGATCAGGCGCGCATTGGCATCCCGCAAGGCGGCGCGGGCCAGCGCGGCGCCTCCGTTCTCCGCGGCCCGGGCCAGCGCCTGGTCGTAAAGCGCGGTGGTACGCTCGAGCGCCGCCAAGCCGTTTTGGAGCGGCGCGAAGTTCAGGAATGGCGGAACTGCTTCCTTCGGCGGGGGCACGGTCTTCTGGCGCGGATCCGCGGCGGCGGTAAACAGACCTTCGTCGATCTGCCGGTTGCGCTCGACGATCTGGTCCCGCTGCTCCCGGGCGAGCTTCGAGACCTCCTCAATGTAGCCGCGGATAGTATCGGTGAAGTCGTCGAAATCGTAGGGCAGCAAGTCGGCGTCCGCCAGGCGCATCACAGCCGTGCCTGCCGTCTGGGCGAGCGCCCGCCCATACACGAAGTCTGTGTCCGAAAAATGCGTGAACCAGTAAAAATCGTCGTAGATGGAGTGGTAGATGCCGCCGCCGTCCTCTCCTCCGTAGCCCAGGTTCAGCGAGGCGATGCCCAGGTGGTCCAGGAAGACCGTATAATCCGAGCCTGAGCCGAGCGCTCCGATGCGCAGGTCCGCCCGCTGCCGCGGCTCTTGCCGGTCGGCCGCGGTCCCATTAGCCGCGGGGTTAGCTATGCGCCGGAGTTGCAGGCGCTTCCAGACGGGCAGCTTGGTTTCGGGGTCTTCCACGTCCCGCGCCACGCCGTTGATGAACCTCTCCAGCGTGTGCGAGCCTTCCACCTGCAAGTAGCCGCGGCCGTTGCTGTCGGAGTTGATATAAACCGCGGCGTTGCGGCGCAGTTCCTCGGCGTGGTCCTCGGCCCATTCCGTAGAGCCAAGTAGTCCCTCTTCCTCGCCGTCCCAGACGCACAGGACGATGGTGCGTTTGGGCTTCCATCCCTGGCGCGCCAGCGCGGCCAGGCCGCGCGCCTCTTCCAGCAAGGCGCTGGTCCCGGAAACCGGATCCTCCGCGCCGTTGACCCAGGCATCGTGGTGGTTGCCGCGGATGATCCACTCGTCCGGAGAGGCACTGCCCGGAATGCGGGCAATCACGTTGTATATGGTCTTCGTATCCCAGTTGAACCTGGCCCGCAGATGCACCTTGGCGGGGCCGGGGCCGATATGGTAAGTGATGGGCAGCGCGCCGCGCCAGCGCTCGGGAGCTACCTGACCTCTGAGCGCCGCTAGCAGCGGCTGCGCATCCCCGTAGGAAATGGGCAGCACGGGAATCTTGGTCAGAGTGATGGCTTCGGCCAGTGGCAGGCGCTTGGCGTCCTTGGTGGCGCCGACGCCGGGCGTGAGCGGGTCGCCGGGATAAACGGGCATGTCCATTACGCTGCCGCGCTGCACGCCTTCCGCCGGACGATAAGGACCGTTAGGGAACGTATCGCCTTGGTAGTAGCCGTCGTCGCGCGGGTCCGAATAGATCAGGCAGCCGATGGCGCCATGCTCGCCGGCCACCTTGGGCTTGATGCCGCGCCACGATCCGCCGTAGCGCGCCATCACGATGGCCCCCTTCACTGAGATCCCCAGCCGCTCCAGCGCCTCGTAGTCTTCCGGCACCCCATAGTTGACGTACACCAGCGGCGCCGTCACGTCGCCATCGATGGAATAGGCGTTGTAGCTGGGGAGTTGCTCCGCGTGCTGCGATGAGGTCGGGTCGCCCGCCACGGCCGGCTCTTCCAGCTTGGCGGTGAAGCGCGTAGGCTCCAGCAACTCCACCGCGCGCTCTTTAGGGGTCGGGAAAAGCACATCGTAGGTTTCGATCCTGGCGTCGAGACCCCACTCCTTGAACTGGGAGAGAATCCAGTCGGCGTTCTCCCGGTCGTAGGCCGACCCGACGTGGTGCGGTCTGGCGCTGAGGCGCTGCATGGATGCGCGCAGCGCGGCCGGGTCCGGAATGGCGCGGAACTTGGCCTCCCAGTCGCGCTCGGACGCGGCGGAATCGGAAGAGTAGCCCCGTAGCGGGGCCGGTTCTGCCGTCCGCACCTGGGGAGCCCAGAGAACTAGACAGATAATGTAAATACCTATTTGTTTCATTCAACTACACCATATTTACTGAACTATTACTTGATGTGATGCCAACCCTTCTGGGCGACCTTCTGCTTGTGCCGGAATTCGACATTGTACCGCGTGCCGCGGCGCAGCGGCGGTGCCAGGCCGGTCATGCTGTCTGGAATCGCCGTTCATGGCGAACGGCTTCGTCACCCCGAGCACAGAGGCGACGGTCCCAGGTCAGTTCATTGCCCCGGTCCGCTCGTCGCGCGGCTCGAATATGGCGGACTGGAGCGATTCGAGAGCTTCCACGACGCGCTCCACCAGGGCGTCGGTTTGGGCCATGGCGGTGCGCGCCGATTGGATTGCGGTGGCCTGCAACGTTTGGCCTCGCTCGAATCCCTGGAAATCTTCGGCCACGCTGTCGTGCAGCGTCGCGATGTGCTTGCGCGCGGCTTCCAGGCCTTCCTCCAGGCGGGCCATGCGCTCGGCGGTGGCCTCGCGGTCCTGCTCCATGGTTTTGGCAATGCGCGCTTCGGCGGTTTCCAGGAGCCCCTCGAGATTCGAGATCTGCTCGTCGCACGCCGCGGCCAGCCGGACATTCACGGCCGCCAGTTGGCCGCGCAATTCGGTGGTGGCAAGTTGCATCTCCGCCATGGTCTTCTCATAACCCTGCAGGCGCGCTGCCACGCGGCCTTCCAGGTGCTGCATCTCGGCGCGCAAGCCGGTGACGGCGGCTGGTTCGCAGCGGGCGGCGGGCGCTTCGGCGTGCCGCGCCGAGACGGCGAGCAGCCTGATCTCCATCAGAACCTTGTGCATGCGCTGCCAGCGTGTGCCCGGGTCCTTGGCCAGGCAATTGCGAATCAGGCGGTCCATCGCCGGGCTGCCGCAAGATGGCGGCGTGGAGGTTTCGATGGCCGCGGAGAGCGCGGCCTCGCCCTCGCCTTCGAAGGCGCGGTGGCCGCTGAACATCTCGTAGACGACGGCGCCGAAAGCGAACACATCGCTGCGCGAGTCGGCGGGCTGGCCTTGGAGCAATTCCGGCGCGGTGTAAGGCGTGATTCCGCCTTTGGTGCGAGGCGCGGGACCCAGTTCCAATCCCGAGCCGGTCAACTGAATCGAGGCTGGCGAGACGCCGCCGTGTACCTCGCCGGCTTCGTGGATCTTGCGGAGAGCTTCAGCCAGAATCATGGCGTAGCGTTCCGCCTCCGGCGCGGGAATTTTTCCTTGCGCCAGACGCTGGGCAAGGGTTTGTGGTTCATTCATGGGTATTGTCGCGTTGGTTGTCATCGCGTCCGCCAATCACTCTAAAGTCGGCCAAGCCTAGGCCCATAACTAGAGTTAATCAGGTCCTGAAGACGGCGCGCAAGTACTAGAAGGGACAGGGGTTCCAGTACAGTACCGATGGTACATTTACACTACAATGTTGCGCGATAGGGGACAGAATCAGGTCTCATTTCTGAAGCGACTCGATGTATCGCGTGAGGTTGCGGATGCGAAGTGTTGCGCCGGAGACACTATTGTCCCCCATCCGGCGAAACACGACGCCCCAGACCGGCATGTCCTTGGATCCATGCGCCGGCACCTGCACGTCGCCGTCGATCGCACCGAAAACCTGAAGCTGGGGAAACCTCCCGGAATTCCGTTTGGCGAGTTGTGTCAGGTCCGTCGGTGCGGACTTCAGCGCGGAACTGGCCGGACCATCGCCCTTTCCGCCCAGGCCGTGACACGCCGCGCAGTACGCACGATACAACTCGCCGCCAGAGGAGGGTGAGGCAGGGCGGGCCGGGCCTTTCCGGATCGCCTTCTGGCCTTCGTCCGATGCGGCAAAACTCGCCCCCAACACCAGCATCGAGAGCAGGAGTATTCGCATGATCTACCCTTCCGTCCGAGTCAAAATTCAAGCCGCAGTTGCACCGCGATCATCCGTGGTGCGTTATCTCCGCCTAAGCCGACGCCCAGCAGTCCCGTGGGCGGCGAGGTGGTATTCGTCAATGCGCCAAATCCAACCTGCGTATCCGCCTTGCCCGGGATGCCGGCGATCATTGTCGGTAGCGCAAAATTGGGATGGTTCAGAACATTGAAGAACTGGCCGTCGAGCCGCAACGACAGGCGTTCGGTCAGCGCGAGCCTCTTGGTCATGTAAAGGTCCGTCCAGAAGAATTCGGGGCCCTGAAGGGCATTGCGCCCCAAATTGCCGATTTGGCATGTCTGTGGCGAGTCGCCGCCCGCGCAGGCGCCCGTGCTCGGGTCCACGGTCGAGACGAAGGCATCCGGATTCAGCCACTGAATCGTCCCCGGCTGTGTGATACCGGGGATTGGATCGTGGTTATACAGTGGAACCCCCGGTCGCACGCTCGCGAACTGGGGACCGCCTCCCTGCACAATGCCGTCGCCGTTCGCCGAATAGGGCGCGCTTTGAACCGTGAACGGCACGCCGCTGTGATAGAAGACCGTGCCCGATACCTGCCAGCCATTCACCACCTTCCCCAGGACGCCCCTGCGCACGTGGACCGGCAATTCGTACACGTAGCTTCCGGTGAAGTTGGCGCGGATATCGTAGTCGCAGTTTCCATACTGTCTGCCCAGCATGCCGGGCAGCGGCGAAATGATTCCGCCGGCTGAGAACGGCAGAAAGCCACCGTTGGATACGGTGTCCAGGCAATGGCTCCAGGTGTAATTCGCCCGCGCCAGCAGGCCGTGTCCCAGGCGCTTCTCCCCCGTGAGCTGAAGACCGTCGTAGTGGCTGTTCGCCCCTGTGCTCAATTGCGTGACCGCCGCAAAGCGCGCGTCCGCCGGCGCCTTGTACGGAAATGGCTGGAAGCAGCCGGCGCATACCGTCTGATATCCGTTCACCTGTGTCGTATACGGCTGATTCACCGCGCGCGTGCCCACGTACTGCGCGCGGAGACTTCCCGTGTTCCCCATTTGATGCTCCATGCCAAAGCTCCACTGCATGAAGTAGGGCGCCCGCAACCGCCCGTCCGGTATGGCGGTGAGCGCGACCGGAGCCAGGCACGTTGCCGGGTTGGCGGAAGCCGAGGAGCACGACCGCTGGCCTTGCCGGAACCCGTTCAAAAACGCCTGGTTGGCCGCGATGGTGGCGTCAACCGCGCTGTTCGGCACGCCCGGCGCGATCGCCAGTCCGCCTGCCTGGCCCAGCAGACCACCCTGATACGTGTTGATGTACGGGGGATTGGAGGCGATCAGGTCCACGATGCTCCCCGGCAACAGATCGCTGAATACGCCGAATCCGGCGCGCACCACCGTCCGCGGCGCAAATTGCCAGGCCACCGCCGTCCGGGGCTGCCAAATAACCAGCGGCGTCGATGAAAAGACACTCTTCAAACCCGTCGCCAGCGCCTGATTCAGGGGCTGATCCACGTTGTGGCTCGCGGCGTCGAAAGAGCCCGGCAGCCGGGCAACGAGGCCGTGCGCGCTCTCCGGGTCCGTATTGGTTGCCGTACGCACGCCCAACGTCCAGGTCAGCTTCGACGTTACTTTTATGGTGTCCTGCGCGAACAGGTCCAGGTTGAGATAGTTGAATGGCTGCGAGGCGGCCACGGGGAAGGCTTTGGTCGCCGTGGATGCCACGCCGTAGATGAACTGCGCCAAGGTTGTGTATTCGACCAGCGGCGTGTCATACGTGCTGAAATCGTAGTCGTCGATGCGCAGCCGCCGCGAGCCGATCCCGAACTTGAATTGGTGCGGCCCCTCCGTCCACGCCAGGTTGTCGTTGATTTGAAACCGCGTCGCCCGCCTTCCCTGCACCCAGTTGTAATCGAGGCCGCCCAGCGTCGTGAACGGAGCGTTTGAGCCGGCCCCTTCGAGAACAATCGGGAACGCACCGAGCGTCTTGGCCAGGTCCGCCGGCCCAAACAGGCTTTCGTACCACGAGAATGCCGGGTTGAAGTAGTTCAGCAGGTTCTGGCTGAAAATGTGTGTGTATCCGGCGGCGAATGAGTATAGCGGCTGCGAGGAAATGGAGTTGAACAGCGGGTTGATCGGGTCCGTGTAGGCCGCCTGCAATCCCGTGTCCGACTGGAAGCGGTACCACACCATGTTGTCGATATCGATGTTCTGGTCGGCCCGCGCCGTAATCACCTGTTCGTGGTCGGCGCTCGATTGCGATGTTGTGTGGCGAATGGCGCACCCGTTTCCGTTGGACAAGGGACATCCCAGCACCGGCAGCGCCGTTCCGGCCGTGTTCGGATAGAGCGAGAACATCTTCGTGTAAAAAGGAACCAGCGCCGGCGCCGCGGGGTAGGCCGTTCCCGACACCGTGTCCACTCCCCCCTTTGGCAGTTGCCCCAGAACGTAGCTCTGGAAAGCCGTCGAGGGCAGCGTGACCGTATTGACGATCGGCAGGGCGATCCTCATTTGCTCGAAATCGCCGAAGAAGAATAGCTTGTCGCGTCTGACCGGCCCGCTCAGACTCCCGCCAAAGTGATTCACCGTCGAACGCGGTTTCCGGTTGCCGGCCGTGGCGTTGGTAAAGAAGTTGGCTGCGTTCAGCCGCGACCCGTTCCACAGTTCATACAGATTGCCGTGGAACCTGTTGCTCCCGCTCTTGGTGATGTAGTTGATTTGCGAGGCTCCATACCGGCCCTGATCCACCGCGTACGACGTGGTGTTGACCGTCACCTCTTCGATCGAATTCAGCCCCAGCACCAGGTTGGTCGCCAGCCCGCTATTCAGATTCGTCAGCGGATCGTTGGTTTCCAGGCCGTCGACGATGTAGGCGTTCGATAGCGCCGGCAGCCCGTTGAACTGCACATTGCCGTACCCGTTCTGGCCGCCCACGAAATCGTTGGACGAGCCCGCCGTGTTAATCAATGCGCCCGGCGCGAACTGCGCTGGATACGTCAGATCGCCGCCCGGGTTCGGCAGGTCCTGGATCGCCTTCCCGGTGAGCGTAGTCGTGGTATTCGGGTTTTCGACGTTGATCAGCGGGGCTTCGCTCATCACGGTCATGTCCGCCTGCGCCGCGGAGATCTTCAGCGTGAAGTTGACGGTCCTGGTTTCCCCCAACCCCGCGGCCACCGGCGAGTTCACCTGGTCGTCGAATCCCGGAGCCTGGGCCCGCACGGAATACGCCCCCGGCCGCAACTCCGGAAAACTAAACCGTCCCGACTCGTCGGTGCGAACCTGCCGTCTGAGCCCGGTCTCGCCGTTCGTGACGGTCACGGTAGCTCCGCCGACCGCGCCCCCGCTCTGATCCAGCACCTGGCCCGTAATCGCGCTGGTAGTCTCGCCTTGCCCCCACAGCGCCCCGGTTAGGGCGAGCAGGGCCAGCAGATTAGTGCATGACGGTTTCATCGCAAATATTAAGGGACGCCTAAATATGTATGGTATCGCGCCGGACGGCCGGTCACGAATGCGCCCGGCAGCATCCGCCCGTTCGTCGCCGTGTCCCACACAACGGTTAAGCACGACATAAAAGTCCACGGTGTCTTTGGCGTAGCGCCGGCACGCGCGCCGCCCCGGACGGCCAGTTCGGCGCGCGGATCTACTCAATTCCGTCCTTCGCCTTCGCCGCCTCGGTCCCTGGAACGCCCTTCCGGCGGCCGGGTCCCGCTTGATCCTGCCAAACCCGAGCTGCCGCCGGCGCGTCGCGCCGCGCGAATCCCGACGACCCTTCCGTCGTAAACGGCCCATCACCGGAGGTTGCCCAGATGGGCAACCGGCCCGAACCATCGCCTCTCGCGGCCGGCCAACCCTCCTGCAACGAGTCCTGGTGACGTGACCGGCGTGTCACGGGAGGAATCCGCGCCGCACCAGAGGGTATCCCGTACACTGCCGGCGCGCTAGTATTTGGAGGGAGAACGAAACTTGTCGAATCGATTCGGCCTAAGCCGTGATATTCCAAACGAGACCAAGCGTCTCATTCGCCAACGATGCGGATTCGGATGCGTCGTCTGCGGAAGCGCGTTCTACCAGTACGAACATGTTGACCCAACCTTTGCCGAAGCGCATGTTCACGATCCCGACAGGATGGCCCTCCTGTGTGGTCTATGCCATGACCGGGTCACGCGGGGGACGCTGTCCAAAGAAACTGTTAACCGCTGGGCGTTGCATCCACGGGCCAAAGAATTGGGCTTCTCCTTCGGGCCATTCGATATTGGACCGCATCGTCCAGAAATTGTCGCTGGCACACTCACTGCCCGGATGACGGGTGCGTTGATTGAGATAAACGGAGATAGCATTATCTCAATCTCAGGACCCGAGTCCGAGGGCGGGCCGTTTCGAATCAACGCCAACCTGCGCGACAGAAATGGCGGCAGAATTCTTGAGATCGATGCGAACGAGTGGAAAACTCCCGTGACGAATTGGGATGTCGAAGTCGTAGGGTCTCGAATTTCGGTTAGGTGTGCGGCCCGGGACATATCACTCGTTCTGCGCTCGGAGCCTCCCGGACGGATTATAATCGAACGCCTTGAAATGCAGCACCGGGGAACAAGGATTCGATGTGTGGAGAACGAATATATCGAGGTAATTACGCGTGAGGGCCGAACGATGCGATCCGGTTCGTTGACTGTCGAAGAGTGCACGGTCGGCATCCAGGTCACGCATGATGCGCTCAGGCTGGGAGTAGCCGGTGCGGATCGAGGTACGGTCTATACAGACCGAGTTGAGTTTCGAGGCCCTGGGGGCGGGTTGCTGCTCACCGATTCGAACTCGGTGTACAGCGGGCTCCCCGGGTCAGTGGCTATTAGCATAGGCACGCCCCCCGTGGCACATCAGGCCTCGCAGGGACCAACACGGAAGCAAGGAAGAAACGACCCCTGTTATTGTGGTAGCGGCAAGAAATACAAACGGTGCCATGGGGGTTGAGACGGTCAAGGAGGAAAACCAACGGCCCCCAGGCAGAGAATGGTAGTGAACCGCAGTCAATCGGCGGTGCGCGTAGTGACGGCTCATAACCGGTCGCTTCGATGACGAGTCCAAGCGAGTTTGGGTTGAGGTTTTTGGGACCAATTGGGACGAACTCGCTGTTTTGGATGGCCGTAAACTACTGAAAAAATGGTGGCGAGGGACGGAATCGAGCCGCACGGCGCCAGTCTTTTCAGGACTGCGAGCTACGATAGACCCTGGTAAGTCCCTCTCACGTCAGAGGCCCTCCACTCGCCCGCCCGCCGCCCTATCCTCCGTCGTCCCCGTGCCAGCCCCGGGGCCGATGACAACTTTTCTACGAAATAACCCATTTCTCTTCCATCACTTGCGCCCTCCAATTTCAGACTCAAGCCCCCCTCCATGCCATCCTCGAATCGGAGGGTACTATTCCCATGTCTCTTACCGTTTCCCCAGAACAACTCGCCGCCAATCGCGCCAACGCCGCAAATTCCACAGGCCCCCGCTCCCCTGAGGGCAAGCTCCGTTCTTCCCAAAATGCCCGCAAACACGGCTTCACCGCCTCCTCCTTCGCCGTCGGGGTGCCCTCTGGGCCCCTCGAAGACCTCAATGAGGTCGCCCACCTCCGCGAAGACCTCATCGAAACCTACCGCCCCGTCAACTCCCAGGAACTCTTCGCCCTGGAGCGCGTCGCTCTCGCCCAACAGGCCATCCTCCGCGCCGCCCGCCTCGAAGCCGGATTCCTCTCCAACTGGCTCGGCGAATCTTTCGACACCAACGGACAATCTCGCTTCCCCATGAACCAGAAACTCGCAGCGGATATCGAAATCTCCCCGGCCCAGAATCTCAATTACCTGCTGGGCGATGGCTTCTACCGCCTGATCAGCCACAACAACAGTTTTGCCCTCCTGCTGCGCTATCAGGCCCCGGCCGAGCGCCACTACCGCCGGGCCATCCAAGAATTCGACCGCCTCAAAGCCCTGCGGGAAGAATTGCGAAACGAACCCAATTTGCCGGAACCCGAAACAAATGAAACCACTTGCCCATCCCGCGAAACGAACCCAATTCCCCCCGGCGCGGCCGCTCCCCCGCCGGCCCCTGCCTCATTCGCCGGCGACCTCCCGAAAGAAGATCAGGGACCGCGCGGCGCATGCCTCCCACCCAAAGGCGCGGGCACGCAATCTCCCCCTCCCACCCAGTTCCGCGCGCAGCGGGCCCGAGAGCAGCAGCCGGTTCAGCCCGTCGCGAAGCTCTCCCACACTCCGCGGATCGATCAGCAAGGCCGCATCGCCCGTGATTTCCGGCAGCGACGAGACGTTCGACGTGATCACGGGCGTCCCCGCCGCCATCGCCTGCGCCACCGGGAATCCGAAGCCTTCGTAGAGCGAAGGATACGCGAACACCGTGGCGGCGGCCGTCAGCGGCGCGATGTCCGGCTCCGGGATGTAACCGAGGTAGCGCACGCCGCGTACGCTGCGCACCCGCGCGGCGGTCTCCGCCGACGCCCAGCCCATCGGCCCGGCCACCACCAGCTCGAATTCCTCGCGCACCGATGCCGGCAGCGCTTCGTAACCGTCCAGCAGCATGTCGATGTTCTTGCGCGGCTCGATGGTGCCGACGAACAGAACGAAAGGTCGTTTGATCCCGTACCGGGCGCGCACCCTATCGATGCCCTCACCACTCGCCTCGAAAAACGCCGCCGCGATGCCGGAGTGAATCACCGCGATCTTCTCCGGCCGCAGCCCCAGCACGCGAACCGCGTCCGCCTTGGTGCTCGCGGAGACCGCGATCAGCCCATCGGCGCGCCGCAGGATTCTTTCGAAATTGCGGTCGGCGCGGAGGTTGGCCGCCGGATGCAGCTCCGGCATCAGCCAGCACGTCATGTCGTGAATCGTGGCGGTGAGGCGCGGACGGCGCGGCGGGTGGCGCGTCAGGCCCGAGCAATGAAAGATATCGGCGCCCTGCGTCAGCCAGTCGAGCACCGGCAGCGAAGTGTAGTTGGCCAAAGCCAGCGCGGCCAATCCCGTCCCGGTGCGCCACCCGCCGGCCATCGAGCCATTGTGCCGGAGCGGGCCGAAGCCGCTAAGGGCGGGGAAAGTGGCGATGGTATCCGGCCCGGAGCGCTCCCCGGCCGCGCGCCGCAGGTGCTCGATCCAGTGATACAGGTAGTTCTTGACGCCGGCGCTGCGGATGAGCAGAGGCACGGCATCGATGGCCACTCGCATTCTCTCCAGTATGTGCTATATTGGCAGTTTATGAGAGCAGCCACCGTTGCCCGGCATCATCGTCACCATCATGCCTCGACGCGACGGGTGGTGTTCTGATTTCATTGGAATCGAATTGGAAAGGACGCCCGCCGCGGGATGCCCTCTGGGCCCGGCGGGCTTTTTTATTGCATTGACATGAATCTGGATTTTCAAAAATCGGACGGACTGATCACCGCGGTGATTCAAGACCACGCCACCGGGCGCGTCTTGATGGTAGGCTACATGAACGAGGAAGCCTTCCGCCAGACGGTCGAGACCGGCTTCGCCACCTTCTATAGCCGCTCGCGGCGGAAGTTGTGGCTCAAGGGCGAAAGTTCCGGGCACCGGCTGGCGGTGAAAGAAATCTCGACGGATTGCGATGGCGATGCGGTGCTGGTGAAGGTTGTGGCGCTTGGTCCTGGAGTGTGCCACGAAGGGTACCGTAGCTGCTTCTTCCGGCGGCTCGAAAATGGCGAGTGGAAGGTGGCCGAGGAGCGCACCTACGACCCGCATGTTGTGTACGGAGGCAAGCCATGAAACTCAAGCTGGGAATACCCAAAGGGAGCCTCGAGAACGCCACCATTGACCTGTTCCGGCGGGCTGGCTTCGCCATCACCACCAGCAGCCGGTCGTATTTCCCGGGCATCGACGATCCCGATATCGAATGCATGCTGATCCGCGCGCAGGAAATGGCGCGCTACGTCGAGGATGGCATCCTCGACGCCGGCCTCACCGGGCGAGACTGGATCATCGAGAACGAAGCCGACGTGGTGGCCGTGGCGGACCTGATCTACGCCAAGCAGAGCTTCGGCAAGGTGCGCTGGGTGCTGGCCGTGCCCGAGGGGTCGAGCTTTCGCTCGGTGAAAGACCTGGAGGGAAAGATCATCGCCACGGAACTGGTGGCCACCACCAAACGCTATCTGGCGGCCCACGGGGTTGCCGCCAAGGTGGAGTTCAGTTGGGGCGCCACCGAGGTCAAGCCGCCGGTGCTGGCCGATGCGATTGTCGAGGTGACCGAAACCGGCTCGTCGCTGCGCGCCAACAATCTCAAGATCATCGACACCGTGCTCGAGTCCAACACCCAGTTGATCGTGAACAAGCAAGCGTGGCTGGACGAGTGGAAGCGGCGCAAGTTGGAAGACATGACGATGCTTCTCGAAGGCGCCATCAACGCGCTGGGCAAGGTGGGCCTCATGCTCAACGTGCACCAGGACAACCTGGAGGCGGTGCTCTCCGTGCTGCCGGCGCTCAAGCGGCCGACGATTTCACACCTGAGCGACCAGCAGTGGCTGGCCGTGAATACCATTCTGGATGAGTCCACCGTGCGCACCATTATTCCCCGGCTGAAGCAGGCGGGCGGCGAGGGAATTGTCGAGTACCCGCTCAACAAGATCGTGCTGTGATTCGAATACTGGAAAGTAAAAATATCGGTGCTTTGCTGGCGCGCCGCGGTGCGCGATTGAGCCAGGCGGAAGCCGTCGTGCGTCCCATTCTCGAAGCCGTCCGCAAGCGCGGCGACCGGGCGTTGCTCGAATACGCCCGCCAGTTCGACGGCCTCGAGCGCAAATCCGTGCGCGTGCCCGAGTCGGAGCTGCGCGCCGCCCGTCGCAAACTCTCTCCCGAATTCTGCCGCGCGGTGGAGACGGCGTCGGCCAACATCCGCGCCTATGCCCAGCGCCAATTGCCGCGCGAATGGTCGCGCGAGATGTCGCCCGGCCTGCGCCTGGGCCAAATCGTCCGCCCGCTCGATACCGTGGCGGCCTACATTCCCTCCGGCCGTTACCCGCTGTTTTCGACCCTCATGATGACGGTAGTTCCAGCGCAAGTCGCGGGCGTGCCCAACATCTGCGCGGCCTCTCCCCGCGCGGTGACGGAACTCTTCGGCACCGCGGCGCTGCTGGGCGTTCGCCAGGTCTTTCAGATGGGCGGGGCGCAGGCCATTGCGGCCTTCGCGTTCGGCACCCGCACGGTGCCGCGGGCGGACCGGATCGTGGGCCCCGGCAACATCTACGTGGCGGCCGCCAAGAAACTGCTGGCGGGCGAAGTGGGAATCGATTTCATCGCCGGTCCGACCGAGATTCTGATCATTGCCGCCGAAGGCGATCCGCGGCGCTTGGCGGCGGACCTGCTGGCGCAAGCCGAGCACGATGTGGATGCTGCGGCGATCTTGCTGACCACCTCCAAACGCCTGGCCGCGGCCGTTGCCAGGGAAGTCGCTCGCCAGCTTGCGTTGCTGCCCGATCCGGCCGTGGCCGCCCAGTCGATTGCCAGGAATTCGGCCATCGTTCGCGTCCCCTCGCTCGAGCGCGCCATCGAAATCGCCAACCGTTTCGCGCCCGAACACCTCAGCATTCCGGATGACCGCCTGCTCGCCCAGGTCAAGCACGCCGGAAGCGTGTTCGTGGGTCCGTTCAGCCCCGAAGCGGCCGGAGATTATGCTTCAGGCCCCAACCACGTGCTCCCCACCGCTGGCGCCTCGCGCCAGCGCGGCGGCCTGGCCGTGACGGATTACCTCAAGGTGATCTCCGTACAGCAATTGACCTCCGCCGCTCTGACTCGCCTGGCGCCAACGATCACTACGCTGGCGCGGGCCGAAGGCCTGGAAGCCCACGCCCGCTCCGTCGAGGTGCGGTCCCCCACCACGCCCACAAATCCAAGTCGTAGCTTTTGTACTACTACCCCTTCAAGTCTTCGCCGCCCGCGACGACTTGCTGCTGTGGGGCAGGATGGTATCCTGCGGCCGATTGGCAATCGGCCTGGCTCTGGCAACCTCGTACCGCCGATTTCGCAGGGGGTCCGCCCCACATGAAGCTCCCCAAAGGCGCCATCAAGCCCCGCCCCGCCGTGGTCGCGATGGCCCCCTATTCTCCACCCACCGCCGGCCGCGCGGACAAACTGCGCCTCGATTTCAACGAGAACACCGTCGGCTGCTCTCCCCACGTCATCAAGTCCCTGAAAGAGCGCCTCGACGCCGCCCGCCTGGCCGTCTATCCCGAATATGGCCCCGCCAAACAGGCCATCGCCGCGTACTTCCGCGTACAACCCGACCAGTTCACCTTCACCAACGGCACTGACGAGGCCATCCAGGTGTTCGTCAACACTTACGTCGATGACGGCCAGGAAGTCCTGTTACTCAAGCCTTCCTACGCCATGTACCGCTTCTACGCCGAGGTGGCGGGCGCGGCCATCACCGAGATCGCCTACCCGCCGCCGGCCATGGAGTTTCCCCTCCAGCACCTCCTCGATGCCATCACGCCGCGGACGCGCGCCATCCTTCTGGCTAATCCCAACAATCCCACCGGCACGGGCGTTTCCTTGCTGGGGATCGAGCGCATCCTGCACCGCGCGCGCAAGGCTGTGGTCATGGTGGATGAGGCTTACTACGAGTTTTCGGGCGTCACCGCGCTCACCGAGATCGAGCGCGTGCCCAACCTGTTTGTGTGCCGCACGTTTTCGAAGGTCTTCGGCATGG
>Ga0326727_10013331_pt1 | contig 18345 bp, 17 predicted proteins | sample MB2enrmetagenome_FD_207643 | JGI IMG/M metagenome (GOLD analysis project Ga0326727, IMG submission 207643) | Lab enriched peat soil microbial communities from McLean, Ithaca, NY, United States - MB29MY | ecosystem: Environmental > Terrestrial > Soil > Wetlands > Peat | place: USA: New York...
TACTCCAGCTTCTTTCAGTACCGGGAGTAGTGTCGGAGTATTGGCGACGGATTCTCGAGCAGCTTTTACAGCAGCTTCCATGACTGTTATCAGGTCCTTACCATTGCTTGCAGATTTCTCCGTTGCTGCAGAAGATGAATCTTTAATAACAGTGAGGATCGTACCTTCAACAGGATCACTGAGCGCCTTATAGGCGGTTTCTGATCCTTTGCTAAGTGCTTTGGCCATGTTGTCACCGTTAATTACTTCTTTGTCCGCCAGGTCTTCTGACATGCCGCGAAAGATCTGCGAAAGGATGACGCCGCTGTTGCCCCTGGCGCCCAGAAGAGCTCCTTTAGCCAGGGCCTTTGCCACTGTTGAGGCACTATTGTCAAGAGCCCGGTAAGCTTCCTCGACACTGGAACGCATTGTCAATAACATATTAGTGCCAGTGTCCCCATCGGGAACTGGGAAGACATTTAGTTCGTCAATATCATGAGCATTTTTCTCCAGCCATGCCGCAGCTCCGACAAACATCTCTCTTAGCTCTTGTCCTGAAAGTAAACTCGCTTGTTTTACCATCTGATTTCATTTTCCCATTTTCAATTCGTAATCAAAAGATGCGATATTTCTCTAGTCATGGTATACCCACGATAAGTGATTGTCAAAAATGTTAGAACCACTAAAATCAAACTGATCGGCCTTTGCGGCTCTATGGTCATCGATTAACTTAAGTAGTGGTCTAGTCAACTCCGTTTGAGTGGCTCACCTTGCCTCCGGAACAGCGGCATAGTAAATCAACCGCCTGCAATACTGTCCATCAAAAGGGGTATCGGCAATTGTCTGTTGAAAATGCTAAAAATTAGCACCGTCTACCAATCGCGTTTGGAGGACGCAGTTCAAGCAACCTATTTATCTTGGCATAATTTAGTTCTCAATTCTGAAAGCCTCAACATGGTTCAGGTTTGTAATCTGGGAAGTATGAGTACTTTTGTTTGGGAATATAGTACTAATGCAAACGTAGCACAGATTCCGGAATTGGTTGTCATTGCAGTTTTTAGGTATAAATACCTTTATTTTTTGTATCGTTAGGAAGTATAATGCAATCACTAGCATTAACATAAGGACAGTGGCTAATGATTTCAAATGAGATGGACAACAAAGATTTTGCAGGTAAAGTGAAGAAAATACTTTCCAAAGAACCAGGATTAAGTATTAAGGAATTGGCTGAAAAATTGGGCACAAATCGCCAATTTATGTCTGGAGTGCTAAAAGTACTCGAGGAGCTCGGAGACGTTTCTCATCGTCAGGTCGGTCCCGCACGAATTTTCTATAATCGGACAAAAAGAAAAGTTAAATAAATATTAGCAGTTGTGTAGGGAATTAATGTTATTTTCCGATTCAAGGATTTCAAGATTGAGGGGGCTTGGCTGATGGGTGATATATTCACGTTTCCCTCATCCGTTATTTCTTTACAGAATCTAAATGAAGTTAACATGCCAATAAGCAGGCACTCTCTTCACCCATTCCCAGCACGTATGGCTCCTGAGATTGTGGTGAAAGCGATTAACAGCGTCCCGAGAGGAGCCTCAGTGCTTGATACTATGTGCGGCTCGGGGACGGTGCTAAGGGAATCCGTAATGCATGGGCATCACGCAATTGGCTTCGATGTAGACCCTCTTGCCGTATTAATATCTAAGGTCTCAACCACAAGACTCGATCTTGATTTACTAATGAAAAAAGCAGATGATTTAGCCAACCAAGCTGAATCAAAGACCGCAAAATCGATTCAACTCCCGTGGATTGATACTGATGAGGAAACCCAGAAATTTATCAGGTTCTGGTTTGGACCAAAACAATGTGTTTCTCTAAGAGCACTTGCTTGGTTGACATACCGTACTAGGGGTCCTATCGGGGATGCTCTTAGGGTAGCTATCAGCAAAATAATAATAACCAAAGAACCTTGCGCATCTCTCGCACGAGATACTTCTCACAGTCGCCCCCATCGTATAGCTTTTCATAATACATATGACGTCATTCAGGGTTTCCGAAAGGCAGTGGTGGATATCAGAAATAAACTTGCAGAGGATGAATTCATAGGCTCTGCCGAAGTTAGCAGATGTGATGCACGTAGGCTACCATCGTGGATAACTTCAAAAGTGCAGCTTGTAGTAACATCACCACCTTACGGTAATGCCATTGATTACGTCAGGGGACATAGGCTGGCTCTAGTCTGGCTGGGATATAATCTTAAACGAATCAGGATGATTAATGCCCATAATGTTGGTCGGCAGACGGGAACTTGTTGGAATAAATGCCGTTGTACATCAGAACTTATGGCACAATTGGGTAGAACTGAACAATTCGAGCCGGTAATTAAACAAAGGCTGGCTCTTTACGTCCAAGATATGTATTCGGTGATTCAAGAAATTCATCGCTCGCTCGTAGGAAATGGTCATGTAATCCTTGTTGTTGGGAATTCTTCAATTAATGGTCAGTTCGTAGATAACGCGAACATGACAGCGATGGCGTGTAAACAAATAGGACTCCAAGAAATTGGTCGGTATTCTCGTGAAATACCAGCTAACCATAGATACCTTCCCCCACCTCGATCGGGAGGTGATTCCTCTCTTGGCAAAAGGATGAAGGAAGAGGTTGTTTTAACTTTTAAGAAAATTTGTTATTAAAAAGAGAAGTAAACCATGAATGGCACCGAACGGGATGAATATGCCCGTCAACTTCACACACGGCTACTCAAATTAGACCCAATAGCACCTGCTGAGTTCGCAGAATCCTTTCTAGAAGAACTCATCAGACGATTATGGGCGAAAGCCGGTCCTGGGCATGAAGAAACTCTCATACGAGACGCTGCTACTGACGCTCTACTAGATTTTATTCAACACCCTTCGAAGTTCAACCCCAAGAAATCTGCTGTACTTACCTACCTAACAATGGCTGCATACCGGGACCTACTTAATATGATTGCCAAGAAACAACGCAGAAGACGTCGCGAAGTGTCTTTACAAGTTGTCGAAGAAACCTTGAATCGCGGGAATAATTTAATAGAACCCGAAATAGAAATCGAGCATGTATTAAACGGTGTGACAGCTGAGAAGAAAGCTGAAATCATTCAGATGGTTGCTGAAACATTTCCCGATCCTTGTGATCGTGCTTTATTGGCTTTAATGATGGACGGTGAACGAAAAACGAGTGCTTACTGCAAAGTATTGGGGATTCAGTCTATCGATCCTGGAGAGCAGAAGAAGGTTGTGAAACGTCACAAAGATAGAATTACCAAACGTCTACAGCGTCTTGGAGGTAAAATCCGTGGATAGCGATAAAACCACATCAACACTTCAATATGCAGCCAGAAAAGCTGCTCAAAATCAATTCTTTTTGGCAAAACATTTTACCGAATTCCGCTTTATTCATGGAATGACGGATGACGATCTTGCACAATTTCTCGGTTGTTCCACCAAGGTGCTGCCTAAATTATCCCTATGCCGCCAACCGAATCCCGAGTCCCCAAGGTTTCGCTCTGATGTCGAAAGAATAGCAGCTACCTTTAATGTTCAAGCGGTTCGCTTAGTTCAGCTAATAAGAGAAGTGGATTCTATAAAGGCTCTAATCGATGCAAAGAAATTGCACCAAGAAAGACCTGAAGGTCTCTTGGCAGTGGCTCGGGACAACGAGATTAACCAACAAGAACCTAAAGATCCTAACGAATCGTCGAGCGATGAAGAGGAGAAAAAATAGAATGCCCCGCAAACAATTCCAATTCATTGCTGATGAATTCTGGATAGCTGCAGGAGGCCGATCGCCGTTCCCTTGCAACTTAGAAGCACCCATAATGTGGGCGTTCCCGATAGCCGTAATCAAAATTCCGCGCTTATGGATTTATGACGTGGAAGCATGGCTCATGGAACGAGGTGTCCAATTTCAGTTTAGGGCTGCAAACCGACCACTACATGGTAGTCTACTTGCTTACCGTGGGCAGGGATGCATCCTTCTGAATGGAGCCGACAATGACTCCGAATTACGGTATTCCCTTGCTCATGAAACGGCACATTTTATATTGAACTACTTACGTCCAAGACGAAAGGCAGTAAGGCTACTCGGTACGACGATATTAGAAGTCTTCGATGGGCTCAGAGCACCTACAGTGAATGAAAGAGTGCAAGGTATTCTGAGTCAAGTACCTATTGGTTTCCATGTGCACCTAATGGACCGAGGTGAGGGAGGATTGCTAGATCACTCTGCTATTTTGGATATTGAGAACAGCGCCGATCTCCTAGCGCTTGAGATTATTTCTCCAGAGAATGAGGTCCGCCGCCGCGTGGCGCAGACAACAAGACATGAATCCAACCAAAGTCTTTGTAATGTGGCTGTAAAGATTCTAAGCGATGAATTTGGACTACCTTCAGGAGTGGATGAAAGTTACGCCCATTATCTTTATCCTAACGTTCATGCTGCTTCGGTCCGGAGTTGGTTGCGTCAACGGTAGCAATAATGCTGTCGAACTTTATGGATTAAGCAGGAAGAATTATATAGGAGGCAGTAGCAAGTCACCGTGGATATGGCTAACCTAAAGCTATTGAAGGAAAACAGATGGAAAAACCCGAAATAGAAAAAAATGAAATAACCGCGTCGCCTCAGCCTTTGGATATTAGGGAGGAGTCTGAGGTTATCCTTCCAAATGAATATTCGTCAGCTTACGGCGAAGACTTGTCGAGAACTCTTAATCTCGATACTTGGCAGACCAATGATGACCTAGTAGGACTTTATACGCGGCTGGAAGAAGAAATCAAAGATGCAGTGCACCGCGAAGATGAGATGCGTACACGCATTCGCCAGGTAGTATTTCCCCAATTGCGAAATCGACTAGGTGCCCCGCCGAATTCAGGTGTCTATCAAAGTACAGTGCAGCAAATCGAGCGAGTTCACTGCGGATATCTTTTTAACGGAGCGGTAGAAGCCTGCGATGGGAACAGCATTCCTCATGACACGCTTCCTTTGACCATCGTTCAAATAGGAGTCTCCCTTGTATCTTATAGCGGAAATCAAAGCGCCTGGGTGCACCGCCTTTTCAGACGCGACCTTCGGGTGGGTGGCAGCGATCCAGTTGATGAAACTCTAAACCTTTTAGAACACCGTCGCCGTCGGAGTGGATATGACCAAGAAAGTTCTAGGGATCGTTTGACGAGCTTGGGGAGAAGAGGCATAATGGCATATGCCGAGCGTGCCGTTCTTTTAAAACGGTCAACCGCACCTTGGAGAATGGGACACGGTAACCCGGCACCATATGAACTCTTGACAGGTTCTGGCATGGTGGAATTGGTTGACCTTGGTCTCGACGTCCTAAATGAACTTATATTAGACCATGAACGTTTTGTCTTTGTACCAAGTGCTCCATCAGATCGCATGATTCTCACCATTGGAAATGCTCTGCGCCCAATGGAATATGCCATTATTGAAACCCTTGAGGACAATCTTAGCCGGATTGCGGAAGGTCATTACCGAGGTCCGTGGCTTCGGGTTAAAACTAAAATTGACCGATTTGTGAAGGAAGCCGGTCCAAAGATTGTCAAAGGAGTTTTTCGAGCTACTCCCTTAGGTCCTGCCAATATGTTTTACGCTCATGTAGACCATGCCCACGAAGCGGCTCATATAGCTATTGCGGATAGTGTGCTCCAAGAGCATAGAGGATTCCCTATGCTTATTACCTTAGCGGATACCGTATGCGGCAATGTTTTCGGGAGTGATTCTTTGGTCCCTCAGGTTCAGGTGGCTTATGGAGATGCAGGCGCGCCTTTCAGATATCAGACAGAGCGCCAGACCCGGCATTAAAATCGGATTGAAGGAGAAATATGGATAACAAAAATATGAAAAATGGATTTAAAACAGAGGATGTTGCACCTGTACCTGAAATGGCAGTGGAATCCATGGCTAGGGAAATCCAGGCGGCCGGTGGTGAGTGGTCCGGGAACGCCGACGATGAAGGAGCCATTGGTTGGACATCGTTTGATTCTCCATCGAGTGATGACGGAACAGTTACCGTATTAGTGCCTAAAGAAACAATATTAGAACTGCCCCACCAATCTTTAGTTCGAGTAAAAAGTCGATCAGATCATCGATCATATTTAGGTACCGTGGTGCAAGGTCCTTTTGCAGAGCCTGATGGATTACGTTCAGATGCCCCAGTGGTTGTTACGGCTACGGTCCGAGGTCGGGGTAATATTTTGATGTCAAGTTTCCACGGCCGATTACAGATAGAACTCATGGGGGAAGAATTGGAAGGAGGAGGGATTGTACCACCTAGACGTCGCCCGCTTCCAAATAGTCCAGTCTTTGTTCTTAGCCCAGAGGAAATGACCGGCGTCCTTCACACAGGGGGGGAAGTAAAAATAGGTGTGGCTGAAAGCCGGGACGACTTGCAAGTGGGCGTTCCAGTTAAGAAATCGGTGTTTCCACGACATCTGGGAATACTAGGAACCACAGGTGGAGGTAAATCAACTACCGTTTGTGGTCTTGTTTCCCAAGTCCAGGAAACTGGAGCTGCCGTAATTCTTTTGGATACCGAAGGTGAATATACGGCAATCAATGAACCTACACGAGACCCGACAATGCTCCAGGCTCTTAAACGCCGAGGTTTGTCTGCCGCAGGAGTCCAAAATACTCATATTTACCATTTAGTCGGTCGAGAGACAGCGAACCCTGGCCATCCTAATAAACATTCTTTTTCGCTTAGCTTTTCCGAACTCTCACCTTACGCTGTAATTGAGATTCTAGGATTGACTGAGGCTCAACAAGAGAGATTCTTGAAAGCTTATGATGCCACGAAACTTGCTCTGGAGAAACTTGGAATATTTCCTAAGCCTAACGAAAAGGATCAACTACTTGAACTAGACGAATTAGAAACTGGGTATCCACGAATGACATTGAATCATCTCTACGATATGGTTAATATTATTGCTTGCCTTATAGATGATGATTCGTTTCCCTACGTTGAGACTAAGGAGTTTTATCAGAACGAAAAGGCACTACGCCAGATCGTTGATCAAGTGAAACCCCCTAAGAACTTGCCAAGTTGGAGAGCGCTTCAAGGTAGACTTGGACGAATCAAGCGGCTTGGTTTGTTTGATAATGCGCATGCGCCATCTTTAAATTACTCCGAAATGCTCCAGCCGGGTCGAGTATCAATTATTGATTTAAGTGATACGGATTCTCCTCAAGTGAATAATCTGGTGATAACTCAGCTTCTTCGGGGTGTCCAGAATCGACAGGATGAATGTTATAAGGAATCCATTAAGAAAGGAGACGCGCCCTTACAAACCGTGATTTTCATTGAAGAGGCACATGAATTCCTTTCCCGGGAAAGAATTAAGAACATGCAAGTGCTTTTTGAACAGGTGGCTCGAATTGCTAGGCGCGGTCGTAAACGTTGGTTGGGTTTAGTATTTATTACCCAATTACCTCAACACCTACCGGATGAAGTCTTAGGATTAATAAATAATTGGATACTACACAAGATTAACGATGCTGGAGTGGTAACAAGATTGAGGGGTTCAATAGGCGGAATTGATGATAGTTTGTGGAAAAGACTGCCGTCTCTAGCCCCAGGTCAAGCTGTTGTATCGTTCACCAGCATGGCACGTCCTCTTTTAGTTGCAGTAGACCCTGCCCCCTGTAAACTCTTGATGGCAGAATAAATGCGAACCTAATAAAATCCGAAAAAAGAATAGTCGAATTCAAGTTTCATCCAAGTTCGGTTGGAGACGAGAGATGGCATTAGCTGAATGGTTTAGAAACTTTTGCTCAAATATTCCAGTGAGTGACCATGCATTTTATCTTACAGATAAGAGTCGGAGGTAGAGAATTGTTGGAAAATTGCTTCATCCATATACCCGGAGTCGGAGCAACAACGGAACGCTGGTTATGGGAACAGGGTTTGCACAACTGGGATGCTTGTCTCACACTCGAGGCGAAAAGCATGTGTGGTTATACCTTAGCATCGACTTTGGAGTCGTATATCAAGGAATCTAAAACTCATCTTAAATCAAGGAATGCGGCATATTTTGGCGATCATCTCCCAACGTCTGAAGTATGGCGAATGTATGCTGATTTTAAAGATCGTACGGCATTCCTTGATATAGAAACAACCGGTTTTAGAGGGATGGGAGAGATCACGGTAATCGGTTTATTTGATGGGAAAGAGACCAAAACTTTTGTCAGGGGGCAGAATTTTAAAGATTTCAAAAAAGAGATCAAAAAATATGGTCTTTTAGTAACATACAATGGTAAACAGTTCGATGTTCCTTTTCTCTGTGACTCTTTTGGAGATATCTTCAGCAATATGGCTCATTTTGACCTCCGGTTTCCGCTCCATAGACTTGGATATAGGGGTGGATTGAAAGTAATACAAACTAAACTTGGTTTTGATAGAGAAGATGCAATTAGTTGCTTAGACGGCCAATGCGCAGTTTGGTTGTGGGAGGAATATAAGGCGGGAAATAAGAAAGCACTGGATACGCTTCTGCGGTACAATCTCGAGGATGTAGTTGTTCTACAATCATTGGCTGAATTTGTCTATAACGAGTTTGTTCAAACATTGCCGGTCCCAGTCAAAAAATTGCGCGTTAGGAAAAAACCTCTGGTAAATATTCCGTACGATGAAGCCTTGGTTAAAAAGTTGGCGAAGAGGCGCCTTAATTATTTTTAGGTTGTGCGCGGTCTCCACCTATGAGTGGGTCTTGGTTTTGGAACCTTTCAGCGATATATCGGTCAGGGAACTCTTTTGAAAGTAGTATTTTCACCACCTTGTGAAACCTCAATAAAGCAGTTACATTGGAAGCAAAAACTATTGGAGGCAAGTCAGTAATATGTTTAGTCCGAGCCATTTTAGAGACTTGTTCCAGCCAAATTATTGTGAGCGTCGAGTTTGGTTATCTACTAATAAACCTGATTTGGCGATCCCCGATACTGACTTTATCCAAATGATACAAGAAAAAGGTGTTGTCGCTGAAGAAGCTCATGTTAAAACCATAGGACATGTTGAGACTCCTGAGTACCCTCAATTTGAATTTCCCATTGGCTTTGAAGAAACATGCAAAATGATAAAATCCAAAGTACTAGTAATATATCAGGGTGTCTTGATAAGCAATAATAAACAATGGATGGCAGTTCCCGATCTTTTGATTTTCGATAAGAAAACCAAAAAGTATATATTACGTGACGTCAAGCTGGCAAGGAATTTGGCATCTCACCCGGAAATAGATTTGGGTATGGGACTTTGCAGGATAATAGCTGAGGACGTACTTGGCTATCAACCAGTTATAGAAGTGGCTAAAGGTGATGGTGAAGTTTTGTCTCCTTATTTGGTTCCGGAGAGGGATGAAGTATTAGGATGCGTAGAATTAATTGAGAAACTGCGCATACTCCCTAAAGAACCCTTAGAAATGGCAGGTTGGTCAAAATGTAATTCTTGCGAATTCTTCGATCATTGTTGGAATGAGGCTTGGGAAGGTCGTTACATATGTACAATTTCTGGAATTGAGCAGGGAATGTCAAAGGCTCTTTGGAGTAAAAAGATAAAAACTTGGGAAATTTTGCTTAAAAAAGCTAACGATATTGCTGATGTTACTTTCCAAAGAGGCTCTCAAACTCAAAGAATTGGGGATACAAGAGCAGACAAAATCATACGTCAAGCTCGTTGCTTATCAAAAAACAAACATGAGAAAATAGCTACGATCATGCTCCCAAATGGCTACACCCCCGGTGATCGGCCGATCGTTATTTTCGATGTCGAGAATAATATGCCTGTGTTTGAAGAACTCGACCTTCCAGTAGACGTATATTTATGGGGTCTAATGATAGTCACCTCTAAAAAAATGAATCAACAGTTAGTCATTGCTCCTAAGGGAAAAAACGGGGATAGGAAAGGTTGGCAATTGTTTTTGGGCGCGATGACAGAAATATTCAACAAATATGGCGATATCCCAATAATTCATTTTAGCGCACATGAAAAAACAAAGGTATCTAATTATATTGCAAATTATGGAGATACCAAATCTGTTGGGCAGCGGGTCCTAAACAATTTATGGGATCTTTACAGAGCAACTTTAACTTCCGTAGTACTTCCAGTTCCTTCTTACGGTCTTAAACAAATTGAAGCCTTTGTCGGATTTAAAAGAAGTCAAGAAGAATATGGTGGCTCATGGTCAATTGTTCGATACAACCAATATCTTGAAGCTTCAACACTAATAGAAGCAAATGCAATTCTTAAAGAGATTAAAACTTATAATGGTGAAGACCTAATGGCAACTTACCAAGTATTTAAATGGGTTGAAGAGCACTGTTGTTAGGAAATTACTTGAATAGACGGGGAAGTAACAATGAATTTGGCTACATCACTATGGGAGTAAATTAAAAGATATTTAAGATGGATTTCGACTGGCAATATTTCTACTCCAATAAAAAAATGGAAATTATTAATTTGAAGAAAACAAAACTCAAGAGACGATTACTCGGTAAAAGGTTTTTTATACCAATTTAATCAACCCCTTTTTATTTTAAATTCAAGTGAGCAAAGAAACACCAAGTTCTTTTTCGTTAAGTTCGTTATATTTTTTGGTCTCAATAGATTAAATACGCACCGGATAGAGTCCTGCTGAAAATATTGAACGTTCTGCCTCAACCCTGCTTCACCTCCACCAGATTTAATATTTCTGCCGAGTAAATTACTCAAATTTATGATGCCGAATAAATTCTCCATTCGTGAATTACCCTGTGCGAGAGCACAAAAAATTTATGGCGATTCATTCCGGCGGCAGAGACTGCAGGGTGTTCCCGCTTTTAATACAAAAAGAGCTGTTTTCGAATTTTGAAACTGCCAATTTGCGTTTGAATATATGTTTTAAATCGTACAATGCTTGTATTTCATTGCGCCTTTTGATGCCAGCGTCTGCAACTGCCCGATATCTTGAGGTCATTTCCAAACTATTGTAACCAAGTAGTCATTGCAAACTAAAAAGATCACCACAATTTCTAAGGAAAGCGATGGCGTCAGCATGACGGATCGTATGGGGCGAGCAGCACACGCCGATCAATTTTGCTTTTTCCCCATGATCTGTCATGACCGACTCCATTCAATTTGGCTAACGCAAAGCTCCGGATTGCGAGTATATCCGGCAAATGGCATTGAGGAGGTCACCGTCAGTCTGCTGTGGCGCGGATACTGCGAACAGTACTGGATCAATAATGAAATCCCTCTCCAATATACTCAGTATTGTTATCACTACTGCCAGTTTGCTTCTTGGACTTCTTAAATGCTTGGGGACGTGCGCCACTGGGCGCACCTGAGTATCAATGCAAAAAGTAAATGATTATGGTTTGGATTTGATAGTGCGTGGAGTGGCAATTGCATCGGTCACTTTTTTGCGATGCGGCTTTAATTTGCGGGATACATCGGGAAGTTCAATTCTGAGGCTATAACGATCTTGTTGATTGTGTACGGCGAACCTTCCCCTGCTGCACCAGATGGTCGAATGCCCGCAGTGTTTCCTCGATGGGGGTGGCATAATCCGGGGTATGCGCATAATAAACGTCGATGTAATCCGTACCCAGACGTTTCAGACTGACTTCAACTCCCTGGATAATATGCTCGCGGGAAAGGCCGGAATCGTTGGGGCCGCGCCCGCCGCGGTGCCCGATTTTGGTGGCTAAAACCACAGATTGCCGCTTGTTTTTGATGGCTTTCCCGACAATTTCCTCCGATTTGCCCAGGCCGTAGGCATCCGCCGTGTCGAACATGTTGATGCCTTTTTCGAAGGCTAAATCCAAAGTTTTAATGGCTTCTTCTTCACTGACCTGGGTGCCGAAAAACATCGTCCCGATGCTCATCGCGGAAATTTTGAGGCCCGTCCGGCCCATTTGTTTGTACTGCAATTTTGAGCTCCTTTATTTGGTGTGTTTGCCTCAAGTTTACTCTAATAACAGCGTTTGAAGCAAGGAGTTAGTTCATATTCCTAAGGAGAACTCTCCCTTTCGCGAAAGGGAGATACAGAAGGATTTTTCCATAGGCCAAATAAATTATAAAAACAGACGTTCTCTAAGGCTACTGTTGTATAATACTTTCAGGTAATATCATGAAAAAAGAAAACAAAATGCCTCCGGTTTGCGAGGCTTATCTGGACATTGAGACGACGGGGCTTTCCCCGTCCGGCAGTGAAATCACCGTCATCGGCATCCACATCTGCAAGGGGAAGGAAGAAAACTTTGTCCAATTGGTGGGGCGGGATATTGACGCGGACAGCCTGTTGGAGGCCCTGGAGGGCGTACAGGTCATCCACACTTATAACGGCCACCGCTTCGACCTGCCTTTCATCCACCGTAAGCTCGGCGTTAACCTGGAAGAGCTATTCGCCCACCGCGACCTGATGTACGACTGCTGGCGGAACAACCTGCGCGGCGGCTTGAAATCGGTGGAATGCCAGCTGGGCATTGACCGGGATTCCGTCGGGATTGACGGTCTGGAAGCCGTGCGGCTGTGGTGGCGTTATGTTGAAACCTTCGACCTGGACGCGCTGAATGTCCTGCTGAAATACAACAAAGAAGACGTGCAGAACCTCAAAGTTTTAAAAGAGAAGCTGAAATAAAAAGCTGACAGCCATTAGCTTTCGGCTGTCAGCTTTATCTCTATTGATTGATAAAAAATTAGGCTTTGGCTTTTTCGGGGGAACTGAAGAATTTTTTCCACCAGGCTACTTTCTTGGGAGCTTCGGCGGCTTTGTTTTCCGTTTTCCCGGGCGGCAGTTGCTTTTGTGCCTGCTGCAGCAGGACATGCAGTTCCTGGACTTCGCGGCGGCGGGCGTCCAGTTCGTTCTCCAGGACGGATATTGTCTTCAGCATCGCGTCAATCGTAGCGGCGCTGTCGAGCTTCTCTTCATTTGCTTCCGGCGCCGGCAGGGCGTTTTCCGGGATTTCCACCATGTAGATTTCCCCGTGCGGCGAGGGCACTTTATGGGCGTTCAACTCGCCCTTGGCAATCCGCCTGCGTATGCTGTCGATGGACATGCCTAAGCATCGGGCGGCTTCCGCAATCGTTACTTCCTGTACCGGTTTGGTTTTTAGTTCTGTCGTCATGATGATTCTGTAACCTCCATTGATTACCTCTACTATAATTCTAAGGCACTTTTTTGGCGTTTCAAGTGGGTATTTTCATTTGCCTAGACAGAACACAGGCGGCGCTTAGGCATTATTAGTGGCAAAAAAATACACTGCCTGTTTTTTCAGGCAGTGTATTTTCGAGGTTGTTTAACCGCGGTTGATTTTTATACCTGGTCGCGATAGGATTTGCGTTTTTTGGGGGCTTTCTTGGGGTTGACCAGTTTATCGGTGTTCTTCATCAGTTTTTCGAGTAAAGTGTCGAATTTGGCCAGTTCTTCTTTGGTGAACACGGAGGTCAATCTTTCAAATAGGACCAGGCTGCCCTTGGTGGAAAAAGCCAGTTTTTCTTTTCCCTTGGGGGTCATGACCGCCCAGACCAGACGCCGGTCGGTGGTATCGCGGATTTTCTTGACCAGTCCCTTTTCTTCCATACGGTCGAGAATCGTGCTCAGGGTATTGGTGTTCTTGTCCAGTAATTTGGCCATCTCGGTGGCGTTGGCGTTGTCGCCCAGTTTTTTCATGACGAGTAAGACGAGGAACTGCTGATAGGAGAGGCCGCGCATCTTGATGAGGCCGCTGTCGGCATACCGGGTGATTAATCCACCGGTATGATACCAGTTAATCCAGATTCTGTGTTGAATGTCCTGATGATCAAATATTTCTTTCATTTTTCCACCACCATTTATTATTTTCTAGTACCATTACTTTAGTACTATTTTGGTACTAGAGATATTGTACCCCAAAACAAAACATTTTTCAAAAAGAACAACATGGGGTGATTACTAGAGGCATCTTTCACTGTAATTAGTATCAAGTGTGAATCAAGAAATTTGTCAAAATAAGCAAATAATTTTGCCTGGGGACTCTGCGGAATATGTAAAATCTTTGTAAAATATTAAAAATATTTAAATTTCAGATAAAAATATATTATTTTAACCCGGCGATAAAAAGCCATGCCCAGGCCAATACGATGCCGATAGCCGCGCCGACAATGACCTCAAACGGCGTGTGCCCCATCAGTTCCCGCAGGTCGGCTTCAATTTTGACCATCGGCTCTTTTCTTTTCAATTCCAGTATGATTCTGTTCAATACCACCGACTGCTGCCCTACCGATTGACGCACACCGGCGGCATCGTATGTCACTACCAGCGCAAAAATCACGGCGATAGCGAAATAAGCCGAACCCAAACCGTCTTTCATGCCGGCTGCTGTCGCCAGGGCACAGACCATCGCCGAATGGGCGCTGGGCATGCCGCCGCTGCTGATAAAGAAACTCAGGTCAAGGCCTTTCCCCTGTGACACGGCAATCAGCATCTTCACCAGCTGGGCTAGCGTCCAGGCGCACAGCGGGATAATCAGCACCCAGTTTGTAATCAGGTCATAGAGCATTGATTAGCAACTCCCTTCCCATTTTGCTATCCCTGACTGGTAATGGCGCGGTTGTTCCACAACTTGCGGTCGGCAATATCGCGGTCAAAAAGCAGCCGGTAACAAATAACTTTACTCATCGGCTCGTTTTTACTCAATTCCGTGCGCCGCCCGATAGCCCTGGCCAGCAAACCGATGATGCACATGCCGGCGAAACCACAGGTGACGGCCACTTTGTCTTCCACTCCCAGCGGCCCGGTGAAGAAGTATGCCAGGAACGGAAAAGAAACAAAAACCGCAAACACACCCAGGGCGACCTGTTTAAACGGCGCGAAGAATAAATACGGTGCGATAAGTGCGATTAATCCCATTTGCCAGGAAAACAGGGTCATCACGCCCAGCGTTACAAAAACGCCGCGGCCGCCGCTTTTAAATTTGAGATATATGGACCAGTCATGCCCGAGAATCGCACATATCCCGATAATTACCTGGTAAACCGGGGCAACAACGAAGATATACCGGGCAAGGAAGACTACCAGCGCTCCTTTGCCAATATCAAAAAGGGCGACCGGAATTGTCAGCCATTTGGGGCCGCCGGCGTTTAAAACATTCGCCGCGCCCACTTTCCCGGTGCCGACTTTACGGATATCCTTCCCTTGCGACCATTTAATCGCCAGGTAACCCGCCGGGACAGAGCCCAGTAGATAAGCTCCGAGCGCCATTAAGATAAATTTAATTTCTGTCATCGCAATAACCTTGTGCTAAGCTGTTTTTATCCCTCTTTGCTCCGCCATGGCAATAAATTGCTCAATAAAATGCATCGGGACATCCGTGCCGCCAATCGTGATTTCGGCGGCGGGGTCGATGCCGTGATAATCCGTGCCGCCGGTCGGGGCCAGGCCGTACTTGTTGGCGAGGTGCAGCAGGTTGTTGGTTTCCGCCGGCAGGTAACCGGCATAATAGACTTCCATTCCCGCCAGCCCCACCGGTTTTAACTCCCGGATTACGGTCTCCGGGTTGGTAGTGGTGAAGGGATGGGCCAGTACCGGCAAACCGTGCACTTTGAGTATCAGCTGTACCGCTGCGGCCGGGGTTAATTTTTCCCGCGCGACATAGGCCGGACAATCCCGGCCGATATATTTCGTAAAGGCTTCTTTAAAAGATGAAATATAGCCTTTTTCCAGCAGAGCCTGGGCGACATGCGCCCTGCCCAGCGCGCCGTTCCCGGCAATTTGTTTCACTCTGGCCAAGTCAATATCACAGCCGAGTGCTTTTAGTTTCGCCACCATTTTTTCGGCTCTTTCGGTCCGCGAATTGCGCATCCGCGCCAGGCTGGACCGGAATTCCCCGTTATCATAGTCTATAAAATATCCTAGCATATGGATTTCGCCGCCGGTAGTATCGGTGCTCAGTTCCACGCCGGGAATCAGTTTTAATGCCGGAAATTCCTGTAACGCTGCGAGGGCAGGCTCCAAGCCGTCCACCGTGTCGTGGTCGGTGAGCGCCATCACGGTTAAATTGGCCGCCGCCGCCAGCCGCACAATTTCCGCCGGGCTGTAACGGCCGTCCGAGGCATTGGAATGGATATGCAGGTCAGCTTTCGCCATTATTCTGTTTCCCGCTGCAGACGCTCGATACTGACGGCTTTCCCGGTCTGTTCATCGACTCTGACCAGTATCGCATTGAGCACGCTTTTTCCGGGGGTGACCGATACCCGGTACGGCAGCATTGTCAGGAAATGTTCGAGCACTTTTTCCGGTTCGTCGCCAATGACCGATTCGATAGGGCCGGTTAATCCGATATCGGTGACATAAGCCGTGCCGCCGGCCAGTATCCTGGCATCAATCGTGCCGACATGCGTATGCGTGCCCAGCACGGCGCTGACCCGCCCGTCGAGATAGCGCCCCAGCGCCATTTTCTCCGAGGTGGCTTCGGCATGAAAATCCACGACAATTACCCGCGGTTTTTCCGTCAGCTGCGCCAGCAGCGCGTCCATCGCGCGGAAAGGACAATCGTAGTTATCCATAAATGTCCGCCCGATGAGGTTAACCACCAGCACGCCGTTTTTAATCACCCATCCTTTACCGGGGACACCGGGCGGATAGTTCAGCGGCCTGACAAGCGGCATGTCGCCTTCCAGATAGGGTAAAATAGATTTTTGCGCCCAGACATGGTTCCCGGAAGTCAGAACGTCCGCCCCGGCTTTGAACAGCTCTGCTGCCGTTTCCGGCGTCACGCCGAGGCCGTGGGCGCTGTTCTCGGCGTTAACAATCGTCAGGTCTACCCCGTATTCCTGCCGGATTTGCGGCAAAAACGCGTTCAGCACCTGCCGTCCCGGTTTGCCGATGACGTCTCCGATTGCGAGTATCAGCATTGATTCCCCTGTTTCCTACTTCGCAAAATCAACTGCGCGGGTTTCTCTGACCACGGTGACTTTAATCTGACCGGGGTATTCCATTCCCTCTTCAATCTTCTTCACGATATCCCGGGCCAGTCGCATTGCGCCCAGGTCGTCAATTTCTTCCGGCTTGACCAGGATCCTGACCTCGCGGCCGGCCTGAATCGCGAAGGATTTCTCGACACCTGTGAAACTGTTGGCGATATCTTCCAGCGATTTGAGCCGCTTCAGATAGCTTTCCAGTGATTCTCTTCTGGCGCCCGGCCGCGCGCTGCTGATGGCATCGGCGGCGGATACGATATAACCCCAGGTGCTGGTATTGGGCGTTTCGAAATGATGCTCGGCGATGCCCATCACCACCTCAGGAGATTTTTCCCATTGTTTGACTAAATCGGCGCCGATGGCCGCATGGGTGCCTTCAACTTCACGGTCCACCGCTTTACCGATGTCATGCAGCAAACCGGCTTTTTTCGCAATCATGGGATTTGCGCCCAGTTCGGAGGCAATCATTTGGGCCATAAACGCCACTTCGATACTGTGATGCAGTACACTCTGGCCGTAACTGGTGCGGTACTTTAACCGCCCGAGTAACCTGATTAATTCGGGGCGCAAACCCTGCACCCCAACCTGATAAGCGGCCTGTTCGCCGGCGGTCTGAATGCTGGCGTTGACTTCTTCCTCGGCTTTTTTCACGACTTCTTCAATCCGCGCCGGATGGATACGGCCGTCCAGAATGAGTTTGGTCAGTGCGATGCGGGCGACTTCGCGGCGCACCGGGTCGAAGCTGGATAGCGTGACCGCTTCCGGGGTATCGTCCACAATCAGGTCTACGCCGGTGGCCTGTTCCAACGCTCGGATGTTGCGGCCTTCCCGTCCGATAAGTCTGCCTTTCATCTCATCGCTGGGGATGGGGACACTGGTGGCAGTGGTCTCGGAGACGATTTCCGAGGCGCTGCGCTGGATGGTCTGGGCCAGGATTTCCTGGGACCTCAGGTCGGCTTCCGCTTTAATTTTTATTTCCCATTCGTGCAGGCGGCGGGAGGCTTCACCTTTCATCTCGGATTCAATACTCTGCAGCAGCATTTCTTTGGCCTGGTCGACGGACATGCCGGAAATGATTTCCAGTTGTTTTAATTCTTTGCCTTTTGCTTCTTCAATCTGTGCCTGCAAATTGTCCAGGGATTTTTCCCGGTTGGCTAAGGCCCTTTCCCGCTGCCCGATGCCTTCCAGCTTATGTTCGAGGTTTTCGGTCTTGGAAAGCAGCCGGTTCTCCTGCCGCTGTAATTCCAGGCGGCGTTCCTTGTACTCCGCATCTGCGGTCGTCCGGACTTTGTCTGCATCCACTTTGCCCTGTTCGATAATTTTTTTCGCTTCTTCCCGCGATTCAATGATTGTGCGGTTCACTTTCCGCTGGGTAACACGAAGGAGGCGGTTGA
>Ga0326727_10013332_pt1 | contig 18344 bp, 19 predicted proteins | sample MB2enrmetagenome_FD_207643 | JGI IMG/M metagenome (GOLD analysis project Ga0326727, IMG submission 207643) | Lab enriched peat soil microbial communities from McLean, Ithaca, NY, United States - MB29MY | ecosystem: Environmental > Terrestrial > Soil > Wetlands > Peat | place: USA: New York...
TGGTGTGGTATCGGAGGTAGATAATCGTCCATGCTGGCGATACGGTAAACTCTGCAAGAGAAAAACGACTCTTGTATTGGGAGAGCTATTTTCTCATTGACAGAACCTTTTAATGGGCAACAGCCTCTCATGAAATCTCCAACAGGCAAACCAATGCTCATGGTACACTTTTTCGCACCATGACAACTGTTTCCGGCTTGTCACGTCCATTCAATAAATCTACCCAAATTTTTTCCCATACATCCTTCGGCATTACTTTTCGAATATTATCAAATTCCTTCTGCGAGAAGAGATAGTATCCTGAGGCAAAAGCTTTTGGCATAGGTGTACCATCAGGGGTAACATGAATACGATCAGGGTCTGGAAAATAGAATAATACCAACTTGTCCATAAATACGTTTCGTAAAGTTATGCTCTCATTTGATGGTAAATCATGCAGAATATGCTTAACCAACGGCAGTGGGGACAATTTAAGGGCTGTCACTATCTCTCCGCTCACTACAATGCCCAAGAAGAATACACTGAGCCCGAACCACAGGCTTAATAAAAATAACCATGCGCGATGCATACGGAAGGCATGAATCATACATCCTACCGCAACTGCTAACAGCGTTAAACTTGCACCTGTGATCACTCCTTCGTTAAGAGGCACTCTTATACCTGCAAGAGCGGTTACAAATGGCAAACTCACTATGTATCCCCCGATTGCGGATGTTATAAGAACGCTAAGAGCCAAATACTTCCATCTCACCCTTAACCATGAAATGATAAGGTTTAGAGTCTCTCCAAGGGCTGGTAACTTGATATCCAGCCAATAGCCAGCCAGCATAGAACTGGCCGGTAACGTTGGTAGCAGGTAATGCTGTTGCTTAAATGCAGCAGCTTGGAAGACCACCATGAAGCTGAGAAACCACACGGCACAGAATAAAGCACCTCTGTCTCGGCGACGCCAAGCCTCCCATATGCCAGCTAATGCAAGAAGGTTCCAGGGAATAGAATTTAGAAGCCATGGCACAATGTAGTAGAAATTTCTCCTTTGGAATCCAAGACCAAGAACCTCCTGTACTAAATTCTCCTGAATGAGCTGTGAACGGACCACTGCCATACCTCTGAGATGGTATGCTTCTAGGTACCAAGACAGTGCAACCAGCACCCATACCAATAAGCCTAAAACCCAGGGGAACTGACCAAGCCATCGTATTGAACGTCTTCTGCGAAATTCCAACATCACCCAAACAAGGCCTGCAAAACCCGGCATGACCAAGCCGAGAAGGGGGCCCTTAGCGAGAACGGCCAGCCCCGACATTGCTGCTGCTACCAACAAATACCATTTTGCCGGAGCTATTATAGCATATCCTGCGAAAAGCATGGTCATTGTCACAAAGCAGGTCATTGTCATGTCAACACGGCCATATCTTGACTGATGAATAAACATCCAGCTTGTGAGAAGGCAGGCCGCCGAGATGAAAGCTGCACGTTTGCTGATAAACTTACGTCCTAAGATGATGATGCTGAATACTGTGATAAAACCACATATTGCCGAAGGAAAGCGTAGTGACCATTCATCGACGAATTCTCGTGAAAGAGTTCTCCTGCTCTGCAATCGGCCCGTAGTAATAATAGAGCGAACGATGGTAGTTCCTATAGCTATCCAATGGAACAAGGGGGGTTTATCGGGAACAATTTCCCCAGCATCAACATGATTGGGTACTTCAGGGAGGATGAAGTTACCTGTATCAAACATCGCCCTGACATAGATACCTTCCCGCGCCTCATGTCCGATATATATTGGTGCATCACCCAGCCGACTAAAACATGTAATAATTGTCCAAGCGATAAAGCCAAGTATAACATATCTATTTACATAGTCTTTTGCTATGAAGTTATTCATTATTAATCCTAATTAATACGTATTTTTTTTGAAATCAATCGGATGATCAAGGATATCGAAATTCAACAAGATCTTGAAATATCTCCTTAGTGTAGAGTTCCAAACACAACAGGGTAGCCATATTGAATATTTGAAATCATAATCTCCACTGTTTGACTTCCTCATCCCGCTTATTATCATATCGGACATTGCTTTGAATTCCATTGATCGCAGGGGGCATCCAAACAATAAATCATCTGTGGATGTGCTCTCATACTCGAAACATGCTTCCCATATAAAGGCTTCATATCATGTTATACGCTGAAATACCTCTTCTTAAAGTAGAGCGAGAGGTTCACCATCATAATGAGCACGGGCACTTCGACTAAAGGGCCGATGACCGTGGCGAATGCCGCCTGGGACTGGATGCCGAACACGGCCACTGCCACGGCGATGGCCAGCTCGAAGTCATTGGATGATCCGGTCAGACCGACTGTGGCACATTGCGGGTAATTGCCCCCGAGCCTTTTACCCAGGAAGAAGGTCACCAGGAACATGAAGACAAAATAGAACAGCAGCGGGATGGCGATGCGCACCACATCCAGCGGTATCTCCACGATATACCTGCCCTTGAGCGAGAACATGACCACAATGGTAAAGAGCAAAGCTACAAGGGTTATCGGGCTGATCCTGGGGATGAATCGCTCGTGATACCAGGTCTTGTCCTTGACCCGGATCAGGATATAGCGGGTAAACATCCCCCCGAAAAAGGGTATTCCCAGGTAGATAAAAACGCTTTTCGCGATCGCGCTGATGGTTACCTCTACGATCTGACCCGACAGCCCGAAGAGCGGCGGCAGGACCGTGATGAAGATCCATGCATAGACCGAGTAGAAGAGCACCTGGAACACGGCGTTTAAGGCCACCAGGCCTGCGGCGTATTCCGGGTCGCCCTCTGCCAGGTCGTTCCACACGAGCACCATGGCGATGCACCGGGCAAGGCCTGTCAGGATAACACCCACCATGTAGCCGGGATAGTTATGCAGGAAGATGATGGCCAGAAAGAACATGACAACAGGCCCCACGATCCAGTTCTGGATAAGGCTTAAAGACAGGACCCGGTAGTTCCTGAAGACCTTGTTAAACTCCTCGTAGCGAACCTTGGCCAGGGGCGGGTACATCATGAGGATGAGCCCGATTGCTATGGGGATGTTGGTCGTGCCTACGCTGAAACGGTCCCAGAACCCTGCAACCCCAGGCACGAGATACCCCAGCAGGACGCCAAAGGCCATGGCAAGGAAGATCCACAGGGTAAGGTACCTGTCAAGGAATGACAACCGCTTTATGATACCCGGGTTTGATGAACTACTCATAAGAAACCTCCTGCATGAATTACCCTTTGAGTCTTTCGAACAAGGCGGACAGTCGTGTCCTGTACATATTCCGTATGGCCTCTTCGTCATCGGCCAGTGGTCTTACCGGTACAAGGTCCATGACTTCTTCGGGCGAAAGAGATGATCCGAACAAGGTATCAATCGCGCCGCTTGCCATCTTCGCTATCCCCACCCTGAGGGATGCCTCTGTGAGGCCAAAGGATTTTCCAAGCTCGACAAGGGTCTGCCACTGGAACCAGAAATAGGTGGGGCCCATGGCTGCGATGATGGCATATGCCTCCAGGTCTTTCTCGGGTACTTCCGGGCACTCGCCGAGAATCTCGAACAGCTTTATTATTGCCGCCTTCTCGTCTGCCGGGATTCCACGGGAAAAGGCAAGCGGGTTGTAGCCCCTGTTCACAATGGAAGGCGCATTCGGGATCATCCTCACGATCCTGGCATGCCTGTCCAGGGTTGCTGAAAGCCTTGTCAGGTTGATCTTCGGGGCCAGAGAGACAACCACTGAATCCGGCTTGATGAGAGACTTGACCTGGCCAAGGGCACCCATGAGGACCGGGGGGTGGAGTGAGACAAAGACCATATCGCATACGGAAAGCTTCCTATTGTCATCAACCGCGACCTCGATACTGGGAAAGTACTTTTTAAGATCTGCCAGGGCATGAGCATTCGTGTCGCTCACAACTACTTTGCCGGGCAGATTCCCGGTCCTCTTGAAGGCTGACAGGATGATGCGGGTGATCCTCCCGCCGCCTATGAAACCGAAAGATGTGTATTGCATATATCCTCCTTTCAAGGATCTCTATTTTCAAATGATGTCTGTTGTTTACTTCCTGACGCAGGATGCAATCTTCATGTGCTCGTCAGCGATGGTGCATATTGCCTGGTCAACACAGGAAAGCATGGAGATCAGGCACGGCATCTTGTTCGAGTAATAGACATTCAGGCCTTCCTTCCTCGTGGCTACCAGGCCTGCTGTTCTGAGAACCGCAAGGTGGCGGGAGGTGTTGGCGTCTTTCTCTTCAACGATCTGAACAATCTCACCCACTGTTTTCTCTCCACCCGCAAGGGCTTCGAAGATCCTGACCCTCACCGGGTGTGCAAGCGCCTTGAGTATATTTGCCTTGTTTATGGCGGCATCCGATTTTTTTTCTCGCACCCTTTTCATGGGCAGCCGTCTCCATTCTCATAATTACTAAATTACTATATAGTAATTTAGTAATTATGTACCAATCCCATGCCGACTTTGCAACATTTTTATCCTGCCTGATCAACAATCACTTTTATAATTGCCTGCGGTCCAATATAAAATCCTAATCCGTTCGGACAGGGAGTTTATAGGGTATGATCATGGGCACCCTTGCCTGGTATTGCCGGTACTGATCCCCGAACTCGATTACGAGGTCTTTCTCTTCAAGCAGCGTGGCTATGACGATCCATACGGTCCACAGGACATTGAACAGCAGCCTGTCTAGGGTAAGCTCAGGACAGGACCAGATCATGACCAGCGAGAAGAAGTAGAGCGGGTGGCGCACCCATGTATATGCACCCCGTACGGTCAGGGGCATGGCCCTTGTGTCCCTGTTCTGGATAAGGCGTTTTATCTTTTTAACCCCGAGAGGATCGAATGATCCCAATGATTTCGACCCCCAGTGGAACCCTGCGAAGCACAGGAAAAACAGGGCCCGGAGCATCCAGTGAAACACCCCGCCCGTTGCTGCTATCGAGCCGGGTATTCTCTGCCAGAAAAGCATTGTGGCAAGCAGGGTGATCCCGGATGAGAAGGCATAGAACGCATTGTAATAATCATCGGGGATGAGATTTGCCAGTCCCATCCGGACACCCTTTCTGACCATGATGCTGTGCTGGAGGAAGAAGAGCAGGGAGAGTAGCGCATCAGCAACAAAAGCCTGTGATCTATCAAGCCCGAGATCGATCACGGTGAACGATCCCAGGAAGAGGAACAGGGAAAACATGATCATTGAACCTAGGCCGATAGTCAAGGTTGCATAGAACAGCATAGTGGCCTTGATCCTGCTCATGGAGACCTCATTGGCCGTCGCTGCATCAGGCCTTTGCCTTTTCACTGCCTTCTCCCCCACAGCAGCCTTTCATGAATTCAGAGAAGTCCATCCGGCTGCAGCAGGACTTGAATCCCTCGGGCATGCCCTTGCACATGTCCTTGAACTGAGACATCATGGATTCCATGTTTTTGCAGCATGCCTCCATCTGTTCCTTCATCTTCGACTTATCCTCTTCGGACATGCCCTTGCAGCACATGTCCATCATGAGGCCGAACATCTTTTTCTTTCCTGCATTGTCCATCATAATACACCTCCTTGGTTAATGGGTGCAGGTAGTTGATATTAGATAATTCGAAACATATCGAAATATCTAATAGTCTCTCGGCACGTGGTTGTCAATACTTTTTGTGAAATAATTTTGGTGCAGGACTCTATCGGCGTTAAAGCTGTGGCGAGGCCTGTCCCCGGTCAGGGCTTTGTCTTGCCGGTGAGGTACTGGACCATCGAACTGATGGTCTCTTCGTTGGCCGTTCAGAGGATCGACTGTCCCTGCCGCTCGCAGCGGATCAGGTGTGCACGCCTGAGCTCCTTGACGTGGTGGGAGATCGTTGAGGGAACAATGTTCACGGCGTCTGCAACTGCGCACACTGCCAGGCGGTTGTCACCGTCGAGCCTGCCCTTGCCGCAGCCCATCCTTATCTGCTCGAAGATGATCAGACGGTTCTTGTTGGAAAGGGCCTTGAATGCCTCAACGAGAAGCTCCTTGTCAAACTGTTTGTCTGCAGACTTTGCCCTTGGCATTTTATCTCCTCAATGGTGCGGATCATGTGCATATTTCGATTGTCATCGATATATCGATTGACTAGCCCCTTTCCTTGTTTATGTCAAGGTACCCAGGCAATTGTGCGGACATGTCCGGGTGATTAAGATGATATTTTCAAATACCCCTTGACGAGATAACGGATAAGATTATTAATAGGATATAATAGATCCTGTTGAGGAAGATGGTATGATGGAGCTGACAAGGAAGGCCGAGTATGCAATCCGGGGCATGCTCTATCTTGCCAGGCAGACGGAAGGTCAGATAGCCATGCTGGGAGATATCGCCGGGACTATGGATGTTCCGCGGACATTCCTGGCCAAGATCTTCCAGGATCTGGTGAAAACAGGACTAATAAAGTCCATAAGGGGGACCGGCGGGGGATTTGTCCTGGCAAGGCGGCCCGAGCAGATTACCCTTCGTGAGATCGTCGAGGCCATCGAAGGGCCCATCATGCCCAACACATGCCTCATGGGAGAAGGGGTGTGCTCGTTTCAAAAAACCTGTCCTGTCCATCCCGTATGGAGGAGACTCCAGACAGTGACGAGGGGCCTCCTGGAAGAGGTCAGTTTAAAAACGCTGACTGCGGGCGGCTAGATTTTAAGAGAACAGGGATTAACATGTACAAGGGGAGATTCAAAAGCGGACATTGTCCGTAATATACTTCTTGAGGAGGTCTGCATGGATGTATTGGCGCTGAGCAGGCTGCAGTTCGGGGTAACAAGTGCCTTCCATTTCATCTTCGTCCCGCTGACGCTGGGGCTATCCGTACTTGTTGCATGGATGGAATGGTGTTTTGTAAAGACAAAGGACGAGACATGGCTGAGGATGGCAAGGTTCTGGGGCAGGCTCTTCCTGATCAATTTCGCCCTGGGCATCGTCACGGGCATCACGCTGGAGTTCCAGTTCGGCATGAACTGGGCCGAATACTCCAAGTATGTGGGGGACATCTTCGGGGCACCCCTGGCCGTGGAGGCAACACTGGCATTCTTCCTCGAGTCTGTGTTCATCGGGGTGTGGGTCTTCGGCTGGGACAAGGTGTCACAGAAGGCACACGCCTGGGCCATCACCATCGTGGCCTTTGCCACCAACCTCTCGGCCCTTTGGATACTCCTTGCCAACGGCTGGATGCAGAACCCGGTGGGTGCCAAGCTGACGGAGATCACCGGCAACCCGCTCATCACGAAACGGGCGGAGATGGCCGACTTCATGGCCGTGGTGGCAAACCCCTATGGATGGATCAAGTTCTTCCACACGCTCCTGTCCGGCTACACGCTGGCCGCCTTCTTCGTAACCGGGGTTGCGGCATGGCATCTGCTCAGGAAGAACGAGGTGGAGCTCTTCAAACGGTCTTTCAAGGCCGCTGCGGTCTTCGGGCTTGTTTCGGGGCTGCTGGTTACGGCTACCGGTGACTTCCATGCCGTCGAGATCGCCAAGGTTCAGCCAGCCAAGCTCGCCGCCCTGGAGGCCGTCTGGGAGACGCAGAAAGGGGCCGGGTTGAGTCTGATTACCGTGCCGGACAGCACCAATGAAAGGAATGCCCTCGAGCTCATCACCATCCCCAAGCTGACGAGCTTTCTGGCATACCGCAACCCCGATGCCGAGGTCAAAGGGCTCAAGGACATACCGAAAGACCTGAGGCCGCCGGTAGCGCTCACGTTCTACAGCTTCCGTGTCATGGTGGTCCTGGGCATGGTGATGCTCCTGCTCTCCATCATGGCGGTCTACCTCTCGGCAAAGGACTCTCTGGAATCATCCCCCCGCTTTCTGAAGACCATGCTTTATGCCATAGCCCTGCCGTATATCGGCGTGCAGCTGGGATGGATAGTAGCCGAGGTGGGCAGACAGCCCTGGATCGTCTACGGCATGCTCAAGACCTCGGATGCGGTATCCCGCTCCATCACCGCCACTCAGGTCATCCTTTCACTCATTGCCTTCACCGTAGTCTATGGGCTCCTTGGTATCGTTGATGTGTATCTCCTTGTGAAATACGCGAAACAGGGTCCTGAAAAGGGTCTTGAAGGGGTTGTGATGACCCGGGCACAGGAGGTGTGACATGGAAGTGCTCCAGACACTGCAGATAACATGGTTCGCATTATGGGGTATCCTCTGGGCCGTGTATTTCATGCTCGACGGTTTCGTGCTCGGTGCCGGCATGCTCCACAATTTCCTGGCGAAAAATGAAAATGAAAAGAAGGCCATGATCGCCATTGTAGGACCTGTGTGGAACGGCAACGAGGTCTGGCTCATCACCGCGGGGGGTGCCACCTTCGCCGCCTTCCCCACGACATATGCGCTCATGTTCAGCTACCTCTACACCGCCCTGCTCCTGCTCCTGTTCGCCCTGATCATCCGCGGTGTGTCTCTGGAATTCAGGGGAAAGGTGGCCAATGACGCCTGGAAGAGGCTCTGGGATACGGGTATCCTCCTGGGCAGCGTCCTGCCCGCATTGCTCCTTGGTGTGGCATTCGGCAACATCTTTGAAGGACTGCCCATGGATGCGGCGGGCTTTCATGGGAATCTCTTCACTTTGCTGAACCCGTACGGGCTTCTCACCGGGATTCTCTTCGTGGCATTATTCCTGGTGCACGGGGCGATCTATGCCTCTGTCAAGACCGGCGAAGACTTAAGCGCCCGTGCCAAGGATGTTGCAGATAAGGGATGGGCGGTGCTTCTGATCGTTGCCGTGGCGTTCCTCGTGTACACGGCCTTTGCCACCGGGCTTTTCCTGAACTATATGAGCACCCCGGTTCTCTTCGTGGTTCCCCTCATCGCAGTGGCCGCCCTCATCCTGATCAAGGTCTTCCTGGCCAGGGGTGATGCCCTGAAGGCCTTTGCCGCCTCGTGTGTCACCATCGTGACGGTATGTTTCACCGGCGTCATCGGGCTGTTTCCCAATCTTATCCCGTCCAGCCTTGACCCTACATACAGCATGACGATCTACAACTCGTCCTCCAGCAAGTTGACGCTGGCCATTATGACCGCTGTCGCGCTCATCTTCGTGCCCATCGTCATTGCATACAAGATCTGGGTGTACCGGGTGTTCAGGGAAAAGATCTCGCCCGGGGAGGCTGCAGGAGAGATTTACTAGGCACATCAAGGGGTAGGAGCGGCTTTAGCCGCGACATCCAAAAAAGGGTCGCGACGAAAGGCGCTCCTACCTGACCGCAGCCACGATATCAGCTATGAACCGGCCCTGGTCCCAGTTCTCATCGGGGTCGCTCAACCCGAGGCGGACGATGACGAGTTTTTTCGAAGGTACCATGGATACATACTGTCCCTCAAAGCCCCACATTGAGTACATGTCAGGCGGGGCCTCGGGCATCCACCTTTCATCCGGATTACCCGGATCACCTGCATTCAGCCAGAACAGGGCGCCGTACTTGCGCATGGGGGCCTTGGGCGTGGGGGTTGTGCTGTACTTCATCCACCCCTCGGGCAGGATGCGCTCACCGTGCCATACACCGTCGTTAAGACAGAGCAGGCCGAAGCGCGCCCAGTCGCGCGCGGTTGCATACATGAAAGAAGAGCCCACGAAGGTACCTGAGGGGTCGGGCTCCATGACGGCACCAGCCATACCGATCTTATCGAACAGTGCATGGTAAGGAAAGGCGAAATAATCGCGCAGAGGTCCGCCCAGAGTTTGACGGATAATGCGGGATATGATGTTCGCGGTCCCGCTCGAGTATTGCCAGCGGGAATCAGGCGCGACCTCCAGGGGCATCGAGGCGGCGAAGGCCCCGGCATCACTCCGTGAGAAGAGCATCTGAACCACGTCCGATAACGGGTCTTTGTAGTCTTCCTTGAACTTGAGCCCGCTACTCATGCGCATGGGCTCGTCTAAGGTTATGGAGCCGCGGGGGTCGCCGGGGGAACGCCATTCAGGGACAGGAGCCGGGTCTTTCAGCCTGAGCCTGCCTTGCTTGACGAGGATGCCCACAAAAGCGTTCGTCACGCTCTTGGTCATGGACCAGCCGAGCTGCGGGGTGTCTCTGGTAAAGCCTTTCGTGTAATGCTCGGCAACGATCCTGCCGTCATAGAGCACGATCACGGCCCGGGTCCTGCGCAGCCTTGCAGGGTCGGGCTCTGTGAATGCCGCCTCTACGATCTTTTTGAGCTTCGAGGCGTCGATGATCTTGGGCAGAGGTTCGTCCCGAATCAAGTCGCCGTCGGGCCAGGGGATATTTTCCCTATCCTGATGGAGGATCGTAAACCCGAAACATTGTTTTCTGAGAGAATCAACACTCATACCCACGGCAAGGGTGCAACCAAGCCCAGAGCGGTATACGGCCGTGCGCTTTGCCATGCCGAGTATGGAACCGGTCACGGTCTTGTTTTTGTAATCTATGTCCGTACCAATGTAGCCGTACTTGCCGAGCTCCTCACGGAGCACCGGGGAAGGGTCGCGATGCCCTACAAAGACACACGAGCACATGCGCTTGGCCGTAAAGGCCGTGCCCACGGGCGCTACTTCGAGCATCAGGAAGGTGAATGCACCACAGCCAAGGACAACGACCGCACCAAGGGCCCCAAGCAGCCATCGCATTGATCTCTTCATGCCATCTCCTCCCCTTGAAGTTGGTGTCAACCATGAGAACATTACCCGGGTCTTACTGCCGGGCTTGGAGCCCGACTTTCAAATGAGTAAGATCCTCTTTTAGAATATCAAGAAATGATATTGTCTTTTTTTATCTGCTCCACCAGCTTGGCATAGTAATACGATTCCCATGTAAGTCAAGGCTGCCAGAAAAATGGACCCCTGATAACAAGAACAATAGTAATCCGCATGACAGAGTACGCAAGGGTACTTGTTTCTGAATGTTCAACAATTATTATCAACTCATAAGAAAAATGAAGGAGGTATCTATGCTGAGTTGCGCTACCATGAAAAAAGGTGAGATCTACATGTGCAAGGAATGTGGCCTTGAGATTAAAATAGTTCAAGAATGCAAAGAATGTAAGGAGCCGGAAGGCTCTTCCGCTTCATGCTGCGTAAGTGGATGCACATTTTCTTGTTGTGGTGAAGAACTAAAGAAAAAAAAGGCATAAAAACTATAAGGTAACTCAAAATACATTCCGAAAAGCCGCTATCACCTCGCATTCATTGGATGTGCTGAAGAGAATCAGGATACCTTAGAATACATACGGCATTTTTGGTGGAGGTACCTTCTCAATCGAAGAGACCTCAACCGTTGGATAGGCCCCTGTCAGGTCATGTTGTGTTTTGATGATACCTTTGACCCTTACCCAATCATCCTTGGCAAAAGCATCAGCATTATCATATATGCACATAAGCCCCAAGACCTGTGCATCAGCTGTACAACAGGTAATAGCAAAACGGGCAACCAAAAATTGGTTTTTGCGGAACTCTTTATTTTTATACACAAAACCTACAAAGTCGATTTTTTTGTCAACAAAGCTTTGAGGTTGTAAAGCAAGCATATACATTGCATACATGAATGTATTGTTGGTAATGACAGGGTTCCAATTGGCTGCATAATTGTAAACCGTTGCAGACCCCACAGATCTCCCGCTTATCTGCTGGTTATTCGTCAGGTTGATACCCTTCTGGTTTACCATATATGAACTCAAAGCCTTAGGAGGTATGAGCAATCCAATGACTAACGGAACGATAAAAATAACATACATTCCCCATCCTCTTTTGAACCCATGATTCTGAATTTCTTGCGGGTTCAATGTATTTATCAATTGAGCCAGCGCTAGTGCATAAAAAAACCAATAGGAAATCTTGAGTCCCAATATAAACCTGGGATGAATGTACAAAAGGACATCACCACTCGAAACAATGTGCATTAAAAAATATCCGAATCCTAACAAAAGCAATGCGCGTATGAGGCCTGTTAGTTTGGCAAAAACCATAAATTAGACTCCGAACAGATTGAGATTGACGCTGATGAGGGCATAGCTGAACGTTAAAAGGGTAACAATCAGGATTAAAAGCGATACAAAAGATGCCTTAAACTGACTGGACATCATCAGGGTGTTTTTCAAATCAATCATGGCGCCATAAACAAGGAACGCTACAATTGACCCTGTTGAAAACGAAGAGGACATTGCCCTTGCTACAAACGCATCGGCACTTGAACAGATTGATAGTCCAAAACCAAAGAGCATCATCACGGGTATTGACAAAACCATTCCATGACCCACGCTTGCTATTGCGCTTCTTGGAATGACGACCTGAACAAGGGAGGCAAGAAAAGCGCCGATGATAAAATACATACCCATATTAAAGAACTCATTGCAGGTATGCAAGAGAACATCATTGAGCTTGGCAGACAATGACTGAGAGTGGTGGTTATCAGGGTGATCGCAACAATCACCGTAGTTATGGTTGTCGCAGATATCTTCTCTTAAGATGTTTTGATTGCCGAAGTGCAAATTGGTTATCAACCCGGCAAAGACGGCCACAATAAATGTTCCGACAATCCTGTAAACCGCCATTGACCCTGTGGGGAAAGCCATTATTGTGGAAACCAAAGCAACCGGGTTGATAACCGGAGCGGCCAGCATGAACGTAATAGTGATATGAAGGGGTACCCCCTTCCTTATGAGACGGCTTGCGACCATGACAATTCCGCATTCGCATATGGGAAAGATCATCCCCATGAATGCTGCTGCGATCAGACCGGGAAGAGTTCTCTTCGGCAATAAAGCGGCTATTGTCTCTTCCGAAATAAACACCTCAATTACTGCAGAGACAAATGCCCCGATGAGGAGAAAGGGGAGTGATTCCAGAATGACACTTAAGAAGAGAGTCTCAAGGCTGCTCACTTGCTCATAATTAATCCTGCTGAAAGCGGAAATCCCGTATCCGGCAGCCCAGAGGTAAATCATAACGAACAAGGAAACGATGATTAACCCTATTGAGAATTTCTGCAGCCTCGATGCAGGAGCATGAAAGTAACGAAAATCCAATTCCTGAACAAAAGTCGATTTAACTCTTTTTGAAACAAGCATATACGGAACCCAAATCAAACATGTCAGGAAAGCGGCACTGATATTCCTAATAAAGACAATATTAATTACAGGTTTTCCCGGCAGGATCAATTTGACTGCAAAAGTGTCTACAATTATTATGAGTAAAGACAAGACAGATATTGTTATGAACCATTTCGGAAAGCTTTTAGATTTCTTGAAGAATAAAAGAATGATATACAAAGAAGCAACAAACAAACCGATGTTGGTAATGACTTCCGATAGTATATATGGACCCCATAGCGGGTGATATGCATTACTGGTTGGGTCCGTTAATATAGCCCACATTCCATGAGAAAAAATCGGGAGAAATGTATTTATTAAAACGGCACCTGTCTTGAATGGGGCAACAAGTACACCTATTCCAACCAGGATGAGCCAACCTCCTAACCCGTTGAGTTTCTTGTTTCCTTGAGTCATTTGCATACGTTGTTTCCTATGGCAGTTGCATTCTGGTTGATATTTTTAGTACACTCAACGTAGTCCTTTATAATATAAACATCTCCGGTCGATACACAAAATAGAGGCAATTATATCTGAAGCTATCAGATATCTACCTTATTCACACTTTAAATCGCTAGGGGTTGTATTCCCCGCTGCTTGCGGTGTAGAATTGGTATGTGAGCGAATACATACACAAGAGTCATATTTAGGTACGCATGTTCCGTGGGAAGTTCCTACACAGGGAGGAATTCATGAAAGGTTCAAAAAAGGCGACTATCCAGCTTATACTCTTGTTCCTGCTTGTTGTGTCGATCATTGGAGCAGGATACCATTACTTTGACTGGGAGAAGCCGACGATCAGCCAGGATAAACCCTTTGACACCATTGGAAAGGAAAAGGATGTAACCATCACCCTGAGGGATGGCCGAAGCGGCATCAGGAGTTATACCGTGGCCATTGAACAGAACAAACAAGAATTCGTGTTAGCCTCCGAGCAGATCCCCTCGAAGGGGACCCATGAGAAGGTGGTCGCGGTAAAAATCATACCCAAAGACCTCAAGATCAAAGATGGCGAGGCTGTCTTCAAAATAGAGGTCACGGACTTCTCCCCTTTGAGAAATTCGTCTTTATTGCAGGCCAAGGTCACCATCGACTCCATCCCTCCGCGCATCGCTCTATTAACGAGGGCACATAATATAAATCCCGGGGGGACATGCCTGACTGTATACCGGGTAACCAAGGCAGTCCAGGTAAGTGGGGTAAAGTGTGGTAATACATTCTTCCCCGGCTACCTTGTACAAGGGAAGGCCAAGCCATACTATGTATGCTTTTTTGCCATACCGATGGAGGTGAAAACCAGCACACCCATGGCGGTAACTGTAGAGGACAAGGCAGGGAATCATGCTATTGTCGGTATCCCCTTCTATATCCGCAGCGTAAGACCTTTTCGCAGGGACACGATTACGGTGAGTGATTCCTTTGTACAGCAAAAGGCAGTAGAATTTCAGGAACAAGAATCAAAATTGGCTGGTAAATCCGCTGAAGAGGTCTTTACATACGTAAATACCCAGCTTCGTATGTATGACGATAAAAGGATACAAGAAGTCTGTGCGAAGACCAGCGGCAAACAGCTCTGGCAGGGGACCTTTCTCAGATTGAAAAAAGGAGCACCCAGGGCACTCTTCGGCGATCAGCGTACCTATCAGTACCAGGGAAAATCCATGGGGACCAGCGTGCATCTCGGAATTGATCTCGCATCCACCACCCATGCCCCCATAGAGGCGGCTAACAGCGGGATTGTCCTGTACGCCGACAACATGGGAATCTATGGCAACTGTGTGATCATCGACCACGGCCAGGGGATATCCAGCCAGTACGGCCACATGAGCTCGATTGCCGTGAAGGCAGGGCAACAGGTTACAAAAGGTCAGATCATAGGCAATACAGGGGTAACGGGATTTGCCGGAGGCGACCATCTTCACTTCAGCATACTTGCCGGGGGAGTTTTTGTCGATCCCAAGGAGTGGTGGGATCCCCACTGGATCAGAGACAATGTCCAGGACAAGTTCGAGATCGCCAATACGCTGTGATCCGCCGGTCTTAAAGCTATCAGTAAATAATCTTCGATAGGCAGGTACGTACGCAACCCTGTCGTAGCATCCGGCATCGGTTTACGCTATGACCGCACCGAGGAAGAGCAACCCCAGGGCCATCACCGCTATCCCTGAGCCCATGCCCAGGAGACCTTCAACCGTTTTTATCCGTTTCTCCGGAAACCTGGTCAGAGAAAGATCCTTCCCCATGATCACTACAACAACCACTGTGGAAATCGTGCATGCCATGCCGAGAGAGATGAATCCGGCCAAGAGAATACCGAGGGACAGCATATTCATGGAAAGACAGAAGAGGAGTACCATTACTACCGCCGGGCAGGGTACCAAGCCTATTGCAACGGCCCATGGCACGAATGCCTTTTTGGATTCCGCCGGTTTTATTTTATAGGATCTTGCCCCTTGTCCGGCCATGCCGAACAGCGAATAGCCGCTCTTCAGGAGGATTCCAAGCCCGATAAGGGCAATGAGGCTGAAACTCACAATCTGTGTGGTGTGGGAAATGGTCTCGAATGTCCCAAAAAATCCCTTCTGAATAATGTATCGTATCGCAAGGACGCAGATCACTGCTGAAAATCCATGGGAAAAAGCGATCAAGGTACCAAACAAAAGCCCGCTGCCCATGGATGCGTTCCTTGAGAGGACGTACGACATCGTCACCACCTTGCCGTGCCCGGGACCAGCGGCATGGAGAACCCCGTATCCGAAGGCGATCATGAGTGCTGCCAGCAGCGGTACGACATTATGCGTTGTTCTGGCGTCCCGGACTAGGGGCACCATCTTTTCCTTGAGTTGTTGTTGCCAGAAGGCGATCGTCTCTAAAAATGTGCCCTGAGGCGTATGGCTGGCGTGAAGCTGTTCAGCGCCCCCGGGATGATGAAAGGGGTGCCGGGCTATGCCCTGCTGAACCGCCAGGATCAGGAAAATGAGGCACAGCAGGTAGATGACAGGCCTAACCATTTTTTTTCCTGAACCTCAGCGTGATCTCTTCCGGATAGATCTGGTCGTAATAATACGCCTCATTCTTGTTCGTTTCGATTCGCTGTGTTACATCATACAAGCGATTGTTCTCATAGGTGACAGGATCTTTTCCCAGGGTCACACTGTGATAGTACGACTGGTCATAGAGGGACAGCTTCACCTCACGGAACGAACCACTCGCTGGAACATGGCAAGGTACAAAGAAACGGTAGACTACCGTACCATCTCTGATCTCAGCGGTGAAATCACTTACAGAGCTTATCTTGAAGGCCTTCCCGTCTATCTTGATATGGGTGAAGAAGTCGAGATCCCGCAGGTTCATAAAGGCATCCTTCTGCAAACGTGCCATCTCCGGGGGATCAAAACGTCCTGTCCCGTTCTTGTCGAAATCGAGGATGATCATGCTGCTGAACATCTCATCGAAAACCCACTGGATACGGAACCCCGCAAGTCCTTTATTATCAAAGACCATCCTCGCGGTGGCGTCAAGAAAGACATGGGGATGGGGCCATGCGGAAGGAGCAAAAAGAAAAAGCGCGATACATACCACACCGGCACAGAGAGATATGCGATGCTTCATACGTGATTCTATACAGGATTTTCACGAGTCTCAATAGTTAGATTTCTTAAGGGCCCTTTCACATGAAAAATAAACCCATTCAGGCTTTCCTTCTTGTCTTCAGAAAGGCTCCCGATGATCATTCGTGAATAAGTTCTGAAACACGTTCGAGTGTTATCCCTTCATCCTTAAGCTTGGGCACCTCCCGCTGTAACACTGCAATGGTGACAGGGTGCGGATGACAGATGCCGATGGCGCGGGAACGCTTCTTGGCCAAGCTTTTCAGCTCTTCAAGCTGGCCCATGATGTATGCATCATTCTGCTCATTATCAAGAAACACATCACGTTTATTCCAGGGAAGGCCGATTTCCTGGGCAACCTTAAATCCCACAGATTTTCCTGAGGTAAGGCTATCGATATAGAAGAGACCATTTTTCTTAAGCTCGGTTTCAACTAGCATCATTATGTCCCGATCCTGGGTTGCTTCGGAACCCATATGATTGTTCACACCGGATATGTGTGGCACGGCGTTAATATCTTCAAGCAGGATGGTCCGGATCTGATCAGGGGCCATGCCCTTGTAAATCGCTCCTTCGCCGGGGTCCTTACCGGCAGCACCTTGCATCGGTAGATGTAACATGATCTCATGGCCCTTTGTATGGAGATAGAGGGCAACCTCTTGTGAATGCCGGCGCATAGGCATGACAGAGAAGGTAAGATCCCCGTCGATTGCCGCAAGCTGTTCGGCGGGTTTCATATCCGGTCCCATATCATCCACGATGATGGCCATATAACCTGTTGGAAGGGCAGGGACGAAGGGCTTGGGAGGAATCACAGCGGCTACTTCCTTTTTCGGGTAAATGAACTCAATCACCCAGGTCTCGTCGCCAACTTCTATTGTTGCATGCCCGATATCCTTGATATCGATACTTCCGTATTTTTCGACTGGTTTGAATGCGGATGACAACTGATCACGGGTGAAGTTTTCACGGGACTCCACCTTGATTGTGTGATAGCGGGTCGTTGTCTGGTCTTTATGAATTCCGAGATCGAACAGACAGCCCTTGATGATCAATTCTGTTTCAACCGGCTTCTGAGGAACCGAAGGTACTATAGGCATTTCCCTTCTGTGCATACCCTTTCCTATAAATATGACTGCCCCTACAAAGACCAGTATGATTGCAAATACGGCAAGAAGGGTAGCTTGATTGACTTTGATCTTTTTCCTTCTCTTTCTCATTCTTTGGCCGACCCTTTCTTTTTTAGGCTCGAGTGGTTACTTCTGACTACATTCACTCCCGAGTCAGTATCATTATAGGCGTATGCATGTATGCCATGGATGATGCCGTCAATAATAGTATTCTGGTAGGATTCTTTCTGCAGGAGTTTACTTTCGGTAGGGTTGGTGATGAACCCGGTCTCGATCAGGATAGCCGGCATTTGCGCACCTACCAGGACAAAGAAAAGCGCCTGCTTGACACCATGGTTTTGGCAGGTATGGTCAGATTTCCTGTGAGATGAGATAATGGAGTTCTGAACGTACGTGGCAAACTTGGATGATTCATTTATTTTGCTGTTAAGCATAAGATCGTTGATGATGAACTGGAGATCACTCACCGATTTGGATGTTGTTGCATTCTCTTTTT
>Ga0326727_10013333_pt1 | contig 18344 bp, 16 predicted proteins | sample MB2enrmetagenome_FD_207643 | JGI IMG/M metagenome (GOLD analysis project Ga0326727, IMG submission 207643) | Lab enriched peat soil microbial communities from McLean, Ithaca, NY, United States - MB29MY | ecosystem: Environmental > Terrestrial > Soil > Wetlands > Peat | place: USA: New York...
TATTGCTGCCCCCCGGGTTTGCTGAGATCCACGCCGTACATGTCGGTGTTCCAGGGGCAGGTGGATTGCTGATCCGCGACGTCGGCCGCGTGAAACCCAGTGCCGGCGATGGGCAGGTTCGCGTCCACGGCCCGCCGCGGAATGCCTCGCATGATGTGAATTCCGAACTTGAGCCCTTTCCCGTGGACGTAATCCGCCAGCGGCTTGAAACCCAAGCCACCGGCCGACGAAGGGAAGCGGTTCGTGGCTGGAATCAACCGCCCAAACTCGTCCATATTGAGTTCGGCGTTCGGACGGTATCCATGGGTCTTGGGATGGATCTCGGACCACTGAATATCGACGACGATGTACTGCCAGCCTACCCGGGCAAGGTGTGCAGCCATGTAGTCGGCATTAGCCTTGACTTCCGACTCGGTCACCGTGGTGCCAAAGGAATCCCAACTATTCCATCCCATCGGGGGTCGTTCGGCAAGTTCGCTTTGCGCGCTGAAAGTCGCGAGCGGCAGGAGAAACAGGGCTGGAAGTCCATGAAGTTTCATTTTGCAAGCACCGTCCAGCCGGGAAGTTCGGGGTCGATGGCCGGGTGAAATTTGGCGGTCAGATCCAACAGAGCCTTCGACGTCAGTTGTTCACCCGGAGGAACCGCCACAATATCAAACTGCTTCGGCAATCCGGACTCAAGTTGCTGTCTGGTGAGCCCATAGCCCACAGCTTCCCGATCGAACAGGGCTGGGTCCAGGTGATAGAGCCGATGCTCATCGATGAGGCCAACGGCTGGATTCCATGGAAAGTAGGCGCGCCCCGGATGTTCATGGTTGTAACTGATGGCCGTCTGGAGCGGATTGTTGTGCAGGTTTCGAATCCCTGGCGCCAAGGTGAGCACTAAGCCGGGGGCGATCCCTACGAGAATCCCCAGCGCCAGAAATAAACGCGTGCTAAGACGCAACGCGGGGTTTTCGTTGGGAAGGTAGGCTTGGAGCGCCAGAGCCGCGGCGGCAAAGAGAAAGTAAACTACTACGCCAAAGTGATTGATACCCGAACCGATCGTAACCATTGCCTTCAGGGAGACGGGAAACAGGAACACACTGCTAAGGGCAAACACCAGCCAGCGGTTCTCAAGCGCGAATTGGCGAAGGTTCGAACGCCACGTATACGCGGAAATGAACAGGATGGGGAAGAGAGCGGGGAGGGAATCGAGCCGGGTGGATCGAAACGATTCCATCAGAAGCGGGAGCGCCGCGGTCTTCATCGGCCGCGACGATGCAAGCGTCCAGATGTTGAACAGAACATCCTGTGCGGGCCATACCGTCAGCATTATCGTGAGCAGGGCGACTCCGCCAACCGCCGCAGCGGCAAGAAAATGCGACATCGCGCGCCATCCTGCCGCGACCAGCAAATAAGCCGCAACCGCAATCACAACCGGCGCCATGGTCTGTTTGCAGGCCAGCGACAGCGCGCAGGCCAAGCCGGCCAGCCAATAATGGGACCTCGTCAGGCCGTCCGGCCGCATGAGAAGTCCGCACCCGAGTGTTGCCAATCCCACGGCTGGGGCGTCCGCGTGGATGAAAAATAACACATGGTAGGCGCCGGAGCTCTGAATGATCAGGAACGCGGCAAACAGGAAGCAGAAAATCGCATCGCCCTTCGGACCGGAGCGAAACAATACCCAAGCCAAAGGAACGAACACGGCCAGTACGGCGAGTAATGACCCGGCGAGAATTTTGGTGGTTGGATCTGGGATCACGGCAGCGGGGATGAAGAAGATGTGGCTCAGGGGCGTGTGCAGAGTTCCGATTACAGGACCTGGCGTAACTTGACCGGGATATAGCGGATAGCCCCGCACTAACTCCATCGCGCGGCCCAGCCGGATTTCATTCCAACTCAGGAAGGGGGAACGGAGTACGCCGCCGGCTATCTCGATGATCAGAAGGACGCAAAGTACAGGCAGAACCGCGAAGCGAAAGATCATCGGGGCCGCTTGGCCTCAATCCGGATGCGCCCCAGTTGCACCAGATAGTCCACACTATGCCGCCACTTCACATTGCTGTGACCGCCACGCCGGCTCTGCATTTGATATCCGCATTCGGCGACGCGCTCGATGGAACCGCGGCCAAGAATTTCAATGAGGGTCTTGAACCCAGTGGGCCTTAATTCGACGCCTTCGATGGCGCACCTGCGAAAGAGGTAGAAGCCGCTCAGCGGGTCCGTTACCCGGCCGAAGACCTCTGGCGCCAGTAGACCGCCTAGCCTTCGGGCGCAACCTGAGAGCACTCGGCGGTGAAGGGGGAATTCACCGACGGAACCGCCTTTTGCGTATCGCGTGGCTACCACCAGGTCGGCGGAGTCCATCTTCCGCATCATCTCTGGGAACAATGCCGATGGGTGTTGAAAATCGGCATTGATGGTTCCCAGGATCGCTCCTCTGGAAACCTGCCATCCCCGTATCACGGCGGTCGATAAGCCTCTCTCGCCGATGCGCCGCATCAGGCGGAGTTGCGGGTAGTCCTGCGCCATGCGAGCCGCCGCTTCGAACGTGCCATCCGGGCTGTCGTCATCTACCACGATCACCTCGTAGCGGCAATCGAGCAGGGGGTCCAGGTTTTCGCGAAGCGTCTCAAGGAAAGGCCGAATGTTCACTGACTCGTTGTATGTCGGAACAACAAGCGAGAGCAGCAACGGTTGGGCGGCGCCCCACACGGGAAGCAGCAGCGGCCCAGGTGGCGCGGTTGGGAACTGCGCATCACGCATGATGCTTAGGGTACAACTTGTGCCAGGGCACGAACAGGGCATAGCCGACGAGGTAAGGAAAGAAGTGAATTCCCATGAGAAGGGAGATAGCGGCTTGCAGAACCGCAAGCGCGATCAATCCGGGAACCCGCAGGGCGCGTAGGAAGATTGCGGGCAACGCGGAGAGTTCGACAACGACCGTGGCGTAGGCCGCGAAGGAGCAGAATGCGTCGGACTTGGCCAGGGAAACGGCCCATCGGGTGGGCGGCGCATGGCTGAAGAGGTTGGAAGTCAAGATGGCGCGCATGTTCTCGGGGTCCATCCACGCGAAACCACTTTGCCGCAACTTCGAGAAGCCGGCGGCGAAGAACACCAGCAGAAACAGAGATTGCGCGATCTTGATGGGCCATGTGAAATCGCCGGAGGGTCGGGTTGGCGGGGGCGCCGGCTTCCAGAACAAACGGTCGACCGTATAGGCTTCATTGCAGCGTGAAATGGCGAGGATCAGGAGGATAAGGACAACGATGCCGTCAAGGTGCAGGATTTTTCCGTAACAGTTGGGAAGGCCGAGAACAAAGAAGCCCAGAATCCCCGCCGTGAGCAGGCTGGCGCGACTGGCCAATCCGATGGCCGAGGTCAGCAGAGAGACTTTCCAGAGGATCTGAAGCAAGCCCAGGAAGGCTGCCTTTTGAGGCGGACCGAAGAGGAGCCGGAACAGGGAGACCGGCATCCAGAAGACGTGCGAAACGCCGGCCCAAGGGCGGATATCGAGATTGAGATAGATGAAAAAGCAGAGCGTGTAGCAGGCGATTCGCACCAGCGCTAAGCTTTCGGCGGAACCGGGGGCGAACCAGTAACGGTCCCATGCCCGGACGATGGATTTAACGTTCAAAGCTCGACACCTCGAGAAGCAGCGTCTTTTGATCCGGAGGCTCGTCGCCCTGCGCGCCGGGTTTGAGCGTCCAACTGGCGGAGTAGAGCCGCAGGGTGCGAATGGGGACTCCGCCGGTCCGGTTGTGGATACGGAGCAGGTTCAGCAGCGCTGCGGGCAGTTCCGACCGAGGCATGCGAGCCAGGGCGTCGGTGAGACGGGGTTCATCGAACGGGGGGAAGCTTTGATCGCCTCGCAGGCGGAACTCCCCCGTGGAGTTGACACCGTAGAGGCAGAGCAAGGTGAAATGCTTTCCGTACAGCAATGAATACATTGGGTAGCTGCCGAATGGCCAGTGTTCCAAACCGGAGGCGATGTCGAAGCAAGTGACGGCCAGGAGGAAGGCGATGAAGAGAGAGAGAAGACGGAACAAGACTAAGACTCTACCGCACCAAGGGACTCGCTTGTTTGACGTTACCGATTTCGTAGTTCGACTCGGGTTGCGTGCGGCTTCTCCTAAAGGGATAGTTTGCATGTTCTGGATCGGCTGGAGAAGCTGGCCCTGGAAACCGCGCAAATGAGTATCGCGTCGAGATGCTCCCCGAGGAAGGATCAGGCCCCTGCGCTCATTTGATTTAGCACGCTCGCCCCAAATGCTATCCTAAAAGCTGCGTAGTTAGCTCGCCTGGAGCGTCTTCTCGTTGGGTCAAACACCTTGAAAGTTGGCTTTGTAAGTTTGGGCTGTCCGAAGAACCTCGTGGACAGTGAGGTGATGATGGGTCAGCTCGCCGCGCGCGGGCACGAGCTCACGCCTCACGCGGCCGACGCCGACGTTCTGGTGGTCAATACGTGCAGCTTCATCGACCCGGCCAAAGAGGAGTCTATCAACACCATCCTCGAAATGGCGCAGTATAAGACTCTGGGCCGGGCCAAACGGCTGGTAGTGGCGGGCTGCCTGGTGGAACGCTATCGCGGTGACATCCGTAAAGACATGCCGGAAGTAGATGCGCTGATCGGCACCAACGAGATCGACAAAATCGTCGCCGTCTGCGAGGGCGCGGAAGCGGAAGTCAGTGCGGCGGAACCCTATCTGTATCATGACCTGACGCCGCGCGTCTTCGCCACCCCGCGCCACTTCGCGTACATCAAGATCGCCGAAGGTTGCAATCATCCGTGCACATTTTGCGTGATCCCGCAGTATCGCGGCAAGTTCCGCAGCCGCCGCTTTGAGTCGGTGGTTGCGGAAGCCACGCGGCTGTTCGGGCAGGGCGTTCGCGAGATCAACCTGATCGGTCAGGACACCACGTATTACGGTGAAGACTTCGGCCTCAAGGACGGGCTCGCCAACCTACTGGCGCGCCTCGCGCAAATCGAAACGCCCCAGATGAAGTGGGTGCGGTTCCTTTATGCTTATCCCAACCGGGTGACGCAGAAGCTGCTCGATACCATCGCCGAACATGCTTCGCTGGTCAAATATATCGACATGCCGCTGCAGCATGCCAGCGCCAGCGTCTTGAAGCGCATGAAGCGGGGCGCCAACGGTGATATTTTCCTCAAACTGCTGGAGCGCATCCGCAAGACCATTCCGGGCGTCACCATCCGCACCAGTTTCATCGCGGGCTTCCCCGGAGAGACGCGCCAGGAATTCGAAGAGCTCTGCGATTTCGTGAAGGCTGCGCAGTTCGACCGGATGGGTGTATTCTCCTATTCAGATGAAGATACGAGCAGGAGCTTTGCACTCGACGGCAAGGTGGACGGGCGAACGATTCACAACCGCAAACGCACGCTGATGGCGATTCAACGGAAAATTTCGAAAGCGCGCAACCGCCAGTTGATTGGCTTGGAAATACCGATTCTGGTGGAAGGCATTTCAGAAGAAACCGATCTGTTGTGGCAAGGCCGTATGCCTTCGCAAGCGCCGGAAATCGACGGTGTTACGCTGATCAACGATTTTGAAGGCGATGAGCCGCGTCCCGGCCAAATCCGCACGCTCCGGATCACCGAGGCGTTGGATTACGATGTAATCGGAACTCTGTTACCCTCGAACGAAACAGAGTTGGCCCGTGCGCCTATGCCGCCAGCCTCGCTGATTCATATTCAACCCATGGCTTCATTTGTCCAGCCGGAGATGCCGCTCCGATGACCATTCCGTGCCCTATTTGCCGAAAGCCGGTCAACCGAACCGACTCTGAATTTCCATTCTGCAGTGAACGCTGCCGCACCATTGATCTGGGGAACTGGGCTTCTGAAAAATACGTAATTTCATCGCCGGCGGACCCCAGAGAAATCCACGGCAACAACCCGTTCGAGCAGCATGACGAAGACTGATTCGGCCCGAGTGGTGGCCACGTGGTTCGGATGCGGACTCGCTCCATGGGCCCCCGGCACTTTCGGCTCAATCGGAGCGCTGCTCCCCGCCATCGCCATCAGGTCCGTCATGCCGGTGAACGGAATCGAAGTCGGGGTTTGTGGGGTACTGCTCTTTTTCCCTGCCGTATGTGCTGCGGACGTCACTGCGGGGCAGTTGGGCGCGAAAGACCCCGGCCTCATTGTGGTGGATGAAGTGGTGGGCCAGTGGATTACCATGGCGGGCGCCACGCACCTCAACTGGCGCAGTTGGCTGTTCGGCTTTGTGCTGTTCCGGGCGTTCGATATCGCCAAGCCTTTCCCTATCCGCAGACTCGAGAGTTTACCCGGCGGTTGGGGTATAGTCTCGGACGACGCGCTGGCTGGGGTTTACGGGGCGCTTGTCTTATTTCTGCTAGGGTGGTTCAATTTTTACTAGACTTTTGATTAGACACTTTTATTAGACATGGGTATTCGCAAAAGCACGAACGGCAACAAACCGGAGATCTCTCAAATTACTCCGGCGGCAGCGATCACCGGGGGCGAGCTCCAGATTCGCGGTAAGAGCTTCTCGCTGGGCATGCGCCCGCGCGTGACAATTGGCGACGTGAGCGCGCCGCTGGTGATCGGTTCGGATTCACTGCTGATCGTGAAAGTGCCGGAAGGCGCATCAGCCGGCGAACTGGTGATCGAGAACGGACAGCACGCCAGCCAGTCTTACACGTGCGACATCGGAATCGTGATCGCCGAAAATCTGCACCCGGTCACTAATCCGGCCGTCGACTCATTTGGGAACATCTACAGCACGTTCAGCGGATCGCGCGGCCAAAAGGTGCCGCATGCGGTTTTCAAGATTGATTTGAACTTCAATATGAAGCCGTTCGTTTCCGATCTGATGAACGCCACGGCGCTGGTTTTTGACCGTGATGGCCAGCTTTACGTTTCCAGCCGGTTCGATGGTGTGGTTTATCGCGTCACTCCGAACGGTAATATGACGGTTTTCGTGGAGGGCATGGGCGTTGCTACGGGGCTCGCGTTCGACCGCGAAGATAACCTCTATGTGGGGGACCGCAGCGGCACGATTTTCAAGATTAGTCCCGAAGGCCAGATCTTTGTTTTCGCGACCCTTGAGCCCTCCATCTCCGCATATCACCTGGCCTTTGGCCCTGACCGCAACCTCTACGTGACCGGCCCCACGACTTCCAGTTATGACTCGGTGTACCGCGTGAACCACCAAGGCGAAGTGGAAGTGTTTTTCCGTGGGCTTGGACGGCCGCAAGGTATGGATTTCGATGAGCACGGTAATCTTTACGTCGCCGCGTCTTTCGGCGGCCGCAAAGGGGTGGTTCGCATCAAGCCCGACGGCGCGGCGGATCTGGTGGTCTCAGGCCCGTCTATCGTGGGCCTCCAGTTTATGCCCTCGCGCGCCATGTGCGTCGCAACAACCAACGCGCTCCATCGGGTTGATGTGGGCATTCGCGGCGCCCGTTTTGCACGATGAGCCTGCCCCATGAATGCCGAAATTATCGCGGTTGGTTCGGAACTGCTCACCGCCGACCGCGTAGATACCAATTCCCTATTTCTTACCGAAGAGCTGAATAAAATCGGGGTCGAAGTGACCACGAAGTATGTGGTGGGCGACGATCGCGAACGGTTGACCGATACAGTTCGCCGCGCGGTGGATCGTTCGGAATTCGTCATTCTTTCGGGTGGCCTGGGTCCCACCGAGGACGACGTCACGCGCGACGCCGTTGCCGCGGCCCTGGACCGGCGGCTCATCTTTCACCAACCGATTTGCGATGCGATCGAGCAGCGCTTCCGCACCATGAAGTGGAAGATGCCGGAGATCAACCGCCGGCAGGCGTTCATTCTGGAAGGCGCCGAGATTCTGCCCAATGATCGGGGGACAGCGCCAGGACAATGGCTCGACATCCGGCACTGCTCGGTGATGCTGCTTCCCGGTCCACCTCACGAACTGAAGTTCATGTTCCAGAAACACTGCGCGGCGCGAGTCGCCCGCCGGGCGCCGAAGCTGGCCATCGAAACTCTGGTGCTGCGCGTGGCCGGGATGTCGGAGAGCGCACTCGACGAACTCATCTCGCCGGTGTATAAGAAGCACACCAATCCGGTGACCACGGTGCTGGCGCACGCGGGAGACATCCAGGTGCATCTGCGCGCCCGCTGTGCAACCGCCGCACAGTCGCTGGCGCTGCTCGCGGAAGTCGGCGGGCAGATTGAACTCTTACTGGGCGACAGAATCTACTCTCGCAATGGCGATGCGTTGGAGGTGGTGGTCGGGACTCTCCTCCGAAAGCAGAAAGCTACGCTGGCGGTGGCCGAGAGTGTGACGGGCGGCGGATTGGCCGAACGAATCACGACGGTGGCGGGCAGTTCCGATTACTTTTTGGGCGGCTTTGTGACTTACTCGCGCAAGTTGAAAATGTCGCTGTTGGGAGTGCTGCCGGATACGCTGGAAAAGTGCGGCGCGGTGAGCAAGGAAACGGCGGAAGCGATGGCCACCGGCGCTCGCAATCGCACCGGAGCCACGCACGCTTTGGCGATTACAGGCAACGCAGGGCCCAGCACGGATGGCGACGAGGCCCCGGTTGGCATGGTCTATGTGGCAGTGGCGGACGCCGCAGGCACCGCCACGGTGCACCGCCAGTTCAATGCGGACCGCGAGCGGGTGCGGCAGTTTTCCGGGCAGATGGCGCTGGATTTATTGCGCCGAAGGTTGCTGACGCCGGGGTAAGCGCTACGACAAGGCGCTAACACCGGGTGATCCGGGTGTTGAGTGGCGAAGCGACAGAAGGTGTACCCAGCGAAGATTCTGTGGCTGGGGCCTGGAATTGCACGGCTGAGTGCCAGTCGAATACACGAAGTGTGCGACCCCCGGGGATTCTCACTGGGTTGAAAAACGTCAGGAACCTAATGCCCCTGGCCCGCCGGCGCACTTACAAACGCCGCCACATCCTTCTCCGCGCGAGTCTCCACTCCCGGCTTCTGCAAGAAACCTAAATCGCGGAACCAATCGATAAACCGAAACTGCCAAGTCCCAAACGGCGTGTCATTGCGGTCCGTCAACCCACCGGTCATATGGCTTCCATCAGGCAACGCATCACCCGGATGCCGTCCGTTCCCATAGATATGCATCTCGATATTCGGCACGCCCAAATTCAGCATTGCGCTGAAATACTCCATCGCCCAGATGGCATGGACGCGATCTCCAGACCCTCCGCACACCACAAACGCAGGCGGAACATTGCGTGGAATCGGCGGCGCCGTGCGGTTCTTTGCAAAAGGGGAAGGGCCTGGGTAAATACTCCCCACGAAATCAGGGCGCGCGGTCACCCCCGCCAAAGGATCACCCGCCGCGTTGTTCTTCTTATCAAAATCATCGAACAAGACGGCCGCTGCCATGGCTAACTCCGCACCCGCGGAGAAACCCATCACGCCGATCTTATGCGGATCTATCTTCCACTCCGCCGCATAAGCTCGCACCATGCGAATCGCCTGTAAAGCGTCATTCACTTCGTCAACCTGCGGGTTATAGCCGTCATGGCGCAGGCGGCTCCGCAGAATCACAGTATTCACTCCGTAGTTATAGAAGAACGGGACAAAGTCAGCGCTCTCACCCCCCACGTTCAAGGAGTTATGTCCACCGCCGGCAATCAGGATCACCGCCGCGCCCGTATTCAATCCGCGATCTACCGTATGAACCTCGATGGACGGGTTGTGAATGTTCACGATGCTGTTGATTCGCCCTGGCACCGCCTGGCTCATGCTGTATTGCTCGGCTTCTTTCACGCGCGCCATGTTCAGAAATGGCGACCCGGGCGGATAAAGGGGAATCACCACGCCGCCCGGCAGGATCGGTTGTGGGGCATAAGGCGCGTCCGTCACCGGGCCCGGCTTCGGCACTCCCAGCGGGGCGGGCAGCGGAGGAAGTTGCGCACTCAGCCCAACCGCGCACAACAACAGGGCAAACATTCTTGTCATGCTGAGCATTTCATCACAGTCATTCGTATCTCAACGCAGTTGAAGGATCTACGTGTGTCGCCCTTACCGCGGGTAAATAACTCGCAGCCGCCGCGACCGCGACAAGCGTCGCGACCACAATCCCCATAGTCCATGGGTCCGCCGCTGTTACCCCGGACAGCATGCTCTGCATGAGGCGGCCGAGGCTCAACGAACCTGTCACGCCCACGGCCAGCCCCATTGCCACGGGCAACAGGCTTTGCCGCAGCACCATGCGGCGGATATCGGACATACCGGCGCCCAGTGCCATGCGAATGCCCATCTCATTCGAACGCTGCGCGACGGAATACGAAATCACGCCATAGATACCCAAGCTGGCCAGCAGCAGCGCGGCGATGGCGAACAGCAGCACAAGATCCATCTGAAACCGCCGCTCGGAAACGGACTCCGCCACCCGTTCCTCCATCGTGCGCATCGCGGGCACCGGCAACTCGGGGTCGATATTCCGGATCGCTCTTCGAATCGCGCCGGTGGCTGAGGACGCATCCATCGCGGTCCGCGTCACCAGCGAAAAGCCGGAGCGGTTTTGCTGCCAGTACGGCTCGTAAAGGGTCAACGTGGGGGCAACATTCAGGCTCACCGCGCGGACATCCCCAACCACGCCTATCACCTCCAACAAGGGCGCATGATCATCTCCGATGCTCAAGCGTTTGCCGATTGGGTTCTGCCCCGGCCAAAGCCGCGATGCAGTTATCGCCGACACTACGGCGATCTGGCGGTTCCTGTCTGCGTCAACGAACATACGACCCTCTCGCAAAGGAATGCCGATGGCATGGAAGTAGTCGGCGTTGACCTGCCGGATATCGACCACCGGCCGCTCCGCAAAAGGTAAGTGCTGCCCTTCCAACTGAACAAGATCGTTGCCACCTTCACCAGCCAGCGGAAGAACATTGGAAACACCCGCGGCCGTCACGCCGGGGATCGCCGCCACTGTGCTCACCAGGCGGTCCAGGAACTGTGATCGGCGATCCTGATCCGCATAGCGGCCGTTGGGCAGGTTCAGATCTACCGTCACAACATGTTCCGTTTCAAACCCGCGATCGGCCTGCATCAGCTTCAGAAAACTGTGCAGCAGCAAACCGGCCGCGATCAGACACATCGCACTCAATCCCACTTCGCCGGCGACTAGACTCGAACGCAAGTGTCCGCTTCCCCTCCCCTCCGTGGAGCCGCGTGCGCCCGCTTTCAAAGCCTCCTGCGGATCGGCTCTTGCAAACGCCAGTGCGGGTAAGATTCCAAAAAGTAAACCGGAGAGCAGCGAAACACCCAGGGCGAACAGGAGGATTCGTCCGTCCATTCGCACCTCGTCCAGGCGCGGAATCCCCGCGGGCGCATATCGCAAAATCACCCGCATCAACAGAAAGGAGATCCCGATTCCCGCCGCTCCGCCGAACCCCGAAAGCAGCAGGCTTTCCGCTAACATCTGCAAGAACAATTGGCCGTTCGAAGCGCCAACTGCGCTGCGAATCGCTATCTCGCGTCGCCGCCCGGTAACGCGCACCAGCAATAAGTTCGCGACATTCACGCATCCGATCAACAGCACCACCCCAACGGCGGCCAGAAGCAGTTCCAGGCCGGTTCGTGCTCTGCTCCCAATCTGGCTTTGCAGGGGAACCAGCACCGAATAGAAATCGATTTTTTCATCCATCTGGCGGGTGATGCCCTCGTCGATTACGTTCAACTCTGCCTCCGCCTGCTTCAGCGTGGCGCCAGGCTTGAGCCGCCCGATGCAGGCGAAGTTGAAATCGCCCATCGGGTCGCGCTCATCGTCGCGAAACGCGAACGGCTTCCAGATCTGTGGGCGCTCTTCACTGATCTTCATGGCATATAACTGCTCGAGCTTGGGGAAGCGAAAATCCGCAGGGAGCACCCCGATCACCTCAAACGGCTTTCCGTTGAGCAGAATCTTGCGCCCCAGGATGTGGGGATCCGCTGAGAATCTCGTGCGCCAAATGGAGTCATCGAGCACCACGACACTATCGCGCCCAACCCGATCCTCCTCGTCCAGAAATGTGCGGCCAATCTGTGCTTTGACGCCTAGCATGCGAAAGAGATTGGAAGACGCGCGAGCCATTGGAACTCGTTCCGGGTCGCCGCCGCCCGTCAGATTCATGGTCATGCCGCCCATCAACGCCAGATCTTCGAACGATCGCGCCCTGGCGCGCCATTCCAGGAAATGCATCCCATTGACTGGAATGACATCCGCAAACTTGGCAAATTTCGGCACTGTCTCCTGAATCGCCACCAGGCTTTCCGGTGCGCGGTACGAGAGCGGCCGAAGCACCACTGCATCGAGAACGCTGAAGATCGCCGTGTTGGCCCCGACGCCAACGGCAAGAGTCAAAACCGTGATCAGCGTGAAGCCAGGGCTCTTGACAAAGGTTCGTGCGGAAAATCGAAGTTCACTCAGCATGCATTAGCCTCTTGGAAGATACGGAGGATCGGGCTCAAAAGTTGGCAGGAGTTTGTGGCTAGAATCGTAAGAAACGAACATGGCGCAAACCGGAAAAGCAAAAACAATCTCACTTTGGATTCTTCAGATCCTGTTGGCAGTCGCATTCCTGGCCGCCGGGCTCCTCAAGCTGAAAGGCCAGCCCGAGATGGTTCTGGCGTTTGACAAAATCGGCTGGGGAAGCTGGTTCCTGTACGTAACCGGAATCCTGGAAGTGGTGGCGGCGATTGGTTTGCTGATCCCGCGCTTCATATTCTACGCCGCTCTTCTGGTCGCCGTGATCATGGCCGCCGCCATCATTTTTTGCATTACCACGCTGGGCCAATCGCCCATCCCGGCCGCGCTCTTTTTGGCGATGTCGTGCCTGATCGCCTACTTACGTAAGCCCTGACTTTCCAGCCGCCACTTGGTCCGCGTGTAGGCCACTCGAAACCCGTTCCGCTCCGCATTGCGCTGAGACGCGCTGCCCGGTTCAGTCACAATCATCGCCAGATCGCAGCCGGACTCCGTAGCGTGCCTGAGACGTGTAACCAAGCCCGCCCGTTGGGCGCCCTGCCCCCGCGCTTCTGGAATTGTGGCCGCCCCAGCCAGCAAGGCCACTCGATCATGAATCACCAACCCCGCCGTGGCGATCGCACGCCCTTCCTTTTCCACCATGAAACCCAGATACCCAGCGGCTGCGGACATCACCTCCGCCAGTTCCGGCCCCATGCCCCAACCCAAGGCCGTCGCCTGCGCGTAGGTAGTTCGGTCCGGCTCGCCCGCAATGCGAACGCTGAGCGCCAGGTTCAGGGCCGGCTCTAATCGCGCTCCGTTGAGTTCAAGAAACAGAACATTTGAAAGCTCAAGCGGAGCATATCCACGGTTGATCAGCGCGTGCAATAGCGCAACCCCGGCCAGCGGACACACTTCATGATCCACGCTCGCCCCGCGCGTCCGGAAGAATTCCTCCAACTGCGTCAGCACGGAACCCGTTGCAGGTTCAAACATCCCCAGGCAAAAGGTCTGCGTCAGAGGTGAACCCACACCATCGAACATCGCGTAGGCGCCGGCAATGCGTTCCCACGCCGCATCTCCTCCGCGCGCCTCCACAAACGAAGCGCCGGCGAATCCCTCGGTACTTTCCAATCGTCGTGCCAGTTCCAGGTCCGCAAACATTCAGCTTCGATGTTATACTCCCGGCATTGATGTCGCGGCTTCTATTCATCCTCTTGTTTTCCCTAACGGTCGTTTTCGGCGCTGATTCGCGCGCGTATCTCGTGCAAAGCTCTAACAATGCCGGCATCGCCGTCTTCAATACTTCCTTGCAGGAAAGCTACGGCTTTGGGGTCAACGCGGGTCTCATATCCCCGATGCTGCTCTCACCCGATGACTCCACCGGATATGTCTTTAGTCAGGCGTCCAACCCGGGAAGCGGTTCGGTGATGTTTGAGGAAATCGACTTAGCCACCCGCCAGGTAATCCGAACCCTGCCCATCCCAGGAAATGTCCTGAGCCCCCCGAACTGCATAAACGGCTGCTCCATCCCGGGTGAGGCGCTTTCGCCGGATGGCACCGCGCTGTACGCGGATGGCTATTCGATCGCAACCGCTACCGGCGTCCTGCTGAAAGTCGACCTTGTCCAAAATTCCGTCAGCGTTCTCCTCACAACGACTCAATTTGAACCACTGTGCATTTCCGTTTCATCCGATGGCACCCGCTTGTATCTTGCGCAAGAACAGCTATACAGTCCGTTCAACAGTTCGATCCTCGAGCTATCCACCAGTTCGTTCGCCGTGTTACACGCCTTCCCGCTGACCGGATTCCCGGAATTCCTGACGATTTCGCCCGACGGCTTAACCGCGTATATCAGTTATGACAGTACACATATTGGTGCGGAGACAAGCACGGAAGTCATGAGCCTGCAAACCGGATCAATCGAGGCGACTTTTCCCTCCGCTTCCCCCGCTCCTATAGCGTTGAGCCCTGACGGTTCCTCAGCTTACCTTCAGATGTCCAGCGCGAGCGGGACGACTTGTGGCGACTTTTGCCTGATCCAGGTGAGCACTGCCGACTTTTCGATTGTGAATACATTGCCCCTGGGGATAGCAGGTTCTTTCGGCGCGCTGGCGATCAGTCCCGACGGGAATTATCTCGCGCTGGGGAACGGACCTAGCTTGTCGGGCAACCCCGGCGAGACTCTGATGGTCAGCCTGACCGACCTCTCGGTAGTTGCCCAGGGTCCGGTGGGAACCAGTGGCAGTATCACGTTCGCCCACGGATCAGACACTCTGTTTCTGGAAACGGCGGGCGTCGTTGCCGCGGTGGACAGTGCCTCCGGTGAGAAACTCGCCGAGTTCTCCGCGGGGCTCAGCCCTCAAGCCGTGCTCGTCTCACCCCGCGGCTCTGTCCTCTATGCGTCCGATCTCTACTCCATGGTGACTTGCCTTTCCGCAGCTTCCGGCGCCGTCCTCGCCCAGATTCAGCTGCCGAGGCCCACGTCGGGCAATCTCGACAGCAGTATCGCCGGTCCCCTGGCGTTCTCCCCGAACGGCTCGGTTCTCTATGTCGGTACCGTGCAGGGAATTGCCGAGGTGAATACCGCGACGAACCAATACACCAAGGAACTGGCCCCGTCCCTGACCGACTCCAGCAGTCTCGCCGTTTCCACCAATGGCGCGGTCTTATACGCTACATCCCGCTATAACCTGTATGCCCTCAATACCGCAACCGGTGCGCAGGTTCTTTCGTTCGACGGAAAAAGCCAGTCGCCCGAAGTGAGTTCCTTGAACTCGATTGTGGTTTCACCCGATGGGCAAAGCATCTTCGTGGTGGGCTTCTCACTGGCGAACAGAATTATTTATCAGCTGTCCACGAAGAACTTCTCGATTCTGCAACAGGCGAGTTTGGTTGGCTCAGGCTCAGTGCTAGGGGCGGCTCTCGATGCCAGTGGCAGTACTCTTTACGTTGCGGCCGGTAACGTATTCGCTTTCAACGTCGCGTCCGGCGCCATCACAACCATCCCCACTTCCGGAAGTGACTCGGCGATTGCCCTGACTGCCAATGGAAAACAGGCCGTAGCTAGTTCCTCGAGTACCCTCGGCAATGTCGACGTGATCGATCTCCAGACCCTTACCGCAGGTTCGCCTATCTCAATCGGCGGCGAATCCATCGCCGTAACGGCCCATTAGCAGTATAATTCCGAAATGCGTTATCTGCTTCTCGGCGTTCTCGCCATCACAACCCTTAGTGCGCAGGACCGGGGGGATCGCAGCGATCTCTCCATCGTCGGCCGCATCAAATCCGAAGCTTTCGACAACTCGCAGGTGATGGACACCCTGCAATTTATCAGCGATCAATATGGACCGCGCCTGACCGCATCACCCGAGTGCCGCGAGGCTGCGGATTGGGCCGTCAAGCGCCTTCAAGCCTACGGACTGGAAAACGTGCACCTCGAAAAATGGGGACCTTTCGGCAGAAGCTGGTCCGTCAAGAAGTATTCGGTCGAGATGCTGGAGCCTCGCTATGCATTGCTCGTGGCCGCGCCGCTCGCGTGGTCCGACGTCACCCATGGGCCGCAGACCGCAGAAATCATGGTCACGCCGTTCCATGTCGGCCGCGCGTCATATAACCCGGCCGTGCTGGAAGCCGATATCGAGAAGTACGAAGCGGCGTGGAAGGGCAAGCTAAAGGGCAAGATCGTGATGCTTTCGAAAGCCGCGGAAATCAAGCCCGACGAGAAGCCCGCGTTCAATCGCTACACCGAGAAGGACCTGGCAGACATGCAGGTGGCGCCCACGCCGACCTCCAAAGTCCCGGTGGATCTGAAAAATCTCAAGATCCCGGACGACCCGGATGAAGCCCGGCGCTACCTGATGAGCATGCCTGCCAGCATGTTGAATAAGTTCATGGATCACCGCACCGAGTTGCGCGCCAAGTTTGCGGCGTTTCTCAAATCCGAAGGCGTGGTGGCCATCCTGAACCAGGACGATCGTGCCAAGGACGGCCGCCTGAATGCAGAAGCCGCCGGTTCCTACAAGGCCAAGGACGAACTCGCGCCGCCCACTTTCATCGTTACCGGCGAGCAATACAACCGCATGGTGCGCCTGGCCGAAAAGAAGGTGCCAGTCAAGGTGCGTGTGAACCTGGAAGCGGAGTATTCCAAGGACGATCAGGATTCCTACAACATCGTGGCCGAAATTCCCGGCGGCTCGAAGAAGGACGAAATCGTGATGCTGGGCGGGCATTTCGATTCGTGGCATACCGGTACCGGGGCGACGGACAACGGCGCGGGCAGCGCGGTCATGATCGAAGTGGTGCGCATCCTGAAGACCCTGAACCTGAAGCTGGATCGCACCGTGCGCCTGGCTTTGTGGACGGGTGAAGAGGAAGGCCTGCTGGGTTCGAAGGCTTATGTGAAGGAGCATTTCGGCGACCCGGACACGATGAAGCTCACCGAGGCGCACGCTAAGCTTTCCGGCTACTTCAATCTGGATAACGGCAGCGGCAAGGTGCGCGGCGTGTACCTGCAAGGTAACGATGCGATGCGACCCGTGTTTGATCAGTGGCTTTCCGCCTTCCGCGACCAGGGCGTCAGCACCGTCACCATCCGCAACACGGGCGGCACGGATCACCTGTCTTTCGACGCCGTGGGCCTGCCTGGATTCCAGTTCATTCAGGATCCGCTGGATTACGGCACCCTCACGCACCATTCCGATATCGACACGTACGACCACTTACAAGCCTCGGATCTGATGCAGGCCGCCGCTGTGATTGCGACTGTGGTTTATGATGCAGCGAATCGTGGGGAGATGCTGCCCAGGAAGGAATTGCCCAAGGTGCTGCCGGAGACGCAGGCGGGAGTTACGGCGACGGGAACAGAGTAGGAAATCGATTCCATAGGCGGTACCGGCTCGCTCGAGTTCAGGCCGGTACTGAGATGCCCCGTAGTCGGATCGATTGAGTACCTCTCGACCTCGTCATCGCTCTTGCCAGTCATGGAATTGCGTGAGAATGCAACCAATACGCGACCGCGAAACCATCGTGAGAGTCTTGCGGGCTATCCTTGGCAAGCCGCGCTCGATGAGGAGCCCGGCTATTGGATGTTCACCGGCAGCTTGATCTCCACCGTTTTCGGTGGAAAACACGCCCGGTCGCTGCACGCCTGATATCGCAGCTTGCCGGTCAAAACAGACATGCCCGGGGTCGCGCCCGGCGCCGGGGCGAACTTCGTAAGGATGTCAAATGAGCCTGAAACCACGCTCAAGGGATCGGGCGAGAACGAGTATTTCTCCATTTTTGGCTTGGGGTAGATCACATCTTTGGCGACCACAGGACCAGGCTCCCAGGTAAGCTTCAGCGGGATCAGGTTTTCATCGCTGGGCGTATGGCTGTTGGCGTGGAAGCCCTCATTCAGTGTGGCCGTGATTTTCACGTCCCCCGAAGCCCCATGCTTCAAAGTGAGCGCAGGCGGATCAGAAACCGTGAGGTGGGGCGACTGGGCTCGTGCTTGTAGAGCTAGCAGGGGCAGCGCCAGAACCGCCAGACGCGAGTAGGTTTTCAATGGCATCCTCAAATTCTTCCTTCCCGGCGAGACCGACATGGGTTGCGGCAATGCGGCCATCGCGGTCGATGATAAAAGTGGTCGGCAGTGCATCAATGCCGCCGTACATATCGGCAGTATGGTCGTCGCCCAGCATTACCCGATAGTTCACTTTCAGGTCTTTCAGGAATGGCTTCACCACCGGCCACCCGTCGTCGTCCATCGAGACGCCCAGCACCGCAAAGCCGCGGTCCTTGTTCCGGCGTTCGAATTCGGTGAACCAGGGGATTTCGGTTCGGCATGGGCTGCACCATGTCGCCCAGAAATCCAGCACTACCACCTTGCCCCGATAATCCGAGAGGCGCACCGTGCGGCCGTCGGCGTCCTTC
>Ga0326727_10013334_pt1 | contig 18343 bp, 17 predicted proteins | sample MB2enrmetagenome_FD_207643 | JGI IMG/M metagenome (GOLD analysis project Ga0326727, IMG submission 207643) | Lab enriched peat soil microbial communities from McLean, Ithaca, NY, United States - MB29MY | ecosystem: Environmental > Terrestrial > Soil > Wetlands > Peat | place: USA: New York...
AGCAGCATGTCGCGCTTCTGTACTGTGTGTCCCACAACCTGTCTGTCAAAATATGGACTCGCCTGAAACGAATTGAGCAGCCGCTCCAGATCGCGATTGGTGTAAGGCGCGACATGCGCGATCCAGATATGATCGCTCGCAGGCTCGAAGCGCAATCGCAGATACGACTCCTGCCAACTCACCTGCTCATTCGAAAAATGCGTCCACGTGACGCCATCGTAGCTGTAGACCGGACGCGTGTCCTTGGTCACCGCGAAGGCTGGACTGTGGTAATTGTATTCGCCCGCCAGGTTGGTAAGGTCGATGGTCACCGCGCGGCGCGGCAGGTGGGTCAATTCGAAGTAATACCAATTCGCCTGCCGGTTGCGTTGGTCCTGATCGGCTTGACCTCGCACCGCGCATTGCAGATGATCGGGCCCGACGCGGTCGACTTTCCCGACACTACCGCCTTCGAAATTACTGACCACGCCGATCCCGGCTAGAAACAGGAATGCCAACATGACATATTCTTTTATCATGTCTATCCGGTCTATCCTCCTCGTGATGATCGCGGTGGTTCTTTCTTACGGGCAGAAGAGCCCGGCGTTTCCCGGCGCAACCATCACGGCTACCGAAATTATGCAAGCCGATGGAGACATTCAGCACCCCACGCCGCGCCAGGAGTGCCGCCTTCTCATCCGCGACAGCCGCAAGCGTCTCTGGACGCTGGGCATCGAGAACGGCGGCGACGAGCGGCTGAATACCACTTTTCAAGCCGTCGTGCTGGGACGGTTTGAAGGCGTGCATTGGTCCGAAGTCAGCCGGCTGGTGAGAAACGGGCCGGTCTACGCACCCACCGCGACCGCGGATGACAAGGGCGGGATCTATCTCGCGTGGTCGGAATGGAACGTCCCCAACCACATCTGGATCATCCGCGCGATCTACTTCGATGGCGAAAAGTTTACGCCGCCGGACGGCACGCCGCGCTGGCCGGTCGGCCCTTTCAACGGCAATACCATGCGTCCCGCGATGGCCATGGAATCGAGCGGCCGCCCGTTCATCGCCTATGAACTGGGCCGGGACCACCACTTTGAGCTCCACGCCTCCACTTTCGATGGCAGCCGTTGGATCGATGAAACCATCGCCGCCAAGGACAACAATTTCCGTCCCTCCATCGCGGTCGATAAGAGCGGCCGTACCTGGATCGCGTGGGACCGCTTCACCGGCAACGACTACGACGTCGTCCTGCGCAGCCGCATGCCCGGCGGCCCGTGGTCGGACGAGATCCTGTTCTTCGCCAGCAAGCAGGATGAACAGCGCCCCACGCTGCGCGTCGCTCCCGATGGGACGCTGTGGGTGCACACCGCGCGGCGCATGGCCGGCATTCGTGACGGTAAGCGCGTGGAGATGATGGGCGCGCCTCCGGCATCCGACGAGATGTTCTTCGATGGCGGCGGACGCGCGTGGTTCTTCACCGGCATCGGCGCGTTCAATCCGGGTGCGGCGGGACATCCCGGAGTGCAGCGCGAACTGCAAATGACCGTGCTCGGCGGCGCTAGTCCTTACCACGTGACTTTCGAAATGCCGCTCGGCTATCGCGCTCCCATGCTCGACGACGACGGGAAGCTCTGGAATTCCACGGACGATACCATCTATCGGCTGAACGTCGGCCTGCCCAAGCCGGAAACCGGAACTCCGCAAGTTCGCGACGCGGGACCGCTGGCGGGGTCGAAACCGCCCGAGCCCAACCCTCCGCATGTGCCGCACCAGAGCATCACCATCGGCGGCGAAAGCTACACGTTGTTCTTCGGCGAGCAGCATACCCATCTCGGCGAACATCCAACCGACCGCACCATCGAAATCTGGCCGGACCGTTTCTATTTGAAAGCCATGCGCAGCGGCGTGCTCGATTTCGGCGCAGCCTCCGAACATGACTGGCAATGGATGACGGCGTCCAAGTATCGCTACGAGCAGGCCTACGCGGCGACCTTCGATCAGCCCGGCACATTCCTCGCCTTCACCGGCTACGAATGGAGCGGCGACAACTACCGCCGCCGGCGCTATGGCGACCGCACTGTCGTCTTTCCCACACCCTACGGGCCCATCTTCCGCATCACCGATCCGGAGAGCGACACGCCCGAGAAACTGCATGCCAAGCTGAAGTCGATTGGCGCCATCGATTGGGCGCATCATGTCGGCGCGCCGTTTGCGACCATGGATTGGACCACGCACGACGCGGAAGTCGAACCGGTAATGGAGACAGTGTCGCAACATGGCGTGTACGAGACGTACGATCGATCCAATGCCGTGCCCGTGTGGCTGACCAAGCCGCCGGTAGGCAAAACTTCCATTCAGGATGGACTCGGCGCCGGGCATCGCTTCGGCCTGGTGGGCAGCAGCGATTCCCACAGCGGACTGAGCGGCTATTCGCAAGGGATGTTCGGCATCTATGCGAAATCGTTGACGCGCGAGGCCATCATGGCTGCGTTCCGCGCGCGGCATACCTTCGCCATCCGCGGCGGAGAACCCATGCTGGTGGAGTTTCGCTTGAATGATGCGTTCATGGGCGCCGAGATTTCGCATGCGCCGGGATCCTTGCGCGCGGCCGTGCACGTCGCCGCGCAGTCACCCATTATCAAAGTGGAAATCGTGCGCGATGGACGCTATATTTACACTCGTCCGGGCGACCAGCAGAAAGAACTGCGCTTCGATTTCGCCGATACGGACCGCGGCCAATACTATTACGTGCGAGTCTGGCTGGAAGGCGACAAATACGCCTGGACTTCGCCGGTGTTCGTGGATTAAAAGCATGAAGCGATCGATTCTGGCAGTCTTCTGCGGCGTGTTGACCATCGGCGTGCTTGCGTTGGCCGGCGATTCTCTGATGCGGCGCATTGTTCCCGCCGCTTTCGATGCTAACGGGTCCACGACTATCTCGTGGGTATTGCTGGTGACGCTAGTCTACACCGTTCTCTTTTCGGCGCTCGGCGGCTGGGTCACCGCGCGGATTTCCCGCACATGGCGCGATGTGATCATCCTTGCAGGCCTGCAATTCGTCATGACGCTGGCGGCCAACGTCGTGCTATTCGAGCGATCCCTGCTGTGGTACTACGCTGCCGTGTTGGTGCTAGGCACGGTCGCGATTCTGGCCGGCGGCCGCGTGAGCGCTGCTTGAAGACACTGGTCTGGATCATGGCTGCGGCCTGCGGCATCAGCGTAGCCAACATCTATTACAATCAGCCGCTGCTGGCACAAATGGGCGTCACCTTCGCGCGGAGTGCCTCTTACCTGCCCATGTTCACGCAACTCGGCGCGGGCATGGGCATGTTCCTGTTCGTTCCTTTGGGCGACATCCTGGAACGGCGCCGCCTGATCGTCACCGTCTGTCTCGGGACCGCCGTCGCCAATGTGCTGGTGGCGCTCGCACCGTCGATCGCATTTCTCACCGTGGCCAGCGTCCTGGTTGGTCTCACGTCCATCGTGCCTCATCTCATCCTGCCGTTCGCGGCGCAAGTTGCTGCATCTGAAGAGCGCGGCAGCGTGGTCGGCACGGTGCTCGGAGGACTGCTGATCGGCATCCTGCTGGCACGCACCGCAAGCGGTTTTGTCGGTGCGCAGTTCGGATGGCGCGCGGTCTATTGGATGGCCGCCGCGCTCATGCTGTCATTGGCATTGGTCCTCGCGGAGCAGCTTCCCCACAGCCGCCCAGCCATCACCCTGCGGTACCCCGACCTGCTGCGCTCGATACTGGTGCTGGTCCGCGAACAGCCGTTGTTGCGCGAAGCCGCACTCATTGGCGGCATGCTCTTCGCCGCGTTCAGCGTCTTTTGGGCGACATTGATCTTCCGCCTGGCCAATCCTCCGTTCCACTACGGCGCACGCCTGGCCGGAGCGTTCGGTCTTGTCGGAGCCGCGGGCGCGCTGATGGCTCCCGCGGCGGGACGCATCACCGATCGCAAAAGTCCACGCTTCACCGTAGGGATGGGCATTTGCGTCACGGTCAGTTCGTACGTGTGCTTCTGGCTACTCGGCGGATCGCTCGCAGGGCTGATTGCCGGAGTGGTGCTGCTCGATATTGGCGTGCAGTCCGGCCACGTCGCCAATCAGACGCGCATCTACAGCCTGATCCCCGAGGCACGCGGACGCCTCAACACCGTGTACATGGTGACCTACTTCGCCGGAGGCGCGCTCGGCTCCGCGCTGGGCGCGTACGGCTGGAGCATCGCGCATTGGAACGGCGTCTGCATTGCCGGCATGGCCATGGCGCTGGCAGCGCTGGGGGTACATATCCTGAGCACCTCCGCTACATAGATCTCCACTCACCAAACTGCTGTGACGCTTGCCAGTTATTGCGGGGCAGAGTGGCAATCGGCCACGCCTCCCGAGCAACTCATGTCGGCGCGCTATTGCTCCCAGCCGCCGCCCAAAGCCTCGGACAACTGAACCAGCGTCAGGCGCTCGTTCAGCCGCGCGCAGAATGCCACATTACGCTCTGCTATGCTTCCGCCTTACGCGCCGCCGCATTCCACTTTAGACGACGGCCGGCGCGCAAGGAGTCCATCGCCATGGCCAGCACGATGGCCGTCGCCTGACCCGCTTCTGCCGGCGCATTCGGATCCTGGCGCGTACGGATGCATTCCAGAAAATTGCGGATGTGGCTGGGCGCAGCCGTGGCGAAGCTGCCGGGCTTCTTGCTCTCCACGCTGGTCTTCATATCGATCGCCTGAGGCTGCTCCGGATACAGCGCATACCACTCGCGCCCCACATCCAGGCGCCCCTTGTTGCCGTGGAACTGCTTGATCTGGTCGTTGAACATCGAATACCGCATGGCCTTGTAGCCCAGCGTGAAAGTGGCGAGATAGTTCTCCGGGTATTCGATGGCCATGACCGCCGTTTCGGGAACTTCCGCACCCGGCAGATTCACTCTGCCGCCGGTACAAGTCACCGCTACCGGCGCCATCGAATGCATGTACCACTGAATGCAATCGACGATGTGCGCCGCTTGCCCGACCACCAGTCCTCCGGAATAATCGTAGAAGTAATACCAGTTGAAGAAGCGCATGGGATCGGCCGGACGATCCGGCGCGCTGCCCAGCCATTGTTTCCAATCGAGGTCGCCTGCCAGCTTGCGGTCGCGGAATGCGGGCGTGAAGTTGTACCAGGCTGACGACACCAGCCGCACGTCGCCAAGCTGGCCGGAATCCATGATGCGCTTGGCTTCGAGAAACAGCTCCGAACTGCGCCGCTGCATCCCGACCTGTACGACGCGCTTGGTGCGGCGCACGGCTTCGACAACCTCGTAGGTCTCGGGGATGGTGTGCGTCATGGGCTTTTCGCAGTACACATCCTTGCCGGCGTTCACAGCGTCGATTACCATGCGCGCGTGCCAGTGGTCCGGAGTGGCGACGATCACGGCATCGATGCTTTTGTCGTCCAGCAGCTTGCGGTAGTCGCGATAGGGCTTCGCGCCGGTGTTGGCCTCCTTGAGGCCGGCCTGAAGATTGGGCTCGTAGATGTCGCAAACGGCGGCCATCTCGGCGCCGATCTCCTTGAATTGACCGGTGAGATAGCGTCCGCGTCCACCGGCCCCGATGATGCCCGTGCGGATGCGATCGTTGGCTCCCATGACGCTCTGCGCGGCGGCAGCAGTGAGAAGAAAACTTCGGCGGTCCATGGTTCGCTAGTTTATCGCGATATACTCGTGCCGAATGCGGAGTCTATGGCTAGGCCTTGTTCTCGCCGCTGGTGCGGGCGCGCAACCTGTGGTGCAGATGATCGACGGTATCGACCGCTATCTGGACCGCGCCACCGTCGAGCAGATCCCCAAACGGTCGCCATCGCACGAAAAGCTGCGCAAGATCCTGGGGGTGGCCGATCCGCGCGTGCCGTTCAAGGATCTGGAACTGGTGGCTGATTCGTCGCATCCCGCGTTGCTGGCGCCTGGAGTGTATGCCGTGCGCTGGCCGGTGCTGGACGGCGTCAACGCGGAAGGGCTGTGGTTCAAGCCCGAAGGAACGGTGCGGTGCCGCGTGGTGAGTATTCCTGACGCGGGACAGATGCCGGAGGATTTTCCGGCGAACCAGGTGCTGGCGGCCGCCGGATGCGAGGTATTGTCGCCGGTGCTGATTGATCGCGAGCACACGTGGTCGGGGAATCCGGCACTGAAGAAGATGACGACACAGCCGCATCGCGAGTTCATTTATCGCATGGCTTTCGAGGTTGGGCGAACGCTGGTGGGCTATGAGACGCAGAAGGTGCTGGCCGCGGTGGATTGGTTTGCGGCGCAGTCTCCCACGGCGCCGATTGGCGTCTGGGGCTACGGCGAAGGCGGCGCTATCGCGCTATATGCGGCGGCGCTGAATGAGCGCATCCAGGTCGCGGGAGTGGGGGGATACTTCGGCCCGCGCGAGGAGCTTTGGAAGCAGCCGATCGATCGCAACGTGTTCGGGTTGTTAAGGGACTTTGGGGATGCCGAATTGGCCGGCATGGTCTCTCCTCGCACGCTGGTGATCGATACGAGTCCCGTTCACGTGTGGCATGCGCAGAAGGGGGCGACGCCCGGTGAGTTGGCGCCAGTGAGCCAGGCCGACGTTGAACGTGAAGCTCGACGTGCGCGCGGCGCGACCATAACCGCCAACGGCACTCAAGCCTTCTTGCAAGCATTGGAAACCGACCGCCGCGAAGCCAATCCTTCCGAAGTGCCGCAACGCGATTCCGCCGCTCGACAGCATCGCCAGTTCGACGAGCTGGTGCAGTATACGCAAAGGCTGGCGCGCGATTCGCATTTCCTTCGCGAGGCCTTATGGACAGGTCCCGAAAGCGCAGCGGCCAATCGCGCCAAGCTCTGGAACGACGTGATCGGCCATCTGCCGCCGTCGCAAATTCCGCTCAACGTGCGGCAGAAGCAAGCCTACCAAGGTCCCGAGTGGACCGGCTACGATGTCACTTACGATGTCCTGCCGGACGTCATCGGCTACGGCGTGCTGCTGGTGCCGAAGGATATCAAGCCTGGCGAACGGCGTCCTGTCATCGTCGCGCAGCATGGGCTGAACGGTTATCCGCAAGACCTGTTCGGACAGCCGGAAAACGACATGGACGGGAAGGCCTATACGAAGTTCCACTTCTACCAGAACATCGGTTCCAAGCTGGCGGCGCGCGGTTACGTCGTCTACATGCCGCAGAACCCTTACACCGGCGAGTTCCGACAAATCCAGCGGCGCGCCAACCCGCTGGGACTCTCGATGTTCTCCTTCATCCTGGCGCAGAACGAACGCCTCCTCGACTGGCTCGCCACTCTCCCCTACGTCGACGCCGCGCACATCGGCTTCTACGGCCTGTCCTACGGCGGCAAGACTGCACTGCGGGTACCTGCCCTGCTCGATCGCTATGCCTTCTCCATCTGCTCAGGCGACTTCAACGAATGGGTGCACAAAGTGACCACCATCGAAGACGCCAACAGCTACATGTTCATCGGCGAATACGAGATGTCCGAGTTCGACCTGGCCAGCGTCGCCAACCACGCCGAAATGGCCATGATGATCGCCCCGCGTCCTTTCATGGTGGAACGCGGCCATCGCGATGGCGTGGGGCTCGACGAATGGGTCGCGTTCGAATATGCCAAAGTGAAGCGCTACTACGACGAACAAGGCATCGGCGACCGCACCCAAATCGAATATTTCAACGGACCGCACATGATCCACGGGGTCGGAACTCTGGAATTCATCCGCCAATGGTTTGGGCGCTAAGCGCATTACCGGCCGCCATCTGGCTGTACCTGTTACTCGGACGCCAGTGGTTCTGGCTCATCCATCCCTTCAAAGCTTCCCCGCTATCCGGCGCCGATACCAAGCGAGTCGCAGTCATCATTCCCGCGCGCGATGAGGCCGCATGCATCGCCCGTGTCGTCGAGACCTGGGCAGCGCAGCGCTACCAAGCCCCGTTGCGCGTCTTCATCGTCGACGACCACAGCACCGACGGCACCGCCGATATCGCGCGCCAGGCCATCGTGCACCAGGCCATCGCGAACTCGGCGCGATTCCAACTTCTGAGCGCGCCGGAGAAGCCTCCGCAGTGGACCGGAAAGCTCTGGGCCGTGGCGCAAGGAGTGAACGCCGCCCGCGACTTCGCTCCCGATTATTTCCTTTTCACCGACGCCGATATCGTCCACGCGCCGGATACTCTACGCACTCTGCTCGACCGCGCGGAGACCGGCCATTACGACCTGGTTTCCTTAATGGTGCGCCTGCACTGTGAGACGGTAGCGGAAAAAACCCTCGTCCCCGCCTTTGTATTTTTCTTCTTCCTCCTCTACCCGCCAAGATCTATGTCGGGAGCGGCAGGAGGCTGCATGCTGGTGCGCCGCGATGCACTGGAACGCGCCGGCGGAATCGAAGCCATTCGCAGCGCTATTATTGACGACTGCGCTCTTGCCGCGGCCATCAAGCGATCGGGCGGACGCGTCTCGCTGGCACCGGCGGAAACGAGCGATAGCCTGCGGGCCTACGCCACGTTCGCCGAAATCGGCCGCATGATCTCCCGCACGGCCTATACCCAATTGCGCTACTCGCCGCTCCTGCTGATTGCCACGCTCCTGGGCTTGTTTGTCACTTACCTGCTGCCCGTCGGCCTTGCCGTCTTGGTTCACGGCATGCCGCGTGCCGCGGGAATCGCCGCATGGGCATTCATGTCCATCGCCTACGCGCCCACCATCCGCTATTACCGCCTTCCCATTCTCTGGTCCCTCACCCTTCCGGCAGTGGCTGTCTTCTATGCGGGCGCAACCATCCACTCGGCAATCCGGGGTTCTGATTGGAAGGGCCGCCGGATGGTCTAATAAGAGCTTGACCGGCACGATCAACGTCTTCCACGTCCTCTACCACGAATTCTTCGAGCGCGGCCTACGGTATTTCTTGCCGACCGCGCGCATCGAAATCACCGGCAAGGAACTCAGCCGCACCTCGCTCGACCTGGTCACCCGCACCGACGGCAAACTGGCGCTTTCCTGGTTCGGCCAGAACTACGTGCTGGAACATCCGCGCGGCACCTTCACCGAAAGCGAGATGCGCATCATCGTCGCGGTGGGCAACGTGCTGGCGGCGCGCTTCCGCAGTTTCTTCAACACTGGCACGGCAGCCGCGACCTTGGCATTATTCCGCGGCCTTCCCGAGGACCGCTATATTTCAGCCTTCCTCGATCCCTTCCTATACCTCGGCGATGCGGACCTTCCCACGCGCCAGGACTACATCGCCGACGCCATCGAAGTACTGCGCGAAAGTTCCCTTTTGACGTTCGAGAACCGCCGCATCTCCACCGGTGCGCTGTTGTTCGGCGCGGGTCCCAAGCATCACGAAGATGTTTGCCACAAGGCGCCCTCCGTGTCACCGGAGGCCATCCCCTATACCAGCCAGTTGACCTCCATCAAAAGCTTTCATCGCCTGTGCGACGGGATCCATACGCTGTTTCTGGTGAACCGCGAAGGGCTGCTGGTGGACCTGGTGGACGTGCGCGATTGGACTTGCATGTTCAACGAAGCGGACCTGCCTGCGCCGACCGCTAATCTCTATCGTCCTCATTGCCTCGCGACCCTACAGGGCGGCCACATCTCGATGGTGCTCACGCCTAACGGCGAAATCAAAGTGATGGCTCACGGGACGCAGGTTTTCAACTTCCTGGGCGGCCGCTGGCGTCTTACCGACGGCGTACGCAAGTGCGACATCTGGCGCGAGCACGTCGGAAACCTGGCGCTCGCGGAACGATTGTTCAGCGCGGCCCTCAATCTGGCCGAAGACCGTCGCGGCGGACTCTTCGTTGTGCTCGACGATCCCCAACAGGCCAAGCAGTTCGTACCCATCGGCGAACTGCTGGATGCTCCGCAAGTCCCCAAAGTGGATCCGCAGGACTTGAACACCAAAGACCAGATCCATTACCTGCTGCGCCACAAACAGGTCATCGGCATGCCTCCGGCCCTGCTCGAAACCATCGCCCACATGGACGGCAGCCTGGTGATGGACCGCGACTCCAATCTGCTGGCGTTTGGGGCCATTTTGCGCAACACCCGCATGGGCGGCGCCGACGACCAGATCCTGGAAGGCGGGCGCACCACCGCGGCGGTCGGTGCGTCGCGTTTCGGGAACGTTCTCAAGATCAGCGAAGACGGACTGGTTTCGCATTATCGCGACGGCGCGCTGGTCTGGGAAATGTGAACGCTACAATGGCTGTTTATGAAAATTGCATTAATAGCCTTCCTTCCGGTGTCGATGCTATTCGCCGCCGACACGCCTGACCTCCAGGTCATCAACCGCATCAAGAACGAGGCCTTCCACAATTCCAAGGTGATGGACAACGCCTTCTATCTGACGGATGTCTACGGTCCGCGCCTGTCCGGATCACCCAATCTGAAGGCCGCGGGGGAGTGGGCCATCAAGAAGATGAACGAGTGGGGCCTCAAGAACACCGCGCTCGAGAAGTGGGGACCCTTCGGCCGCGGCTGGAACTGCACTTATTTCGCGGCGCATCTGAAGGAACCCGAGTATTCGCCATTGATCGGATTCGCCCGGCCATGGTCGCTGGGCACCAACGGGTCTATCTCGGGAACGCCGATGCTGGCGGTGCTCGAACGCGAAGAGGATCTTGCCAAGTGGAAGGGCAAGCTGAGGGGCAAGATCGTGCTGACCTCTGCCGAACATCCGCTCGCGCCCATCACTGCGCCGCCCAGCCGGCGCTTTACCGACGCCGAATTGGCCGACGAACAGATGGCTCCCGATCCGTCGATCACTTCGCCTTTTGCCAGCCCGATCCCACAACGGCCGGGAACCACACCGGGCGCGCCGACAAGCCGCGGAGCCGTCCGCCGCTTCCGCGAAAAGCTCAATCAGTTCCTGCTCGATGAGGGTGTGCTCGCGACCCTTTCGCCCGGCCGGGCCGGCGACGGCGGCACCATCATGAGCGAAGCCGCGGGTTCGCAAGATCCGACCAAAGCCATTCCGCCGGCATCCATCGCACTGACGCCGGAACATTACAATCGGCTGGTCCGGCTGATCGACCACAAGCAGCCCGTCACCGTGGAACTGGAAGTTCGCGCGCAGGTCACCGAACCCGCCGATTTGTTCAACGTGATCGGCGAGATCCCCGCATCCCATGGCGGGAACGGCGAATTAGTCATGCTCGGCGGCCATCTCGACTCCTGGACCGGCGCCACCGGCGCCACCGACAATGCGGCAGGCTGTGCGGTCGCACTCGAAGCCGTCCGCATTCTCACGGCCATCAACGCCCGCATGCCGCGCACCGTGCGGGTTGCGCTGTGGACCGGGGAAGAAGAGGGCCTGCTCGGTTCCAAGGCTTATGTGAAAGAGCATTTCGCCGATCCCGAAGTCATGAAGCTCAAGCCCGAACAGAACAAGGTGTCGGCGTATTACAACCTGGACAACGGCACCGGTAAGGTGCGCGGGATTTTCCTGCAGAGCAACGACATGGCGCGTCCCATCTTCGAGGCGTGGTTGTCGCCGTTCAAAGATATGGGCGTCGAAACCGTGACCATCCGCAATACCGGCAGCACAGACCACGTTTCTTTCGATGCTGTCGGGATTCCGGGCTTCCAGTTCATCCAGGACCCGGTGGAGTATTCAACCCGTACGCACCATTCCAATATGGATGTCTATGACCGCTTACAGGCCGGCGACCTGATGCAAGCCTCCGCGGTGATGGCCACCATGGTTTATGAAACGGCGATTCGGAGCGAACGCATCCCGCGAAAGGATTTGCCTAAGGCTCAGCCTAAGAGGGACGATAACTAAATTTGCGTTCCGGGACCAAAGACAAACTGGGGCTGCGGAAATTCCGCGTGCGAGGTTTGGTGAAGGCGGGGGCCGGACTGGTTTGGGCGTGTCTCACTTATTACGTGGTGCAGTGGATGCGGCTGAGCAAGTCAGCGGCGGTCGCAGGGAAAGAGTTCTCATGGAAGATCGGACATGGACCAAAGAACCAACTGCTGACATGCGGCAGCCGAATGCGGGGAGAGTAAAATCATGAATAGATCATTTATAATCAAGTACTTATAGGAGCGTAAAAACGTTTCGGCCTAATGGCCCGCCGCGTACTAACCCCTCCGAATTTCCGAAAACTCCAAAACTGCAAAAATCAGATGATGACGCGATTTACAATCTCGATGATTCGCAACGGGAAAACGACTTTTCACACCTTCTAAGGGAGCGTTCCGGTACGGAACTAATAACTAAGAACTAATAACTAACAACTCATGACTCCATGAGGGAGTCTTCCGGGATTTCACGCAATGTAGGTTGGTCCCGAATGCAGGCAGGCCCCACACCTGACGTTGACAATCTGGTGGAAGCCCACCGGTCGTATGCGCACGCCCTGGCCGCGCAGATTCTGCGTGGTTTGCCGTCGCACGTCGATCGGTCGGAAATCAACGCCGCCGCGGAGTTAGGGCTGGTGGAAGCAGCCTCCGGATTCGATTCCCGGCGCGGCGTGCAGTTCAAAACCTTCGCTTATTACCGGGTCCGCGGCGCGGTTTACGACTGTCTGCGCAAGATGAACTGGACTACCGGTGCCGTGCGGCGGCAACTGGTTGCCGACCGCGGCACCAACGACTACCTGCGGGATTATACGGACGCCGGCATCCCCACCACGGACACCGCCGGCGCGGGCCGGGAACTCGAGCGAATCGCGGGAACGGTGGTTTGCAGCTACTTGCTGTCGATCGAGTCGCTCAAGGTAGAAATCGCAGAAGACGCCGAGACCGCGGAACAAAAAATTCAGGGGGACCAGGCGAAGCAGGGTTTGGCGGTCGCGCTGGCGGAACTGCCACCCAACAACCGGCAGGTCATGGAAGCCTACTATTTCCAGGATCTGAGCCTGGAGCAGATTGGCGAAAAGCTGAGTTTGTCCAAGTCCTGGGTTTGCCGGATTCACGCCAAGAGCCTCGAGATGCTGCGCGAAAAGCTGCAGGTGAACGCCAAGGCCGCCGCTCGGCCGCGGGTGGCAAGAGAAACTTTTCCCGGTGGACACCGATAAACTAACTGGATATGCCAGAACCTATCTCCAGCGCGACCGTCAGTCAGATCTCGAAAGCCGGTACCGACACCAGCGCGGCTCCCGCCAAGGAAACGGCTAAAACAGCCCCGTCGAAATTTGACGAGGTGCGCCAGGCGCAGCAGGCCCAGCAGACGCAACCCACGGCCAACACGCAGCAGATTCCGGAACTCAAGACGCAGGTGACCGCGGAGCAGCGCAAGGTGGCGGAAGCGGATTTGCGCAAACGGCTGGACAGCTCCGGCGGCGCCAGCCCGCAGGCCATCTTCAAGCCTGATATGCGGTCGGCGCGGGTGCAGTTGGACGCGTTACATCGCAAGGCGCAGGCGGTGCCCGCGGGGCCGGCGGCGGACGCGTTGCGCGACCGGTTGAGCAGCCTGGATGCGCAGTTTCAGGATTCGGGCAAAATGCTGGAAAGCATGAACAATGTCAGCTCGCCGGGGGATATGCTGAAGTTCCAGATGCAGATGTACCAGTTCACCGAGAACATGAATTTAATGTCGAAAACGGTGGAGCAGATCACCGGCGGTGCGAAGCAGATTCTCCAAACACAGGTCTAACTGATGGATTTCCCAAAACGAATCACGGGGTTGTGCGTTGTTTTCCTGCTGGGTTTGACGTGCGGGTGCATGAAGCGCCAGCTGGCGTCGGGGCTGAGCGAAGCCGAAGCGCGGGAGATTATTGTCCTGCTGCAGGATCACGGGATCAGCGCCGATTTGCAGGAAGTGGTCAAGGAGCGGGAAGCGCCTTCGTACGCTGTTTCCGTGATGGGCGGTGGTCCGGCCATGGTGCAGGCGTGGCGGGTGATGCAGGAGAATGGCTTGCCCCGTCCGAAGACCACCGGCCTGGAAGACGTGTACGCGAATCCGGGCTTGATCCCCACGGCGTCACAGGAGAAGGCGAAGCTTTTGGTAGGGCTGTCGGGCGAGATCAGCCGCATGCTCAACTCCGTGCAGGGGGTGGTGGATGCGCGCGTTCAGGTGGTGTTGCCGGACGACAATCCGCTGGTCGATCGCAGCCAATGGCATCCGCCGTCGGCATCGGTACTGTTCAAATACCAGGGACCGCAGCCGCCGCTGACTGAGGCCGAAATCAAGAGCCTGGTAGCCAAGGGGGTCGAGGGATTGACTCCGGAAAACATCGCGGTGGTGTTCAACAAGGTCCAGCCGAAAGCGCCGCCGGAGCACGATATTTTCTGGCTCATTCAGAACCAGCAGTTCGTGCTTGCCGTGGTGGCGCTGCTGATCCTGGAGACATTCTGTTTGATGATTTTCCTGGGAAAATCGCGCAACCAGGCGAAGCAGATCGTGCGTCTGACGGGAATGCTCGGCGCGGAACGTAAGGAACTCGCGGAGACGGCGGTGCGAAGGTAATGATGGAAGCATTCACTTACGCGGCTCTGTGGCGTTCACGGGAGGCTTTGCCGGGCTTGCTCGAACTGCTGCCGGAACCGGCCCGGAGTGAAGTGAATCGAATTGCCGCTGAAGCGACGGCGCTGACGCCCGCTGAACTCGCATCACGAATCGCCGAGTTGCGTGAGAAAGAACTGGCACAGGTAGAATCGTCGATCGGATCGGCCCGAAGTTGCCCGGCCCAGATCCTGGAATGGAAGTACCGCCGGCATGTCGGAGAAAGGCCATGAGGAGCACCCTTCTGAGCCGCGACCGTGAGAAGCTGAGAAAAAATCGGCCGCAGGCGGCCGAGGCAGACGAAACCGTCTGCCCTACCATTGGCAGCAAACGGCTTGCCTTGGTGGCGCAGGCGCTTTCGCCTGCGGTTTTTGATTTTTTCACAGCTTCTGAGGGAGCGGATGCCGCAATCGAGGTATCCTGTGCCTTCTAGCATTATCAAGGCCCGCGCTAATGGCGAACTTCCCAGCTTAACTGCCGGGACCCGAATCATCAAACGCGACGTGGAGGACGCCGGGAGGAAAGCGCGCCTGTTGGTGGAAAAAGCGCAGGCAGTTGCCGCGCGCATCGTTGCCGATGCGGAAGCGGAACGCGATCGCATCCTGGCTGAGGCGCACGACGCCGGCTACCGGGACGGTCTGGTGCAGTGGAATGATGCCGTGGCGCAAGCGCTGCGCGCCAAAGACGAATACCTCGCGGCCTGCGAAGAGGATCTGCTGCGTCTCGCCGTGAAGATTGCCGGCAAAATCATCGGAGAACAACTGCGCCTGCATCCCGAGACCATTGCCTCCATCGTGCGTGAGGCGCTGAAGAGCGCGCCGCGCGAGCGCCGGCTGACCATTCAGGTGAACCCGTCGGAAGTCGACACGGTCAACCGCCATTTGCGCAAGCTGCTGGAGAGTGTCACGTTCCATCCACCTGAGGTCGAAGTGGTGGCGTCGGAGACGGTCGCCGCAGGCGGCTGCGTGATCGTCAGCGAATTGGGCCGAGTGGACGCACAACTGGAAACTCAGCTTCAGGCGATGGAGCGGGTGCTGTTGCAGGCGAGAAGATAACATGGCGGGCCGCTTACTCGATTTCGACAAGTACCTCAACACGGTCGATCAGGCCGCCACGGTGGACGTCAAAGGCCGGGTGAAAGAAGTCATCGGCCTGGTAGTTCGCGCCACCGTGCCGGAGACGCGGGTCGGTGAGCTTTGCTACATCTACAACAGCCGCTCCAGCGTTCCTGTAAAAGCTGAGGTGGTCGGCTTTCAGAATGGCGACGTGCTGCTCATGCCGCTGGGCGACCTGATGAATATCGGGCCGAGCAGCGAAGTTCAATCGACTGGCCAGTGCCTCACCGTGAAGGTCGGCAATGGGCTTCTGGGGCGCGTGCTGAACGGCCTCGGCGATCCCATCGATACGGCCACGCACGGCCCCCTGAATTGCGATCGCGAGTATCCGGTGTACGGGCACCCGCCCGATCCGCTGAAGAGGAAACGCGTATTGAAGCCGCTCTCCACCGGCGTGCGCGCCATCGATGCGCTGCTCACTTGCGGCGAGGGACAGCGCGTGGGGTTGTTCGCCGCGGCCGGCGTTGGCAAATCGACCCTGCTCGGCATGATCGCGCGCAACACCGAAGCCGACATCAACGTCATCACGCTGGTCGGCGAGCGCGGCCGCGAGGTGCGCGATTTTCTGGAACAGGACCTGGGACCGGAGGGTCTGGCGCGCTCCGTGGTAATCTGCGCGACTTCGGATCAGCCTTCGCTGGTGCGTTTGAAAGCAGCCTATGTGGGGACGGCCATCGCCGAATATTTTCGCGATTGCGGCAAGCGTGTCATGCTCATGATGGATTCGGTCACGCGCTTTGCCCGCGCGCAGCGCGAAGTGGGATTGGCTTGCGGAGAGCCCCCGGCGCGGGCCGGGTACACTCCCTCAGTTTTTGCCGAATTGCCGAAATTGCTGGAGCGTGCAGGCAATTCGGAGAAAGGCTCGATCACGGCATTCTACACGGTTCTGGTGGCGGGCGATGATATGAACGAGCCGGTCGCCGACGAAGTGCGGTCGATTCTCGACGGACACGTGATTCTTTCGCGCGAACTCGCGGCGCGCAACCAGTTTCCGGCGATTTCCGTGCTCGACAGCGTCAGCCGCGTGATGAGTGCGGTGACCACCAAGGAGCACCGCCAGGCCGCGACCCGCATGCGCGACACGCTGGCGACTTATCAGAAGAATCGCGATCTCATCTTGATCGGGGCATACCAGAAGGGTTCGGATTTTCGCGTGGACGATGCCATCGACCGCATCGATTCCATCATCGGCTTCCTCAAGCAGGACGTGGCCGAAAAGGCTCCCCTCGAAGAAACGATTGCGCGCATGCCGTCGCTGGTCGGAGGCGAATGATGGCGCGCTTCGTCTATCGCCTGCAAGCCTTGTGGGAGCAGAAGCAGGAGCTGAAGAAGAACGCCGAGACGGCTTTCGGGGCGCGCCAGAAGGAGTTGCGCGAGGCACAGAAGCGTCTCGAGGAGTTGACCGGCATCGAGAAGCAGGCAGCGAAGAAGAAGCAGGATTTCCGCATGCGTCTGCTGGCCGGCGGAGGGGAGGGCCGCACCATCAACAACCGGGTGGACCAACTGCGGCTGCTGGAGCGTCACGAGGCCGATGCGCGCGACGATGTCTTTTCGCAAAAGCTGGCGGTCGAGGAATGCGAGTCGCGTCTGCAAGCGGCGCGCCAGGAAATGACCGAGCGGTCGCGCGAGGTCGAAGTGCTCGCCAAGCATCGCGAAAAGTGCGAGCAGGAATTCTGGAACGAAGTGAATCGTAAGGAGGCGCTGGAGTTGGACGAAATCGGCGCCACGCTTTACGAAGCCCGCCGGCGGAGGAGCTAGCGATGAATATTCAGGACCCATCTTCTATCAATTCGGGGATTGATTCCGTCTCCCAGACGCAGCCGGACGATTCAACCAAGACAGACGACAAGAAGGATAAGCCCTCCAAGAGTTTTTCCAAAATGCTGGCTGACAAGGCCGCAAAGGAACGGAAAGGCGCGAGTTCGCAACAGCCTGATCCGGCGCAAGCAGGCGCTCCACAGTCATTCCGCGAGACCGCTCCGGTTGTCCAGCAGACCAGGCAGACGGCGCCGGCCGCGGCGCTGCCTCCCGCCATGCAGAATCTGGTACAGGAGATTGCGGTCGCCAAGGGACCGAACAACAGCACGCAGGTGGATATCCAGTTGAACTCGAAAACCTTCGACGGATTGAAGGTGTCGCTTTCGCAGAAGGGCGGCAGCGTGTCCATCCAGATGCTCAGCCGTACGCCGGAGGTGGCCGCGCTGCTGAACCGGCATGTCGACCAGTTGAGCGAGGCGCTGGCGGCGCGCGGCGTGCCGGTCGCGACGATTCAAGTACAGACGACGGCATCCACGCGTTCGAGCGGTCGAGGAACTGATTCGCGGAGCGATGCACGCGGACAAGGGGCGCGCGGCGGGAGGCAGACGTGACCGCCGAGATCGTGCTTCGGCCGCTTCCCATCGCTCACCGGTTCAGCCGGGAGCAGGCTGTGCTGTGGAATTGGTACGCGCGCGTTTTCCAAGGAAGGAAGGAATGGCAGCGTTGGGCCAGCGAAGCGTTCGCCAGTTTGCTGCAGACGCCGGCGCGAACCGAAACCCGTCTGGTAGTGAAGCATTCGCTCGAAGAGAACAAGCAGGATGCTTTGCACAAGTTAAGCGGCGATGTAGTCACCCTCGGCCGCAGCCCGGAGAACCAGATCATGCTGCCTGCGCAGTCCGTGACCAAACAACATGCCCGGCTGATTTTCGAGAACGGCAGTTGTTATCTGGAGGACCTCGGCAGCACGCTGGGGACGTATGTCGCCAACCAGAAGCTCGCGCCGCATAAGCGAATCTCGCTCGCGCCGGGGAC
>Ga0326727_10013335_pt1 | contig 18343 bp, 11 predicted proteins | sample MB2enrmetagenome_FD_207643 | JGI IMG/M metagenome (GOLD analysis project Ga0326727, IMG submission 207643) | Lab enriched peat soil microbial communities from McLean, Ithaca, NY, United States - MB29MY | ecosystem: Environmental > Terrestrial > Soil > Wetlands > Peat | place: USA: New York...
CGCTCAGGACGAAGAAAACAAGGACTCCGTGAGAGCCGTCCGGTGCGAACGGCAGCTTACAGTAGTGAAATGCGATAACGATCAGGACGGCGATAGCTCGAAATCCATCGAGCCCCGGCAGGTGCTTGGCAAGCAGGTTCTTTTGCAGCCTATCCATTCATCAGACCGACATGTTCAACTATATTTTTAGCATCAAGAAGTACCTGAGTACTAGGAAAAGTTTCGTTTCGGACCATGAGCTCGTTTACTTTCCCCTTATTGTTGAGTCTGAAGATCGCCGGAATTTCTACGGTTTTTTCCCTCGTGGCCGGACTTTGGCTGGCCTGGCTGCTGGCCAATCGGGCATTTCCCGGGAAAGAACTCCTGGATGCGGTGGTGACACTGCCGCTGATTTTTCCTCCAACCGTGCTGGGGTACTACCTGCTGGTGCTTTTGTCGCGCACCAGTCCGCTGGGCCACGTCTATGAATCGGTATTCGGTGTGCCATTGGTTTTCACATGGCCGGCGGCGGTAGTGGCTGCCACCATTCACGCTATTCCTTTGTTGGTGAAGTCGGCGCGCGCGGGCTTTGAGCAGACGGACCCGGTTTTTGCGCGAACGGCCCGTTCCCTGGGCGCGAACGAATGGCGCATCTTTTGGCGCGTGACGCTGCCACTGGCGCGCCGCGCCGTCATGGCCGCCGGCGTGATTGCGTTTGCGCGTTCCCTGGGCGACTTCGGCGCCACGCTGATGATTGCCGGTGATATCCCATTCCGGACCCAGACCGCGGCCATCGCTATCTACGACGCGGTGGAAAGCAACCAGACGCGGCTGGCTGCCGCCTTGACCCTGGTGCTTTCCGCAGTGACGCTGGCTATCGTCTACACGGCCAACCGGATTGAGCACCGGCACGCGCGATGAAGCTGGAAACGCGTGTTTCAAAAGTCTTGCCGCACGGCGATGACGCGGCCGGATTCTCGCTGGACGTGGAGTTTTCCGCCGACGCCGGCATCACCGTGCTATTCGGGCCAAGCGGCGCGGGCAAGACGCTAACCCTCGATTTGATAGCCGGATTCGCTCGCCCAGATTCGGGGCGCGTCCTGTTGAACGATGTGCTGCTTTTCGACGCCGCGGCCAAGGTGCATTTGAAGCCGCAGGGTCGGGATTGCGGTTATGTCTCGCAGAGGGACTCATTGTTTCCTCACATGACCATTCGGCAGAATCTGGCTTTCGCTGCAGAGCGTCGGCCTCGTCTCGAACGCCACCGTCGAGTACAGGAGATGATCGATCGGTTTCACCTTGCCGATGTCGCGGGCCGGCTGCCTTCGGCCGTGTCGGGCGGGCAGCGGCAGCGCTGCTCGATCGCCCGCGCGCTGATCACCGCACCGAAAGCGCTATTGCTGGATGAGCCCGCAACGGGCCTGGATGCGCCACTTCGCGCCGAACTGTTCCAGGTGCTGCTGGAACTGCGCAAGGAACTGGACATCCCCTTGCTCTATGTCACGCATGATCTTGACGAGGCGGTGGTGCTGGGCGATCAGATGCTCATCTATGATGCCGGAAGAATCGTACAGGCCGGGGAGCCGCAAACCGTGCTTTCGCGTCCAGCCACCGCCAAAGTCGCCGCGATGGTGGGCCACACCAACATTTTGGATGCCGAGATTCTGGCCCTCGATCCGGGCCGCGACACCAGCCGTTTGCGTATTTCCATCAACGGTGCGGCGGGTGAACTGCGCGGGCCTTATCTCCCCGGCCAGCTCATAGGCGACCGCGTTCGCATTGTGACCCGTGCCGATGAACTCCGCGTTCACGGCGCGCCCGGCGAAAACCGGCTGCCCGCCGTTCTCGAAGAGTCGGTGGAACGAGCCCGCATGATGGAACTGCGGTTTCGAGGAGGCCTGGTGGTTCTGGCCAGCCGCCGCCCCCGCGATTTTCGCGAGTGGTTTATCGAATTCCCGCCGGAGGGTTTGCGTGTCCTTGGCGCTCTGTAAGCCCCTGCGCTACTTTATCTCCGATGGAAGCGGCTCGTTGTTGCACCACATCGAGCGCCTCGGTGACTCGATTGATTTCCTGCAAATCCGCGAGCCCAATTTGAGCGCTCGAGACCTGGCCGCTTTGACCCGCGATGTGCTGCGGACCGCCCACCCCGCAGTCCGCGTTCTGGTGAACGACCGCGCCGACATCGCGCTGGCGTGCGGCGCGCAAGGGGTGCACCTTCGAAGTAACTCAATCGCGCCGGCGCGGCTGCGCAATGTTCTACCGGCGGAATTCCTTATATCCGTCTCCTGCCACTGCGCTGCCGATGTAGCGCGTGCGGAACAGGAGAGCGCGGACATGGCGCTTCTGTCGCCCATTTTCGCAACTCCGGGCAAAGGCGCGCCGCTCGGCTTGGCCGAACTGGAAAACGCGACAAGAAACGTAACCATCCCAGTGCTCGCCCTTGGCGGGGTTACCGAGGCGGACATACCGCGCTGCCTGAGAGCAGGCGCTGCGGGCGTGGCGGGAATCCGGCTATTTGCGGCTTAAGGGGCTTTACACCCAGGTCCGCCGCTGGGGAGTTTCGGCGAGGCCAGGCCCACACCCCAGTTCCAAGCGATATCCCCGCTCTCGCGGCAACGGCAAACCACCTGCTCATTGAATTCGTACATGCCCGGCAAAAGATGGGCTGCGGGGTGGGGAGCCTCGGTGAATTCCATGTAGGCGCCTGCTGCTCCGTACACCGGCCAATCGGGCTCATTCGCGGCCTGCGGCTTTCCCGTGCGCGCAAAACTGCTCCAATACCCGGTTATCGCGGCAGAGAGGCTGGCCTCCTGGGGCGTTGCTGGAACCTTTGGCCACAGCGGGGGCGTGCCATCGAATGTCCCGAACACATACGGCAATTCGCTGGCGTGGAAGGCGTGCAGACCGGCGTCATCCGCGGCCGGGTAACCATGATCCCAAAAGTAAAGGAAAGACGGCTTGCCCAGTGCGGCCTGTTTGCGAACGAGCCTCTGCGCGGTCCAGCCGTACAAGGCGTCTCGTGTTGCCGCCAATATGCTCTCCTGCATGTTGGCGCTGGGATAGAGCCGCAGGAATTCCGGAGCCAGATCCTGATACCGGTCGCGGATTGTGGTTTCGTACTCCGCCGCAGTCGCGGGAGCCTTGGGAGCGAGCACCCGCAAAGACCGGATTTCGCCGCTATTGAACCCGGCCAGAAGCGGCACAGGCGCCTGTTCCCCCTTGTCGAAGACCTCGACCAACTGACGCGGCAACACGTGCCCGTCGATAGTGCCCCATGGCGCGTACCCACTCTTCGGCGCCGCGGTACTCAATGTGGCAGCATCCATTTCCCGCAGAGCGGCGATGTTGGCCGCGTGCAACGCGGCGGCGAGGTGCGTGCCGTTCTCCTCGGCAGCCGCTGAGCCGTAACGGCGATCCTTCAGTTCCGGCGTGGAAATCATGTACGCGCTCTCCGCGATCGCCTTGGAAAACAGACCGCGAGCAGAAGGGGCGGCCATGAGGTACATCACGCTCAGCGCGCCCGCAGATTCGCCGGCGATGGTAACGTTCGCAGGATCGCCGCCAAATTCACGAATGTTGCGCCGCACCCATCGCAGCGCCTCGACTTGATCCAGCAAGCCATAATTCCCCGAAACGCCAACCGGCGATTCCTTGCTGAGTTCGGGATGCGCCAGCCACCCCAGCACGCCCAGCCGGTAGTTGATGGAGACCACAACGATGCCCTGGGCGGCCAGCCGCGCGCCATTATATAGCGCTTCCCTGCCCGACCCGCCTGCCAGCGCGCCTCCGTGAATCCAGAAAAAGACCGGCGCCTGGCGTGCATCACGGGAAGCCCAGATATTCAGCGTCAGGCAGTCTTCGCTCATCGGCATCGGGTCCGCCGAGTAGATATTGGAGAGCTTGGTGCTGGGCTGAAAACACGCTGGCCCAAAGTCGATTGCCTTCCTTACGCCAGCCCAGGGCGGCATGGGACCAGGCGGTGTCCAGCGCGCCGCGCCCACCGGGGGCAATGCATAAGGGATGCCTCGGAAGACCTTCAGACGGCCTTGCATGGTCCCCTCCATCTTGCCGGCGGGGGAGTTGACGAGCGGGCCTTGCTGCTGGGCAAAACAGTTAGCCGCGGCGGCCCACACCAGCAAGCAGCGCAATGACATCATGCGGGAATCCCGATTCCCGCAACATCCTTGGTGCGCAGATTCTTGATTTTGTCCCGCAACTGCGCCGCCTTTTCGAATTCAAACTTGCGCGCCGCATCCCGCATACGCTGCTCGAGCTCGGTGATGAATTCCTCTCGTTGCCGCGGGTTCATGTCTTCCGTTTCCGGATCGTCTTCCACCGGAATCGTTACGTAATCCCCTTCCGCGATAGCGATCAAAGTCATATCAATCGGCTTGATGATCGATTGCGGCGTGATGTTATTGCGCTCGTTATACTCCAGCTGCGTGCGGCGGCGCCGATTCGTTTCGTCGATCGCAGCCTTCATACTATCGGTCATCACATTGGCGTATAAAATCGCCCGGCCTTCCAGATTTCTGGCGGCGCGTCCCATCGTCTGGATGAGAGACCCGCTGGATCGCAGGAAACCTTCTTTATCGGCGTCCAAGATCGCAACCAGTGAAACTTCCGGCAGATCCAGCCCTTCGCGCAGTAAGTTAATACCGATCAGCACATCATATTCGCCGCGCCGCAGATCGCGAAGAATCTTGATACGGTCAAGAGTACTTACTTCGGAATGAAGGTAGTTGCACTTGACGCCCACTTCGGAATAGTACTCGGCAAGGTTCTCGGACATGCGCTTGGTCAAAGTAGTTACCAGGACACGCTGATCCAACGCCACGCGTTTCCGAATCTCATTCAGCAAGTCATCCACTTGACCTTTCACCGGACGTATCTCGATTTCCGGGTCAAGAAGGCCGGTAGGCCGAATGATCTGCTCCACCACGACGCCGGCGGATTTCGTCAGTTCATACGGACCCGGCGTCGCCGAGACATACACCACCTGGTTCACGCGATGCTCAAACTCTTCGAACGTCAGTGGGCGGTTATCCAGAGCGCTGGGCAATCGGAACCCGTGGCCCACCAGAACTTCCTTGCGCGACCGGTCGCCATGATACATCGCATGGAGCTGCGGCACCGTCTGGTGGCTTTCGTCAATGAACATCAGCGAATCCTGCGGCAGGTAATCCAGCAGGGTAGGCGGCGCTTCACCCGGCAGGCGACCTGAAAAATGCCGGGAATAGTTCTCGATCCCATGGCAATAGCCGATCTCTCGCATCATTTCCAGATCGAACATGGTGCGTTGATGCAACCGCTGCGCTTCGATGACTTTCCCTTGTGCTTCGATCTGTGGACGCCACCAATCGAGTTCCTCGCGGATGGACTGCATGGCGCGTTCTTTGGTGGAATCGGCCATCACATAGTGGGTCTTGGGATAAATGGGTAGCCGCTGATACGTCTGGCGAATCTGACCCAGAATCGGATCGATCTGGGATAACCCTTCTACTTCATCACCCCAAAGATCGATCCTATAGGCGTAGTCATCATAAGTAGGGAAGACTTCGATGGTATCTCCGCGCACGCGAAACGTGCCGCGCTTGAAGTCAGACTCGTTCCGGTCATATAAGATATCGACCAGCTTCGACACAATGGCATTGCGCGAGATCTTCTGCCCTTTTTCCAGCATCAAGAGCATGCCGTAGTAAGCTTCCGGAGACCCTAGGCCATAGATACAGCTAACACTCGCGACAATAATGCAATCCCGCCGTTCGAACAAAGATCTTGTCGCGGATAGGCGCAGCTTATCCAGCTCATCGTTGATGGTGGCTTCCTTCTCGATATAGACGTCGCTCGAAGGAATGTAAGCTTCAGGTTGATAGTAATCGTAGTAACTAACAAAGTATTCCACCGCGTTGCGCGGAAAGAAGGTTTTGAATTCGTGATAAAGCTGCGCCGCCAGAGTCTTGTTATGCGCCAGCACTAAGGCTGGCTTCTGCATGGCCTCAATGATCTTGGCGACCGTGAAGGTCTTGCCGGAGCCGGTAACCCCGAGCAGCACCTGATGCCTCTCGCCCTCTTCAAGCCCCCGAGTGAGATCGGCAATGGCGGAAACCTGGTCCCCACGCGGACGATAGTTGACCTCAAGCTCGAAATCCATCGCTCTTAGTATAGAAGGGCGAAGGGGGGACATCGCCTCCGATGCTTGCGCAGAAAGCCTGTTAATTCTGAAATGAAAAACAGAAATCCTGGTGCGCCCGGGGTGATTCGAACACCCGGCCTACTGGTTCGAAGCCAGTTGCTCTATCCAGCTGAGCTACGGGCGCGTACCGCTATTATACAGTTCAAGTGTCCACCAGCCCCGGCAATCGCGAGATCGAAATTAAACTGCGCGCGCCCGACCCGGAATCCGCCAGCGAACTCCTGCTCACCAGCGGTTTCTCCATCCAGCGCGAACGCCTCCACGAAACCAACGTCCTCTATGACACCGCCGACCGCAAGCTGCGGGAAGCCGGAGAAATGCTGCGCCTCCGCGAGGCCGCCCCGCGCTCCATATTGACCTTCAAGGGCGCCGGCATCCCCGGCCGCCACAAATCCCGCGAGGAACTGGAACTGGATCTTTCATCCGCCCGCACCTTTGAACAGATTCTGAGCCGCCTTGGCTTCGAGCCGATCTTCCGCTACGAGAAATTCCGAACCGAATTCGGCCGCGACGATTCTCCCGGCACCGTCACCCTGGACGAAACACCTATCGGGACATTCCTTGAACTGGAGGGCGATCCGGAGTGGATCGACGATACGGCCGCGGGACTGGGCTTCCGCGAAGAGGACTACATTACCAGCAGTTACGGACGGCTTTACCTGGAGTGGTGCAGTGAGCATAAACGGCTACCGGGGGATATGACTTGGGCGGATGTGGCCGGGCGGTAGTCAACTACGGGCTCCGATTCGCGTATCCCATCACCAGAATTTAATCCCCTTAACTCCATGAAAACAATTCGCCTGAGCCGCCTCCGATGCGATCCGCCCGCCGAAGTGCTGGTAAGCTGAAACTGGCTAAAGCGCGGAGTCGGATGAATCCGTCGGCGGCGGCGGACGAAACTGAATCTGTCCGGTTACTCACCTGATCGGGCCGACTCGTTCCCTGCACCCCGTTTCGGGTAAGCATGGCTGCCGGTTACCCCACCTGGGGCCGGATCGAGAGAGGTAACCTGATTAAAATCAGCGATTTCAAGACGAGCTTGTTTTGACAAAAGACATCGCTAGCCAGCGAACTGTGCGGATCCCGCGCGACGGGGGTCCGAGGCCGCGGATTTACCCCACCTCAAGTGACAAAGATAGGGATAACCCATTTATAATGAGGCGCTTCACGAAGCGCTTGTTTTGCCGTACTCCTCAAAATCAGGCGCTACTCCGGCGGCATTTTGGAGAAACGCGCACTACCTTCGGCTGACAGTTCTAGACTTTAGTACGAAGGGATTAAATGTTAAAGTGAAAGGTCACGAAGGCCGCAAAGTATATCAATCTGTTCCATTTAGGACATTTGCCGACCTCATCAATAGGAAGCGAGAAAAACCATGACCTCTTCAATTCGCCGCATAACGCCACTGCTGATTATTCTTCTCGCCCTTGTGGCCGGGTCGCCGTTGTTCGCTTACCCGGTGGCCATCTCGATCAATGTGACCTTCTCTGAGATCAACGGCCAGCCTGACCCGATCGGCCTCGGTGCGGGCGGCATCACTGCGACCATCACGAGCACCCTCGATAGCGCCTCGGCGAGCGGAAGCTCGGCCACTTACCCCGCGACTGTCTATCTCACCATCCCCGACCTCGAAAACCTCATCCCCGCCAACACAGCGGAGTCAGGCACGATCACCATCACGACGAATGGACAGATTACCGCGAACTTCTCGAAGGGCCAGTATTCTTTCTCCGCCGCGGTCGTGATCCCCGGGCTTACCTTACCCTCCCCTTCGGCCTCCTCATTCGGCACGAAGAGCTTTAGCGCGCCTGCCTCCACCACTTCATACAACCTTGGGGGGACCACAGGGACGGTCGGCATCACCGGAACGCTCAGCGCCACGGGACTCACCGCCACTCCCCTCTCCGGAATCTCCGCATCCGCCGCCGCAAACGGCGCCGCACCCACGCCGCAGCAAATCAGCGTCGGCTCAAATGGCGCCGCCGTTAACTACGCAGCCACGGTGAGCCCCTCATCCGCCACGTGGCTGACTCTTTCCGGCGCTACCGGCACAACCCCCGGCACGGTCACGGCAAACTTCAGTACCGCGTTAACTCCTGGAACCTACACAGCCAGCGTTCTGGTGAATGACTCCGGCGACTCCGTGGGCCCCATCAGCATCCCTGTCACGTACACCGTCTCCAGTGGCGGCCCCGCATCCCAGTTGCAGGTGTCCCCCAGTTCTGTCAGCTTCAATTTCTTCCTGCCTTCCAGCGTGAACGGCAGCCAGACCATTGAGGTCACCTCCACCGGCGCAGCGGCAGCGTATAGCGCAACCGTATCCGGAGCTTCCTTCATCACCGTGATGCCGGATAGCGGCACCACGCCTGGCTCCTTCACGGTCAAAGGAAATGGCACGGGGTTGAGCAATGGAACTTACTACGCCACCGTAAATCTCACCTCAAACGTTGGCAACGCCAGCATCCCCGTCACCATCAACGTGACAGGCGGGAGCGGTGGCGGCGGCGTCAGCCCCATCACCATTTCTCCGAACACGCTAACCTACAACATCACGCCGGGCACCACGGTGACACCGCAGACCGTGCAACTCACCAGCGCGACTCCCGTCAGCTTCACCGTCGGAAACGTTGACCTGTACCTTCCCATAACGCCGCTTTCCGGCAAGACGCCCGCCACGCTCTCGGTACCGTTGAATACGGCTGGCCTCACTCCCGGCACGCATATCGACTACGTTCAAATCATGACCGGCAACACGACGGCCGAACTGACGGTCACAGTGAACGTCGGCACCATCACGTTGTCCTCGGCCACCACTGCTTTGGCCTACGCGTATCCCGCTACTTCCGGCTCACCGCTGACCCAGACGTTAACAGTCAGTCAAAGCACCGGCGGCACGGCGGTTCCCCTGGTGGTGACGCCCAGCGTGCCCTGGCTTTCGGCAACAGTATCCGGCGACATCGTTACGATAACGGCGAATCCGGATGGCTTGGCGCAGGGAACGGTAACTGGAAACGTAGTGATCAGCTCGCCGCTGGGCGCGAATACGGTAACCATCCCCGTCACCTTCACGCTGAACTCCGCGCCGCCCGGATTGCTCTCGGTCGCACCCACGGCTCTGGCATTCGCCTATCAGATCAACGGCGCGCTGCCTCCGCCGCAGGTTCTCACCGTGTCCGCATCGCCGGCGGGCACTCCGCTGACTCTTTCCGCGTTTGGCGCTTCCTGGTTATCGGTGACCAGCGTCGGCACAGTGAGCGTCAATCCGCAAGGGCTCGTCGCCGGAGTCTACACCGGCTCTGTCAGAATCAGCGGCACAAACATCGCCAACGCTCCCTATTTCGTGCCGGTGACGCTCACGGTGGCCCCCAATTCCACGTTCGGAATCAGTCCCGCGAATCTCACGTTCAGCTATCAGCCGGGCGGCGCAACGCCGGCCTCGCAGACCCTCGCAGTCGCCAGCACCGTGAGTAACTTCATCACGGCCAGTGCGAATGTGCCCTGGCTCTCCATCTCTCCGGCCTCCACTGCCGTGGCGGCATCCACGCCGTCCAGCTTCACGATTACGGCTGTACCTGGGTCTTTAGGGAACGGTTCTTACTCCGGCGTCATTACGCTGGTGGGCGGCGGCGCCATTGCGGAAACGGTCACCGTGCCCGTCACGCTCGATATCGCCGCTGTGGCCATTCCCGTTCTGACGGCCATTACCAACGCGGAGAGTTATGCGACTTCCGCCGGAAGTCCTGGTGGGTTGATCGCGCTGTGGGGTACCGGCCTGGGCCCGAACATAGCGGTTCCGCTCCAATTGGCCACGGCTACTACGGTGGCTACCACTGCCGGAGGGACTGAGGTGCTGGCGAATGGAATTCCCTGCCCCATCCTGTTCTCGTCCGACTACCAGGTGAACGCGGTCCTGCCCTTCTCGCTGGCCGGCCAGACCAGTACGCTGATCAGCGTGAGCTATCAGGGCGTGACCTCAAACACACTTACGCTGGCCCTTGAACCCGCGGCTCCGGGCTTATTCTCGCTCGACGGCAGCGGTTCCGGCGGCGGCGCAATCTTGAATTCCAATCTGAGCGTCAATACGCAATCGAAACCAGCCCCGGCTGGCTCTATCGTTGTGCTGTACGGCGCCGGAGCGGGACAGACAAACCCAGCCGGTGCGGACGGAGTGATCGTCCCGCCCACCAGCCCCATACCGGCTCCGGTTCTGCCGGTCACGGCCACCATCGCCGGACAACCCGCTGATATTCTCTATGCTGGCGATGCGCCGGATCTGGTCTCGGGAGTGCTGCAAGTGAACGTAGTGATTCCCCCGGGCACTCCATCCGGCCCCCAGCCTGTTGTCATCACCGTCGGGACTGCCAGCAGCCAGGCAAACCTCAACGTCTGGGTTCAATAACTCGGGGCGGGGCAGGCGTTTTTCGCCTGCAAGCAACTTTACTAGAAAACCGCCGCTCCGCTCCGATAAGCTTTTGTGAGCCGGTTTTTTGAGAATGCGAACGAAATCTTCGAGGCGGCTTCCGCAGCGCCTTCCGGATCGTCCGCGCTCACGATTCTGATTCGTCCAGGGGGCCAAATCCACATCGTGGATGGGGCGGATTCCCCAATCGATGTCCTTCAGGCCGAACACGGCTGCCGCACGGCATTTCGCGTATCGCGGGATGGCAGCCGCGTCCGGGTCGAAGGACGCGACGGCGCCACGCGCTGCACTCTGGAAAACTCACAGAAATCCATCAACACCCTGGGCCTGTTCCGCGACTGCCCCGCCTACATCCTGGCGCCCGCTGCAATCGCCGCAATCGCTGCCTAATCAACGCCAAAGTGGTCCCGGACGTTACTAAAGTAGGAGTGCCGTTCTGCCGAAAGCTGGCTAGAGCGCACTCATGGTTACTCGATTCCGGCTCGCCTTCATTCTCCTGTCCTCATTGGCAGCCGCAGCCGCGGCGCCGGTTCCCGCTTACTTTCTAAAAAGCGCCGGGCACCACACGGGCGATTTCGACTTCGCCATGCAGAACTCCCCCATCAGCGCCGAATTCCGCGACCGGGAAGTGCTGTACAGATTGGGCGGACGCAACATCCGGGTGCACTATCACGCCAGACAATCCGTACACCCTGAAGGTCTGGAGCCCATGACAGGCGGCGTCACTTTCTTCAGCGGCGGCGCCGCCTCCGAAACTGCCGCAGGCTTCAATTCGCTAGCCTACCGGGGGCTTTGGCCGGGTATCGATGCACTCTATTCGGCGCATTCAGGGCAGCTTAAGACAGAGTTCCAGATCGACGCGCAGGCGGATTCAACGCTGGTCAACTGGAGTGTCGAAGGGGCCGACTCCGTGTCCATCAGCCGCAGCGGCGCGCTGGTGATGGAAGCCGGCGCTGAACAGCTTCGTGAAGATCCACCGCAGGTGTTCGAACAGGACCGGCTCACCGGCGAACTTCGTCCGGTGAAGGGCGCTTTCCGCCTGCTGCCGGACCACTCCGTAGGTATTGCCGTGGGCGCTTACGACCATTCGAACCGGTTGATATTCGACCCGGTGATTGGATACAGCACCTATCTGGGCGGCAGCGGGGAAAGCGCTGCCACGGCTGTCGCGACAGATTCCGTCGGCAACACCATCATCGCGGGCTATACCACCACGCTCGATTTCGGAAGCACCAGCACGGTTTTCGGCACCGCGCAGCGCACCTCGGCATTCGTCGCTAAAATCTCGGCATCGGGAAACCAGCTGTTGTTTTGCGCCTACCTCGGCGGCACGCTGGATACGCGAGCCTATGCGCTGGCCATCGACCGCTGGAACAATATCTACATAGCGGGCGAGACCACATCCAGCAATTTTCCGGTGTATCGCGCCATCCAACCCCAGATGAAGGGTTCCGGAGACGCGTTCGTCGCCGAACTGAACCCGGCAGGCAACACCCTGGTTTTCAGCACTTTTCTGGGCGGCAGCGGCGTGGACCAGGCGTACGGAATCGCGGTGAACCATCAGGGCGTTATCTACGTGACTGGGGACACTGGTTCCGCCGACTTCCCTACCGTAAAACCAATCCAGCATACCTCCGGCGGCGGTCAGGACGCCTTCGTCGCCAAGCTTGGAATCTCCGGTTCCGCGCTGCTGTTTAGTACCTACCTCGGCGGATCGGCGGATGAACACGCGGCGGCTATCGCCTTGGATAGCAGTGGGAACGCAGTGATCACAGGCTCTACACTCTCCAGCAACTTCCCGGTGGTGGATGCGTGGCAATCCGTAACCGGCGGCAATCAGGACGCGTTCGTCACGAAATACAACAGCGCCGGAACATCCATTGTCTTCAGCACCTATCTCGGCGGTGCGGGCGGGACTCCCGGGCTGCCCGAAACGGGCTCTGGAGTTGCCTTCGATTCCACTGGCGCGGTCTATGTAGCCGGAACCACTTCGTCAACGAACTTCCCGGTCTCCAAAGGCGCATTCCAAACCACGACCAGCGGATTGATTAACGCCTTCGCGGTCAAATTAACCGCGTCCGGCTCGCTCGTCTATGGCACGTATCTGGGGGGCAGCAGCGTCAGTTACGCGGGGGGCATCGCGGTCGACTCGGCCGGCAACGCGCACGTCGCAGGTTATACCGGATCAACGGACTTCCCCACCATCAACCCGGTTCAGACGGGTCTGTCCGGTGGCTACGATGTCTTTGTGAGCAAGCTGAACCCTACCGGCTCAGCACTGCTCTACAGTTCGCTTTGGGGCGGAGCGCTCAGTGATTCCGCGGCGGGTATCGCGGTGGATCGTTACGGCACCGTGTTCGTGGCCGGGGTCACGCTTTCGGTGAACTTCCCCACTCAGAATGCCTGGCAGGCGGAGCAACATGGTCCGCAAAGCGCGCTTGTGGTCCGAATTCCGGTGGGCTGGAAACCTACGTTGGTTTCGCAATCGGGTTCCCAGGATTGGTCGGTTGATTCGCTGTTGAACTGGAGCCCGCAGACCGGCGCGGGTAATCTGCAAAATTACGCCTTGGGTTTACAGGGGGACATTCCCATCGTGGGTGACTGGAACGCCACCGGTTCGCAATGCCTTGGAACCTTCCGGCAAGGCACCTGGTATCTGGATAGTAACTGTGACGGCGTCTTCGACGCAGGGGACCGCAGTTTTGTCTGGGGCGAAGCCGGCGACCGCCCCGTGGTCGGTGACTGGAATGGCTCCGGGCATGTCAAAGCCGGTCTCTATCGTGGAGGCACTTTCCTTCTCGACCTCAGCGGCCATCTATCGGGCGTTCCTACCGGCGTCCCGGACATCACCTTTCCTTTTGGAGTGTCCACTGATATTCCCGTCGCTGCCGACTGGAACAACTCCGGCACGACCAAGGTGGGCGTCTTCCGAAACGGCGAATGGATTCTCGATTGGACGGGGAACCACTCCAACACCGGCCCCGTGAAAACCTATGGCGAAGCGGGAGACCTGCCTGTGGTGGGCGATTGGGATGGATCAAAAACCACCAAAGCCGGCGTTTACCGGTCCGGCTCTTTCATCCTCAACTACAACGGCGGTTGGAGCTTCAACCCCGTTACCGACATCACCATTCCTTTTTTGCCAACTGGCGGGTTTGCGTTCATGATGCACTAAGGTAGTCTCTATGAACCCACCGCTTCGACTCGGACCTGAGATCTGCCGGGATCTCGACGGGGCTTTGTCGCGCGAGTGGCTGGAAACGAATGGGCTCGGCGGTTACGCTTCTTCCTCCGTTGCCGGCGCGAATACGCGCCGCTACCATGGCCTGCTGGTAGCCGCGACCAAACCTCCTGTCGGTCGCATGGTGTTACTGTCCAATCTCGAAGAAACCATCACGCTACCAGGCGGCGCAATTGAGCTCAGCTGCAATCTGTTTCCGGGTGCAGTCCACCCTTCGGGCTATCGCTATCTGGAGGAATTCCGTCTCGAACCCTGGCCCGTCTGGCGTTGGAACATCAACGGGGTTCAAGTGGAGAAATCCGTATGCCTGCTGCAGGGTCGCAACGCCGCGGTGGTGGAATACCGCGTCGTTACCGGCGGTACTTGCACGCTCGACCTGCGTCCGCTGATCACTGCGCGAGATTACCATTCACTCAGCCACGCGGGCGCGGAACCGCCGAACCCCAACCTCTACTTCTCACATCCCGGCGCGCAGCGGACTCAGACCGGAAACTGGTACTACCGCTTCCAATACCCCCGCGAGCAGGAGCGCGGCCTCGATTCCGAAGAAGATCTTTACCAGCCTTTTGCTCTTCGCTTCCAATTGACAGCGGAGGCGCCCGCTCGAATCGTCGTGGCCACGGAGCCGTGCGAGGAGTGGGATATCGGCACGCTTCTAGAACAGGAAAGAAGCTGCCGCCTTCCGTCATCCGACTCTCTGGAACCTGCGCTCAAGCGCGCAGCGGATCAGTTCCCGGCCGCGCGGGGAAACACGACAACCGTGATAGCGGGCTATCACTGGTTCACGGACTGGGGTCGCGACACCATGATCTCGCTGCCCGGCCTCACCCTGGCGGACGGCAAGCCGGAGTTCGCGCGGAGCATCCTCGAAACCTTTCTGCCCTCTCTGAACCAAGGCGTGATCCCGAACCGCTTCCCGGATTTCGGGGAGCAGCCGGAATACAATTCCACCGACGCTTCGCTCCAGTTCGTCGCCGCCATCCAGTTCTACTTCAACCTGTCAAACGACATGGCGTTTGTTGGCGGGCAGTGCTATCCGGCATTGAAAGAGATGGTCGAATGGCGCGAACGGGGTACGCTTTACAACATTCACGTTGACGAGGATGGTTTGCTGTCAGGCGGCGCGCCGGGCGCGCAACTCACCTGGATGGACGCCAAGGTTGACGGCCGCGTCATTACCGAGCGGAGCGGAAAGCCGGTGGAGATTCAGGCGCTCTGGTACAACGCACTGCGGTTCACTGCTTCCGTGGCCGTCGCCGTGAAGGATAACGGATTCGCCGCGCACTGCGAATCCCTTGCCGCTCAATGCCGCGCCAGCTTCAACCAGAAATTCTGGAACGAATCAGAGGGTTGCCTCTACGATGTAGTTGATGGGGATCAACGAGACGGCTCCATTCGCCCCAACCAACTGGCCGCGCTCGCGACACAGTTATTGGAAGGCGATCGCGCCGTCAGCGCCCTGGATGTAGTGCGCCGCGAACTGCTCACCCCGTATGGGCTGCGCACCTTGAGTCCGCGCGACGCGCGGTATCGCGGCCGCTACGAAGGCAATCAGGAGTCGCGCGATGGGGCCTATCACCAAGGAACGGTCTGGCCCTGGCTGCTGGGTCTCTACGTCCGCGCGCTGTTTGCCGTTCATGGAAAAAACGCGGAGACGCGTCAACAAGCCTGCGACTTGCTGCACCCATTCCGCCAACACCTGCTTGAAGCGGGGCTGGGCCAGATCTCCGAGATCTTCGATGGCGACCCGCCGCACGCTCCGCGGGGCTGTATCGCCCAAGCCTGGAGCGTCGCGCAGTTGTACGAGATCAGCCAAGCGTGCCAAGAACCGTTGTAAGATAAAGAACCAACAGGTTTGCCGTGCAATCTGGCGAGTTCACCACCCTTCTTCATGAGTGCGCCGACGGTAACAAGGAAGCGTTGGCCGCCCTCACTCCAATCGTTTACTCGGAACTAAGACGGCTTGCGGCTTCGTTCGTGCGCAAGGAGCGGCCCGGCGGCACCATCCAGCCCACAGTTCTCATCCACGAAGCCTATCTCCAGTTGGTGCGGCAAGATCTACCCGATTTTGAAAGCCGCGCCCATTTCTTCGGTGTTGCGGCTCACATCATGCGGCAGATTCTCATCACCGGCGCGCGCCGCCGTCACGCGCAAAAGCGCGGGGGTGATTTGAATCGGTGCGACCTCGACGAAATCGCCATCCCCCCGGCGCAGTCCGAGGAATTGCTGGCGGTTCACGAGGCCCTTGATCGCCTGGCGGTTCGGGATGAGCGCAAAGCCAAGGTGATCGAGCTGAAGTATTTCGGCGGACTGACCCGCGAGGAAATCGCTTCCGCGCTCGGATTGACGCTCGCTACCGTGAAGCGCGATATCGCCATCGGGGAGGCCTGGCTCCGCAGGGCGTTGGCGTCCAAAGAGGAAACTGCCGAACTAAAGGCCAAAGCGTGGCCGAATTAAGCCCCGAGCACTGGGCTGAAGCGGAAAACCTGTTTGCCCACGCGCTGGAATTATCCACGGAAGAGCGTCCCGCTTTCCTGCGCCGCGAGTGCCAAAACCCGGATGTGCGCCGGGAAGTGGCTTCGCTGCTTGCCTTTGCAGGGGACGATCCGTTGCCCGCCGGCTTGGCCATCGCCGCCGCGGCAGCCGCTATGGCCGACGAAGTCAATCCCGATGAACGTCTGATCGATACGCGCCTGGGCCCTTACCGCGTGGAGTCCATTGCCGGCTACGGCGGCATGGGAGCCGTCTACCGGGCGTCCCGCGCTGATCAGGAGTTCCAGCAATTGGTGGCCATCAAGCTGGTGCGTCCTGCCGCCGAGTCGCGCCGGTCGCAGCAGCGCTTCCGGCAGGAGCGCCAGATTCTGGCCCGGCTATCGCATCCCAATATCGCCCGGCTATTGGATGGCGGTTCCACGCCGGAAGGCATCCCGTACCTTGTCATGGAGTTCATCGAGGGCCAGCCCATCACCGCCTGGTGTGAAAGCAGGGCCCTCAACCTGGAACAGAGGCTGCGTCTTTTCCTTCCGGTCTGTGAGGGCGTGGAAGCCGCCAACCGCGAGATGGTTATCCATCGCGACCTGAAACCCGCCAATATTCTGGTCACCGCGCAAGGCATCCCAAAGCTGCTGGATTTCGGAATCGCCAAACTTCTCGACCCGGAGGAAAGCGACTCCACTCTGACCGCCACCAACTTCCTTGCGATGACGCCGGACTACGCCTCCCCCGAACAGGTTCGCGGCGAGCGGATTTCAGCGGCAACGGACGTGTATTCTCTCGGGTTAATCCTCTACGAAATCCTCACCGGGCAAAAAGCCCAGAAGATGCCCGAGCACACGCCCGACACCGTCGCACGGGTCATTTGTCATTGCGAGCCCACTGCTCCGGCACTATTGAAATCAGACCTCGCGGGCGACCTGGATAACATTATCCGAAAGGCAATCCGTAAGGAACCCGAGCGCCGTTACCAGGCGGCCGCCGATCTGGCAGCCGATATCGTGCGATATTTGCAGGGGCGCCCGGTGACCGCCCGGCCCGATACTTTCGGCTATCGAGCGGGCAAGTTCCTCCGCCGCAATCGAATCGCTCTCAAAGCCGTCGCCGTAACTGCGGCTTTTGTCTTCGGTGCGCTGGCGCTCATTTACTGGCTGGGCGCGCCCTGGAGGCCTCTGCGTGTTTCGCAAGTGGAGCGGTTGACGCAAATCGGGCGCGTTGAAATAGGCGGCCGTATTGTCAACGATGGCCCAAAGCTCTACTTCACAGAGCGCACCGGCGGCCGCTGGTCCCTGGCTCAAGTTCCCGCAACCGGAGGAAATCCAGTACCGTTGCCGCTGCCTCTGGTCAACCCCGATATTCTGGATATCTCGCCTGACCGTGGTCGGTTGCTCCTTTCAGCCCGGAGGGTGCCGGGCGAGCCCGAGTCCATTTGGATTGTCCCCACCAGCGGGGGACCTGCTCGCTGGGTGGGCGCGATTGAGGCTGCCGCGGCGGTGTTCTCCCGCGATGGGAAGCAGATTTCCTACGTGGCGGGTCCGAGCCTCTTCAGAATCAATACCGACGGAACGGGCACTGTCAAGATTGCGGACATTCCCGATGAACCCAGTCGCCTTCGCGAGGCGCCCGCACCTTTACCGGACGTGTTTCGATTCGACTTGTTCAAGCGAGACTTGCGCCCCAGCACTCTATGGGAAGTGGCGGCGGATGGATCCCGTCTCCATCCCCTGCTGCGGAGGCAGGCGCGCGGTTCGGGTTGGCCGGAAGGCGATTTTGGCGGGGACTGGACCGCCTTCGGACACTATTACGTATTCCGGTCATCCCAGGCTGAAGTGACCAGCTTTTGGGCGGTTCGCGAAGACCGCGGCCTTCGTTCTCTGTTTGCCGGACCCCCGGTCCAGATTTACTCATCACCGCTCATCTCCCTGCAGTTGAGTTCGAGTATCGATGGGAAGCGCATCGTCTTCGCGGGCGGACAGGAGAGGCGCGAACTGGTTCGCTATAACCCTTCCCGCAG
>Ga0326727_10013336_pt1 | contig 18341 bp, 10 predicted proteins | sample MB2enrmetagenome_FD_207643 | JGI IMG/M metagenome (GOLD analysis project Ga0326727, IMG submission 207643) | Lab enriched peat soil microbial communities from McLean, Ithaca, NY, United States - MB29MY | ecosystem: Environmental > Terrestrial > Soil > Wetlands > Peat | place: USA: New York...
AAGCTCCGTTTATATCCCGCCCTTCCCTATCTCCGCGATGTCGGCTGTCCCTCATGGCGCGACTGATCGAGGAGCGCGCCTCGAGAGCCCCTCGGCCAGCGCCTGGGCTCTCTCCTGGTCCAGGCGGCTGGTTGATCTGTCGGTTGCGCTGCTGGTTCTTGCCCTCTTTGGCTTTCCCATGCTGGTCATCGCTTTGTGCGTGCGCCTGTCCTCCTGCGGACCTGCCATTTTTGCCCAGTATCGCGTTGGCCGGGGAGGGCGCCTCTTTCGCATCTACAAGTTTCGCACCATGGCCTCCGGTTCAGAGCGGAGCGGACCCGGCCTCACCAGGGACGGGGATAGCCGAATTACCGGCATCGGACTCTGGCTGCGAAGGCTTAAGCTCGATGAGTTTCCGCAGTTCTACAATATTTTGCGCGGCGAAATGAGCCTGGTCGGGCCGCGGCCTAAGCTGTTGCAGTACGCGGGGATTACCGATATGCCATATCGACCCGGCATTACAGGCGCGGCTTCGCTCGCTTTTCGCCGCGAGGAGGAGATTTTGAGCCGCGTTCACCCTAGCCGAATGGATGATTTCTATCACCAGCACATCCGGCCGCGCAAGGCGCGCATGGACGCGCGTTATATGTGCAGGGCCACCTTCTGGAGCGACATGCGCCTGATCGGCGCTACATTTTTAGCCTGTCTGACGCCCGCGCCAACGCCCGCCGTCTTTCGCCGTGCCTCGACGCGTGTCCTGGATTTCCCTCCGCTGCCGGTCCGGGAGAGCAGCACAGCCAATTCCTTCGAAGCGGCCATTTGACACGCCAGGGGCCGAGCCTTCCACAGCCGATTGATGCAAGGTGAAAAATCCCGGCAGAGGCGATGAGGCACTTTGAATGACTGAAACTACGGTATTTTGTAATATTGTTGAGCGTTTTGACAAAAAACGGCACATCCTTTAATGTTTGACTTGATCTGGCGTGCGGCGCCTCCACGGAGGCAGATGCCGGGCAGCGCACAGGACAGAGCCATCTGGAATCCCGCATGAAGACTTTTTTATTTGAGCTTTGCGTCGAATCCCTCCAGGCCGCCCAGGCGGCTGAGCAGGGTGGCGCCGACCGCATCGAGTTGTGCGAGAGGCTCGATCTGGGCGGAATCACGCCCGGCGATAAGCTAACAAGCGCCACAATCCAAGCGCTTTCCATCCCCGTTCATGTACTGATTCGTCCGCGCGGGGGGGATTTTGTCTACTCCGCCGCGGAGTTTGAGCAGATGAAGCTGCGAGTGAATAGAATCAAGCAGTTAGGAGCGGCAGGGGCCGCATTGGGGGTTCTGCTGGCGGATGGCTGCGTGGACGAGGAACGGAGCCGGGAGCTGGTGGAGCTGGCCCGCCCCATGAAGGTGACCTTCCACCGGGCCTTCGACAGGACGCCGGAGATGGACGAGGCGCTGGAGGCGGTGATCCGCACCGGGGCCGATTGCCTGCTGACCTCGGGCGGAGCGCCGAATGTGCTCGCCGGCGTTAAACAGTTGAAAAGACTGGTTATCCAAGCAGGCGACCGCATTCAGATCATGGCCGGAGGCGGGCTGAGGCTGGACTCCATCGCCGAGGTTTTAGAGCAAACCGGCCTGCGCTGCCTGCACGGTTCGTTGACCCGCAGAGCCGGGGATGGCCCGCCGGAGAGCAGCAAGACAGAGGGCAAAGCGGCGATTCTGGAAGCCGATGTGCGCACTGCGGTGCGGATGATGCAAGGGCATTTCGCCAGCGAGTTGAAAAGCTAAAAATGATGAGTTATATGTTACCGGTTATTGCAAAATGGTGAGCTATAGCTGTTCAGTTTTCCGAAACCGGTGAGGTGCAGCTTACCGGAAATCGGAACAGTGGTTGCAAATCATTCAGTAGTTATTTTGGCAAGCGATAGAAGAAAGAGCGAATATCCATGGCCAACTTGGTCAGGGGAGTTTTTCGGGGAAATAGACTGGCCCCTTCGGCAGGCTCAGGGCAGACTTTCGGCATAGCGGCAAGGCAGGCTCTGGGTTGCCCGGCAAACAATTTCGACTAGCCGACTTTTGAATACCAATCCTTATTGTCGGAAATCGGCGCCTCCGGATTGCGGACCACGCAATTGGAATGTACATTTGTTTCCGGCGTTCCCTGGCTGTATCTAGACTCTGACAAGACAGCATTGATGCAGTACCCATTTCAGCTGGCAATCTGTATTCAGCATGGAATAGATCACAATGTTGATAGGTCTGTTTGAGAAAGCAGACATCTCAAAGTGTTGAAACGCAAAGAATCAGCACTTAATTTTTCTGAGCTTATACTCTCTCTTCCATACCGAATTCTCTTGACTTTACGGCCACTCCTCGCCACAATCTAGCTGTCCACTTCCAGTTTGCGTGCTGGAGTGTGCCTGTTCCCAGTCTCCCTGATGTTCGATCACTTCAAAGGAGGCATCCATGGGTACCGTGTTGCCATATTCGATTGGACCTACACCCTCTTATAACTTGCCTTACGACACCGCCTTTCCAACGGCCACCATTCCGTGGTTCGGTAACGACCACGTCGAGGATTGCGTGATTGTCGCGCGCGCACACCACACCATTCGCTTCGACTATGCCGCCGCCAAGCCCGTTCCCGCCATCTCCGAATTTGACGTTACCACGGAATACAACACTGAATCTCAGCTCTCCGGAACCATGTCCCTTGACCTCAACTCATCCCTCCGCAGATGGCGAGACTATGGTTGGACGGCGGGAGGGGTCGGCCCGCGCAAGATCACTCAGGTCTACGGCCCCTACACACCCATCCTCCCTGATTCCAACTCCGATTACCCCGACACTGAAATGGACATTGACCAGGTCCGCAACGCCATCTATCAATACTCAGGGGCGCATGCGCAGCTCCTCCTGCCGGCATCGATTGATGCCAGCTTGCCGTGGACGTTCGGCGAACAGGTGCTGTGGTCCGATACCTCCGGTGCTCCCGCCCGCGCTCACACCATGCTCCTCGCCGGCTACGACCAAAACGGTCCCATCGGCCTGACCTGGGGCGCTCGCCAACGCATGACCTGGGATTTTCTCATTCGCTACTGCTCCATTGTTTCCATGACGGGACTCTTTTTCGTCATTCCGGATGGCTCTACGTGATGCCGATATCGCGAGCCTCATAACGTCCACTTCTCAACCGGCAATCGAGTTCCGGCCCGAAGCAGGCCGGAAACTGCCGCCTCCGAAGACAAGGAAAGGATCCCCCATGTTTGCCCTACTTCGCAACCTCTCGTTAACAGTCGTCCTCGCCGCGCTGGTGCTGTCTGCCTGCTCAGCCGCCGCACAGAAGAAAGGCGCGGCCGCTTCACCTGCCACAGCCGCTCCCTCGCCGAGCTCATCCTCCAGCGCACCCATCGAAGTCCAGATGCTTTCCTACGGCGCGCTCGATCAGGTCCTCGATAAAATCGCTTCCGCGGTCTGCGACAGAAGGCCCGCGAAAGTCATCGTCCTCGATGCGCCCACCCTACTCGCACTTCAGGACTACGATTCCTTCTTTGTCACTGCCGAAGCCCTCAAGGGCGCCTTCGACGAAATGACCTCGGGCAGCAGCGCCGGTGGCGGTGTCGACGATTTTGCCGACATCTCCACTGCCGTCGCCACCGCGGCTGCCGCCTCCACCTCGGAAACTTCTTCGTCATTCACTATTTCTGATCCTACCGCGGCCCTGATGCTCCTCAACCACCTCGGCACACAGAACAAGCAGAATAAAACCTGCACCAACTCCTACTACGGTGGCATCTACAGTGCCGATGAGTCCCAGGGTGTTTACGCCGGAACCACGCTGGATAAGGATGGCAACCAAGTTCCGCAGCCCCTGTTCCCGGTGCTCAAGGAATTGAACGAACTCAGCCTTGTCAGAAATTCAGCCCTGAACACGTTGAAGCCCCCAGCCGGTAAGGGCTCCGCATCTATCAAGATCGACGCTCCCGGAGATGAAGAGAATCTCACTTCCCCGGCGTCCGTCGCCGATGCCACAGCACCGCGCTCCGGTCTTCTGCAACGAGTCTCTTTCGCTCTTCAGAATCCGCAGGCGCCTAAGCCGCCCGCGCCAACCGGCCCGCCGCAAACTGGCCGTCACACCAAGCCCGCCAATCCAAATCCCGATCTGAAATCGAATTCGCCTCAGCCTCATCCACCCGCCGTTCCCGATGCCGGCGGTCATGCTCCACAGCCCACCGTGGTCTGTTGCGCTGCCGTGCCTGCACCCGCCGCGCAGGACAAGGCAGCCGGCACGGCGGACCCGCGCGTCGCCGCCTTCAATAGTCTCGACGCGAGTTACAATTCATTTCTCTCCGGCCTTTCCGCTCCTAACGCAACGACCGGCCAACCCCTCCTCTCCTCCATCCTCCAAGGCTTCCGAGTTCGCGCATTGATGTCGTGCACCCTCGACCAGAAAGACACAAACAAAAAGAAACTCGATTGCCCAACCGACGAAAAACCCGTAATCGGAATCTACGTTAACGTTGCTTCCGCCGGCGGCACGCAACAGGACCGCAAAAACCTGATCACCGCGGTCATCACCGGTGATTGGATCCGGTACAGCGGCGGCGTCAGCGTCAACGTAATCGTCTTCCAGGTCGGCGGCACGAAGAACGGCATCCTCTTCTCCGACCTGATTCGCTACCGCACGCCTCTCAAAACTATCAAGAAGCCCGCCGGTTACAACGACGCCGGATCCTACGGCGACAACCTCGGCGACGTCGTCATCCCCTAGCGACACGAACCAGCCGCGGCGTTTTCGCGGCGCCAGACTTTCGCGACACCTGAAAGGTACAATCATGACCATTTCAAACTTGGACAGTGGCCAGCTCGAAGCGGGACTAAAGGCGATTCGAGACTTTGTTGCCAACTGGGCCATACCACTGGCTGCCATTGGCACGCTCAGCATGGCCCTCCTTCAGACCGCCAAGAACCTCCTTCCCATGCGCGCGCGGTACCAGTGCCGCTTTATGAAAGCGTGGATAGCAATGGCCGTGTCAGGATTTTCCTGCGACCTGCTGAAACATGCCGATCCCGATTCCGCTGGCGGTCCCACTGACGCGGATTTGGCGGAGACAGACCTGATCAAACTTGCTGCCTCCGGTGACAGTGAGGCGTTTTACAGTCTTGAAGCCGCCCAAATGTGCACTCAGATTCGCAATGTGACCTCTGTCCTTCTCGATTACCCCGCCAAGCACGAGCGTTTGCTCTTTTGCCTCGCCAGTCAGTCCCAGCTTTCCGATTTCCTGCAAATTTTAGAGCCTCCGGACCACAAGGTGCTTTCCCGCCCTCCGCACGAGCACACGGAGGCACAGAAGGAGCACATCAAGAAATATGCCGCCGCCAAGTCACGACTTGCCGCGCAAATGCGCTGTAATATCGATGCCATTCAGGCATCGATTGAATTCCGCTGGAAGCGCTCAATGCAAATACTCTCTCTGGCTCTCTGCGCCGTCATCGGCGTTCTTGCGCTGATAATTGGCAATAATGGGGTCAGTTTGGCGGATATTTGGGGCATTCTCCTGTTTGCTGTGATCTCCGGCGTCTTGGCGCCGGTTGCGCGCGATCTAGCTGCCGCAGTCGAAAACTGGCGAAGCTAAAGGAGGGGCCACCAATACTCTGACTATTAAAGAAATTGCAGCCCTCGTGTACGCTTCTAAACGAATTACCGACTATGGGAAGCTACCCTTATTGCCGTGCGGGATCACTACTGACAAACACCCTTCGATCCAGGAATGACTTTATTTCCGGATTGCCGGCAATTTGAAGGTAGCCGAGCCTTACCTTTACCGGCACGAAAAACGGGGTGAAGGACGTGCCTTTTGAACGCGGCTTTGCCGCGTGGATTGATTTCTAAAAACGGGTGGATGGGGTGGTGCGGGGGTTGAAACCCCCACCTCCCTCCGTAAAAACTTCCCGCAGGGGTTAAAGTCCAACATTATTTTGTGGCAGTTCGGCACGACTGAAGTCGTGCCCTGACACTTCTTGCCGCCCGGAATGAATTGTTCCGCAGCCTGTAAAACCCCCGCCTCCCTCCGGCAAACTTCCCGCAGGGGCTGAAGCCCGCTTTCATTTTGTAACGTCTTCGGCGCGGCTGAAGCCGTGCCCTTATACAGAGCGGCAGGTTTGGATTCGTGGTATCCCACCCTTCCGCAACAAACGCAGAAGGATGGGGCACCCATCTTTATCGGCGGAACGGACGCTCATTTCCAGGGAGAGCTTATTTGACTTTCATCCAGTCTTGGCCGAGGATAACGGCCAGGCTTTGGCGGATGCGGGTGACGTGCTTCCAACCTATGTTACCGGACTTGAGCGCATACCAAGTTTTGATAATGTAGCCCTTGCGCAACGAACGGCGAATATCCTGTTCGGAGATGCCAGGCAAATTCATGGCACGTTCGCGGACGTCGCCGAAGCGGTGTGTGTCGAGCAGCAAGCCAAACTTTTGCGCAGTTCCCCAAAGACGAGATCCGGGGTAAGGCGTGGCCACCTGCCACGACATATAGTTGATAAGTCCTTCGCGCAATAAGCGCCGCGCGAATTCCAGAGTCCTATTCACCTCGGAGGGCGACTCGAAGGCGAGCTGTCCGCTATCTTCCCAGGCATGATATAACATCAAAAAACCGAAGACCCTGATGCCTTGAGCCTGAAAGATACGGCACGCGTTGACCACCTGTTCGAGTTCGATGTGCTTTTTGAGTCCGTCGATGGTGCGCTGGTTGCCGCTTTCCACGCCGATGTGCACCATCCACAGGTTCATCTTGCGAAACTCGCGCGCCAGCTCCTCACTGACTTTGTCGGCGCGCACGTTGCACTGGAAATAGAGGTCAGTGTGGCCGAGATCTTGCAGCGCGCGCGCCACCTCCACCGGCCATTCGAGATTGACATTGAACTCGTCGGCGCTCAGGTATATCTCGCGGATGCCGCGCTGATAGAGCCCCTCGACTTCCTGGGCAACGGCCTGCGCGCCGCGGAGACGCACCCACGGCTTGCTTTCTTTCCAGATGGGATTGGAACAGAACCAGCAATCGAACGGGCAGCCCCGGCTCACTACAACATAGGTCTGCGGCTCGGCGCGATGGAGGTGCATTCCTTTGTACTTGGCAAAGTCGATAAGATCCCAGGCCGGAACCTGGATAGAATCCAGATTATTGATGGGCGTGCGTTTCTCGGTACGGAAGGGCGCACCATTGCGCCGGAAGGCTATGCCGGTGATCTCCTCCAGGGATTTGCCCTGGCCGGCATAGTGGGCTACAACATCGCAGAAGACATTTTCGCCTTCGCCGATAACGCACACATCGGCGGCGGTTTCGCGAATTACCTGTTCCCACGCGGCGGTAGGATGCGCGCCGCCCACGATAATCGGCAGCCGCGGAAACCGCTCGCGCACAGCAGCAATTGTCCGGTGCGCGAGCGGGGATGTGAAAGATGCATAGGAGAGCCCATAGAGGTCCGGCTGGATGCGCGCTATGGCATCGAGATGGCCCGCAAGGTCATACTGGCTTTCCAGATATTCAACGCTGATGCCGGAACCGGAAAATCGTTCTCGCGCGCTGCTAATCAAGTAAAGAATTCCCATGTTGGGATAGGCGGCATCGTAATCACGCTCGCGTTGAGGCGGATCGGCCAATAAAACCTTCATGACATTCTCCTGGCACCGGACCCTCGTACTGCCTGGCTGGCGCAGAACACTGGAATTGCATCTTGCTCAATGTTACAGGTCAATATACCCCCATTTGCATCCGCTCGCAATACGATCTTGCATTTCGCCCTGGAAAGCTGAGAGGAGCCAACGGCAGGCCGCGAATGACCGCCAAGCAGATGGAGATGAGCCGTCTGCGTTCAGAGTTGCGCGAGTTACCATGGAGCCGATATTCTCCGCCTCATCCATGCGCTGCGAATGTTCAAGTTACTCGAACAACCCGTCCAGGTTGGCAATCCCGCTCTTTGAAGCAGCCGCACCCGAACTCAACTGCGCAATCCGCTGCCGGAAGGTTGCAAGCTCTATCTCATACATGGGCAGGCATTGCTGCCAATTAGGAAACTGATTCATCCCACCGCGAAATGGAATCCGACGTTGCGACGTCTCCATGCCGGTTGCCGTGCGATAGGCAGACCCGGCCACGTTCGTCAGAGAGCGAAACTTATCCACGCTCACCGCAAGCATCGTCTCCGCCTTCCACAAATGCGCAGCATCGTGATCGTAGCCGTAGAGCATTGTCTCAACCGCGGCCTTGGTCTTCTCGTTGTAGAACTGCATCAACAGCGAGATCGCGCGCATGTCGTTGACCACCCGCGCATATTCGTTTTTGTTTCTGGTCACGAACGGCGCGGCCGCCTCGGCAGCCTCCAGCGCCCGGCGCGAAGCCTCCAGGGTTTCATCGCTCACGCCGATGGGCGTCTCGCCGTGATGCGGCAGTTTCTTTACCTCTCGATCCACATACTCATCCAGCCGTTCGCCCTCGGGCGCGTCCCCGGTCCAAAGCGTTGCCGCCGGATTGAAGCGCTTGGCGTCGATCAACTGCGGCATCGTCATGCCCAGCGTGAATGCCTGCCGGTTTCCCTCCGTAATGCCGATGCGCGGCAGCAGACGCGGCTGGCACGGCCCCGCCATCGTGTACGCCTTCAGCAGCTTTTCTCCCGCTTCCTTCGAGCCGTACTTTTGCGCAAACCGACCCACCCAGTATGCGTGCTCTTTCTCCGGGTCGCGATTCGGATTCCACGCATAACGCGCCCATGCCTCAAACCAGATCCAATCGCGATCGGTCTGCTGGAGCAGCGGCTCCGTCCTGTCGCCCGCTACCGGCCACTCCCAATAGCGCAGCGGATACAAATGCAAACCGCCAATCCCGATGCGCTGAAAGCTGGTCAGCGTCTGCCGTATAAAATCCGGATCGCCCCAGCGGAAAGGCTCCAGGTCCGACAGCAGATGCACATTGGCAATCGCCACATTTGAGTTTTCGGCCAGCATCTTGAACCGGTCCAGCACCGGTCCGCGCACATTCGTCCAGGTTAGAGACTCTCCATTCCACTTGAACATGGTGTCGATATTTGAGTAGAGCAGCTTGGCGGCCTTCATCACCGCGTCGATGTCGGTGGCATGAGCGCGCACCACAATCGGCGGCTCCACGGTTGCGCCCGACATCTTCAAGCCATCTTTTACGCCGGGAATAATCGTCTCCGTCAGCCACTCCGCGCCTTTATGCGCCGAGAGCGCTTCGCCCAGCGTCATCATTAACCCCGCCTTCGGATACTCGCGCACAAACTCTGAAATCGCATAGCGCGTATAGGCGCTGGCCTCCGCATTAGGCTCCGCGAGGTGGTAGGGAAGATGATGCGCCCGCGCAAACGCATGAGAGAGGTGAATGTTATAAAACCCTTGCAGAACCCAGATTCCGCGCTTGTCCGCTTCGGCCGTCAGCCACTTGAACATGGCTATGTTCTCGTCCAACTGCGCCGCCGGCAGCTCCCGCGCCTCGGGATACTTCGGCAGTTTGAGCAGGCTGCTGAAGGGATGCCCGCTCCACAGATACAGCGTGTTCATGCGCTGATCGGCCAGCATGTCCAGATAGCGCGTCCAGCCGGCCTTGTCGTAGAAGAACGGAAAGTCCTTCGGCGTATACGGATAGTCGTACTCCGCATCGTCATAGGTGATCTCCGGCTTCTGCATCCCGATGCAAGCGCCGCGCAGCTTCAGCGCCGGGCGCTCCATCTCGTCGATCCCCTCGGGCAGCGCGCCGCTCTCCCGGATGCGCGCAGCAAGTTCCATCTCGCCGTACAGAACGCCTGAAGGATCGCTTCCCGTAACCACCCAGGTTTTTCCCACTTGCCGGATAAGGAATGCCTCCTGCGCCCGCGGCCAAAACTCCGGCAGATCGAAGGGCCTCAACTCCGGCGCGCTTCGCACCGCTGCCACCACCCTCGCTCCAGCCGGAGCCGTCTTCAACTGCGCCAATGCGGCGCGCAGCCGCTCCGCGCCATACAGCTCGCGCGCACTTGCGCCCTTCGCCGTGACGACCTTCACCCGAGCAGCCCGGGCCGCGACACTCAGAGCGAGCGCGCAAACCAGCAGAGCGGAAATTCTCTTCACTGTTGATGTTTTCATGGTCTCTAACTTATGCCTTCTCAATCAGCGCGGCCATGTAAGGTTTGCCGCTCAGCGCAATCTTGCTTTTGCCGCTGAAAGTTCCTGGCACCGGCTTCTTGGTCATCTCCCACGGATCGATCAGCGTGATCTTAAATTTTCCTTTCTCCGGCAGCGGAAACTCATACTCCGCCGCGCAGTGAAAATCGAAGAAGTAGAGGTAACGCTCGTTCGGATTCGCCGCGTAGGTGTAGTACGGCGCTTCAGCGGCCATAAGCCCCGTGGTTCCCGTGCTCTCCAACAGCTTGCGCAGATAAGTAATTCGCGCGGCGCTCGTCCCGTGGAGCGTTCCCGCATCGGACCACACCGGATTTCCGTCCGTCGAGATGTACGTTTCGCCGTGCGTCGCATAGGCTCCGGCAACAATCGCCCGCCAGAAGCGGTTGGTCATCTCCTGCGGAGAAAGATTGCCCCAGCGCCGCGCAATGTTTCCCTCATACTGAATCTCGTCGTAGATGACAGGCATATTCCACGCCGCCTGCCGCTCCGCCGTCTTCTCAAAGTCATATGCTTGCAGGCTGGCGTGCGTGCACCACGGCCTCATGTGGCCGTAGATCACCTTACTTTGATGAATCGAACGCAACCGGCCATGCGGATCGCTCTCCAGGACAATCCGGAAAAAACGCTCCCAGTCCTTCGTCGACTTCGATTTCACCAGGTCATATTCATTGGCTATGGACCACCATACATTCCGGTATGCGGAAAGCCTCGCCACCGCGTAGCGAAGATAACGGTCGTCCGCCTCCTCGCCCATGGCCTTGAATCCCCACGCATCATACGGATGAAAGAGAATCACATCCGCCTCGATGCCCGCCGACCTCAAATCCTGAATTCGCTCTTCCACGTGCCTGAAGTAGACCGGGTTCAGCCGCGTCAGATCGAAGTGCTCCGCGCTCTTATCTTCGTCTGTGGAGTTCTCCATCGTGCTCTTGGGCCCTTCAGGCAGCGTCGCTCCCATGCGTTCAAACGGCATAGCCACCGGTTTTCTCTGCCCCAGCGGCTTGGGCAAAAGGCACATCCGCACCTTATTGAATCCCGCCTCCTTCAGCGACTCCAGCGTCAGCCGCTCCAGAGGATCGCCAATGAACCCGTACGAATAGCATGTGGTCCCAAAGGGAAAATACGGCGTTCCATCCGCATACTGAAAGTGAAACTGGTGCGCCGTGCCCACCGGCCCATGGTTGCCGGACTTCGCGGGAACGCATTCAAATGCTCCCGTATGCCCGGCAAGTTCCTTCGCGCTGCCTGTCGTTTCATAGCTCCAACGCCCCACGGCATCCGGAGAAAAGCGCACCCGGTAAGTGCCCTCGCCGTCGTAAAACCCCGCTGCCTCTACGGTCCTGTGCCCCAGAGTAAAGCGCGCGCCAAACTTCACATCCACAAATGGATTCCCGTTCGACGGTCCTTTAACCTCAGTCTCAAAGATGCCCCACTGCTCGACCGGCGCGTCGCTGCTCCCTGCCGGCGCTGCGCCGCTGTTCGGCGCGAAGCCGGAAATTACCGCGACCGCTCCCAGCTTGATCAACTCTCTGCGATCCATCTTGTCCACCCTTATCCCTTCATCAGCACCGCGCTGTGCGGCCTAACTAGCAATACGCCGTCCTTGATTTTGTGCCCATGATTTCTTGTGATCGCGATGCCTTCCTTCGCATCAATCGCCGGGCCGCTCAGAAGCCACTGCTCCTTGACCCGTCTCATCGGCATTCGCACCGTCGCACTCTCTTCTGTCTTGTTGATGACCATCGACAGCCGCTCTCCATCTTTTTCGCCCGCATACGCGCGCACCATCTCGCTGCCGCATTCCAGCGTCGAGCGCACCATTGTCGCTCCAACGAACTCCTTCGCCAGCTCCATCCCGAAGAACTCTGGACGACGCACAAATCCCTTCGCAAGGCTGCCCGCAATCGGCGTATAGAATCCGTTTCCGCCGCCGTGCAGATTCATCCCTGCGCAGCCCAGCGCGGCAAAGTTCAGCATCATATCCACCACCCACAACGCGCTGGCCAGCGTATCGCTCACGCCCTCCTGGCCGCCGTTCCAGCACGAGTTCCCTTCGCACATCCGGTAGGGCACTCCAGCGACGCGCGCCGCCTCCATCGCTATCTTCAAATCTCGTTCCAGCTTCGGGTCGAGCCGCAGCAGCCTCTCCATGGTTACGTCCTTCGCTCCCGCGGGCCCCATGGCGTAGTAGTGCGAGGTCAGCAGCACCACCTCCGGCGCGTTCTTCTTCACGTCCTCCGCAAAGCCCGTCACATACGCCATCTTGTCGGATGCATCCGGCCCGGCGAACTTCGCTTGTGGAACGCGCGCCAACACCATCGACCGCGCCGCCAACCACTCCTTCCAATAGTCCGCATAAGTCCATGTCGCGGGCCGGTAGCGGTTGCGCCATGCGTCCGGCTCGTTGCCCAACTGGAACGCAATCAGCCTCGGCCCCAGAATCTTCTGCGCATGGAAGGCCTCTTCCGCCGCGCGCTCCGTCGTGCCGCGTCCCAGGTTCAACCCATAGAGGCAGCGCCAATTCGTCGCGTCCAAAAATGCGCGCAGATTGCGCAGACTCCCGGGAGTGATCGCCGTATCGGTCTTTATATTTTTGGAGGTGTCCGGACCCACCGCATCGAACGGCGCTGTCCCACCGGCTTCGTCCGTCGTGAATACTGTAAACTCGCTCGTTCCTCCGCCCAGCCGCAGCACGCCTTGCTTGCCCAATTCTCTGAACAGAGCAATCAGCGCCGTATTCTCCGCCGCGAAGAACTCCGCATTGGCCAGTTGCGCCGATTCATAACTCAGACCTATAAAATCCAGAGGCACCGTTGCCAGCACTGTGGATGGATCAACAGTTAGTGTTCCCTGCAACGCCGGAGTCGCATCCAGCGCCGCCAAAAGCCGGGGCGCAAGGCAGGCCGCCGCAACCGATCCCGCACTACGCAGAAATTCGCGGCGTTTCATCGCACCTCCACTTCCACCACGCTCACGCGGCCCGCCGCGTTCACCGGCAACTCCGCGGCCACAGTCTCCTGCTGCCCATTCACGCGCACGGCGCTCACAGTTCCCATGTCGTCCACGGGCAGATGCACGGCAAACTCGCGCGTCTCGCCATGCGGGTCCACTGTAATCCGCCACAGCTTCGTGCTCGCGTGCTCCACGCGCAGGCTCACTGTTCCCCCGGTCGTCACCGGCGCATTCTCCACGGCGACTGCCTTGCCCACGGGAACCCAGCTCTCCGGCAATCCGGCCAGCAGATGCAGCTTGCCCTCGCGCTCATTCAGCAGCATGTCGCGCAGCAGCAGGACGAGGTTAGCGTTGGCCCACGCCTCCGGCATGTCGCCCGTGCCTTCCATGTTGGCGCGCTTGCTATGAGGCGTGTCGCAGGCCCGCGGCTGATCCACATCCACCAGAATCTCTTCCTTCCACACCTTCGTCGTGTAACTGTGGTTCATCGCCGCCGACAGCATCTCCGCGGCCTTCTGCTTCTCTCCGCGCAGCAGGTAGGTCTCGGCCATATTCATCGCCTCTCCTGGCCACACGCCGGCCAACCCGGCCCATGCTACGTTGGTTGGAAGCCCCTGCTTCTCCTCGCGCTCCATCCGCGCAATCAATCCCGTAACCAGCGCATCGTCGGCCGCATACAGATGTGTTGGATACACCGCCAGAAAGGTCTGCGAGTAAGCTCCTTCAGGATAGGTGGGCATCGCGGGAAGATAAGCCGGCGCAGTCTTCTCCAGCTTCACCGCTCTTTGCACGCTCGCGCGAATCGCCTCCACATACGCCGCGTACTCCTTCTCCAGCCAAGCGGCATCGTCGTCATGTCCCAGCGTCCGGGCCGCCTCACCTGTCACCTGTTCGGCGTAGGCCGCTAGAAAGTTGTGCGAGTAAGAATGCCCCTCCGGCAATCCCGAATCTCCATAGCTCCACGGCAGCAATCCAAACCAGTAAGTCTTCTCGCCCGGCTTCAACTCCGGCTCCGGCTCCGGCCTGCATTTTGAGGCGATCATGCGCTTCACCAGCCTCGCTCCAGCCGGAATGTTCTTCACGCCTTCGAGCGTAGTCTCCTCGCGATGATCCCGAATCCACTGCGAGGCCCGCAGCAGATACGGATACGCCTGCTCCAGCCACTTTCTGTCGCCCGAATACAGGTAGTAATCCCACACCGCTCCTGCATTGCCGCCCGCGTTATCCCACGCGGGCCAGCCGCTGGCCGGCGGACCGTCCCACTCTCCGTCGTCGTTGATGATGTGCAAGCCGTGCTCCACGCTCATGCGCGCCGGCTCAAGAAAGCCCCCGACCTCCATCGCCCGCGCCTGGAAGTACTCGCCACGTCCCCAATACTGCCGGTAGACCGCCGGCCCGTCCAGCGCCCACAGATCGCCTTGCGCATCGTATTCGGTCAGAATCAGCACATACGCAATCGATGAATAATAAAAGTCGCTCAACTCCTGTTGCGGGAACTCGACCTTGGTCCCTCTCGCCCACAGATCGTCCCACTGCGCCACGGCCAGCGCCAGCAGCGCCTCGCCATTCTCGTTAGGCAGCTCTCCATTGCGCGCCGCCGGCCATTCATAGGGCAGCTCGATCCACAGCGTCTTTTCTCCATGCGCTGGCACACTCACCCGCAACGCCAGCGTTAGCCCATCGTCCTCTTTTGAAACGGCAGCGCCCGCGGCCTCCTTCACCAACGCCACGTCCTCGCCGCTCTTTGTCACCAGAATTTGCCCGACCGCATGGCCCGGCAAATTGCGCTCTCGCCCACTCAGCTTCAGCACCGCCTCGGCCGCTGCCGCGTCCTCATTGTGAAACCTCAGCCGCACCACGTCCATGCCCCTGCCGCCCGAGTTCTTCTCCGGCAGCCGGCCAGCTTTGGCGTCCGGGTCCACCGCGAAGGCCAGCTCCTCCAAACTCAGCCCGCCTCCTTGCAGCTCTGAAACCACAAACGGATACCGCCCCCGATAAAGCACCTGCCCGCTCACCTTCAGCGGCGTTGCGCCCGCAAATGCCTCGATGGCCAGTTCGCCGTCCATCTGGCTGCTGAAGCCGATGGGCGAATCCAGCGGCCTGCGCTTCAGGCTCCACTGAGACCATTTCAGATTGCCCTCTTTGTCCACAATCGTCTTGTGGCTGCCCATGGGCAGGCCAATCAGGCTCTGCGCGTCGGTGTTCGACCAACGGTGGTCGATGGTTACCTGCGCCGCGCTCACACCCATGCATGTCGCACAGGCAAGACCCGCAAAACCGTCCCATTTGGAACGCACAAGACACCTCTCTGCCGGGAAATATCGCGACCTGAAAATCTAACTGTAAATCTATTGATGCATGACTGAAAAATGGGGCGCCGGGCGTCCGGCACCATGCGCCTCACGGCTTGGAGCGTAACCGAAATCGCGAGGCGCTTCCCTTCATCCCACCCTACCGGTAAACCTGCGGAATAAAGTTCTGTTCGTGGATGGGCGGGCGCACGTATTTCGACTTTTCCAGTTTGGGTAACTCCAGCGGCTCGGGGGTCAGATCACGGTAGACGAACAATGACAGAAGATGCCGGATGACGTTCAGCCGGGCGCATTTCTTGTCCTCCGCGTTCACCACATACCACGGCGACTGCTTGGTGTCGGTCACCGCGAACATCTCGTCCTTGGCGCGCGAGTATTCCGCCCAGTGCTTGCGCGATTGCAAATCCATGGGACTCAGCTTCCAGCGCTTGGTGGGGTTCTTCATGCGCTCCTGAAAGCGCCGCTCCTGCTCCTCGTCGCTTACGGAGAACCAGTATTTGATCAGGCGAATCCCGGAACGGATCAACATGCGCTCGTACTCCGGGCAGCTCTGCATGAATTCCTGATACTGCGCCTCGGTGCAGAAGCCCATGACCCGCTCGACGCCCGCGCGGTTATACCAACTGCGATCAAAGAGCACCATCTCGCCAGCCGCGGGCAAATGCGGAACATATCTCTGGAAGTACCACTGCGTGGTCTCGCGCTCCGTGGGCGTGCCCAGAGCCACCACGCGGCAGACGCGCGGATTGAGCGATTCGGTGATGCGCTTGATGGCGCCGCCCTTGCCCGCCGCGTCGCGGCCTTCAAAGAGCACCACCACCCGCAGCTTTTCGTGGCGAATCCATTCCTGCAGCTTGACAAGCTCCACTTGCAGGCGGCGCAACTCGCGCTCATAGTCGCAGTCTTTTCCCAGGCGCAGGGCTTTTTCATCATCCGGCTCCGGCGCCGGCAGATCGCCGCCAACTTGCATGTCCTTTGCGGGCGTCTCCTCCCGCTCCCCCTTGGTCTTTCCCTTCTTGTGCTTGTCTTTCATCGGTTTGCCTCCAACGACACTGGCTAACCCTGTTCTTATCGGCAGGATTCGCCGCCGGAATCATCATAATCCTCTGATGCGCGGGGGAAGAATTCCATTATGCGAACAATCGAAGATCAACAGGCGCAAATCTGCATCTGTGCAAGCCTGCGCCCTGTCTATCTGACCTCAAGACACCCGCCCGCTCATCGCGATAAAGCCGCGATGAACGGGACACGGCTTCCCATGGCTCATCGTGATACTTTGGGGCTTAAACTGCTTTACGCCATTTCAACCTTTAGCGTAATCGCCACATCGGATATCTTCTCCGCGGGCATCTCGACCCTCAAAGAGGACTCGTCCTGCTTCCATTTGAGATCGCCCTTGTAGCCAAGCAGCTCCACTTTCTGAATCTTGCCGGGAGCTTGCGGGCTGGCCAGGCCGAGAGCGCGCACCACGGCTTCCTTCTCCGGCCAGCCCATCACAAAGGCATAAAGCGTACCGCCCTTGGTGGTGAAGCGGACATCCTCGGCGGTAAGAGCGGGGCGCTTGCTCTCGTTGAATCGTTCCGACTGGACTTCAACTTTGGTCGAGGGGCCTTCCCCGTAAATCCTCCACGGGCGCGTGGCATAGATGCCTTCGCTGTTCACCGCCATCCACGCGGTGATGCCATCCAGAACAACCATCTCCTCAAAATCCAGCGCGCCGGAGTTGGGCAGAGGGAAGTTGAGCAGCAGGTTGCCGTTCTTGCTCACGATGTCGGCCAGCAGATCGATCACTTTCTTGGCCGACTTATACTTCTCGCCGCGGTTGTAATGCCACTGGCCGATGCAGGTGTCGGTTTGCCAGGGGTTGGCGGCGATAGTGTCGGCGGTGCCGCGTTCGTGATCGAGCAAACAGGTGCCGATGGCGCAATCGGAGGCCGTCTTGCTGGTGTAGATCGCCTCGGTTTGGCCGCCGTGCGCCTGCGCACTGACGTTATACAGGTGCGCCACCATCTTCATTCCATACTCCTCGAAGGGAAGATGGCCGTCGGTGTAGAGAAAATCGGGTTGATATTTATCGATGAGATCGGTCATGCGATCAAGATAATGACGCTTCCAGGAATCGGGTATGTCATCGTCGTTCCAATCGAGCTTGTCGATAAGCCGGGCGCAGTCGGCGTCATGATAGAGGTCCGCATACCGCGGATCGACGCCGTCATAGGGTACGCCGGCCAGCGGCCCGGTCTTATCCGCGCCGTGGCTCACCGCAAACCACTTGTAACTGATCCAAAGATGCTCGCTGACCCCGAAGCGCAGCCCCTGACTGCGCGCTGCCTTCGCCCAGGTTCCAACGATGTCTCGCTTCGGTCCCATCTTGACGGCGTTCCAGCGCGTGTATTTAGAATCCCAAAGGTCGAAGTTATCGTGATGGACGCCCATGCTGACGAAGTATTTGGCGCCCGCCTTCTTGTACAAACTCATCAGATGGTCCGGGTCCCACTTAGCGGCCTTCCAGTTATCCACCAGATCCTTGTAGCCCACCTTGGAGGGATGGCCGTAGGTTTCCACATGGTACAGATACTGTTTCGACCCCTGCTCGTACATGGTGCGCGCATACCAATCGCCGTACTCGATGGCCGATTGCGGACCCCAGTGCGCCCATATGCCGAACTTGGCGTCGCGAAACCAGTCTGGAATCCGGTAACCTTGCAGAGAAGACCTGGTTCCCAGAAAGCGATTGCCCAGCGCCGCCTGGGCCTTTGCAAACCTGGAGAGAGCCAGGGCGGAAAACGCACCGCCCATCCACTGAAGTAATTCACGCCTGTTCATCGCCACGCCTTTCCAATTACCCTCCGCAGAATACTCGCGCCGCCCTTTCGCGTCAATCACGGGGCGCAAATGGCTGTCAATTATAATGAGGTGAT
>Ga0326727_10013337_pt1 | contig 18340 bp, 15 predicted proteins | sample MB2enrmetagenome_FD_207643 | JGI IMG/M metagenome (GOLD analysis project Ga0326727, IMG submission 207643) | Lab enriched peat soil microbial communities from McLean, Ithaca, NY, United States - MB29MY | ecosystem: Environmental > Terrestrial > Soil > Wetlands > Peat | place: USA: New York...
CGTGTACGACGACTCCTCGCCGCCCACCGTCGAGAGCAACGGCGATGTCGTCGGTGGCGATCACACCTGGGTGCTCTCGCCCGGGCAATGGAAGGGCTCGGGAGTGCTCAGCACCGCGATGCAAAGTGGCAAGCTCTACCGGGCCCCGACGTACAAGGAGTGGGCCAGCGGCACTCGTGTACTTGGTTGGAGCCTGACCAAGAACCAAGCCTCGCTTTCGAGCACCAACTTCGAGTACAACGGGTGGGCATACTCGACCTTCGCGGCCGGCGCCTGCTACTGAGCGACTTGCATCGGGAGCAAAGACCTTGCCGCGGAGGAACTCCGTGCGAAGGCTGCGGTGGAAGCGCTCGATCTTGCCCGTCGTGGTCGGAGAACGGGGAGCTGTGAGCCTATGGGTGATGCCGTTCTCCCGGCAGATCTTGTCGAAGAGCACCTCCAAGGCGTTGCCCTAGCGCCGGGCGGAGAATACGAGACCATTGTCTGTGAGGATCTCCTCCGGAGCGATAGACCCCGCTCTCGGACGGAGCCGGCGAGTAGCCCTCCTTCGCGAGCCGGTGAGCGATTGTGCGCTGGCCCCAGAAAGGGTGCAGTCGCCGCAGTTCCAGCACTCTGGCCTCGGCCGCCCCGTCGATCTGGTGCGGGACGCTTTTCGGCCGATGCGAGCGGTCCGCGAGAGCTTCGATCCCGCCCGTCTCGTAACGACGCAGCCAGGCGTGCAGGCTCTGGCGAGTCACCCCGAACTTCTCGGCCACCTCTGTCACAGCGAGGCCATCTTTGATGACGCCCATGACGGCGTCGTAACGCTGTTCCACTTTGCTGAGCTCCCTGAGCACTTGGGCCGCTCCCCTCCCTCGACCAGGTGAGGAGAACAGGGCGGGGCCGAGGTGTAAAGCATCAGCCGAATGCGCGTAAAGCATCAGGTGAAGTCGTGTAAATCATCAGCCGACGTCAAAACGTCAAGCCTCAGGGCGAATTAACACAGGGGGCTGGTGGGCCGGTGGGCCTGTGGGCCGCCCGGGGCTCGAACCCGGCACCTTGGGATTAAAAGTCCCCTGCTCTACCCGATGAGCTAGCGGCCCTTCTGCGAATTACTCGGGCGTTGTCGTGACAAAGCCCTGAACTGCGACGTCCATCCTTGCATGCGAGCAGCAAAGGGGCTCACGTCTCAGCCACCCGGGCTCCCGGGTCGCTGCCGGAGCGTACCGACCCGCGCTTGCCGCGACCTTCAGCCGGCTGCGGCCACGGAATCGGGTAACTCCTCCCGGCGCGCGGCGTAAACGCCGAGCACGGCGAGATGCAGTGGCTCGATGGCGAATCCGAAGTCGGCAACGGCTCGTCGTCTGAGGTCGGCCAGGAGCCCTTCTGCGATCTCGAACTGGCTATTGCACGTCCGGCAAGCCAGGTGACCCTGCGTTGCGCTCGCGAGGTGACAGGCGGCTCAGGTCCAACCTTCTCGTTCGGCATCGAACAGGCCTGTGCGCCGCTTGTTCGGACGGGTGGCCTCCGTGACATCGGTCTCGGTCGTCTCGGCGTCAAAGGTGCCAGCGCGCCGACGTTCCGGGGACGAATGCTCCTCGCTCGGCACTTGCACCCGCTCACGCGAGGACACGACTTCGCCGACTGCGTTCAAGTCACTACCTGCACCCTCGGGCGGCAAGTCTGACCCGAAAGAAAGGCTGTGTCGCCCTGCCCTCTCCCCGGCACTGAAGGCGGCGGTGCTGTCGTCCTGGCCCTTTTGCGTCCGACTGCCCCCGCCTGTCGCGGGCGACGCCGCAGCAGTGGCCACGCCAGGCGCGGGACGCCCTAGAGGGCTACGGGCCATCTCCTCGACCACCGCCTGGACGGTGGTCTGCAACCGAGCCAGCTCGGCGATGGCATCCTGGCGCTGGTCGTAGAGGTAAGTGATCTGCGACACGGCACGCTCGCGGTCTTGCTCGATGCGCTGCAGGTAGGCGTGCCGGCGCCGTTCGGTCTCGTCCCGGATCGCCAGGGCGTGTCTCGTAGCCTGCTCGACGATCTCGGCAGCCTCACGACTCGCTGCTTCGCGTAAGTCGGTCGCCTCCGCCGTGGTGGTCTCGCGCAGCTCGTTCACCTCGCGCTCGGCCTCCTGGCGAAGGGTGTACGCCCCCTCCCACGCCTCTTGGAGAATGCGCTGGACGCGCTCGCCGAGAGTGTCCAGCGAAGGTGGCTGGGCGGTGCGCGTCTCACTCTCGTAGACGGCTACGCGACGGTGCAGCTCGCGCAGCTGGCCCACGGCTGCAGCAAGCCGACGCTCCGCTTCAGAGGCGCGGTAGAGCGCGTCGTCGAGCCGCCGCTGCTGGTCCGCTACGTACCGATCGACCTGCTCCGGGTCGTAACCGCGCCGGTAAACGTTGAAGATCGGCGTGGCCACCTGCCGTTGTGTCGCTGCCTCGTTCTCGTCCATGTGCCCTCCACACTCCCTTCGCGGATGCTACCGAGCCGTCGACTCAAAAACCGGGATCCTGGCTCTAGCCAGCACTGCTCGAAGAGCGGCGGCAACGCCTTCTCGACGGCGGCCTTCACACAAGGCAGACTGAGGCGGGCGACCGGACACTTCCGGATCGCAAAGGTATGTCAAGGGGGTTTCGATGAAGGCCGAAGTGAAGGGGTCCATTCTTCCGGTGCTCGAGTTGGTTCTCGACCCTGGGGACGCTGTCGTCTCGACCCATGGCGACCTCGCCTGGATGACCCCAAACGTGCAGCTCAGCCAGACCACGAACACCGGTGGGGCCAGTGGCTTCATGGCGGGGCTGAAGCGGGTTGCCGGTGGGGGCGGCATCTTCCTCACCCGCTACGAGGCAACGGGCGCCCCGGGAATGCTGGTGCTCGCGGCAAAGCTCCCCGGACGGATCTTCTCCGTCGAGATAGCACCGGGATCGGAGTACATAGTTCACCGCCACGGTTGGCTTTGCGGCACACCGGACATCCGGCCCACCGTGGCGCTCCAGCAAACCTTCGGCGGCGCCGTCTTCGGAGGTGAGGGCTTCATCCTTCAACGCCTCGAGGGACAAGGAACCGCCTGGCTCGAGCTTTCCGGGGAGATATCCACTTACGAGCTCGCCGCGGGCCAGAGCCTTTGCGTGCATCCCGGCCACGTCGGAGCGTTCCACGCGACGGTCAGCTTCCAAACGACACGCCTACAGGGCATCACCAACTACATGTTCGGCCAGGACGGCCATCACCTAGTAATACTGACGGGCCCGGGGACTGTCTGGCTCCAGAGCATGCCGCTGCCGATCCTCGCTCACGCGCTTTCGCCTTACCTGGGCGGCGGGCACCACGAGGGCAGCGCTGTGACGGCAGGCGTCGGCGGTGGTGTGCTCGGAGGCATGCTCGGTCGCAAGCTCTGACGCACTGGTGGTGGCCGTCACCGACGACCCAGTCGGCAACCTCGTCGAAACGCCAATCCTCGAACGCGTGCTGCGCGAAGCGCTCCGCAGAGGAGGCGACTTTGCCGAGATCTTCGTCGAGGACCGCTCGAACACGGCCATTTCCCTGGACGATCGCAAGGTCGAGGAGCTGTCCAGTGGCCGCGACGTGGGAGCGGGGATCCGGGTCATTGTCGGCGAGACGACGGGATTCGCCCATACCGCCGATCTATCGGAAAAGGGTCTCCTAGCTGCAGCCGAGGCGGCGGCGGGCGTCGCGCGGAGAGGTGGCGGCGGTGTCCGAGCGACCGCGCTGTCACAGCACGCGCCGAAGCCTCGAGCGGCGACGACTCTCCCGAGCTCGGTGCCGAAGTCGACCAAGGTCGACCTGCTGCTGCGCGCCGATGACGCCGCGCGTTCGGCGGGCAGAGCCATCGTCCAGGCAAGTGCCGGCTACGGCGACAGCCGGCGTCGGATCCTGGTCGCGAATTCCGACGGGCTGCTGGTAGGAGACGACCGCGTCCGTTCCCGGTTGTCGATCACTTGCGTGGCATCCGGCGACAGCGGCCTGCAGACAGGCGTCCACAGCCTCGCCTACACGCTCGGCTACGAGGTGTTCGACGAGCACCCTGTCGAGGAGGTGGCCGCGCAGGCAGCGCGAAGGGCCATCACCAAGCTCGATGCGCGCCCGGCCCCATCGGGTGTCCTGCCCGTGGTCCTAAAGTGCGGGAGCGGCGGGATCCTCTTTCACGAGGCGTGCGGGCACGGCCTGGAGGCTGACCACATCTTGAAGGACAGCTCCGTGTACACCGGCCGCGTCGGCCAGATGGTCGCCAGCCCGGGTGTCACACTGGTTGACGACGGCACGCTCGGTCCCAACTGGGGCAGCCTTGCCATCGACGACGAGGGCCGCCCGGCTCAACGCAACGTGCTCATCAAGGACGGCGTTCTGACCGATTACATGTGGGACTACCTCCGCGCCCGCAAGCAGGGACGGACCTCCTCGGGAAACGGACGCCGCCAGAGCTATCAGCACCTGCCCATGGTCCGCATGACCAACACGTTCCTCCTCGCCGGTGACGAGGACCCGGACGAGATCGTGTCGCAGACACCTCGAGGGGTCTACGTCGCTCAGCTGGGCGGTGGCCAGGTCAACACTGCGACCGGAGACTTCGTCTTCGGGATGGCCGAGGCCTACCTGATCGAGGATGGTCGCATCACCGAACCGCTCCGCAACGCCAACCTGATCGGCAACGGCCCGGACGTGCTCTCCAAGATCGACGCCATCGGCAGCGATTTCGATATCTCGCCCGGCACTTGTGGCAAGGACGGACAGAGTGTCTCCGTCGGCTGCGGGCAGCCGACGCTGCGAGTGACGGGCATCACGATCGGCGGTACAGCAAGTGCCTGAGCTGCTCGGCTTGGCACGGCGGGTGCTCGAGCAAGCAGGCGACGGTGAAGAGGTCGAGGTCTATGCGGCCCGCCACAGGGAGACCTCGATCCGGGTCTTCGAGGGCGCCGTCGAGGAGCTCACGGCCGCTGAGTCGGCCGGCGTGGGAGTGCGGGTGATCTCGGCAGGAAGACAGGGTTTCTCCTATGTGGGAACCCTCGACGAGTCGGCCGCAGCCGAGGCACTAAGCGAGGCTCGCGACAATTCAGGTTTTGCCACCGTCGACGAAAATGCCGGGCTCGCTTCGCCAGACGGCGTGGAACCGCCGCAGCTCCAGCTGTGGCGCCAGGAGCTCGTCTCGTTCCCGACCGACGACAAGGTCGCGCTCGCGCTCGAGCTCGAGCGCCGCGTCCGGGTCGGAGACTCCAGAATTCGCCAAGTCGTCTCCTCTGACTACGTCGACGCTCTGGGCGAGACGGCGATCGCGACTTCTCGCGGGATCGAGGTGGCGGGCCGAAAAACAGGTTGCTATCTCTTCGTCCATGCCATCGCCGGCGATGGCGACGACACACAGACAGGCTTCGGCTACTCGGTGGGCCGAGCCCCCGGCGATCTCGACCCAGGGGTAGCCGCAAGCGACGCGGTCGAACGCGCCACGCGACTGCTCGGTGCGAAAAAGCCCAGGAGCGCGAGGCTAATCGCCGTCCTCGACCGCCGGGTGACAGCTGCACTGCTCGGGATACTCTCGCGCACCCTGTCGGGAGAGGAGGTCGTCAAGGGCCGCTCTCTCTTCGCAGGGCGTGTTGGTGAACAGGTCGGTGTCGACGAGCTGACCCTCGTCGATGACCCGACGAACCCGCTCGCCTACGGTGCCTCGCCGCACGACGCGGAGGGGCTTGCGTGCCGGTGCAACTCGCTGATCACAGGCGGCGAGTTGAAGGGATTCCTCTACGACACCTACGCGGGACGCATCGCCGGCACGGCGTCGACGGGCTCGGCGGTCCGAGGCGGGTTCCGGACAACCCCGGGCGTGGGCGCCCGGGCCTTGTCGCTCGAGCCCGGGAAACTCGACCAGTTCCGGATCATCGCGCAAGTCGGTGAGGGTTTGTTAGTCCAGTCAATAACGGGTGTGCACTCGGGGGTCAATCCCGTGAGCGGGGACTTCTCGGTCGGTGCCGAAGGCTTGATGATCCGCGGCGGTGAGCTCGCAGAGCCCGTGCGCGAACTGACGATCGCTTCGACGATTCAGCGAATGCTGCAGCACGTTGTGGCCATCGGGTCCGATGTCGAGTGGCTGCCCGGCGCCGCGAGCGGGGTGACGCTCGCCATCGACGACATCGCGATGAGCGGGACGTGAAACAGATCAGAAACGACGGCGTCGCTCAGGAAGCAGCTACAGCACCCGAGGAGGGCGCGGACGACGTCGATGCCGTGGGTGCGCCAGCTGCGGCAGTCTTGGCGGGAGTGCCGTCGGAGGCTGCCGACTTGGCCGCTTCGCCACTCGACGCGGCGGCCTCGGTCCCTGAACTGGCGACAGCCGGCTTGGTCGTGGAATGTGCCGCGCGACTGTCGTTCTTGTAAAAACCACTCCCCTTGAACATGATCCCGATGTTCCCGAACACCTTCTTCAGGTCGCCGCCGCAGTTGGGACATCTGGTAAGAGCGTGGTCCTTGAACGACTGCACGACCTCGAGGTGCTGTCCACATGATTTGCACGAATACTCGTAGGTCGGCATGAATCCCTTCCGTACTTGGCCTCGACCAACCTCACCGTCAGCCAGACGGTCTGACGTTGGCACTCTCACTCCCTGAGTGCCAAGTATATCGTGGCGCTAGGGCACACACCCTTGGGGAGGACAACGATGGGTCAAAATAGCGTTGAGGAGCTGGTCTCCCTCGAACAGGTCCAACGCGTCGTGCTCGGCTCCTGCTCGCCGCTCGGCCCGATCGAAGTCGAACTCGCTGCGGCGCTCGGCTTCGTCCTGGCGGAGGACCTGCGAGCTCCCCGGGACCTTCCTCCGTTCGACAACACCGCGATGGACGGCTACGCGCTTCGCGCGAAAGACACTGTCGACGCTCCCGTCGAGCTCTCGGTCATCGGCGTCCTCCCGGCGGGCGTTGCGCCCGTGCAGGTTGTCGAACCCGGCACCGCAGTCCGGATCATGACGGGGGCTCCGATCCCCGCTGGAGCCGACGGGATCGTCATCGTCGAGCGAACGGCGCCGGGCTCGTCGGAGGGCAAGGTGCGGATCCTCGAGAAGGCCTCTCCGGGCGACTACATCCGCTCGGCCGGCAGCGACCTGCGCCGTGGTGATCTGGCCCTCGCCGCCGGTACCGTGATCGGGCCGGCGCACATCTCGTTGCTCGCGAGCATCGACGCGACTCGGGTCAGCGTCCACGCACGGCCGAAGGTCGGCGTCCTTTCCACCGGAGACGAGCTCGTGGGTGGCTCTGCACCTCTCGAGCTGGGGCAGATCCGAGACTCCAACCGGCAGGGCCTCCTCGCCAGCTTGCAGCGCGACGACCTGGTAGGTGTCGACCTTGGTGTTCGCCGCGACAATGAGGAGGAGATCTTGGCGGCGATTCGAGAGGGAGTCGAGCACTGCGACGCGCTGCTCACCACAGGTGGGGTCAGCATGGGTGAGTTCGACTTCGTAAAGGTCGCCCTGGAAAGACTCGTGGCCGAGCACGGTGGGCAAGCTCATCAGTTCAAGGTCGCTATCAAGCCGGCGAAGCCGTTGTCGTTCGCGGCCGTTCCAACCACCGGTGGGCGTGTGGTCCCGGTCTTCGGCCTGCCGGGCAATCCCGTTTCCTCCATGGTGAGCTACCAGGTCATAGCTCTGCCCGTGCTGAGGAGGCTCGCGGGTCATCGCTCGCCGCTCCCCCACCGACTTGCGGCTGTCGCCGCCGACGAGCTCGAGCGACGTCCGGACGGGAAGCTCCATCTGGTGCGTGTGGTTGCGGCGATGGGGCCGGACGGCCGCGTCGTCGTCCGTTCTGCAGGTGGCCAGGGGTCTCACCAGATCGCGGCCTTGGCCGCTGCCAACGCGCTGGCGCTCGTGCCCGATGGCACCGGTGTCACCACAGGCGGCGAGGTTCAGATCCTGCTCACCGGCTCGCTCGAGTGAGGTCCGACCGAGGGCGAGCGGGATGCCGTCGCCTGTGGCGGGCTCCGGATGTCCTTTGAGAGTCGGTTTCAATCAAGGCACGCATACCGCTCACCGAATAGACTGCGGCGCAATGCCGAACCGAGGCCTGACGCACGTCGACCCACTTGGCCGGGCCCGAATGGTGGATGTCACTCCGAAAGAGGCAACTCACCGTCGGGCGGTCGCGCGTTGCAAAGTCCGGATGCTCCCCGAGACGACGGTCAACATCGCCAGCAACGCAATCAACAAGGGTGACGTTCTCGGCGCGGCACGGATCGCCGGTATTCAGGGAGCAAAGCGCACCGCGGACCTGATCCCGCTCTGCCACCCGTTGCTCGTCGGTTCGGTCTCCTTGAACTTCACCATCGGAGACGACTTCGTCGAAGTCGAGACACAAGTCGAGGCCGTCGACCGGACAGGCGTGGAAATGGAGGCGCTGACTGCTTGCGCTGTCGCCGCGCTCACGATCTACGACATGTGCAAGTCAGCCGACCGCTCGATGGTGGTGGAAGAGCTCTGCCTCTGGGAGAAGACCGGGGGCCGTTCAGGAGTGTGGCGCCGGACAACCGCGCCGACAGGGAACAACATCCACCAGTCCGCCGAGACAGTTGATTAAGGTCTCCGACAATGTGAGGACGGTCCTGGGAGCGTGAGCCTAGTGGTCATAGCTGTGCTGGCAGTCATCTGGGTGATCGCTCTGACACCGATGATGCTACGCAAGCTCTCCGAGCGCCGGTTCACAACCTCCGTCAACTCCTTCCACCGTCAGCTCCTCGGCATGCGGCGCGCTTACCCGCGACTGGTAGCGAGTGCTGCCGATCCCGAGATGGCACTTTCCATGACCGAGACGACATACAGCAGGACGAGAGAGTCGTCTTTGCCCCCTACCACCCAGATACCGCGAACTGAGCCGGTTGATCGCTACCAGCGGCGTCCGGCGCCGCAGGCGGCACGCCGTCGTCGTGTCCTTCTGACACTCGGCGCGGTGATGTTGGGTTGCTTCCTTCTTGGCATGATCCCCGGTTTGAAAGTTCTCTGGGGCCTTTCACTGCTGGCATTCGCTGCCGGTGCCGCGTACTTGGCGCTGCTCATCCACATCCACCGCTGTGCGGTGGAGCGCGCTGCCAAGGTCGTCGACATCCGGGATCACCGCCGCGACCCGGATCTGGAGGTACCGGTGACAGCCCCTGTCGCCGTTGTCGTCGCCCCTGGTGCGGTTGGCGCCGCTCGCCGGAACGCTCCAGATGACGTCGCCTGGGCCGACGACGAGTGGCTCGGCTCGGTCCTCGGATTCGACTACGACGAAACCATGGCCGGAGGTCGCTGACCCGGGAAGTGGGTGGCGAAGCTCCGCTAACCTGAGTTATCGGCCGGACCCGGCCGGCGCGGTCCAAAGGACAGTTTCCGATGGTCCATCTGCCGGTCGCCCCGGGGGTGTAGCTCAGCTGGTAGAGCGCCACGTTCGCAACGTGGAAGTCGGCGGTTCGAGTCCGCTCACCTCCACGCCGTTGTCGGAATCACAACGTCTTCCCTTTTCAGGGGCAATATTTCGTTGGCACTTGCCAACCAAGGCAAATGGCCAGGCGCACCGGCGTCGCACTACCCGCCGGCGCCGAGGTTGGCCCGATGGAGCTCGCCTGTCGTGCCGGTCACTCAAGTGTGACGGTCACCTATGACCGCTACGGACACCTGTTCCCCGACATCGACAAGTAGGCAGTGCAGAGGTTAGAGCGAGCAAGCAAGCTAGTTTCGACGGACGATCCAGTCATTCATTCCGCGCAACCTCAGGCCCGGTGATCTGAGTCGCGCTGAGTTTCTCGGAGGGTCCTGAATCGGAGGATCTTACGGGAGCCGTCGTCGCACCCACCACGTCGAGGCGGCCGCGAGGAGGAGCGCGAAGACGATGAACAGTCCCAGCTCGATCCACTGAAAAGTCCAGTACCGGCTTGCGGGTTGGTAGGTAGTCACCTGACGTAGGTGGAAGCTCGCCACGCACGCCTGTTGCACGGCCTGCGAAATATTGCCGGTGCGCAAACTTTCCGCCGGAACCTTGACCAGGCACGCGCCCACACCCTGGAAGATGAGTGTCCCGGCGTGGATTTGGAAGCCCTCAAACAAGGAGCCGCCCTGCCCAAGCTGTCCGAGTGCGTGGCCGGTTGGGCTGACCACCTCGGTCCCAAGGGCCCAATCAGCGGGATTGGGAGGACCCAGCTGGTAACCCATCGATGTCCAGTGAAACGGTGACGTAGCGTGCAGCGGAGACAAGAGGCGCTGGCGAAGCCAGGTGCTGAACGTGATGTGCACCGCGAAGAAGACGAGGAATGTCGCAGCCATCGCCGGGAGCGTCCTGCGGAGAATCGCTCCCAGAGCGACGCCAAGGGTGAATGCGAAGGCCGCATAGCCGACCAGCACGATGCCTCGGATGTCGTACTGCTGGAACGGGCTGTCTTGCAGTTGGTCGTACATGCTCGACCACCACGTCACGGCCAAGCTGAACAGCCCTGCTGAAAGCATGCTTGCCGTGCCGACGACTCCGAGCTTCACGAGCATCCAACGCGATCGCGTGACGCTCTGGGTCCACGCCAGTCGGAAGGAGCCGGTCTCGAGCTCCCGTGCAATGAGCGGCGCGCCCCAGAACACCCCGATGAGTGCCGGGACGGCGACAGCGAGCGCATTCGCGAGGTGCCTCAGCAGGGAGTCTCTCGCGACGAACCCGCGCCTCGCTGACGCACACGCCAGCACGCCCTTGCAATGCAGCACGTTCTGAAAGGACGACACGAGGCCAGGACGTGTCACGGCCAAGGTGATGGCGACGGCGCCGAGCAGCACCAGCGCCGCGACTGCCTGCGTGCGGAACTGCCGCCACGCGAGCCAGGTCATGTCGCGGCCCCGGCCTGCGACGCCCGTGCGCTCCCGTGCCTGGAGCCACGCGCCATGTACGCGAGCACCACATCCTCAAGGCTCGTGGGTTCGATCGTCCACACCGGGTCGACGACCGGCCCGTCGGATCGAACGATCAGCGTTGTCTGCCGCTCGGTGTGACTGGCATCGATCACCTCCTGGCACGCTGGAGGCTGTGCTTCGGGGTCACGGGGGCCGATCAAACGATGGTGTGAAGCGAGCATCTCGTCGACGTCGCCCGACAGCTGGACGCGCGAGTCAACCAAGACGATGAGGTAGTCACAGACGCGCTCGATGTCGGCGACGAGGTGCGACGAGAGCATGACGCCGAGCTCGTGTGCCGCGACGTCCTCCATGAGCACCTGCAGGAACTCTCGCCTCGCGAGCGGGTCGAGACCCGCCACCGGCTCGTCGAGGATCAGGAGGTCCGGGCGCTTGGCGAGGGCCATGGTGAGGGCGAGCTGAGCGCGCTGGCCGCCGGATAGCTTCCCCGCGTGTTGAGCTGGATCGAGGCCGAGCCTCTCGATCCGTTGTCGGGCAGCATCTCCGTCCCACCTCGGGTTCAGGCGTGCTCCGAGCCTCAGGTGATCGGCGACGCTCAACGAGGAGTAGTTCGGCGTGTCCTGCGCGACGAAGCCGACGCGCCCGAGGGTCTCCGCGTCGGTGGCAGGTGGCCGACCGAACACCTGGATCGTTCCTGACGATGGAGCAAGCAGGCCGACGGCCAGCTGGAGCAGCGTCGTCTTTCCGGCGCCGTTCGGTCCGACGAGGCCGATGACGTGCCCGGTCGGGACGGTGAGCGAGCAGTCCGACAGCGCCCAGCGCTGCCGGTAGCGCTTCCCGAGGCCGCAGGCCTCAACGGCGGTGCTCATGAAGCTTCTATCGGTGAGGACGCCCGAAAGCGCTCGCGAAAGAGGGCTTCGATGCTTTCTTCGTCGAGTCCTGCGGCACGCGCCTCGGCAAGCCAGGACTCGAGCCCGACGCGCAGCCGCCCGTGCTCGGCGAGTGACGGATCGCTCAGGGACTTGACCACGAACGTCCCGACGCCGGTGCGTGCCGCGACGAGTCCCTCATACTCAAGCTCCCGGTACGCCTTGGCCACAGTGTTGGGGTTGATGGCGACCGTACCGACGACCTCCTTAATGGTTGGCAGTCGGTCACCCTCGTCGATAAGCCCGAGCTTGAGGGCTCGTCGAACCTGCTGGACGAGCTGTAGGTAGGGGGCGACGCCTGACTTCGTGTCCAGATAGAACTCGATCACGTCACCCTCTCCGTCTTGTCTAGTAGCCTAGGCTCCTAGTAAAGTTACGGAGTGCTTGGCGGGCTGTCAACTGGCCAAGGGTTGACGGCGCGCCGGGATACCACACCGACACTTTGGGTTTACGGGTTCAGTCGCCGACGGTGTAGATCCGACCGGTACTAGGCACGCCCTTGAGTGAGCGCTCGCCAGGTCTAACGAACTGGACGCTCGACCCGACGTTGAAGTTCTTGACCGTTGGCCAGGCCGGGTCGATTTCCTCGCTCTGGCAAGGTTCTGGTGAGGCTCCCGGGAGCCGGAAGAGGCCCTCGTGCTCGGTTTGAGGCAGCGAGACCGTCGCGCTCTGGTCGGTCATCAAGGCGAGGATGCGCTTCGAACATCCCCTGATTCCTCCCCAGCACCCCGGAACAGATTCCTCGAAAAACTTCGAAGCGACCTTCGCCATGGTCGACATCCCTTTCCTCGGTTTGGGGATGTTCTGGTGGGACTGCCAGTGAGGCTCACTCGCCGCGAACGAGCGCGGAATCGTTATCGCGTTGCTCGGCCGACGGTCCGGCCTGTGGCAGCAGGAGGCGCAGAATGCTCGATTAACCGGTGGGGCCGCGCGATTCCGCGGAAGCGTGCCTTCTCGGTCAGTGTGCAGCGCACGGGCCCTATGTCCGCTTCCAGCCGGGGGTAGGAGACTGTATGTTCGCGCCCGCAGTATCGATCGAGGAGGTGGGGGACCTTGCCGCTAGACCCACAGGTTGTGGAGTTACTCGACCAGATGGCCGCTGCTGGTGAACCGCCACTCAACGAGCTGACACCGGCTCAAGTCCGCGAGCGCTCCGTCGCGCGGGGCATGCTCGGAAGGTACCCGGACAGGAGGGCGGATACCGAGGATCGGCGCATTCCCGGGCCGGGCGGTGACATCTCGATCCGTGTCTACCGCCCAAAACCCGGCGAGCTTCCCGTCGTGGTGTTCTTTCACGGCGGCGGTTGGGTGATCGGCAGCATCGAGACTCATGACTCCATTTGCCAACAGCTGGCCGTCCAGGTCCCGGCTGTAGTGGTGAGCGTCGACTACCGGCTCGCTCCCGAACATCCATACCCGGCCGCGGTCGAGGACTGTCTGGCTGCCACCCGCTGGGTCTCCGAGCACTGCAGCGAACTGGGCGTTGACGCACACCACTTGGCCGTGGCAGGCGACAGCGCCGGCGGCAACTTGGCCGCAGTGGTGTGCCTGCGAGCCCGCGACGCCGGGGGCCCGTCTATCGCCTTTCAGCTCCTGGTGTACCCGGTTGTCGATTTGACCCTCTCTTTTCTCAGCCACGCGGAGAATGGTGGGGGCTACCTGCACGACAAGGCCGACATGGACTGGTACTTGGGCCACTACATCTCCGAGGTCGACGTGAGGAACCCTGACGCTTCGCCGTGGTTCGCCGACGGCCTGGCCGGCCTCCCGCCTGCCTTGGTCATCACGGCCGAGTTCGACCCACTGCGCGACGAAGGCGAGGCCTACGCGGGACGTTTGCGCGAGGAAGGGGTCTCTGCCAAGGCCTCTCGCTACGACGGGATGATCCACGGCTTCTTTAGAATGGACTCCATCCTGGCGACAGCGGAGGCGGCCATCGAGGAGGCGGCCATCGCCCTGCGGGCCGCTTTGCGCCCGGCCGATTAGAAGGAAAGACTGACAAAGAAGCACTACGTTGTTTGAAGCGACGCCTCTCCGATGTCGTCTTTCGGCAACTCCTTGCCGACGAACAAGGCAGAATCGCGACGTGCGGATCACCTACGACCGAGAGGCCAACGCCGCCTACATAAACCTCACCGCTGGAAGTTTCAGTAAGCGCGGTCAGAACAAGAACTCTCCGACATGCTCGAGTCTTTCGTAGCCTGATAGTACTGGGGGCAAGCGACAGTGACCTGGGGGGTATCCCCAGCCCGCAAGGAGCGTGACAGATGAAGCGGATCGCTTTGGCACAAATGGACTGTGCGCTCGGGGACGTAGCTGCGAACCTCGAGCACGTTCGCACAGAAATCGATCGTGCTGCCACTGAAGGTGCCGAATTGGTCGTGTTCCCGGAGTTGACGTTGCAAGGGTACTCGCTCGGCCAACTGGAAGCTGATAGCTCGATGCGCGCCGAAGACCGACGGCTGGCGGCCTTGACCGACGGGGGAATCGACGTGCTCGTGGGGTTTTACGAAGACGGTGGAGCACGGCGCTACGACTCGGCGGCGTACCTCGCTTCAGACGGGGCACGATACGTGCATCGCAAACTGTACCTATCGAATTATCTCGTGTGGGAGGAACGCAAGCACGCCAGTCCCGGCCAGTCCCTACGGGCTTTCGACACCCGAATCGCCCGAGTGGCCACGTTGATCTGCAACGACGCGTGGCAGCCGGCACTGCCATGGTTAGCTGCTCAAGATGGTGCAGAGGTACTACTCGTACCTGCGAATAGCGCCGTGGGTTTAGGACCCAACTCGTTCGATGTCGTCGACTACTGGTACGAGCTGTTGCACTTCATCGCGCGCATGCAACAGTGCTGGGTGGTGTTCTGCAACCGCGTAGGGACTGAGGCAGGGGCTCGCTTCTGGGGCGGGTCGCGCGTGCTCGACCCGAGCGGACAGGTGATCGCCGAGGCAGCGATGTGGGAAGCCGAGCTCCTCGTCGCCGACATCGACGTGACCTCGGCTCGCCGTCGACGGCACGAGGTGCCACTCTTGGCCGAAGCGCGCCTGGGGCTGATTGCGCGAGAAGTCGCACGACTTATCCACGAGGGCGGTGACGCCTAAGAGCGGGTGCCGTATATGCACCTGTGCTTGCAGGCAGCCACAGGCGCGGACAGGCTAGGGGTATGTTCGATCTTTACGTGCACGCGGCGCCTGCGCATCGGACATCCCGGAACTGCTCATTAGCCCCTGACTATTGGCTGGCAAGTAGCGTCCTGTGACCCCGCTCGATCACACGAGCACCGTCAGTTCGCCGAGGCTCTGGAGGTGCCATCCTGCATGGCGACATATGGGTGGCCGCGAACGCCCTCGGCTTATCGGCTGGAAAGAGCAACTCTCGGAGTCCGGGACTGAATGTCGGTGGTGAACTCGAGCGGTCGCACAACCACGTTCACCAGTGAGCGCAGTCTTCCTCGGGTGCCGTTGCCCACCTTGGAGGAAAGCTGTGAGCGGTTCCTAGAATGGTGTGGTCCGTTGCTGACGGCTGACGAGTTCGCTACGACCGAAGCAGCCGTGGAGTCGTTCCTGTTACCCGATAGTCCCGCCCACAGACTCCAAGGAGCCCTCGAGCAGTACAACGCCAGCGACGGAGTGCACAGCTGGCTCGATGCATTCTGGGCGGATCGCTACCTAGGGCGTCGCGACCCCATCGCACTTAACGCCAATTACTTCATCCTCTTCAAGCCATCGAGCGATGGCCAGATCGCTCGCGCCACGAGCCTCGTGGCCGGCATTGTGAACTACAAACTCCTGCTTGACGCCGGTCGCATTCCACCAGCGGTTGAGCGAGGACAACCGCTGTCCATGGAGCAGAATAAGTTCCTCTTCTCCACTACTCGCATTCCCGGAACCGTGCGAGACACACTTCGTTCTCCCTACAGCCCGAACTGGCCGGGCCCAACTCAGGAACGCCATGTTGTGGTCTTCTTCCGAGGCAACTTGTTCCGCATGGACGTCATCGGCTCGGACGGCCGACCCTTTGCACCAAGTGAACTTGCCGCCGGACTGCGTGCCGGGATGGCTGCTTGTGCGGACCGGGCTGTGCCGGGAACATCCGTCGGGCACCTCACGAGCAAGGCGCGTGCGGACTGGGCAGCGAACCGCCGAGCGTTGCTCGACCACCATCCCCGCAATGTCGAGATGCTTGATGCAATAGAAAGGGCACTCTTTTGCTTGTCCCTCGAGGAGGACACACCAGGCGATGCCCAGACGGCATGCGCACAACTGCTTCACGGTGACAGTGGCAACCGGTGGTTCGACAAGTCTCTTAGTCTGATCGTTTTCGAAGATGGCGCGGCTGGCCTCAACGTAGAACACTCTGCCCTGGACGGAGCCACGATCGTGAACTTCGTCGATGCCACGTTCGATCACGCAGGACACGATCCTCTGGGTGGCCCCGTGCCAAAGTCACATGGCATGCCGGCATGGGAAGCTATCGAGTTCGTGCTCGACCCTGACCTACGCACCCAGGTGAGCGCCGCCGCTGATTCGTTTACTGCCTTAGCAGGTGCCACCGCAACGATTGCCGTTTCGTTCGATGACTTTGGCGCAAACCGCGCCAAACAGCTGAAGATCTCGCCGGACGCGTTCGTGCAGATGGCCTATCAACTCGCCCACAAGCGCTCCAGAGGCTTCCTGGGGGCCACCTACGAGTCGATCGCGACCCGTCAGTATCGCCACGGGCGTACGGAAGCGATGCGTGTTGTCACTCCGGAAATGGTCGACTTCGTGTCCGCCATGCTTGATCCTAACGGAGACAATAAGACGCGTCGCGTCGCTCTCCATGCGGCAGCGGAACGGCATGTGGAGCGGGTGAAGGAGTGTCGAGCCGGCCACGCGCCCGAACAACATCTCTGGGAGTTGCAGCTGATTCAACGGCGGATGGGGGCTGAACCCCTCGCCCTGTTCAACACCCCTGGCTGGCTGAAAATGCGGGACGACCGACTGAGCACTAGCTCCACACTGGCTTCCACCAATATCGAGTACTCCGGCTTTGGTCCCACCGGCACCCAGTGCATCGGCGTCTCTTACATGATGCTTCCTGACATGCTCAAACTCCATTTGAGCGCGCCGCGCCCTATAGCGGATGAAATGTTCCGATTCGCCCACCAGCTTCGAGAAGTAATCACTGAGTTGCAAACGGTCCTCTCTGTCGAGCAACCCACGGACTGACGGTTGGCCGCAGTGATCGTTCACGTTCACCATTGAGAGAACTCGCGTTGGTGATTCCGAAGAGCACCGGCGCCGCGCGATTCTCCGCTTACCTAACCGGACCAGCCGCGGTCTGCGTTTCCTTCTGGTCAGGACTTCCAGGCGTTCCAAAGAAACAGCTGGAAAACCGTTGGATAGACACCGTGGACGTTCTTCTGCGTGGCAAAGAGCCCGTCGTAGAAGTACGCATAGATGATCGGCGTCTCGTCGAGGAGGAGAACTTCAATCTGTTTCGCGAGCGCCCGCTGGGAGGATAGATCCACCGCCGCAACGTAGTCCTTCGACAGCTTGTCGTAGGTCGCGTTGTTGAAACGTGCAGCGTTCCAGGCACCTTGTCCAGTCTTCTTGTTGTAGGTCTGCAACGGTGCCTCGAGGAAAACATTCGGCACGGCCCTGGCGCCGTAGGCCACGAGGCTCATCTCACCGTCAAGCCAGTCCGAACTCCCGATGGTGGAACTCCCAAAATACTTCGTCTCGGTCTCGACATTCAGGCTGATGTCCACTCCTACCTGCGCGGCGGACGACTTGATGATCTGCGCGAACTCGGCACACTCTTCGTATTCCTCGGTGAAAAGAGGAGCGCTGAATCCGCGCGGGACCCCGGCCTTTGCGAGAAGCTCTTTTGCGAGTTTCAGGTTCTGCGTCCGTTGCGGCACCGCGGGGGGACCTACTGTCGCCTTGAAGATCGAGGCGAACGGGCTGTCGTTCCCGACCTCTGCGTAGCCCTTGAAAAGCGCCTTGACGATGGCTGGGCGGTCCAGTGTAAGGGCAAGTGCTTGGCGCACGTACTTGTTCGTGAATGGGGGTAGGTCGTTGCGCATCGAGAGCTCGCGGTGTGCACTTTCCCGAACGGCGATCACGTTGAAGCCTCCCGAGAGCAGCTGCGGGCTGGTCGCGACCGAAAAGCTGCCGTTGCAATCAATGTTGCCTGCCTCGAGGCCGGCGGTCATTGGTACCTCGCCAGCATAGAAAGTGAACTCCAGCGTCGCCGGAAGCGCCGGAGTACCCCAGTAGTTCGGGTTGCGGATGAAGGTGGCACCCACGTTGGGGGTGAAACCCGTCTTCACGAACCGGCCGGTCCCGAGCATCTCGCTCTGATAGTTCGAGTAGTCGTAGCCGTTTGGGACGATGACCATGTTGAAGTTGTCCGGTGAGACGGCGTCGACGAAATTCGCGTCGGGTACCTCGAGGTGGAGCGCGACGGTGTAGTCGTCGACCTTGACCACACCGTCTGGCACGAGCAGGCCGCTAAAGACGGAAAGGGCGGCACCGCCGGTTTTCGGGTTGGTCTGGGTTTGGAAGCTGTAAACGACGTCGTCGGCGG
>Ga0326727_10013339_pt1 | contig 18337 bp, 19 predicted proteins | sample MB2enrmetagenome_FD_207643 | JGI IMG/M metagenome (GOLD analysis project Ga0326727, IMG submission 207643) | Lab enriched peat soil microbial communities from McLean, Ithaca, NY, United States - MB29MY | ecosystem: Environmental > Terrestrial > Soil > Wetlands > Peat | place: USA: New York...
TCCACCAGATGGCGTAGGTGGAGAATTTGTAGCCGCGCTGATATTCGAATTTTTCGACGCCTTTCATCAGGCCCATGTTGCCTTCCTGGATGAGGTCCAGAAAGGAGAGGCCGCGATTGGTGTGCTTCTTGGCGATGGAAATGACCAGGCGCAAATTGGCGGCGGCCATTTCGCATTTGGCGTCATCGGCCCGGGTGGCGGCCTTCTTCATGGCGCTGTGGTCGGCCAGGAACTGGCGGTGGGGCATGCGGACAAATTTTTCCAGCGCGGCCAGTTTGGCGTGTTCGGCGGTCAATTGGGCGGTTCTGGACGCGGACTTGCGGCGCTTCTCCAATTCCTGGATGGAGCGGAGAGTGGATTGAAGCTGATCGGCGGCATTGTCCGAAACGAGCATGATTTCCTCGGCCACTTTGGGTTTGTAATAGAATTTCGGAAAACAGGCCTGGAGGGCGTTGTGCAGGCGCTGAAAATTCCTCACGAAGCGCGGGGGCGCGGGCCTGGCGCCGGACGGGCGGCATTGTTCGTAAGCTTTGTCGAGTTTTTGATCCAGGTCGCGCGCGCGGCGGACGAGCCGGCGCAGGATAGTCAGATGACTGGCGCGGCTTTCCACTTTCTTATCAACAATCACCCGGTCAAAGCGTTCGCGGGGCGGGTCCGAGAGCAGCTTCTCGGCCAGCGCGATGTGTTCCTTGCCTGTAAAACCGAATCCAAACAAAATGCGGCGGGCCTCCGTTTCGCCTTCCTCGATTCGTTTGCAAATTTCCACTTCCTGTTCGCGGGTGAGCAAAGGGACTTTGCCCATTTGGCGCAGATACATTTGGACGGGATCGTCCAGGATATCCAAGCGGCTTTCCTCCGCTTCTTCCTCCGGTTCAGGCGCCTTGGGGCGCTCCAGGTCGGGCGCTTCAACGATCTCGACTTCAAAGCCGCGCAGCTTGGAATAAACGGTGTCCAAAAGCTCCGGGGAAACGATTTCATCCGGGATCGCGTCATTGATGTCGTCGTAGGTGACATACCCCTGGTCCTGAGCCAGGCGGAGCAACTCTTTGATCTTTTCAACGATAATGGGAGAATCGCTCGTGATGGCGTCGGGCGACGCGGCGACAACCGTCGCGGCAGGTTGTGGCGGTTGAAGACCTCCGTTGGAAGGATGCCCCCCCCCGTTTTTGGACTTGGATTCGCCTTTGATTGGCGTTTGCAGGGTAAAGCGAGCCTCTTTAATCCCCCGTTTCCTGGGCAAGGAATTCGGAACGTTTCTTCCACCATTGACCCGAATGATTCTCTTTCGCAACATAATAATCGGACACCAATTCGGTGCTAAGGTTCATTAATAACCCCGCGGAAACCGCCCGCGGCGATTACTGAATAAACACGGACACTTCTCCTGTTTTGGTTGCTCTTTTGAGTCAAAACTCCAAGAACCGGAAGACCGCCTCGATGTAGGATACATATTCAGGGGTTTTCTGTCAAAGGGAACACGCAAAAAAATCTCAAATATGGCAATTATATGACGATTTTTCAGCACGTAAGTTATTAATAACAAGCATGTTATATCAGAATGCAGTTTTTTGAAGATTTTTTCATGGTTTGGAGGGCTGCCGAGGGGTCCAAAACGCCAATTTGGGCGGGGACCTGCTTGCTTTTGCACCATATCCGTGGTCGAATTTCTCCTTTTCATGGGAAGATTGAGGTGTTCCCGCGGGCGGCGTCGAGGTCGGGGAAAAGATAGATTTTGCCGCAAGAGGGCTGTTCGTGACCAGCCCGCAAGGCCAGCGCCAGGGCCGTGCAACGGTCCGCGCCCGTTTCAATCGTGGCCGAAGTATGGCGATTTGCTCCGGCGTGCTCATCTTTGCCAACTCCAGCACCTCGACCGTCTGGGCCACGTCGCCCAACTGCGCATTGGACCAGCAAACCGCCAACTCATGGCGACGCCCGAAATCGATCCCCATGTCGATGGAGAATTGGAGTTTGGCGTCCCAATATCCGGCTGGCACGGTGGCCGTGGCTTGGAAGCTCTCGCAAGAGGCGATCAATTCGTAAGGCAGCAGGATCGCTTGAACATCCAGGAATTGGCATTCAAATTCCTGCGCCCAGCCTTCGGGATCATCCACCGCCGCCTTGAGTTCCTCGATGTCCAGCGGCAATCCTTCTTTGACGGCGGTGTAAATGTCCACGAAATGACAACTCCAAGGAGAAGCAGCCCCAGAGTTAAGATTATGGCTTACCCGGCTGGAAGTTTTTCCAGGAGGCCGGCGGCGGGTTCGTAACCTTGCGCGGCGGCGCTTTCAAAACAACGCCGCGCCGCCGCGATGTTGCCAAAGGCCTGGTAAAAAACGCCGAGGTTGTAATTCGCCAGAAACGTGCCGCTGCCATGCACGCTTCTGCGTCTTTCGTCCTCGCCCAGCGCAAGGCATCGCTGAAAACTCTGTTCAATCCCCGGCAGTTCGGAAACGTATCTGGCCGGATTGCTCCGGATCAGGTTCATGAAGAACAAACCGCGAACGAGAAAAAAATCCGGGAAGTCGCCGAGATATTTCTCCGCCCTCGCCACCACCTGGATTCCCGCCTCGAATTTTTTCAATTCAATGATCGTGTAGAGAAGATCCACCGCGATGTTTGGCGCCGACGGGTCGCCGGGTTTCACCCGCGCGAACGCTTTTTGCAGACAGCCGAACGCCTTTTCCGGCTGGCCGATGGCATTGTATTCCGAGGCCAGTTGAAAAAGGAAATACACGTTGTCCGGATCGCGCTCCAGTTCCACCAGGAGCAATTTCATGTTGCGATCCCCCTTTTTATGAATATCAAGATACCCGTCGTGCCACAATTCGCCGCGAAGATTCACGCGCGGCAGGGGCGAAATCAGTTGCTCGTGAATTCGTCCTTCATAATGCGCGCCGCGGGGAAAGAGCCGCGGAGTCATGCAGTGCGCGCGAAATGTCCGGCCGTTGCGGCGGAAATCGCTCACTTGTTGCACCCAGCCAACCGCCGGGTTGCCGCGCCTGAACACGGGAATTTCTTTTGCAAGGTTTTCGCCCACCCACTCATCTGCGTCCAAAACGAGAATCCAATCACCGGTGGTTCGATTGATGGCGAAATTTCTGGCCGCGGCAAAATCGTCAACCCAGTGGAAATTCGAGATTTTAGCTCCGAATTCGCGGGCAATTTTTGTCGTGTCATCCGTCGAGCCGGTGTCGGCGATCACAATTTCGTCCGCGATTCCTTTTGCGCTTTGGAGACATCGGGCCAGACAGCGCGATTCGTTTTTGACAATCATCGCCAGCGACAAGCTTGGATTTGGAGCAGGCACGGGTCAATAATCCGCGAGCATCAATAAAATGCAACACGGACATTTTGTCTTGAAAACGCCGCCAGGGGCAATTCCTTGTCGCCCGCCGAATCTCCATGAGGCTGATCGCCTTTCAAGAGGCCATAGATGGCGTGATCCGCGAAGTGGTCATGGAGCCATTCGGCCCCGCGAATGACGCCCTCAAACGTGAAGCCGAGACGTTCAGGAATGCCGCAACTGCGGGTGTTCCTGCTCGCGCACTCGATGGTGACGCGGTTCAATTTAAGCGTGTTGAAGGCGTGCGATACAAATGCCCGGCAGGCAGCCGTCATGATGCCCCGCCCTTGATGGGCTTCATCCAGCCAATAGCTCAACACGGTGGAGCGATTCAACCAATCAATATTCAAATGGTTGATCACGCCGCAGAGTTCCCCTTCATGCCAGATGCCGGCATGAAATCCCCGGTTTTTGGAGAGTTGTTGCAGCCATTCAGTGATGAAGCGGTCCAGATCCGTGGCGGACCGTACGAGATCAATCCACGGATGCCATGGCCGCAAGTGGTTCCGGTTGGCATCCATGACCTTGAAAAGCTCCCGGCAGTGCGGATGCTGAATCAACCGCAACTCGATCTGCCCATTAATTTTGTGAGAAAACATGGTCCAACGCACCCGTTAAGTGAGGTCAGGCCATGACATTGAGGACAGAGTCAGCATCGTCGGAAGGACTGGACGTGGTCGCAGTTGAGGCCGCCGTTTGAGTAGTGTCAGATTCACCAAAGCCGTGGTGATGATGATGGCGATGGGATTTGCCGGCTTCGGTTCCCTGGAGGTCATTTTCCAAACTGGCATAAGCCTTCTGCGCGTCCGAAAGATTGCCGGATTCCAGGGCGCTGACCAGGCTTTGATAGTCCGTATTGGCTTGGGTGTTATTGCCAAACGGTTGATGGGTTGAGGTCTGCGAATTGCCCGGCAGGTCTTGTTGGAATGTTGCCAGCGCACTTTGGGCGTCCGAAAGATTGCCGGATTGGAGAGCGCTGCCGATGGCATTGAAATCGTTTACGAATTGGATAAAAGCGTTTAGGTTCGTGCTCTGGTAAGGATTAGTTGTCGAAGATGCGCTGGATATGCTGCTCATAGATGTTTCAGTGTCTCATTGAATCTGCGTTCATAGGGCAATTTTTGCTCTTTTGCCTTATTTATGTCGGATGGAATTGGCCGGGACTTGAGAAATTCGTGGCAAAAACCCCGGTTGTTGCCTGAAAGGGCTTGGCATGTTGTCTGCTTATTTCCCTGTAATGGTCTTAAAAGGATCCCAAGAGTGGTTGTTCAGGGCAGGTTTTGCGTGTCCGATGCCTCCGCTTATCCCATGGGCGGCTGTTCCGGGCAGATTTTGCCCATTGTCGCCCCAAACACTTTAATACTTTTCATGCGTGGCACGCTCTCCTCTCCCCGCCCGGTTGCCGGCAATCGTCGCCGGCTTCTTGAGAATGCCCGTCAGCATCTCGGACAACGGCGTCCCTTGGAAGCCGCCAAGGCCTATTTCGGGGTGCTGGCGGAGGAGCCGGATTGTGTGGAAGCGCTCGGGCAGTTGGGAAGCCTGCTTTTTCAATTTAAGCGATACGGGGAATCGCTGGAGTGCCTCCAGAAGGCCGGGCGCATTGCACCCAAGACGCCCAAGCTCAATCTGCTGATGGGTGCGGTGCTCAGAGAACTGGGGCGGTTGGAGGAATCCGCCGCCTGCTGCCGGCGCGAAATCCGGCTTTTGCCATCTGATGCCGATGCTCATTACAACCTGGGCCTGGTTCTGCAATCCCTGGGACGGGCTGGGGAGGCGGTCGAGTCCTTCCAGCAGGCGATGAGGTTGCGCCCCGGCTATGTGGATGCCATGGTGGGCGCGGGAACGGCTCTGCGCCAAAGGGGCGATGCCGAGGCCGCGCTGGATAGCTTTGAACGCGCCATAGACCTTGAGCCGGCCAATGCCAAGCCGCACTGGGAGTTGGGCACCACCCTGCTTTCGCTCGGCCGGTTTGAACGTGGCTGGAAGGAATACGAGTGGCGCTGGAAGTTGAAAGATTTCACAATCCCTCCCGCCCGCTTCAAGCAACCGCTTTGGGACGGGAAGGATCTTGGCGGGCGGCGCATTTTGTTGCATTGCGAGGAGGGCTTTGGCGATATAATCCAGTTTTGCCGTTATGCCAGCTTGGTGGCCGACCGGAACGGCGAGGTGATTCTGGGCTGCCCTGAACCGGTGCGCCCGGTGCTGGAGACGATCCGCGGGGTCAGGGAGGTGGTGACCAGCCGGCGGGACTTGCCGCAATTCGACACGCACGCGCCATTGACGAGCCTGCCGGCAATTTTTGCCACGACTATGGAGACCGTTCCCCGGGAGATTCCTTACCTGCGCGTTCCCCCCCAAGACCCGTCGTCACCCCGATGGGTGAACGAATTGCCGGGGCTGAAAGTGGGGTTGGTTTGGGCCGGGTCTCCGACGAATCGGAATGGGAGGAACCGCTCCCTGCGCTTGGACTTTTTCGGGCCTGTTCTGGATCTGCCAGGCATCCACTGGCACAGCCTGCAGTTCGGCGGGGCGGCGGACGAACTGGCGATGACGGCGTTTGCCGTCCGCATTGCGGATTTGGGGCGTCGTTTCACCAGCTTTGGCGACACTGCCCAAGCCATTGGGGAGTTGGATCTGGTCATCTCGGTGGATACGTCCGTGGCCCATTTGGCCGGAGCTTTGGGCAAACCGGTTTGGACCTTGCTGCCCTTCGAGGCGGACTGGCGGTGGATGATGCAGCGGGAGGATTCTCCGTGGTATCCAACCATGCGTTTGTTTCGCCAAACCTCCCCCGGGGACTGGCCGGGGCTTTTGGAGCGGGTGCGCCGGGAGTTGGCCGCCATGCCCAAAAGGAACGGCGGAGATTGATTCCGGAGGGTTTCTCAGGCTTTCAGGTTGAGGATGTTGTCGATGGATCGCGCCGCGGCGCCGCCCTGGGCCGCGGTTTTGGTGACATCCACGCCGTTATTTGCGATCTCAGAGTGGGTGAAAGGACGATGGGCGCGGGCAGTGGACAGGCTGGCGCCAGACTGCCCGGCGGCTTGAATATCCTGCTCCAAAGTGGCAAACGCCCTTCGGGCGCCAGTCAAGTCGGCGGACTTCAAAGCGCTGCCTAAGACCTGCAAATCCTTGCCCGCCTGTGTGCCCGGGCCAAACAGGCTGGCCGGCCCCGCCGTCTGGGGGGTTTGCCGGACATCTTGCAGGAAGGCTGCAAAAGCAGTCTGCGCGCCGGCAAGGTTGCCTGCCTGAAGGGTGCTTTGCAGCGTGGTAAAATCCTGGCTGCGCTGGGCCATGGAGGAAACAGCGGTCACATTCATAAAATATCTCCCATCATTAACATCGCCAGAAGTGATCGGCAGCCTGCCGGGAATACTTTAGGGGATTACAGAAAATAATTATCAAGTGAAATGGTAAAGTATGCCGCCGTCCTGCCGATGGCCCAATTAGAATAGAATGGCGATTGGCAGCCACAAAGGGCCAATGGGGAAAACTGGTGAAGCCCGCAATCGAAATTCACCACATGGCAAGGATTGCCGTGCAGCAAAAACTCCCCGCAAGGGGTGACTCAAGGAAAAGAGTTAGTTATGGTAATAAATACGAACATCGCGGCGCTCGACGCCGCAAATGACCTCAATCAGTCAAACAGCGCGCTGAATGCGTCACTGGCGCGGCTTTCCACAGGCTCGCAACTGGTGACTGCGGCTGACAATCCCGCCGGTTTGGCGGAATCGATCAGCCTCAACGCGCAAATCGGCCAGACCAATGCAGCCAACGGCAACGTCAGCAACGCCATCTCGTTCCTGCAAACCCAGGATGGGTATCTGCAACAGGTGGGTGCGGCGCTCGATCAAATGGCCTCGTTGGCTGTCGAAGCGCAGGACGGCACCATATCCAGCACCCAAGCGCAGGACTATCAGAAAGAGTTCGCGGCCCTGGGCTCTTACATCAGTGCCACCGCATTGCAAACCTTCAACGGCGTAAGCCTCTTCAGTTCGGCGGGCTTGTCGGTGACCACCGATGGCAGCGGCACTCCCTACGTTACGGGTTACGTTGCCCTGGGCGCAGGGAACTACTCCACTGCGGTTCAGGCCGACATCTCCACCAGCACCGGCGCGGTCACGGCCTTGTCGGATGTGACGGCGGCGATCTCGACATTGGGCACCGACCGTGCCAGCGTGGGCGCGGCTGAAGAGCGCCTGCAGTACACCGGCCAGGCGCTGACCGTGCTGGCCACCAACCTCACTGCCGCCAACAGCCAGATCAGCGATGTGGATGTGGCGTCGGAGAGCACCAAGTTCGCCAAGGAGCAGATCCTCGTGCAATCAGGCACGGCGATGTTGGCGCAGGCGAATCAAAATCCGCAAAACGTGTTGAAACTCATCGAGAACTTGTAAGAGAATGAGTTATTGACCCGGTAAACTGACTCGGGCGGCGTTCGCGCCGCCCGAGTTTTGTCATTCCGGGTGGAATCGGCTTGAAGCGGTTCCTAATGCAGTAAAGAAACCACATCGCCGGAAGGGATCGGCAGCCCATGCCGGAAACACTCCGGGGGATTGCAAAAGCAATCCTCATCAGAAATGGCTAAAGTATTCCGCCGTCCTGCCGATACGTCATTCAAATGGCGATTGGCGGCCACGAAAGGCCAATGGGGAAAACTGGTGAAGCCCGCAATCGAAATTCACCACAAGGCAAGGATGGCCCTAAAGTAAAAACTCCCCGCAAGGGGTGACTCGATGGAAAGAGTTAGTTTATGGTAATCAATACAAACATCGCGGCCCTCGACGCCGCCAATGACCTCAATCAGTCAAACAGCGCGCTGAATGCATCGCTGGCGCGGCTCTCCACAGGGTCGCAACTGGTGACTGCGGCTGATAATCCCGCCGGTTTGGCGGAATCGATCAGCCTCAACGCGCAAATCGGCCAGACCAATGCGGCCAACGACAACATCGGCAACGCCGTCTCGTTCCTGCAAACCCAGGATGGGTATCTGCAACAGATCGGCACGGCGCTGGATCAAATGGCCTCGTTGGCCATTGAAGCGCAGGACGGCACCATATCGAGTTCCCAAGCGCAGGACTATCAGAAGGAGTACGCCGCCCTGGGCTCTTACATCAATGCCACGGCGTCGCAAACCTTCAACGGCGTGAGCCTGTTCAGTAACGCGGTCTTATCTGTGACCACCGATGGCAGCGGCGGCTACTACTTGATGAACGGCGTTGACCTGGGCCAAACGAGTTCATATTACACTGCGGCCAATGCCGACATCTCCACCAGCACCGGCGCGACCACGGCCCTGTCGGATGTGACGCTGGCGATCTCGCAATTGGGCACCGACCGTGCCGGCGTGGGCGCGGCTGAAGAGCGCCTGCAGTACACCGGCCAGGCGCTGACTGTGCTGGCCACCAACCTCACCGCCGCCAACAGCCAGATCAGCGATGTGGATGTGGCGACGGAGAGCACCAAGTTCGCCAAGGAGCAGATCCTCGTGCAATCAGGCACGGCGATGTTGTCGCAGGCGAATCAAGATCCGCAAAACGTGTTGAAACTCATCGAGAACATATAAGAGGACGAGTCACGGATTCGGCAATCCAACTCGGGCGGCGTTCGCGCCGCCCGAATTCCGCCGATTCCGGGCGGGATCGTCTTGATGCGGTTCATAATGCAGTAAAAGAAAGAGAATCGGCCTATGTCAGCGACCAGTAGCACCGGCAATTCCACAACGGCCGACGTTCTGGCGATGTCCGGCCTGGCTTCCGGCATTAACTGGACATCCATCGTCAACGAAATGCTCACCGCAGAGGCCGCGCCCGAGACGCAGATGAACGCCGAGGAGACGGCCGATCAAAACAAGAAGACCGCCTATCAAACCATCGGAACTGATTTAACCACTCTCAAAACTGACGCCACCACCCTGAGCAACCCGGATTTTTTTGGGACGCGGACGACCTCAGTTTCCGAGCCCTCAGTCGCCAGCGCCACAGCCGCCTCCGGCACTTCCCTGGGCACTTATACCTTCGATGTCACCCACCTGGCCAGCGATTCAGTGTGGGAGGGGTCCACTGCCAGCGCCCCACTCAACCCCAGCAGCGATGTCAGCGGCCTGGTCTTGAGCAGCGCCGGTTTCGCCACCCCCGTCACTGCGGGCACTATCACGGTCAACGGCCAGACCATCACGATTTCCACCAGCGATACTTTGCAGGACGTTTTTAACAATATTTATGCCGCCACCGAGAACGGCCCGAACGGCGCGGCCGGCGCGGTCACCGGCAGTTATATTCCCTTGAGTAATGGCACGGGGGACGAGATCGAGCTGTCCAGCGGCCATCCCATTACTCTGGGCAGCGACACGGACACCAGCAATTTCCTGCAGGTCGCGGAACTCTATAACAATGGCACCGACAGCGTGACCAGCGCCGCCGCCCTGGGCGGTGTCAATTTGAGCAGCAACATGGATGAAGCCAACACCTCCATCCCGATCCAGGATGGCGGTTCGGGGGACGGTGAATTCCTCATCAACGGAGTGCAGATCGATTACGATGCCTCAACCGACAGCATATCAGATGTCTTGCAGCGGATTAACGATTCCGCCGCGGGAGTGACGGCCACTTACGACTCGGCGAACAACTGTTTCGAACTTACCGATACAAGCCCGGGGGACGTGGGCATCTCGCTCCAGGATGTCACCGGCAATTTTTTGAAGGCGACCGGCCTGTCAGCCGGGCAGTTGCAAGCGGGGAACAATCTTGAATACACCATCAACAGCGGGGACCCGTTGACCAGCCAATCCAACACCATTGATGCGGGGTCCTCCGGCATCACCGGATTGTCCATCACTGCTCTGGGCGAAGGCATCACCACCATCACGGTCGGCAGTGACACCTCGACCATTTCTTCGGCGATCAGTTCTTTTGTGACGGACTACAATGCCGTCCAAAACTACATCAGCAGCCAAACCACCTCCACCACCAGTTCCACGGGCACTGTCACGCCGGGACTGTTGACCGGTGACATGGATGTCGAAAATATCGCGTTCACGTTGCGGCAGATGGTCGATGCCACGCCTCCGGGCGGAACCACGGGGGTCGAGAACCTGAACGATCTGGGCATAGAGTCCAACGGAAATGATAACACCCTGTCGCTTTCCGACACCACAACACTGAACAGCGCGCTGACCAACAATCTGAGCGCAGTTCAGAGTTTATTCACCAATTCCACGACCGGCCTGGCCACGACCCTGGGCACCTATCTAACCGGCGTCACCGGCTCCAAGGGCGTGCTGGCCACCGATGAGTCCAGCATGACCAGTGAGGCCAAATCCATGGCGACCAGCATCAGCACACTACAGGCAAAGATCGCCAATGACCAAACAACGCTGGACAATGAGTTTGCCGCCATGGAAACCGCCATTGAAAGCATCAACACGGACAAGCAATTTCTGAACGACTATTTTAACAGCTCGAGCGCCAGCGACCAATCCGCGCCCGCCGCGGCTGGATCAGGTTAAAGTATTCCACATCATGAAAAAAGGCTGGTTCAAACTTGGACGGAGAGAGCGCGGTTTAAAGCCCTGGTTGTTCTGCTGCATCATGACGGCTGTCCTGTCCGTCGGTTGCCATGTCCTGCCGCCGTTTCCGAATGCAGTTCAGGACATGGGTCCCCGCTATCGGCCCACCAACATCTATCGCCGGACCAATTCGCTTCCTGCTCAAATCAAGCGCGTTGCGGTATTGCCGCTCGTCACCCCCGCATCCACGGCATTCCTGGAGGCCGGCGTGGAAACCCTCGGGCCGCTCCTCTACGCGGAACTGGAGAAGTGCAAACGGTTTGAAGTGATTCCGGTTTCGCCCGAGCAATTGAGGCAATGGACGGGCCGGACCGGATGGCGAACAGACGAGCCGTTGCCGGAGGATTTTTTTGGGCGCGTGGGCCAAGCCACCGGCTGTGATGCGATATTATTTTGCCAATTGACCCGCTACCAGCCCTATCAGCCTTTGGCGGTGGGATGGAAATTCAGCCTGGTGGCCAACCCGCCGCCCGGCCCCTTGTCTGTGCAGGAGATGAAAGACAAGATTTTATGGGCCGCCGATGAAGTGCTGGACGCCGGAGAGCCGGGGGTGTCCAATGCGGCCAGGGATTATTATGGGCAACATCTGCGCAATGAGGCGCCATCGGCGGACGCCACCACCATCTTGTGTTCGCCGGCCCGGTTTGGCCAGTACACGCTGGCCGCTCTTTTGGAGACTTTGCCCGGCAGGCCGGCTCCAAAGCGGTAAGCGGCTAAAGTTATTTGGAAAGATGGCCGATAAAGACGGGGGACACGATGTTCGACTGGGGGAAAGCTGAAACCTGCTGAAAGTTATGGAAATTGATGCCAATTTGAATCCGGGGGCCGTCAACGGCCTGTTTCCGGTCGCGCGTTCCGCGGCCGGGGCAAAACCGGTTTCTCAGAGCGACTCTTTTGCCAGCTCGACCGCCTTGGAGACGGCGTTAAAAAATACTGCCGACACCCGCCCGGAAGCCGTGGCCCGCGGCCTGGACTTGATCAACAGCGGCAATTACCCGTCGGCCATTGCGGTCAAAAAGCTTTCCGGCTTTCTGGCCAGCCAACTGCAAACCAGCCCCGATTAAATCAACATTTGACCCATGACTCAACGCAATGACCCGTGGCAATCGTATCGCAAAGTGAGCACCCAGACGGCCTCGCCCGCGCATCTCGTTTTGATGCTTTACGACGGCGCCATCAGTTTTTTGGAGAGAGGACTGGCGGGATTCAGTTATTCGGATCCGTTGAAATTCAACCTGACCATCAACAATAATGTCCAGCGCGCGCAGGCCATCATCCATGAGATGAACGCCAGGCTGGATATGAACAAAGGAGGCGAAATCGCCGACAATTTCCGGCGGCTCTACACCTACCTCTATCGCCGTCTGCAGGAGGCGAACCTCAAAAAGAAAAAACCGCCCATTGAAGAAGTCATCCGGCACTTGCGCGAACTGCGGGAAAGTTGGGCGGAAATGTTGCGCCGCGGGCAGGGGACTGACGGGGATTTGACTTCCCTGCCGGCGGGAACGGAACTTCACCCGGGTTGATTGGCCATGAGCGCGCGAAAAGAACTGGCCGGAATTTTGGCGCAATGGCTGCAGTTGACCCGGGCGGAAGGCGCGGCTGTTCAAGCGGCCGCCTGGCAGGCCGTCAGGCAAATTCAGGCCCGGAAGGCCGCCCTGCGAAAACCACTCGCCGAAGCCGCGGGGAGATGCGCTCAAGAGGATGCGGCCGCGAGCCCCGGTAACCCCGTCCCCAGGCCTTTTCGCGCCGAGGCGGGCCGGATCATTTCTTTGCTCACGCGCAACAGCGCGGCGCTGACGGCGCAGTTGAGCCTGGCGCGGGCCCGGCAGGAATCGCTCGACCAAGCGAGCCGGAATTTGCGGAGAATCCAGCGTTCATATGTCCGCCTGCAACCCCCCGCGGCATGGCATTGCTATTCCTGACGGCCAGGCGGCTTCAGAAACACCATGCCAGCGGAACAAAATGTTTTGAGAGAGGCGGCTCACCCGATACTGATTGTTGACGATGAAGAGATGGTCCTGACAACCTTGCGCGAGATCTTGACGCGCGAAGGCTACCAAGTGGTGACGTCGCCGCATGCGGTGCATGCGGTGAGCATTCTGCAAGAACAGCAGTTTTCGGTGGTGATCAGCGATCAGCACATGCCGCTGGTCACCGGTTTGGAATTCCTGGCGCAGGTCAAGCAAATCCAACCCGATGCCACGCGCATACTCATCACGGGGGTCCTGAGTTTGGGCACGGTGATCGATGCCATCAACAAGGGGGAGATTTTCCGCTTTGTGGTCAAGCCCTGGCTGCGCGAGGAATTGCTGGCCACGGTCAAAAACGCCGTCCAGCGCCATGAATTGATTTGCAGCAACGCGCGGCTGCGCGCCGAGACGCTGGCCATGAACGAGGAATTGACCCGGACCAATCAAGCCCTCGCATTGCAGGTCGCCATGGTGGCCGGGCAAAACAAGCAACTGGAGAGATTGACCGCGGCGCAGGAGGAAAATTTCCGCCAATCGGTGCAGCTTTGCGTGCAAACGATGCAGACGTTTTATCCCACGTTGGGCAACCAGGCCCGCCGCGTCTTTGTTCTTTGCTCCACCATGGCCAAGGGCATTGACCTGGCGTCAGAAGAGCGGCAAACGTTGGAAATCAGCGCCTGGATTCACGACATTGGTTTGGTGGGTGTTCCGCGGCGGCTGATCAAGCGCTGGGAAGAGTCGCCCGCGGCCCTGAGCGCGGCCGAGCGCGCGTTGGTGGAGCATCATCCCATTCTCGGCGCTGAGTTGGCCGGCTTTGCCCATCACCTCAAAGAGGTCGGCCCCACCATCCGGGGCCACCATGAGCGTTTTGACGGCGACGGTTATCCCGACCGGCTCAGCGGGCAAAATATTCCGTGGCTGGCGCGGTTGCTGGCGGTGGCCGTGGCCTACGCGGAGTCCGACCCGGCCGGCCAGCCCGCGGCGGACAGGATCAGCGCAGGCTCCAATTCGGCCTTCGACCCGGAGGCCGTCAGGGCTTTCCTGAGCACCTTGCCCAAGGCCGTGGTGCCGGGCAAACAACGGGAGGTTTTGCTCTCCGATCTGCGCCCCGGCATGGTGCTCGCCCAAGGCATCTACACAGTCAGCGGGATACTGCTGATCCCCGACGGGCAACGGTTGACGGGCCCCTATATTGACAAACTGATTAATCACAACCGGATCAACCCCATTTCGCAATCGCTGCTGGTTTATTGTTGAGGCCGGTCGCGAATCAAAATCAGTCAATAATCGAATTTCTCATACCAACCCTTCCAGGGTGGCCGGCATGCGTTCCAAAGTATGTTTCAGACTGGCCCGGCTGATGGCGTTTTCGTCCTCGGTTTGATGGGCAAAGAGCATCTTCCAACCCGTGGTTTTGCGCCACAACTCCGGGTCCTTGGGAGGCAGGCGGCCGCTGTAGCCGATCTTCCCCTGTTGCACCAGCAAATCCGCCACCTGCACTGCCGCGGCCACAAGACCATGCGTCGGCGCCAGTTCCGGTTGATGATGAAACTGGACGATTTCCACGAACATCCCGGGCAAGGTCTGTTTCTGCAAGTAAATCGCCCCCAATTCCGCGTGGTCCATGCCCAATACTTCCCGCTCAAGCTCCATCAAATCCATTTCGACTTCTGTCCGGTGAATATAAATCTCCGCGAAATGCTCCGGGAAGGCCGAAGCCATCGTGATCTTGCCCACGTCATGGATCAATCCCGCCACATAATCACTGTCCGTTTGCTGTGATTGAACAAGGTCAATGACCTCCCGGGTCATCAATGCGGTGCCAATGCAATGATGCCAGAACCCCCGCCACTCCAGCCGCGTGTGGCCCGCCAGGACTTGAAAATCCTCGATAATCGGCGTCACCATCGCCAGTTGGCGAATCTGTCGCATGCCAAGGTAAAAGACCGCCTCCTCAATGCTTTTGACCGGCTTGGAAATCCCATAGTGGACCGAATTGACCAGCCGCAACAACCGCGCCGTCAGGCTCGGATCGCGCCGGATGATCTCTGCAATCTGCGAAGTGTACCTCTGATCGGACCCCAGCAATGCCTTCAAGGCATTCTCGATGCTGGCCAGCGACGGCAGGCAAGGGCAGCTACTGAGCCGGCTCTCAATTTGCCGCCTGTCCAACCGCGGACATGGGGCGCGTGTGGAATTGACAGCAGTTGTCATTCTACACTCATCGTCAAAAATCCGGCGGAACTGAAGCGCCAGGCACGATTAAAGTTTGCGGCCCAAACCTCCGATACACCTGCGGACATCTGTTTTGAGAAATGATGAGATCAGACCCATGAAGCAATGCCTGTTCCGGGACTGGCAAGCTTTGTCTTTTGTCCTCCTCGCTGCTCTGAGCGTGGCGGTCGCTGCTTCGCCTGGACCGGGCTGGCTGCCGCTGGTGGGTCCGACTCCCTTGCGCTTTTCCCCGGCGCCCCGGCCATGCGCCAGCCGGTTTGTTTTGCCCGTTCCTGCGCGAGCGCCAGAACCGGCGCCTGTTGTTTCCCAAGCCGGCAAGGCGCCGCCGGCGTCCCCCGCGCCGGAACCGCCCGCCGTCATCCTGCGGGCCGGCAATGGCATGGCGCAACCGCCGGTGGAAACCTCGCCGCCCGATCCTGTGGTTTCTCCCCAGATGTTGCTGAAGTACTTCACCAGAAACACCAACAGCGCCGCTTCTGCCGCCGCCCCGATTGATTTCACTCCGCCCAAGGCTCAGGATACGCCTCCCAGCAGGGCCACTTACGAAACCGGTCCATGATGCCGTTTTTGTTCCATAGGTCCGGCCTTTCACTCCTGCTCGTCTGTAGCGCAAGTTGCTGCCGGCTCTGGGCGGGCGACCTCGAGCTTTCCAATGCCCCTTCCGCCTCTTGCCCAACGGATTCGACTCCTGCCCCCGGACTGGGTCTGCTCCCCACACCCGGCACTGTTCCAGCCAGGGCCTCTGCCGAACCTGACAGCCTGAAAAAGTTGCAACTCCAACTCGATTTGGGCAGGGAACAACGACGCCAAAAAAACACAAGCCTGGCCGCTCAAACCCTCACCGGGCTTTTGTCGGCGGATGCCCCGGCCGAAATCAAGCGCCTGGCCCTCTTCGAACTGGCCTTGGTGGCGCAGGACGACAATAAACCCGTCCTGGCAGAACAGATTTTCGGCCAGTATCTCCATTCCTATTCTGAAGACGCCAGTGCGCCGGAAGTTTTATTGCGCCAGGGACTCATCTATCGCCAGATGGGCGTGAACACCCTGGCCATTTCCAAGTTCTACGCCGTGATGTCCACCGCCCTCAAATTGAAATTGGAAAACATGGATTATTACAAAAAGCTCGTCCTGCAAGCGCAGATCGAGATTGCTGACACCTATTATCAGGAAGGAAAATACGAGGAGGCGTCCGATTTCTTCAGCCGCCTGCTCAAGTCGGGCAATCCCGAACTGGATCAAATCCAAACTCAGTACAAACTCGTCCGCTCGCTCTCTTACTCGACCAACAACGCGGAAACGGTCGCCCAAGCCCAGATTTTCCTCACCCTTTACACCAACGCCGCCGAGGTGCCCGAAGTCCGGTTTTTCCTTGCCTCCTCCCTCAAAAAGCTGGGGCACAACAACGACTCCTTCAAGCAGGTTCTCCTGCTCCTCCAATCCCAGGAGGAAAATGTCCGCAAAAACCCCGAAGTCTGGGCCTATTGGCAGCGGCGCGCCGGGAACGAGATCGCCAATCAACTCTACAAGGAGGGCGATTTCTTCAGCGCCCTCCAGATTTATCTCACCCTCGCCGGCCTGGACAAATCCCCCGCCTGGCAACTGCCCGCCTGGTACCAAGCCGCCCTGGTTTACGAGCAACTCCAGCAATGGCAAAAAGCCACTGACACCTATCAACGCATCCTGGACCGCCAAAAGGAATTGACCGACGCCACCGCCACACCCAGCCTCCTTACCTTGTTCGAGATGGCCAAATGGCGCAAGGATTATATCGATTGGATGCAAAAGGCCCGAATAACCCAGCAGTCCTTTGTGCTCAGCCAGGGCACCAACACATCATACTCCGCCAAACAATGAACTTGCCCCAGGAAATCAGCGACGAACTAAAGGCGCGCCTCGCACTCTGCCAGGAACTTCTCCAGGGTCTCGAACGCGAGGGCCAAGCGTTGCGCCGTCCGGACAAACCATCGCTTTTCGAGTTTCATCAACTCAGGAAAAAGCTGCTTCCCTCCCTCAATCAGTCATTGGACGCCCTGCGGCGGCATCGTCTGAAGTGGCAGCAGGTCAGCCCGGAGGAACGCGCCCGGCATCCTGAAATCGGCCTGTTGTTGCGGCGGAACCAGGACCTGACCATGAAGATCATTATTCTTGACCGTGAAAACGAGCAGAGCCTGCTGCGCCGCGGCCTTGTTCCGGCCCGGGAACTGCCTTCCGTCAACCGCCAGCGCCCTCATTTCGTGGCGGAGCTTTACCGCCGCCAAAGCGTGGCCTGACCTTGTCCAATCAAGAATCCGCTTGCAACTGCTCCAGCAGGATGGATTGCAGCATGCCATAAGCCGCCCCTTGCGGGGAAAGAATGCTCTGCATCAGATCAATGCTCCCGAGCTGCCACTCCCCAAAGTCCCGCTCCTGTTCCCTGGCCAAAGCCTCCGCCACCTGTCTCCGTTCCGCCGCATTCAATTCCCGTGTGCGACCGATCGTCAAATGGGGGTGGAATGGACGGTTCTCGCTGGCACAACCGCTGGCCTGCAAATGGGCGTCAATCGACTTTTTCAGGTTTTCCAAGGGCCGCAAATCGCCCGCCAAGCTGGCCCAGATGATTTGCGGCCGGCTCCAATTCGGAAAACATTCCAGCCCCGCCACGCGAACCTTGTGCTGCCGATGTCCATGGCAGGCGGCCTCCAAAGCCGACGCGATTTCGGGGATGCGCGCAATGGCGATTGACCCGAGAAAATTCAATGTGAGATGGACTTGTTCGGGCCGGGTCCATCGAATCGCGCGCGCCGGGACAGCCTTTGCCAGACCCGCCACCGCAGCGCGCAGGCTTGTGACGACGTGAGCCGGCGGGAAGATTGCGACGAACAGACGTTTTGTTGCGTTTTCGGGCATTCCGGGAATCACAGTCAAATGGTTGGCGGAACCTGCAATTCGTAGCTGACGATGGACAGCGCGTAAAGGGCGGCGGTATCGCTGCGCAGGACAAGCGGGCCAAGGCTGATGGGATGTCCGCCGGCGTTCTGGATGGCAGAGAGTTCGGAGTCAGTGAAGTCCCCTTCGGGGCCGATCCAGAGACGAATCGTGGCCGGCTGTCCTTTGGCGTCGATTTGGAACGAACGGAAGTACTCGCGAGGATGCCGGGCATCGCGTCGCAATGATCCGACGAGCGACAAATCGAAACGTTCGCCGCGGGCCAGCAAGTCGGGCAAGGTGACCGGAGCCTCCACT
>Ga0326727_10013340_pt1 | contig 18337 bp, 13 predicted proteins | sample MB2enrmetagenome_FD_207643 | JGI IMG/M metagenome (GOLD analysis project Ga0326727, IMG submission 207643) | Lab enriched peat soil microbial communities from McLean, Ithaca, NY, United States - MB29MY | ecosystem: Environmental > Terrestrial > Soil > Wetlands > Peat | place: USA: New York...
TTGCAGTTTGTCCTTTGATTTTCGGTGTCTTCCTGAGCGCAGCGAAGGACCCCTATTGGCCAGCCGTCGGCAAGACTCGACGTTACTGGTTCAGTTTCATCAGCTTAGCTACTGCTGTGGGATGTTGATCACGTTCAGCCGTGCCAGTCCGTTGATGACGAACTGCACCGCAATCGCCGCTAGCAGAAGTCCCATGATTCGCATCATGATGCGGATTCCAGTTTCGCCCATCTTCCGCCGCACGCGGTTTGCCGAGGCCAGGATCAGGTAGCTGGCGTAAGCCGTCACCGCGATGGCCGTCAGGATTGGGATGGCGTGCTGCCACGTCGGCGCGCCGCCCATCAGCACCATCACCGTCGAGATCGCTCCCGGCCCGGCCAGCAGCGGGATGCCCAGCGGCGTAATGCCGATGTCGTCCTTGTGCGAACCCTCTTCGGTCTCGCTGACGCCCTCCTGGGTTGAGCGCCGCGCCTGCAGCATCTCCAAACCGATCAGCAGCAGAATCAGCCCGCCCGCGATCTCGAACGCCTCGAGCGTAATGCCGAAGAGCCTGAAGATGAATTTGCCGGAGAGAGCAAACGCCGTCAGCACCACGCCGCAGGTCCAGGCCGCGCGCGAAGCCATCTTGCGCCGCGTCGCCGGATCGGCCTCGCTCGTCATCGCCAGGAACGGCGGAATCGCCGCAAACGGATCGACCAGGAAGAAGATCGAGCAGAAGGCGACGAATGAGAACTCGGTCATCGAGGTGAAGAAGGAATGCAGATGTGCGGCTTCCTGTGGCAGGTACATACGTTCTCTGTGAGATCTCCACTACCAGCCTACACGGAAATGGTTACAGACTGGAAACTGCTCACTTCACCGGCGGTGAGTCGTCGCTGAAGTGGTATGGATGCTTGAGGTGCTTGCGCGCCAACGCGATGTAGTCCTCGTCGTGGCCGCCGGAGACCACCGTGCGATACTGCGCCATTGCCTGCTGGCGCTGGCCCACGGTGTCATACATCTCGCCGGCGGCGATGCAGGCGCGGTCGATCAGCGCGGCATCGGCATCGCGCACCGCGGCCACCTGCAGAAAGGCATCGGCGGCGCGGGCGAATTCGCGCTGCCCGCGCAGTGAGACGCCCAGCCCCCAGGCCGCCATCTCCGGCACAAAGACCGAGTACTGGCCCGCACGGCCCTTATCCAGTGCCCGCTGATACTCGGCAATCGCCTCGCGACCTTGTCCGGCGGCGTTCAGCAGGTGGGCATACTCCACCTGCAGCAGAAAGTTCCGGGGATACCTCCGTGCCAGTCCCCCCACCAACTCGACCGCCTCCGCATATTTCTGCTCACGCCGCAAAAACAGCGCCAGCGCCATCGCGCCATCGTTGGCCGATGTGCTTCCCGAGCGGCTGACGTCGCGCAGGTAATCGAGACCCTTCTGCTTGTTGCCGGTCACGCCGATCAACGCCACCGCCGCGCGTCCCGCCCAGTTCAGCGAGCCGATAATGTAGTTATGAATGCCCACGGTCATCTTGGCATCCACGTACTTGGGATCGAGCTCCAGCACGCGCTCATGATCGCGACGCGAGGCCAGCGCAGAACGTATCGCCCCGACCCACGATTTCTCGGCCATCCCCATGTAGGTGGAGCGGAAGCCACGCGCCACGCCCCGGGCGTAGAGCGCATCGGTGTCGTTGGGATTGTGTTGCAGCCGCGCGTTGCACTGCGACTCCACCCGTGCAACCAGCTCGAAGATCTGCTTCTGTACCGCCGGGTCCAGCGGGCGGCGCGCCTTGGCGGTAAGGAAGTTGTTGCCCGAGTATGTCTCGGTATCCAGCGCCCCGATGCGATAGAGCTCCTGGAAGAGCACCGCCGCCAGCAGGTAATTCGACGGGAACGGATCGTCCGGATGCTCGCGCTGCAGCTGAGTGAAGTCTCGGATCGCAGGCTGGTAATCCATGCTATAGAGCTCATCGAAGCCGCGTGCCGCCAGCGCATTATTGTTTGGCCGGATCGCGGGAGCCGATGCGTTGGCCGCAAAGGCCACGGTGGCAACGGCAAGGCAACATAACAGGACAGGGATGACTCGTCTCGGGATCATGCGGGCCAGGATCAGTCTAACTGGTCATGCGGGGCTTTGCACCTTATCGAGCCGTGCTCTGTTGTACGCCGGTTATCGGCACTTCACAGAACGCACCCAGCAGCGGCAGGTACAACGCGCAGCGCAGCGGACGCGAATCCCACGCCCGCACCACGCGAGCATAGCGCTCCATGTCGGGACGGTATTTCTCCACCTGCATCTCGATCCAGCGGCGAAGGTCTCCGCCCTGCTGCACACTGCTCTTGTAGTCGATCAGCCAGCGGGTGCCGTCCTCGACGAAGGTACGGTCGATGCGCACGTGCTCGATCTCGCCGTCGATGGCCGCCGAGAGTGAGAGCTCGCAGGCGTGCTCGGGATGCGCCGTGAGTAGCCAGCGTCCGCGCGCATCGGCCAGCGTTCGGCGCAGCGCCTCCGCCACGCGGGATACAGCTTGCTCCAGTTGTGCAGGCTCGGCTCCCAGCCCACGCAGCCGCGCCGCAATCGCCGGACGCGCCGCCTCGATCCTGGCGGCATTCCACTGTTCCAGGCCCTCGGTGGCGATGCGCTCCAGGTAGGCGTGCGTCACCTCGCCGCTCAGCCGCGCCAGTTCGCCCGCCCACTCGAAGGTATGCTCCGCGGCCGGCGCTTCGACTGCCCGCCGGCTCCAATGCAGCGGCGGCGGCAGAGGCGGCGCGATATAGTCTGCCGGCAGGCGGCGCAGCAGCAGCTCAGGCCGGGCGTCGGAGGTTGGAGACGTCGGGTCAGCCGGCGATGAGGTGAAGGCCGTACGGAGCTCCGGTGCCTCCCACAACAGCTCCAGCATCGATCCTTGCTTCGGCTTCTTGTCTTCTGAAACCGCGGCTGAAATGTAGAGCCGCTTTCGCGCACGCGTCGCGGCCACGTAGAAAAGCCGCTTTAACTCCTCGCGCGAGCACTCGTTCGCCAGCGTTCGCAGGTAGCTTTCGATGGTGGCCGAGCGCTTCTTCGGAACCCGCGCCTCCATCGGCCCGAGCAGCAGCAACTCGCTGGTACCGGCGCGACGCGAGCGCCAATAGAGCAGCCGCTTCTCATCCTGACGTACGCTCCGCTCCAGCGCAGGGAGAAAGACTACATCCCACTCCAAGCCCTTCGCCTGATGTATGGGCATGATCTCCACCTGGATGCCGGGGCTGTTGTCGGGAGGAGCGTAGAGCTCGTGCAGCTTCTTCTGGAATCCGGCGACATCGCGCAGAGCGCCCGCCGAGCTCTCCGCATCCAGCAGAGCGAAATACGCGGCAGCGTCACGCATTCCCTGTTCGCGAACATCGTCCAGACACGCCGGCCCCTGCAGCCGCATCCAGGTGGACTCCACCAGCGCGCGCAGCGGAGCGCGTCCGTAGCGCTCTCGCGCTTCTTCCAGCGAGGGCAGACAACGCGCGACGCGGCTCTGTGCCTCGGCTGAGAGCCGGTCGAGGCGAGCGTACAGCAGCTCCAGAGTTGTTAACTCGCGATCGTTGCGGCAGAGCTCCAGCAGATCGGCGAGCCGCAGGCCGCACCAGGGCGCGCGCAGCACTGCCAGCCACGCCGTGCGATCGGCGGGATTGGCGATCGCCGATCGCAGGGCTTCCAAGTCACGCACATGGGGGCGGTCGGCAAGCCGGTCCGTCTTCACCGCACGATAGCGAATTCCCTCCGCACGCAAAGCTTCGACGAGCTCCGGCAGATGCGTGCGCGATCGAACGAGAACCGCAATGCGCGCTGGTTCCTCACCACTCTCCAGCGGGCGCTCGATCTGGCGACGAATGCACGCGGCCACGTAGGCGGCTTCGCCTGCATGATCTCCGGCACGAAAGGCCTTGATCTCCGCGGCTTCTGGGCCTTCGAGCGCCGGACGCGAGGCCACAACCGGCGAGTAGGCAACCGCGTTCGTCAGATCGCTCTCCGAGGAGAGAATTGATGGGAAGATGCGATTGAACCACTCGACCAGCCCGGCCTGCGAGCGGAAGTTCTGGCTGAGCTCACGCAACTGGTCGAAGCGTCGCTCGCCGATTCCCTGTCGCCGCGCCTGCTGGTAGATGGCAACATCGGCCTGCCGGAAGGAATAGATCGACTGCATCGGATCGCCGACGCAGAAGATCGAGCAGTCTTCGCCGCTCTCCCAGGTGCGCAGCAGCCGCGAGAGCAACTCGACCTGGGTGCGGTTCGTATCCTGAAACTCATCGACCAGAACGTGACGGATGCAATATCCGAGTTGCAGGCCGAGCTCGGTAGGCTCGTCGCCCTCGCCGATCGCTTCCAGCGCACGCTGCGCGTACTCGGAGAAATCGATCACTCCTTCCTCGGCGAAGACCAGCTTAAGATGCGCCACGGCAATTGGAAGCAGCTCCAACAACGCCAGAACAAGCTCCCACTGCGCGGGATCGTATCGAGGATCGGGCAGAATGCGAACGCGATCGAGAGCGGCGCAGAGGCCATCTCCGGGCTGCAGCGCTTCCAGCAAGTCGAGGCAGCGCCTGCGAACGGCTTTCTCCGCTTCCGTGGTGGATGGAAAGCCGTTGTTCTTGTTGACGGTCTTGCGCAGCGTTCCTTCCTGCGTCAGCAGAAACTCGCAAACGGCGCGCCATGCAGGCAATTTATCTGCCTGCGCATCGGGCAGATCGACGACGTCGCGCAGCTGGCGACGGCGGCAGCCCGGCATAGGAAGCAACTCGGCGCTGGCGGCGATGGATTGAACCACCGCCGGCTGCGTATCGTTATCTTCTCCGATCACCTCAGCGGCGTAGCGCATCAGCTCGCAGAGCTCGCGAAGCTGCGCCGCACTAAGCGAGGCCGCAACTGCCGAGCGAATCGCCGCCAGCTCTTCTTCCACCGCGAGTCTCAGCGCCGCTTCAAGCCGCGCTCTCAGCTCCTGCTGCTCGACGCTATCGAACGCGTTGGAGCGGCCGAGGAATGGCAGCCATTGCTCGCGCTGGGCGAGCATGGCGGCCAGCAGCTCGCGGCACCGGAGCAGATCGTTATCGAGGTAGGAGAGCAGCATGGCAACTGCATCGCCAACCTTGCCCGCACTGCTTAGCTCGTTGATGACGCCCTGCGCGGCCAGCTCGTAGAGGCTAGCGGCGTCCTCGGTCACCTCCACGGCTCCGCCAAGCGCGCCTTTCGATGGTGCGCGCTGCACCAGGGCTTCACAGAAGGAGTCGAGGGTGCGCACCTGCAGGCGGCCGGGCTGGTCGAGGACTCTCCATCCCAGCGTCTCGGAATGTTCGAGCGCCTGTCGCGCCAGGCGCAGCGTCTGCTGGCGGTGCGGCTCGCTGCGTGCGATTTCATCCTCGCTCAGTTTCAGCGCGTCTCTGAGCGCACCTACGACGCGGCTCCGCATCTCCGCTGCTGCTTTGCGGGTGAAGGTGATGGCGAGGACGCACTCGGGCCGCTCCACCTGTGCCAGGCAAGCGAGAAAGCGCTGCATGAGCAGCTCGGTTTTGCCGGAGCCCGCCGGAGCCTGTAACAGCCATGACTGCGAGGTGTCGAGGGCGGCGCGGCGCAGCGCGGCATCGGAGAGCAAAGCCCGGGAAAGCTCGACCTGCTGGCGCGGGCTACTCATCGCCGGCCTCCTCGTCAGCTTCGTTTTCTACCGCATCGCCAATGCGGCAGAGCTGCGCGAGATGACAGTAGTTGCACGGAGATTGACTCTTCCCCGGAGCGATCTTCGGATCGACGGCGGCGCCACCCTCGACGAACGATTCTGCGATTCTCTCTAACTCGCTCGCCCACTGTTTTGTGTACTCGTCGAATGTAACCCCGCCGAACGTCCTCTTCGTCGGGTCCGGGCAGTTCAGCAGGCTGCTGGAACGAAGATAGCCTCGGAAGCCGCACTCTCCGGGGCGAATCTCAGCAAACGCGGCTCCGGCGACGGCCCGGCCAAGCATCTGCTGTGCCACAACGTACAGCGGCAGTTGCGGCTTCAGCGGACGCGGCACGCACCAGGCCCCCACTGAGTTATTGCTGCCGGTCTTGTAATCAAGCACCAGGCAGGCGCCGCCTGTCTCGTCGATCCGATCGATTCGGAGATTCAGCCGAAGGCCCGCCAACTTCGTTTCCGCTTCGAGCTGGTGACCGCTCACCCTGAATGGCGGGCGCAGGCTTTCCACCTGCAGCCACTGGTTCAGCAGTTCGAGCAGGCGATCGCGCTCGATTTGGCGGAAGCGTTGGCTCCACGCATCTTCGCGCTGATCAAGCAGCTCTTCCATTGCGGTATCGATTGCGCGTGCGACAATGCTCTCGCGACCAGGACGGCGCAGGCCTTCGCTGTTCAGCAGTTCCTGCCAGATCAATTGCAGCGCGCGCTCGACGAGCTTGCCGCGATCGAATGCTTCCAATTCCTCGAACGGTCCTTCTTCCCTGCGCGCCGCGAGACGCCTGGTGGCGAAGGCGCGGAAGGGACACCCGGATTGCTCTTCCAGCAGAGAGGTCCCTCCGTGAACATCTTCATCCTCGCGCAGTGCGGGAGCCGCAGCATCGCTGAGACTTTCAAGCTCTGCCTGCGGGAGAAGCCCGGAAAGCGGTGGCGACCAGAGATTCATTTCACCGAGGGCAATCTCAGCGAAGAGGGGACTCCAGAGCTGTTCGCCCTCGTCTTCGCCGCAGCGCGCAAGGCTCAGGGAGATGGCCGGCGCAGATTGCAGCAATCTCGATGTTTGCCTCACGGTTCGCGCCTGCGCCGCGGCACTGCCTGCCAGTGGAAAGCCCGCCGCTTCCAGTAGCGCGAGCGGAACGAGCGCCGGTGCGTGCAATGACTCCGGCCAGAGCTGATCGGTGCATGAGCCGATCCAAAGAGCATCAAGAACCGAGCCCTCGGCCTCGGCGGCGTCCATGATCTGCACCGGGGCCTCGATGCTCTCAGGTTTGAAGCGGCGCGCGGAAGCCGCCCGCGAAAGCTGCGAGACGAAGGCGGCAAAGTCTCCGCGCCAAGCCAGCAGCTCAAGCGATGCGATGGCGGCAACCAGTTCGCGCCAGCTTTCTGTGCACTGGAACTCCTCGCTGCTGAGCGCAACCCCGGGCCAGCCGAAGCTGGAAAGAGTCTGGCGCGCAAGCTCCGCCCAATGCGATGCGCCAAGCTGAGCGCCCAAGGCCGAGCGCGCGGGCAGGCGCTCGATGGCCGCCAGCAGGTGTGGCAACTCGCACGGCTCCCTCAGCCAGCCAACGAGCTCTTCTGGTCCAACCGGACGGCGAACGCGCTTCCTTACTCGCGACAGAAGCTTGGCTGCAGAGCTCGCTGAATGGCCGAGGTAGGGCGATGTCAGCATCGCCTCCAGCGAGTAAAAATCGAGAGTACCGGCGACAAACTCCAGCAGCAGCAGCGCACATCGCACAACAGGATATTCGTTGAGGGAGAGCGGCGCGGCGACTTCGAAGGCCCGCGGCGAATGCTCTCCAAAGAGTTGTTCGGGAGTGAGCACCGCGCGGAAGGTGCTCTCGACCTGCGTGCGCTTGCGCTCCAAATCAAAGAATACGACGCCGACACGCGCTTCGGGCGAATCCTCGATTTGCCGCCGCGCCCACTCGGCGGCGGCACGCAACTCTTCGCCGATGCCGTCGTATTCGTAGCGAAGCGCATGAATCTCGCCACGCTCCGCCCATCCTGTTGCGACCTGCACTTGAACTCCAGCGTGCTCCAGTGCGGCCAGGAATTCGCGCTGCGCGGGCGACGGCTCGGCCAGATAAACAAGGAGCTGGGCGGGAAGGCAGAGCCTGACGAGCGCCGGGCCGAGCTCGGCCTTGAGCATCGAAGCCGCGATCCAGCGCCGCTCGGCGAGCTGCGCACGAAACTCCGCGGCCCATCCGGCGAAGGTCCTGGTGTCGCTCGATGCGTTCATCGCCGCCGAGTCGAGCGCGATTTTGTATTCCATCGCGAGGCGGAAGCTCTGTGCGGCGAGGGCAGCCGCCGATTCGGGCAGCAGCATTTTTCTTCCCGCGGGCGAGCGCTCGATGATCTGCCGCCAAAGCTGCAGCTCCTGTTCGCGCTGCAACGGGATTGCCTGGGTTGCGCCGATGAGCAGGGCATCTTCGTAAAGGCGCGCGGCGAAGGCTTCAGTGGGAAGGACGACAGGGGTGTGCCACGAGCTGCGCTGCAAGCTTAGTTGCTCTTCGGCGGCAGACTGGATGGCGCGCGCAGAGCGCTGATTGCCGGTGAGAACCGTCACTCCGGCAACCGCTGCTGCAACCGCCTGCGCAAAGCATTCGCGATACCCAGCCAACGACCCTCCACCGCCGATCACTCGACAGCTACGTTCTACCACGGAGAGCTGGGCTTCTCAACGCACAATGCTGTGGGAACGCTCACTTTATAGCTTGCAGAAATGGAGACACTAAATCCTGCCGCGGAAGCGGGGCGGTGACGACGCCGCGGCACTCGCCAAAGCCGATGCGCACGGCGCCGGGACGTTCGCAATACGCCCGCAGGATGATCTCGTCGCCATCTTCGAGGAAGCGCCGGCGGCTGCCGTCGGGGAGCGGGAGCGCCTCGGCTCCGCCGCGGGTCAACTCCAGCAGGCAGCCGAGAGAGCCGGGCTCGGCGCCGGAGACGGTGCCGCTGGCCAACAGGTCCCCTGGCCGCAGGTCACAGCCATTCGAGGTGTGATGAGCGAGCATCTGCGCGAAGGTCCAATACATCGAGCTGAAATTGCCGCGACTCAGCCGGTGCGGCGCATCGCCTCGCTCGCGCATCGACGCGGTGGACAGATACACCTCGACGTTCAGATCAAAGCCACCGCTGCGCTGATCGTCCTCGTCCGCCAGGTACGGCAGCGGTTGTGGATCACCCGCCGCGCGTGGTGCAGCCGCGGTGCGGAACGGAGCCAGAGCTTCGGCGGTCACAATCCACGGCGAGATGGAAGTTGCAAAGCTCTTGGCAAGAAACGGGCCCAGCGGCTGATACTCCCACGCCTGAATGTCGCGCGCCGACCAGTCGTTGACCAGGCAGAGCCCGAAGATGTGATCGCCCGCCTGCGCGATCGGAATCGGCTCGCCCATCTCATTGCCCACTCCGACCAGCATGCCAACTTCGAGCTCGTAATCGAGGCGACGTACGGGAGCAAAGCACGGTGCGTCTTCCGGCGGCGCCTTGAGCTGTCCCCACGGACGCCGCACCGCTGTGCCGCTGACCACAATGGTGGAGCTGCGCCCATGGTAGCCGATCGGCACCCACTTGTAGTTTGGAAGCAGCGGATTTTCAGGGCGAAACAGCGCCCCAACATTCGATGCATGATGCACGGACGCATAGAAATCGGTGTAGTTGCCGATCTCAGCCGGAAGCGTCATCCGGACCTCACTCTGCGGACGCAGGCATGCAGCCGCTTCTTCGCGCCGGGGTGCGTCCTCGCGAAGCAAGCGGAAGACGCTTCGGCGCAGCGCACTCCAGTGCGCTGGACCAACGCCCATCAGCGGATTCAGACAGGGCTCGGAGATTACCGCGAGGGTGAGGTCGTCGAGTTCCGCAAGCAGGCCACGTTCAACCACCGCGCCGAGGTCGAGCACCTGATCGCCGATGGCGACGCACAGACCGGGACACGTGTTCTGGCCGTTGGTAAAAGCTCCGAACGGCAGGTTCTGGATGGGAAAATCGCATCCAGCAACATTGGCGGAGGAGACAAAGGAGCGCGCGCGCGGATTGTGCGTCTCGTTCTTTTCCATGTTCATAACAGATTCATCTCGTGCAGTTCCTCGATCGGCTCCTGGAACGAGCAGGAGCCGAAGCTGAGCGCAAAGCGTTGGCGCACGGCACGCAGTTCGCCGAGGTCAAAGCGCACCGGCTCCTCATCGCCGCTCCAGGTGAGCCCGTCATCTTCGAAGTGCCAGTCTGAGAAGTCGCTGTCGGCCAGGCAAGTCGCCAGAGTCTCACGGGGAACCTCCCTGCCGGCCAGCACAGCGCTCCATGCCATCGCAGCAGCCGTGAAGAGATTAAGGAAACCATGCATCGCGCCGGTGGGCGACTCCGGTTCGTAGGTGAGGGCGCGTACGCAACGCAGCGGATGATGCAATCCCGCCGTCGCCTTGAACGCCAATCCAAGCTCAGCACAGCAGGCGATGAAATCAGTCACGCGCTCCAGCTCCGGAAAAGCTGACTCCACTACGCCTCCGGTGCGCAGCTTGGCATGAGCTCCGGAGTGGGAAAGAAAAGGAAGCAACTCGGCAGCGCGCTCGGGAGCGATCTCAAAGAAGATAGCGATCCCGCACGGGCGAAGCGCGCATGCGCGATCGACCTCACGGACGGCGCTGACCCGCAGCTCGACACAGTCCGCCGCCGCGTTTTTCGAGCGGGCATTGAACTGCTCAACCAAGTCCAGTTCAGCAGCGATATCGCCGCTGATGGTCGCGGAAATCCGCCATTGGCCTCCGGGGACGGCCGCGCGCGCCTCGGCAAACTCCTGCAGCCGCGATGCCGGAACGATGAATCGTCCCAGCGCCCAGCCATGCGGACCGGCAAGATACTGCGCGTAATTGGCGACGCATTCGCGCATCTCCAGCGAGGCGGGCGGAAAGAGTCCGGCATAATCTACGATTGACTCCAGAAAAACTCGTAACGAGGCAACCGGTGTATGCACCGGGATTGACATCGGTCAGCTCCGGGGAAACCTGCGCTTCAGGTCCTGCCAGCAGGTGAAGTATTCGTGCTGCAACTCCGCGCTATCAAGCGCAAAGCGCGTGGGGCGGCAGACAAGCCGCGTCTCAAACATGAACGCCAGCGTATCGGCGAGATATTGCGGCTTCAGCTCGGCCTCAGACGCCTGTTCGTAGCTCACCGCATCCGGGCCGTGGCCGCTCATGCAGTTGTGCAGGCTGGCCCCGCCGGGAACGAATCCTTCGGCCTTGGCGTCATATTGGCCGCGCACCAATCCCATGAACTCGTTCATGAAGTTGCGATGGAACCACGGCGGGCGGAAGGTGTGCTCGGCAACCATCCAGCGCGGAGGGAAGATCGCGAAGTCGCAATTCGCAGTGCCGGCAATCTCGGAGGGCGAGGTGAGCACGGTGAAGATCGAGGGATCGGGATGATCGAAGCTGACGGAATTGATCGCGCAGAATCGCGCCAGGTCGTACTTGTAAGGCGCGTAGTTGCCATGCCATGCGACCACGTCAAGCGGAGAGTGGTCGTATTCGCTCTCCCAGAGATTTCCCTGGAACTTGCAAACCACGCGCACGGGAGCTTCGATGTCCTCGAAGGCCGCCACCGGAGTCCGGAAATCGCGCGAGTTGGCGAGCCCGTTGGCGCCGATCGGGCCAAGCTCTGGGAGCCGGAACATGGCTCCGTAGTTTTCGCAGATATAGCCGCGCGCCTCGCCCTCGGGGAGCTCGACGCGGAACTTGATGCCGCGCGGGATTACGGCGATTTCGCCGGGAGCGATCAGAATTCGCCCCAGCTCGGTGTTGATGCGCAGCCGTCCCAGCTGCGGCACAATCAGCAGCTCACCGTCGGCGTTGTAGCAGTAAAGGCGCTCCATGCTGCGGTTGGCCGCATAGACGTGAATAGCTACGCCGGTGTGCATGGCGGCATCGCCGTTTCCGGCGAGCGTCATCAGGCCAGAGATAAAGTCCGTTGGTTTGGACGGAATAGGAAATGGACTCCAGCGCAGCTGATTCGGCGGCGCAGGTACCTCCGCGAACGGGGTGGAGCGCAGCAGCCCGTTGTCGATCTGGCGATAGGGCGGGTGCATTACGCTGGGACGGATTCGATAAACCCAGCTGCGCCGATTCATCGCGCGCGGCGTGGTGAAGGCGGTTCCGCTGAGCTGCTCGGCGTAGAGTCCCAGGGGCATCCGTTGCGGAGAATTTTGCCCCACCGGCAGGGCTCCAGGTACGGCTTCGGTTGAGAACTCGTTTCCGAATCCCGACAGGTAGGACTCCGTGACCTGCCCGTCAGTGGCGAGCTCACTCTGCGAACTGGCGGTCATCAAATCGCCTGGCATCACTGCTCCTCTGGCGGCTACAGATTGCCGCGCCGCGCCTGCTCCAGTTCAATGGCCTCAAAGAGCGCCTTGAAGTTTCCTTTGCCGAAACCACGGCTGCCCTTGCGCTGGATAATCTCGTAAAACACGGTGGGCCGGTCCTCCACCGGACGGGTGAAGATCTGCAGCAGATATCCGTCCTGATCTTTGTCCACCAGAATCCCGAGCCGCTTGATCTCCTCGATCGGCTCTTCCATCTCGCCGACGCGGTCGCGCAGCATATCGTAGTAGCTGTCCGGAACGCGCAGGAAGTGCACGCCGTTGCGCTGCAGCTGATCAACGGTGGCAATCACGTCTTTCACCTGCAGGGCGATGTGCTGCACTCCCGGCCCTTGGTAGGCTTCCAGATACTCGTCGATCTGGCTGCGGCGGCGTCCGGGCGCGGGCTCATTGATCGGGAACTTCACCGAGTAGGAATCGTCGGACATGACAATCGACATCAGCGCGCTGTACTCGGTCGAGATATCCTTGTCATCGAAGCTGATGAAGCGATGGAAGCCGAAAACTTTGGAGTAAAAATCTGCCCAGCGGTTCATCTGGCCGAGTTCGACGTTGCCTACCATGTGATCGATGCGCAGGACTCCGGCGTCTTCGCCGGGGAAACGCGCTTCGGCAAAGCCGGGTAGAAATGGACCGCTGTAGCCGCGGCGCGAAAGCAGCGAGTGGATGGTGTCCCCGTAGGTTCGGATCGCCGCCCGGCGCACGGTGCCGAACTCGTCTTTCAAGTCGTGCGGAGCCTCGGCGGCTTCGGCGCCGCGCGCCAGCGCCTGCTCGAAGGCCAGGTCGGCATCGCCGACCTCCAGCGCGATGTCACGGACGCCGTCGCCGTGCTTCCTGATGTGCTCGGCCGCGGGATGCGAGGGCGATAGAGGCGTGGTAAAGAGCAGCGTCGCCTTGCCCTGGGTCATCGCATACGAGGCTACTTCGCGGCTGCCAGTCTCCTGGCCCCGGTAAGCCGCCTGCGAGAAGCCATAGGCCTTGCGATAGAAGTAGGCTGCCTGCCGGGCGTTACCAACCCAGAACTCCACGTGGTGGATGCGCTTGATCTGAAGCGGATTTTCCATGTGCCTCCGATTGCAGGATGAGGGGGCGTCTTCGCGCGTGAACCATGGGGTTGGATGTGCAGAGGGTGTTGGAAGTTGCAGCCATTCCCTTCCATTTCAGTCGGCTACGGACAAGGCACGAACGGCGGGGCTGGGGGTCGTGTTTCTGACCTTGCCGGCTGAGGCGGCCGTGGGGCTTTTTGTGTTCACAAGTCACAAAGTTATGTGACCCTCGTACGTTGACGATAATCCAAAGAGAGTTACAATCATAATGGTAATGAAAATGGTTTTCAACTTCATGAAGACTGCCTCCGCCAAGCTCGGCCATACCCTCTCCGACCTCACCCTCGGCGAAAGCGCCATTCTGGAAAGCTTCGAGATGCCCCAGAGCGTGGCTGAGCATCTGATGAATCTCGGCTTTATTCCCGGGCTGGAAGTGCTGTTTGCCCGCAGCGGACCGGGAGGCAATCCGCGGGTCTATCGCGTTGATGGGACCGAGGTGGCGCTGCGCCGCGACCTCTCGCGCTGCATCCATGTGCGCCCTCTGTGCGATGCCGAGGCGAGGTAGTCAGTGAGTTCAATTTCAGTTTCCGGGCCCGTTGCAAAGGAAACGCGCCCCACCTCGGCCTTCAGAAATGTTGCTGTTGTAGGCCCTCCCAATGCCGGCAAGACCACGCTTTTCAATCGATTGACGGGCCTTCGGCAGAAGGTTGGAAACTTCCCCGGAGTCACCGTTGAGCACCACACCGGCAGTTACCGGCTGGACTCCGGCGACGAGGTCGCGCTGATCGACCTGCCCGGCGTGTACAGCCTCAGTCCGAAGTCCGAGGATGAGCGGGTCACCATCGATGTACTGAACGGCGAGATGCCGGGTGTCGAGCGGCCGGATTCGATCATTCTGGTGCTGGACGCCAACAATCTGAACCGTCATCTGATCCTTGCCGGGCGCGTGATCGCGCTCGGATTGCCTACGCTGGTTCTGCTCAACATGGCCGACGAGTTGCACAAGCAGGGCGGGCAGGTTGACGTGTTGCCGCTGGCGCGCCAGCTGGGAACGCCGGTGGCTCTGGTGAGCGCTGCGACCGGCGAGGGATTGGGCGCAGTGGCAAACTTCCTGACCTCAACGCCTCAGGCTCCCGAACCGGTGGAGCTGCCGATCTTCGGCGATCCGCGGCACTGCCGCGAGTGGGCGGTGAAGATTGGAGCCCATGCCGCTTATCGCCGCGGCGCAACTCCCGAGTGGACCCGACGGCTGGATTCGATCTTTCTCCACAAGTTTTGGGGAGGCGTGATCTTTTCCGTCGTCATCATTGGCGTCTTCCAGACGATTTTCTCGCTCGGCCAGCCGGCCAGCGATCTGCTGCAGAAGCTGCTCGACCGCGGCGCAGCGCACCTTTCGGCCATGCTGCCGGCGGGAATCATCAACTCTCTGGTGGTCAACGGCGTATGGAAAGGCGCCGGCTCGGTGCTGGTCTTTCTGCCGCAGATCATGCTGCTCTTTCTAGTGATCGGCATTCTTGAGGATTCCGGCTACCTGGCGCGCGCGGCTGTGATCTCAGACAAGGTGATGGCGAGGGTGGGGCTGAACGGAAAGAGCTTCATTCCGCTGCTTTCAGCCTATGGATGCGCGGTGCCGGCGATCATGGCAACGCGCACCATCGAGAACAAGCGTGACCGCATCGCCACCATTCTGATTGCGCCCTTCATGACCTGCTCGGCTCGGCTGCCGGTCTATACCATGCTGATCGCCGCGTTTCTGCCGAATCGTCCGGTGCTGGGGCCGATGGTGGGCACGCGCGCCATTGCCATGCTGAGCCTTTATATCGCCGGATTCGGGATGGCGGTGGTGACCGCAAGAGCCCTGAAGAGCTCGGTGCTGCGCAGCCGGAACGCTGCCTTCATCATGGAGCTGCCGCCCTATCGCTGGCCGATGTGGCGTTCGCTGGGCCTGCGGTTGATGGATCGCGCCAACGCTTTCCTGTTCCGCGCCGGAACGGTGATTCTGGGGGTAAGTATTCTGCTCTGGGCGCTGACCTATCTGCCGATGCACAACGGTCAGCCGCCGCAGATCGGCGACAGCGCCATCGCCCGGCTGGGTCACCTGATCGAACCGGCCATCCGCCCGCTGGGCTTTGACTGGAAGATCGGCGTTGGCCTGCTGAGCTCGTTTGCCGCCCGCGAGGTCATCATCGCCACCATGGGAACTCTGCACGGAGTCGATCCCGAGTCGCACGCCATGGCTTTGCAGCAGGCACTGCACAGCGATCTAACGCCGGCGGGAGCCATTGCCCTGATGGTCTTCTTCGCCTTCGCCATGCAGTGTATGTCAACCATGGCGGTCGTGCGGCGGGAGACCAACAGTTGGAAGTGGCCTGCGATACAGTTTCTCTACATGACGATAGTGGCGTACGTGGCGGCGTTTCTCGCCTACCATGTGACCATGCTCTACTGGAACTAGGCTAGGAAACGCTGCCGACGACCTGGGTCCTGCCCTCGCACTCGCTTTCTGAAGGTGCAGCTTCCGAGGGCGCAATCGGCACACGGCTGATGTTCAACCGGCGCATCTTGTAAAGTAATCCCGTGCGCGTGACTCCCAGCAGCTTGGCGGCGCCGGCTCGGCCGCCGACCACACCCGAGGCGCGCCACAGCGCGTTGCAGATCAGCTCGCGTTCCATGTTGTCCAGCTGCGATTCCAGGCCAGCGCCATCGGCGAAATACCGATCGGGAACGCCGGTTCGCTGTTGGCGCAATGCAGCTTCCAGGGCACGTTCCAGATCGTCGGCCGTAATCGGGCGGGCGAGATAATCCACCGCTCCCAGCTTGATGGCGGCCACTGCTTCGGTTATGGAAGGCTGCGAGGCCAGATGAATGACTGGTGTGGCTGCGTCGGCTCCGAGCAGCAGGCCCTGCAGCTTTCGCGCCACGTTCGATTCAGCAAAGACGCACTGATAACTTCCTGCTTTCGTGCTCTGCAGAAATTCCGCTTCGCTGTGAAAGCAATCAACCTCGCCCTTGGCGCTCAGCAGTGCCAGCAGTTCTTCGCGGGCGCTTCCGTTGTCATCAATAACTGCGATCTTCAGCATCGACACCAGCCCTCCCAAACGCACGCTAATACCTTCTCGACCGGGTTTCGCTGCGAATGCCATCCACATCATCGAAGCAAATACCAACGGTCTGCCAAGAAGGCAGCAACTTGTAGCCAGGGGGCTGACTGAACTCTGGTTACAAGATAACTTGAAAGTCTTGAAAAGGAGATGAACTTCTCGTGATCTTTGTGCCGGACTTTCCACAGGGCTGGCGAAGAGCGTGGAAGCCTCAACGGACAGTTTTCTGACGCCGCTGCCGCATCAGATGAAAGCCCGCCGGGTGAGCGGGCCTCCTTCCGTCCTAACCATTCAATTTTCCGAAGGTTACTCCTCTTTCATCTGCTGGGAAAGATAGCGCTCGTAGCCAATCTCGGAGATCTGGTGGAGCTGCGCCTCCAGCCAATCGACGTGCCCTTCCTCGTCTTCGAGTATCCTTTTTAACAAGTCGGCGGACGCGTTGTCAGCCTCTTCGCGGGCCAGCTTGACTGCCCGGTTGTAGAGCTGTACGGCTCCAAGCTCGAGTTCCAGGTCATTCGACAGTTGCTCTTTCACATTCCTGCCGACTCTCAACTGAGTCGGCCCGGTCATCGTCGGCGTGGCGTCCAGGAAAAGTATCCGCTCGATCAGCTTTTCGGCGTGCTTCATCTCGTCGATTGACTGCTTCTTGATGAACTTTGACAGCGCCTCGTATTTCCAGTTCTCGCACATCTCGGAGTGAAGGAAATACTGGTTGACGGCCATCAGCTCTTCCTGTAGAGCCTCGTTCAAAACCGCAATCACCTTCGCGTTGCCTTTCATAGCTTGTTATCCCCTCCATGTGGATTACACAAGTGGATAGATTACACCATTATGGCGCGAATCTTCGGGCGTCCCTGTCGCTGACGACTTCGAGATGAGCTTCCGGCAAACTACGGCGACGGGCGGATCGTCTTAACCTATAATCCCTCCATGCCCTTCTCTGTTCAGAACGTTACGGTCGGTGGTCCCGACCTTTTCCTGATCGCCGGCCCCTGCGTCATCGAAGGCGAGGAGCACGCGCTTTTCATGGCCCACTCGATTGCCGCCATATGCCGCGAGCTTGGCGTGCCGTACATCTTCAAGGCCAGCTACGACAAGGCCAACCGCACCTCGATTACGAGCTATCGCGGCCCCGGATTGAAGGAGGGACTGCGCATACTCAGCCGCGTGCGGGAGGAGGTTAAGGTTCCGGTGCTGACCGACGTGCACGAGGCCGCGCAGGCCGCCGCCGCCGGACAAGTCGTCGATGTGCTGCAGATTCCGGCCTTTCTCTGCCGGCAAACCGATCTGCTGGTGGCCGCTGCCCGTACCGGCCGGGCCGTCAACGTAAAAAAGGGCCAGTTCGTCGCTCCGCAGGATATGCGTCACGCCGTGGCCAAGATCACCGAGAGCGGCAATACGCAGGTCTCGCTGACCGAGCGCGGAGCCAGCTTTGGCTATCACAATCTGGTGGTCGACATGCGCTCGCTGGCCATTATGCGGCGCTTTGCGCCGGTGATCTTCGATGCCACGCACTCGGTTCAGCTTCCGAGCCAGGGAACGCAATCCGGTGGCGAGCCGGAGTTCATTCCGCTGCTCAGCCGTGCGGCCGTAGCCGCCGGAATCGACGGAATCTTCATGGAAGTTCACGACAATCCCGCGCAGGCCAAAAGCGACGGCGCCAACGCCCTGCCGCTCGCCAGTCTTAAGGCGACGCTGCAGCCGCTACTGGCGATTCGCCGGGCGCTGGCCAACGGATAAGCATGGCCGCATCCGAGAGCAAGTCATCCAGCGCCGCCGCGCAATGCTCCATCTGCGCGGGAGAGATGGTTGTGGCGATGCGCGGGGTGCTGGACCCGCTGACGCGCGAGCGCTTTTCCATCCTGCGCTGCCGTGGATGCGGAGTAGGCCGCACCGATCCCATCCCCGCCGATCTTGCGCCTTACTATGCCAGCTATCATGGCGGACGCCACGGAGCCACGGTGCGCTTCTGCCTGCGCCGCAGAATGCGTTTGCTGTGCGCAGCCGGGTCTCCGCCCGGAAGGCTGCTCGATATCGGCTGCGGCGATGGCAGCTTCCTGCTGACCGCCCGCGCAGAGGGATGGACCGTGGCAGGAACAGAGTTCAACCCGCAGGCGGCGCGCGAGCGGGGACTCAATATCTCCGAAAGTCTCG
>Ga0326727_10013341_pt1 | contig 18336 bp, 14 predicted proteins | sample MB2enrmetagenome_FD_207643 | JGI IMG/M metagenome (GOLD analysis project Ga0326727, IMG submission 207643) | Lab enriched peat soil microbial communities from McLean, Ithaca, NY, United States - MB29MY | ecosystem: Environmental > Terrestrial > Soil > Wetlands > Peat | place: USA: New York...
GCCCAAGCGATCGAGGCACAGGCGGCAATGCTCGCCTACCTTGATTGTTACTGGATCTTTGGGGTGATAACAGCGTTGATGCTCGTCGTTTCCCTCTGCATCAAGAGCAACAAGCCTGGAGCCGGTAAACCGGTTCCGGCACATTGACAGGAAGCGCAAAAAGATGAATTCGCGCTCGGGACGAAAGATGTTCTCCATGAGCGAGATGTGTGGATGATGCTGCAGGATCGTAGTAATGCTACCGGGAAACTGCTGCACATCTGTATATCTCAAAGCTTGGTGTGCAGAAGGCGGAGCTGACTTCAGCGAACGTTCTCGTAGATCACGGAATCGAAGGCGACGCTCACGCGGGCTAATGGCACCGGCAGTTAAGTCTGCTCGCACATGTGGATATCGAGGACATGCGCGCCAAGGAGCTCACGCTACCGAAAACCTCGCGGCTATCTGTTCGGCAATTTTAACACGCGGTGAGAATGCTACGCAACGACACCGCGCATCCCGAGAGCGATCAAGGCCTGTCATTCGCATCGGCGAGGGAGTCCAGTTGCACTAGAGTCAGGATGAGCGGCCACCTCCGAAGAATCGGCAGGTGGCTCTGCGTCTGATTCGGCTGCCGGATCAGACCCGCCCTTCTCGTTAAAACGGTACATCTTGCAAAAGTGACAACCATAGCTTTGCAGAAGTGGAATGCAACGCAATGCGTGGACGCCAGGAAGTCATAGTGAGGGCTCTATGTTCAATGACTTGCCGGTGGCGTCAGCTTTGGCAGGCTGGTTGCGTACCGTGAGGATCATCCTAGGCAGATATTTCCGGATCTGCTATGGCGCTAAACAAATTGAAAGTTATAAGATCACAAGTTGCCTATGTAACAAGTAAAGCTGTGTGACAAGTCCTCTTTGTTGTATTACGGGGTGACCTGTCGTGCGAAGTAGCTCCAGTGGAACTTCTGTGCTTGGAGGTATTATGCAGTTATTTCCTAATAAACCTGCGCCCCCGTCTGACGACAAGCGATGGAAGATCGTCGACGGCACCATGAACCGACACGGCCGTGAACAATATGCACTCATCGAGATTCTTCACACCGTGCAGGAGACCTTCGGATTCTTAACCGATGAGGCGCTACGCTACGTGGCAGTTTCGCTGCGCGTTCCTTTCAGCAAGGTGTATGGAGTGGCGACGTTCTACCACTTTTTTACCATGAAACCACCTGGGGAACATACCTGCGTCGTGTGCACCGGAACGGCCTGCTACGTCAAGGGCGCAGCCAAGCTGATCGATGCCGTGAAGGAAGAAGTGGGCATCGCTCCGAGTGAGACCACGAAAGACGGCAAGGTCAGCCTGCTCACGGCGCGCTGCATTGGAGCCTGTGGTCTGGCTCCGGCGGCCGTATTCGACGGCGATGTTGCGGGCAAGCAGACCGGCGAGAAAGTGAAGGGACGGCTGCGCGAGTACTCGCAGCCGATAGCCGTCGCGGCGGGGGTGGGTGCATGAATTACGAAGAGTTAGGGAATGTTGCCGTCAAAGCCCGCGAGGTCGAAGGCAAATACGAGCACACCATCAAAGTGTGCATAGCCGCTGGCTGCCTGTCGTCACATGCCGACGAGGTAAGGGTCGGGATTGAGAAGGAAGTCAAGAATCGCGGGCTTGAGCAGAGCTGCAAGGTGAAGGGCGTGGGCTGCATGGGATTGTGCGCAGCCGGTCCGCTGGTCGCTGACAAGAACAACGAGAAGATGTTTCAGGGTGTGACCGCAGCTGACGCGGCGGCCATCGTGGATGCGGTTGTCGACAGCAAGCCGGCGCCCGAGGCCATCAAGCTCGACAGCAACCTCGACTTCTTCAAGGGCCAGCAGAAGATCGTGCTGGAGAACTGCGGTGAAATCGATCCGGAGAAGATCGAGGACTACATCGCGCACTCCGGCTACGAAGCTCTCTTTAAGTGCCTCACCGAGATGAAGCCGGCGCAGGTTATCGAGCAGGTGACCAAGAGCGGGATTCGTGGACGCGGCGGCGCGGGCTTCCCAACCGGCCTGAAGTGGACGGCCGTCTCGAAAGCCACGGGCGCGCACAAGTACGTCATCTGCAACGCCGACGAAGGCGATCCCGGTGCATTCATGGATCGTTCGGTGCTGGAGAGCGATCCGCATCGGGTGCTGGAAGGCATGGCGATTGCCGCATATGCTGTCGGTGCCGATCGTGGATTTATCTACTGCCGCGCCGAGTATCCTCTCGCGGTGAAGCGCCTGCGGATCGCCATCAAGCAGGCAGAGCAGCACGGCCTGCTCGGTCAGAACATCGGCGACACCAAGTTCGACTTCAAGGTCGAGGTTCGGTTGGGCGCCGGAGCGTTCGTCTGCGGTGAAGAGACGGCACTGATCGCATCGGTGGAAGGCGGTCGCGGCACACCGCGTCCCCGTCCTCCGTTCCCGGCGAACTCCGGACTGTGGGGCGAGCCGACGTTGATCAATAACGTCGAGACCCTGGCGAACATTGCGCCCATCGTCCTCAAGGGTGGCGACTGGTACGCCTCGTTCGGCACTGAGAAGAGCAAGGGCACCAAGGTCTTCGCTCTGGCGGGCCGGGTGAAGAATACCGGCCTGATCGAAGTTCCGATGGGCATTTCGCTGCGCGATATCGTCTACAAGCTCGGCGGTGGTATTCCCGAAGGACGCCAATTCAAGGCAGTGCAGACCGGCGGACCCTCCGGCGGATGCGTACCCGCGCAGTTCCTCGACATTTCGGTCGATTACGACTCGCTGGCCAGCGTCGGCGCGATCATCGGCTCCGGCGGCATGATCGTGATGGACGAGACCAGTTGCATGGTCGACGTAGCGCAGTTCTTCATGGACTTCTGTATGTCGGAGTCCTGCGGCAAGTGCGTGCCCTGCCGCGTGGGAACCAAGCAGATGCTTGGCATTCTGCGTCGCATCGTGAACGGCGAAGGCACCGAGGAAGAACTTAACAAGCTGACCGAGCTTGCCCAGATGGTGAAAACCACCAGTCTGTGCGGGTTGGGACAGACTACTCCGAACCCGATTTTGACGACGTTGCGTTACTTCATGGACGAGTACAAGGCGCACATCGACAAGAAGGAATGCCCGGCAGGTGTTTGCATGAAGAAACTTGAAACAGCGGAGGTCGGCGCATGAGCGGCACGAAGCCTGAAATTCTTACGCTGAAGATCGATGGCAAGGACTGCGCCGCGCGCGAAGGTCAGACCGTGTTGGACGTGGCACAGGAAAGCGGAATCTTTATTCCGACGCTCTGCCACCTCGACGGACTTTGCGATGTCGGCGCCTGCCGTTTGTGCCTTGTCGAACTGAAGGGCAGCCCCAAACTGCAGCCGGCCTGTGTCACCAAGGTGCAGGAAGGCATGGAAGTCACGGTGAACAGCCCGCGACTGGATGGCTACCGCAAGCTGATGATCGAGATGCTGTTCAGCGAACGGAACCACATCTGCTCGGTGTGCGTTGCTAACGGACACTGCGATCTGCAGGACTTGGCGGTGAAACTCGGGGTTACCCACATCACCATTCCATACCTGCATCCGCGCGTGGCTGTGGACGCTTCGCATCCGCGCTTCATCGGCGATCACAACCGCTGCGTGCTCTGCATGCGCTGCGTGCGTGTCTGCGGTGACGTCGAAGGCGCCAAGACCTGGAACCTTATGGGTCGCGGCTTCGACGCACGGGTGATTACCGACCTGGCACAGCCCTGGGGAGAAAGCGAAAGCTGTACCGGTTGCGGCAAGTGCGTGCAGGTGTGCCCCACCGGCGCGTTGAGTGAGAAGGGCAAGTCGGCGGGCGAGATGGCCAAGCGTCGTCAGTTCCTGCCCTATCTGACAATGATGCGGGGGAACGGTCATGAGTAAAATTCGATTGGCAACGGTTTGGCTCGATGGATGCGCGGGCTGTCACATGTCGCTGCTGGACATGGATGAGCGGCTGATTGCAGTAACGGAGTTGGCCGACATTGTTTACGGTCCTCTGGTGGACGTCAAGGAGTTCCCGGAGAACGTGGACGTCACCGTCATCGAAGGCTCGGTAAGCAGCGAGGAAGATCTCGAGAAGGTCCACAAGATCCGCAAGAACTCGAAGATCGTGCTTTCCCTCGGCGACTGCGCAGTGACCGGTAACGTTCCTTCCATGCGTGACCTGTTCCCGATGGACGAGGTGATGGATCGCGTCTATTTTGAAAACGCGTCCCTCAACCAGCAGGTCCCGAAGAAGAATGTGCCCAAGTTGCTGCCGCGCGTGCGTCCTGTGCACGAGGTGGTGAAGGTCGACGTGTTTGTCCCGGGTTGTCCGCCGCCGGCAGACGCAATCTTCAACGTCATTGTGCAGCTTGTGGAAGGGCGCGCGCCGGAAGCCGCCATGACCACCCGCTTCGGCAAATAGGGAGTGTTCATATGCAGACGATCACGATCGACCCGATAACTCGTATCGAAGGCCATGGGCGCGTTACGTTGCAGCTGGACGACAACGGCACCGTTAATGACGCGCGTTTCCATGTAACCCAGGTGCGCGGGTTTGAGAAATTTACCCAGGGCCGCCCCTTCACGGAAATGCCGGCCACCGTGGCCCGCATCTGCGGAATCTGCCCGGTCAGCCACCTCATCGCCTCCTCGAAGGCGTGCGACGCCATCATGGCCGTCAAGATTCCTGATACCGGCGAGAAACTGCGCCGCATCATGAACCTGGCGCAGTACGTTCAGTCGCACGCGCTTAGCTTCTTCCACCTGTCCTCGCCCGATCTGCTGTTGGGCATGGACACCGATCCCGCATTGCGCAACATCGTCGGTGTCATCCGCAAGCATCCGGAGACGGCAAAGGCCGGCATCCGCCTGCGCCAGTTCGGGCAGCAGATCATCGAGACGCTCGGCGGCAAGCGCGTGCACCCGGCATGGATTGTTCCCGGCGGCGTCAGCCATCCCATGGAGGCGGCGCAGCGCGACGCGATCCTGGCCCAGATTCCCGAGGCCATGACGCTCACCCGGTCGGCCCTGACCTGGTTCAAGGGGCAGATGGAGAACTTCCGCGCCGAGATCCGCACCTTCGGCAACTTCCCTTCGCTGTTCATGTCGCTGACGAATGAGAAGGGCGAGTGGGACGCTTACGACGGCTGGCTGCGCGTGATCGACTCGGATGGCAAGATCGTTGCCGACCACGTCGAGGGCGTGCAGTACCGCGACACCATCGGCGAGTTCGACAACGAGGACTCGTACCTGAAGAGCACGTATTACAAGCCCTGGGGATATCCCGAGGGTCTGTACCGCGTAGGTCCGCTGGCCCGCCTGAATGTCTGCAAGACCATGGGCTCGCCGATCGCGGACGACGAACTGGCCGAGTTCCGCTCGCTCGAGCGCCACACCGTGCTCAGCTCGTTCTTCTATCACTACGCCCGTTTGATTGAAATGGTGTTCGCGCTCGAGCGGATGCAGGTGCTGCTCAACGATCCCGAGATCCTGAGCAAGCATGTGCGCGCATTCGCCTCGGTCAACAGCCTGAACGGCGTCGGCATCATGGAAGCTCCGCGTGGAGTGCTGGTTCACGACTACACGGTGGACGAGAACGGACTGATGCGCAAGGCCAACCTGATCGTTGCGACTGGACACAACAACATGGCCATGAACAAGGGCGTGTTGCAGGTGGCCAAGCACTTCGTGAAGGGCGACAAGCTTCAGGAAGGCATGCTGAACCGTATCGAGGCACTGATCCGCTGCTATGATCCGTGCCTGAGCTGCTCAACCCACGCCAGTGGTCAGATGGCACTGCAGATCGAACTGCGCGCCCCCGATGGGCGCCTGCTCGACAGCATTGCGCGCGGGTAATCGCTTTTGTCGCGCCCCGAAGGGTCTGCTCTAGGAAATCTCGAAAGCAGATCCTTCGGTCTTATCTCATGCAGGGCAGGCAGCGCCGTGAAGAGGTAACGGCGCAGGTTGTCATCGAAGAAGCAGCGCGAACTAGGTCAGATCTTCTGGCGCTGTCTCCACGGTGCGAGGCCTCTTGGAGAGACTCCACGACTCCACTGGGGCGGCCCGGGCTGTGTCCTTGTAATGCGGCTTCCCGGTGTCCATCAGATCGTAACGCTTCATCTTGCGCCACAGCGTAGATATGCTGATGTTGAGAGCGCGAGCCGTTGCTGTGCGATCTCCGTGATTCTCGGCGAGCACCTTGGCAATCACCTGCCGTTCTCCGCGCTTCAGGACAAACTCCTCTTCCTTTTTGGGGCTGCAGAAGCGAATTTCAAAAGGAAGATCGCGCACCTGGATGGTATGGCCGCTGGTAACAACAACTGCGCGTTCAATCGCATGCTTCAGCTCGCGCACATTTCCCGGCCATACGTAAGCCATCAGGCATGCCATCGCCTCGGGAGAGACACCCAATACTCTTTTCTCAAATTTGGAAGTAATCTCCTGCAGAAATTGCTGCACCATCGGCGGGATGCTGTTTGGCCGCTCCCGCAGTGGAGGCAGTTGGATGACGAAGCTGTTCAGGCGAAAATAAAGGTCTTCACGAAACTTCCCAGCAGCAATCATTGCCTGAAGGTCTCGATTGGTGGCTGCCAGAAAGCGCGGATTCACCTTAATTGTCTTGTTGCTGCCGACGCGCCGAATCTCGCCATTCTCAATGGCCCTCAGCAATTTCGCCTGTAGTCCCAGAGGCATTTCGCCCACTTCATCCAGGAAGAGAGTTCCATCGTCGGCTAATTCGAATAGCCCGGGTTTATCGCTGATAGCTCCGGTAAATGCGCCTCGGGTATGGCCAAATAACTCGGACTCGAGCAGCGACTCCGTGAAGGCAGCGCAGTTGACGGATACGAGTTCCCGGTCCGCCCGTGCGCTTTGCTGGTGGATCAAGTTGACCACGAATTCCTTGCCGGTGCCGGTTTCGCCCTGAACCAGAACAGGGCTGTTCAGGCGAGCAACGCATACCGCCTGATCGAGAACCTCCATCATCGCCGGTTCACGTACGATGAAATGGTTTCCTATCGCGTTCATCGTACGTTTTCGGATCGCCAGATCCGCAGTGGCATCGTGCGTCACGCTCGAAAAGAGCCTTCCGCGGTGCTTAATCAAAGCGGAAGCGACGCGGCGCCGTTCCGCCCAATAGGCCTCGACATCTGCAAAGCTACTAAAGCCGTATTCCTCTCGTAGCTGTGCAAGTTCCGTGCCCCAGCTCTGCGCATCGCGCCCGATTACGGAGCAGGAGCTGTGTCCACAAGCCACGCACTCTACTTCTTTGAAGTAGATCTCCATTCCACGTTCGGCAGCGCAGTACCCACTGGCAAAACCTATCGCGTACCAACACACCGGGGTCGTGTTGGTACCGCTTAAGAACAAGTGCTGTTCCGCTTCCACTGAGTTATAGAAGCGGGCCTCCACCATGAATGCCGAAGGGTCTTCACAAACCGATTGCAATTCTACCTTTGCAAGCCCCAGCAACTCTCCCAGGCGAGACGCAACAACGAAGCCCTGATGCCGTCCAAAAAGTTGATGTACAGAGACGTACTGATGGAAGCCATCACTGTAGGCGGCCCGCAATATTAGCTTCCGAGATTCGTCGTCTCCCAACGTTTTGGCCAGGTAGCGCTCCAACTGTCCGAAGAACGTGGCGCTCAGCACTACAAGCCGTCTGTTCCGGAAAAATATCGCGCCCTCGTCCGGACGAAACTCCACGAGCCCGAATACATGAAGGTCTTCTTTATTCAAATCGCACCTCTTCCGTGATTCATGAAGCAGCCGAAGCGACCAAAATGGGAGTGGGCGATTCCGTACAACTCAACATCAATAGCCGAGCACGTTCTTTCGTCATCATACTCAGCGACATTCGTGAACTCGAATCGCAGATTTGTGGAAGAGGTTGGACATCGCGGAAGAGCTCGCGAAGCGGATCACTATTGAAGCGTCGCGACAAGGCGGACATCGGCGCTGCGGCGAGCGCGGGCATTCTGGTAAGGTGGCGGCGGAGCACTAGTCTCACAACTCTCCATCCCTCACCCTGTGCCGTATTATGCATCCTGCTGCTGCGTGAATCAAGATCAATTGGCCCTGAATTTGCACCGCGAAAGGGGCAAGAAAAATCGACACCATGTTTCAGCTCAGGATTCGGGTGCTGGCGGTGTAGGAAAAGCCGCTTTCCGACGCGGAGCCCGTAGCGCCAACGTCTTTTACGAACAGGGCGGCCTTTTACCAAACCAGGGCTGTGCTCTCTCCAACTGCCCGGCCAGGCGCAACAATGTTGCCTCATCGCCATATCGCCCGATGAACTGGACGCCGCAAGGCAGCCCGTCCTTTGACCAATACAGCGGCACAGACATGGCGGGCTGGCCGGTGATATTGGCGATCAGTGTAAGCGGCATCTGGCCCTTCATCGAGCTTTGAACCAGTTCTTCCAGAATAGAGCGCGTCAGCTTCTGGCTGCTCAAGATTGCGCGGCCAATTATCGAGGCGATCAGCTTCATGGAGGACTGGTCCGACTTGCTGGGCTGTAGTGAACCGACACGAACAGGCGGTTCACCGAGGGTCGGAGTCAGGAGGAGGTCATACCGGGTCAGCATCCGATCCATGATGCCCCCAAGCTCTCGCCACCGCCGCTTGGCTTTCACGAAATCGAGAGCTTTCAGAGCTCGACCTATGCTATGCAATGCAAGGGTTTGCAGCTCCACGCCACGCCTGACCGCGGATTCACCATAAACCTGCGCTAATTTATCGACGGACGCCGCCAGGTTGCCGCTCGCCACGATCGTCCAGTTGAGGGCGGCTTCCTCTTCCGCGTACTCCGGCGCCGATTCTTCCACCCGGTGCCCCAGACTTTCGAGCAGTTTGCAGGTGTGTTCCACCGCCTTGACGCACTCCGGGTGAACATTCCTCCCATACGCAGAGCGCGTGTGAAAGGCAATTCGCAGCGGCCTGGGTTCGGCATCGACCTCTTCGACGAAGGGCCGTGTCTTGCCGCAGATGCCGTAGGGTGCACCGTTTTCGTATCCGGAGACGGCATCAAGCATGGCCGCGGAGTCGCGTACAGAACGGGTGAGGACATGACTGCAGGACAGCCCATCCCACTCCTCGTCGAAGTTCGGACCTACCGGCATGCGCCCTCGGCTCGGCTTGAGGCCGAACAAACCGCAGTACGAGGCCGGGACTCGAATAGACCCACCCTCGTCCGTGGCCGATGCGAACGGGACGATTCCGGCTGCCACCGCTGCGGCTGAGCCTCCGCTGGAGCCGCCGCTCGAATATTCGAGGTTCCAGGGATTCCTGGTTGGGCCGAACGCCTTGGGCTCCGTGATGTAGGCCAGCTTGAACTCGGGCGTGTTGGTTTTTCCTACAACGGTCACGCCCGCTTGTTTGAATCGGGCCACGATCTCCGCGTCGTATTCGGGGATGAAGCCCTTCAGCAATTCACAGCCGCAGGCCATGGGAACGCCCTTGACGGCGTGGTGGACGTCCTTCAGTAAGAACGGGACTCCGCAAAAGGGCGCATCGGCCTGGCAACACTCCGCGGTTCTCCGTGCGAGGTCATAGGTGTTGCTCGTGATGGCGTTCAGCTTCGGGTTGAGGCTCTCGGCGCGCCGGATGGCCTCTTCGCAGAGTTCTGTGGGTCTGACCTCCCCATCCTTGACCAGCTTGGCCAAGCCAGTGCCGTCAAAACGGTCATACTCGGGAAATGTCACGTAGATTGATCCTGTCGCTGGCAGCGGTGAGTACTTTTTACAGCTCAGTTGGCGATTGGTCAAATCCTTTTGGCGATTGGTCAAATTCTTATCGCTGTCTTATCGCCATCAACCGGCGAGCACTGTGATTGCGGCGGTGATCGCTGCGGTTGCAAATCGCGGCGAGTGCAGAGCTATCCGGCGCTGGCTTCGCGTACCCGCTCTGCTGAAGTTGCCTCGCTTCCCTGAGAGAGAAAGCTGATTGCAGTCAGCGCAAGGAAGCTGACCGCGAGTCCGGGATACAGCGGATCGATTCCCTTGGGAAGCACCAGGTGCCAGAGAAAAACTGTCAGCGGTCCCAGGCAGGCTGCCGCTATTCCAGCTTGTCTGGTGACGAAGCGCGGGAAGAAGAGTGCGCCCAGCAGCGGGAACAACACCGTGCATCCGCGCAGGCCCATGGAGAGGAAGCTCCAATCGAGAATCAAAGCGCCGCTCCTGTTGCTGACGAACCACAAGGGAACCAGCGAGGCCAGCAGCAGCGACAGGCGCTGCACCGTGAGGATCTCGCGTTCTCCGGCCGATGGCCGCAGATGCTGCTTGTAAATGTCAACCGTAAACATGGTTGAAATTCCCAGCGCCAAGCCAGCCGAGCAACCGACAATGGCTACCAGCAGGGTGGCCAGCACTACTCCCGCCAGCATCGGCGGCAGGAACTTCATGGCGAAGAGCGGCATCGCCTCGCCGGATGGGGTCGCGGGAAGCTGAGCTTTCATGCAGAGCCCGACGAGCACCGCTCCCAGACCGACAAGCGGAGTCAGAAGGGCGGAGATCAACGCTCCCCGTCGCGACTCCTTCAGACTCTTCGCCGAGACGACTGCCTGGAAGTAGCTCTGGGTTGAGAGCACTCCCAGCAGCATGGAGAAACCGGCAGCGGCGTCCACGGCAACTCCGCGCCCGAAGAGCGAGAACCATGGATACGCAGGGAAGGTGCTCCGCAGCCCGGAGACGCCGCCCACTTTTTGCCAGGCTACAACGCCACAACAGAGGAGAGAGACATAGACGAGGATGACCTTGAGAATTCCACCCAACCCCGTGCCCCAGACGCCTCCGAACATCACGTAGACGAGCATCAGCACGGTTCCCAGCACAGCCGAGGTCATTGGAGCGAGGTGAAGCGTAGAGCTGCACAGGGCGACAAAGGCGAGACTGTTTCCAATGAAGCTGAAGAAGATGCCGAGCGAGGTGAAGATCGCCACAATGGGACGGATCTGGTGTCCATAGCTCCGTCCCAGAACCTGCGGCACCGTATCGAGGCCGGTTTCGTAGAGGCGGCGTCCTAACCCCGAGGCCAGCACAACGAAGCCGATGCCGGCTCCCAAGCACCACCACCAGGCTGAGAGTCCATAGCGGAAGGCTACCTGGGCGGTGCCGATGGTGGAGGCGCCGCCTACCATGGTTCCCATCAAACTGCCGGCGACCAGCGCCGCACTCGCCTGGCGGCCGCCGACCGAAAAATCCTCGGCCGATTTCACCTTGCCGGCGGCATAGAGTCCCGCGGCGGTGATCAATAAGAAAACAAAGCCAATTCCGATTAGATATGAGTACTGAAGCAATGTCGGTCCTTTGAAGCAAACCGAGAAGTATAACCGCAACACTGGAGCTTTGAGAACTGCATTCTGGGAGCCGGGCTCGGTGAGTTTCAGTGCGGGGAATATGAGATCCGGGAGCGCAGGGTCGCGCCCCCGGGCTTTTGTAGTCGCTACTTCTTCAGGACGCCGAGGAACTTCGGGGTTCCGGCATCGACGACGGCGATTCCCTTGTTGCTCTTCTGGTCGGTGCCGTAGACGGCGGCCCAGAGGAGCTTATGTGCCTTCCGATCGACTCCCAGCTCGTAGTAGACGGGCTGGCTGGCGTCTTTCTTGACCAGGTCGCCGCCGAGCTTCTCCATCGCGAGCTTGGAGACGGCGTCGGAGTCGACCATGAGATCGTTGAGCGAGAAGGTCAGGGCTCCCTTGACCGGGAAGTCGTGGTTGGAGGTCACGCCATGCGGCGGGCTGTCCTTGAGAAGGCTGCCGGAGCACATATATTGCTTGCTGAGGCCCTGGCTGGCAGAGGCAAAGTCGGCGCGCCAGACGCTAGACTTTCCATCCTGGCCGTTGTCCTCGGCGTTGGGCTCTGATTGCAGGTGATAGGGCAGAGCGTCGGGCTGCCAGCGCAGCGCCATGTACGCCATGCGCTCCAGGCAGGGGCGCGCGGTGTACATCTCGACCTGCTTTTTGACTTCGGCTGGCTTGGTCGCGTCAGCGGTCTTGGCAGGCTCGGACGAGCAAGAGAGAAGCAGAACAGCGCCGAGCAGTGAGAAGCACGCAAGTACTCGATTCAGGTTCATGGGTTCACCTTTCGAAACGATTATCTAAAGGTATTGATTATTGCCGATCTCCTACTTTACTACTGCGCGTCAAGCGGCGGCTGCAAAAATGAGCAGCGCGATGCCGGAGACGGTGGACGCGGGCCGATCGATTCAGAATTGGCGGGGATAGATGCGGAAGTGGTGCTCGCGCCGGCCGGTGAAGACCGGCGCGAGGCCGATGGCGGATCAGCGTCCGAATGTGTAGCCGAGGGCTACGTCGGCGCGGGTTGCGTGCCCGCTGCTGAACTCGTAGTTGTCCTTGATGAAGTACTCGCGGAACTCGGGGCGGAGAAAGACGCCTCCGTGCAGAAAGAGCTTGATGCCTGCTCCCACGTCGCCGTCGAAGTGATTGACGCTGGCGTAGTTGGAGCAGACGAAATAGTTACACGCATAATACTGCGAATAGAAGTGGGTAGAGACGCCGCCCATGCCGCCGAGAAGCTCGACTTGCGCGTGCTTGCCGAGGGGCGGCGAGTAAACCGCGTTCACGTCATAGAAGATCGGGCGATATGGCTGATATCCGCCGTAGTCGTTGCGCGAGGCGCGCCATGAGACCTCGCTTCCGATGCCGAAATGGCGATAAAAAAGGTAGTCGCCACTGAAGGTCAGGTAGGCTCCTCCGCCCATGCTCTGCGCCGAGTAGTTGCCCGAGGCGTCCGAGGCCGATGGGGTGAAGAGGCTTCCGACGGCGAAGGCGACATCGCCCTGCTGATCGGAAGGCTGAGCCCACGCGGGAAGAGAAAACAGCACCACAGCGACGAGTCCGACAAGCAATTGCTTCACTGAGTTCCTCCGGAGCAGGAAGATTCCCAGATGAATGAACCCGGCTGCGGACGCAGGGATGCGCGAAGATCAGCAAAACCACGGATGGAATAAGCCGAGCTAGAAGATGTGTACCTTGATGCTCAGGTACCTCTTGGGGTCCTGGCGGAATGCGGTGATCAGCTCCTGCGACGAGACGACGAGCTTGTTGCTGTTGTCGTAGAGCGCAGGGTCCTTCAGGAACTTGCCCGCCGTTCCCTGGCCGGCCTGCAGCTCTTCGGAGATTTTGGAGAGGTTGGTGATCATCACGTCAACCTTGCGTGCGAACTCGGGGTCCTTGGCGAACTTGCCGAAGGCACCTTCGCCGCGATCGATGCTGTCCATCATCCGGTTGGCTTTGGCGAGAGTTTGGTTGGCATTGTTGTAGAGCTCGGGATCGTGAATGAACTTGCCGACGCTGCCCTGGTCGCTGTTGAGGGCATCGGCAGTGGTATTCAGCTTGTTGATGGTATCGCTGGCGCGGGTGTAGAGGGTGTCGTCGTTGAGCAACTTACCGAGGCTGCCGCGTCCGGCATCGACGTCCCTGAGCAGGCGGTTGACCTCGGCCACCGAGCTGTTCAGGTTGGTGTAGAGCTGCTTATCGTAGATGAGCTGTCCGACTGAACCGCGCCTATCTTCGACGGCGCTGACGATGCGATCAAGGCGTGTCACTAGCACGCTGACGTTCTGCAGCGTGGATTGCGACGCGCGCACGACCTCCTGAAAATCCGGTACCTGCTGCGAGTACAGTTCGGCGTTGTTCGCCACTACCGGGCCGCTGGCGTGATTGGAGTCGATGTCGACAAAGGCTTCGCCGAGCACTCCCGCAGTCGAAACCAGTACCTTGGAGTCGGTATGGATGAAGGGTTGGAAGTGGCCATTGATCTTCATCACAATCTCGACCGGCGTGCTGTTGCCGTACTGGTCGTGATGATTGACGATTCGGATCTTTTCGACGTTGCCGACATCGACGCTGGAGAGCCGCACGGGGGCGCCGTTGCGCAGACCATTGGCGTTATCGACGTAGCAGACGAGGCGAAACGAAGGCGAAAACAGAGAGGTAGTGCCGCTCATCAGGAAGATCAAGACGCCCATGACGACAGCGGCGAAGATGACGGTCAGCCCTACGCGAAGCTGGGCCCAGCGAAGTTGCTTTTGACTCGGCACGTTTTCTCCAATCGCACCCACTCGATGATAGCAAAAATGGGAGCAAAGGCTGCGCGCAGCCGCTTCCACGATTCGGGACGAGTTTCTATTCGCTTTCCAAAACGACCTGCGCCATAGCCATGCTTTTGACGTGGGTGATGGAGACCAGGGCGCGGCGGACGCCAAGCTCGGCGGCGATCTGGCCGGCGACGCCGTGGAAGTGGATGACAGGCTGTCCGCTGGGCAGGCGCGAGACCTCGAATTCGCGCCAGCCGACGCCGCGCCGCCAACCGGTGCCGATGGCCTTCATCGCGGCTTCCTTGGCGGCGAAGCGGCCGGCGAAGCGCTCCATCGGGTTGGCCTTGGCCTCGCAGTAGCGGCGTTCGGCTTCGGTGTAGATGCGCTGGAGGAAGCGCTCGCCATGGCGGGAAATTGCCGCCTCGATCCGGTCCACTTCGCAGAGATCGACGCCAATGCCGACAATCATGCTCCAAGCGTACACCGCTCATGCACTACGCGGAAATGTTGTTCTGCGCGGGCTTTTGGGCTCGATAGGGGCCCTTCGGCTGCGCCTCAGGGTGACACACCATAAGTCTCGGACTTATCCCGCTTCGACCAGTCCAAAGCGGCGGTTCCAGTGGGCGCGCAGGTGCTCGGCGGCGAGGCGTTTTTCCTCCGCAGTAGCCTCGCTTGAGCCGTTGACCAGCGCGCGGGCCTCGCGTTTGGCAACTTCGAGCAGTTCGCGGTCGCGGATCAGGTTGGCGACGCGCAGGCTGGGCATTCCCGCCTGCTTGGTGCCGAAGAACTCACCGGGGCCGCGCAGTTCGAGGTCTTTTTCTGCGATCTCGAAGCCGTCGCTGGTAAGGACCATGGTGTCCAGTCGCTGCTGCGACTCTTCGCTGATCTTGCCGCGGGTCATCAGCAGGCAGTAGGACTTGGAGGCTCCGCGTCCGATGCGTCCACGAAGCTGGTGCATCTGCGAGAGGCCGAAGCGCTCGGCGTGCTCGATGACCATCACCGAGGCGTTGGGGACATCGACGCCGACCTCGATCACCGTGGTCGAGACGAGGAGCTGCAGCTCTCCGGCCTTGAAGCGGCGCATCACATCGTCTTTTTCCTCGGCGCTCATGCGGCCGTGGAGCAGGCCGAGGCGGAACTCGGGGAAGACCTTCTTGCGCAACTCGTCGTACATCCGGATGGCGGCCTTGAGCTCGGTCTCTTTTTCGCTCTCTTCGATGACGGGATAGACGACGTAGGCCTGCTTGCCGGAGGCGACGATGCGGCGGACGAACTCCCAGACCTCTTCGGCGCGCTCGGCGGTGACAACGCGGGTGCTGACCGGAGTGCGCCCCGGGGGCAGTTCGTCGATGATGCTGACGTCGAGATCGCCGTAGAGCGTCATGGCAAGCGTGCGCGGAATCGGAGTTGCTGTCATCACGAGGACGTCGGGCTGAACCTCGCTGTTCTTGCGCATCAGGGTCATGCGTTGCAGGACGCCGAAGCGATGCTGCTCGTCGACGATGACGAGTCCGAGGCGCTCGAACTCGACGCTGGATTCCAGCAGCGCGTGGGTGCCGATGACCATCTGCGCGTGTCCTTGGGCGAGATGGCTGCGGATCGCGCGCTTGCGCTGCTGGTCGAGCGAGCCGGTGAGCAGGACGACGCGGTATCCGGCGGCTTCGAGAATTCGGCGGGCAGAAAGATAATGTTGCGTGGCGAGGATCTCCGTCGGCGCCATCATCGCCACCTGGCAGCCGTTTTCGATGGCGATGGCCGCGGCCTCGAAGGCGACGATGGTCTTGCCGGAGCCGACATCGCCCTGGAGCAGGCGGCGCATCGGCGAAGGCTCGGCCATATCGGCGGCGATCTCCTTCAGCACGCGCTTCTGCGCGGCGGTGGGATGAAAGGGCAGGATGCGCTTGACGGCCTGGCGCACGCGCTCGTCGATGGTGAAGGCGATTCCGGGGCGCAGACGGGCCTTGCGCCGTTTCAGTTCCAGTCCCAATTCGAGAAAAAATAATTCCTCGAAGATCAATCTGCGGTGCGCGGGGGTGCGGAAGGATTGGAGATCGGCAAAGCTCTCGCCGGCATCGGGCCAGTGGACGTGCCAGAAGGCCTCGGCGCGCGGGATGAGGTTGTAGCGTCCGCGAATGGCGGCGGGGAGGGCGTCGGCGATGGCTGGCGGCATCTGCTCGAGGGCGGTGCGGATGGTGCGCCGGAACCAGCGGGCGTTGAGGCGTCCGGTAGCCTCGTAGATAGGGACGATTCGTCCGGTCTCCAGCGACTGGAAGCGCTGCTGCTCTTCGCTGCTGAGCGGAGCCTCGCCGGGCTCGGGCGGTTGGTGCAGGATCTCGAACTGCGGCTGCAGCATCTGCAGGCCACCGCGGCCGAAGGTGGAGTATTCGACCTTGCCGTACAGGGCGACCAGCGCGCCGGGCTTGAACTTGCCTTCCAGGTAGCCGCCGCGAAACCAGAGGCACTTGAGCTTGCTTCGTCCCTGGCCGGCGGTCATCTCGAAGATGGGCATCTTGCGGGTTTGAAAGAGAGCGCTGGAGCGGACCTCGGCGATGACGGAGGCCATCTCGCCGGGCTGCAACTGCTCTATACTGCGCGGATTGATACGATCCTCGTAACGAAAGGGCATGTAATAAAGGAGGTCTTCGAGGGTGCGAATGCCCTTGGCGGCCAGGGTTTCGGCGAGTCGGGGCCCGATGCCCTTCAGGAATTGGACCTCGGTTTGCAAGTCCGGCATGGCTGGCATGGTAACGCATGGGTCGGGCCGTGCAAACTTTTCCCGGTGTTACGGTGTCCAAATAATTGTGCCCAAGAACTTTTGGAAATCATTGGCGGCGGTATTAATCGGCAATGCGCTCTATTTTGCCTGCTCCAGATACCTGCCTCCGGCCGCCCGCCATACCACCGCCGGGCTGGATTTGGGGCTGGTGGTTGACTTCTGGTTTTGCCTGGTAGTAATGGGATTGCTTGAACTTTGGTGTCGGTACAAAAACAAGGTACGTGGCCCAAGGTAATGTAATAATTAAATGCATTCTGCCGTGCGCGTGTTTTCGGGAGAGATATGCAACGGGTCGCGATCCTTTACGATGCCAGTCAGGCGGTGCTTTCCACCTTTGATCTGGATGAGGTCCTGAATCAGGTCCTCGCAATCGTGCGCGACTACTTTCACTTGCAAAACGGTTGCATTCTGCTGCTGGATGAGGCTACGCAAAACCTCGTAGTGCGGGCGCGCTTCGGCAACGGGACGTTCACCGATAACGACAACTATGTCCCCTTCGGCAAGGGAATTGTCGGCGCCGCGGCGAAGGCGAGGCGGCCGATTTATTCTCCCGATGTCACCTGCGATCCGCGTTACATCTCGCATATTCCGGAGACGCGCTCGGAGCTGGCAATTCCGTTGATGGTGCGCGACGAGGTCGTGGGCGTGCTGGACTGCCAGAGCGACAAGATCAACTTCTTCGACAACGATACGGTCGATCTGCTGACGCTCTTTGCGACCCAGGCCTCGATCGGATTGCAGAATGCCAAGCTCTACTCGATGCTGCAGCGGCGCGCCGCGCAGCTTGAGGCGATCAACGCCATCGCCAAGCGCACGACGGTGGAACTCGACCTGAAAGAGTTGCTCGACCGGCTGGGAACGCAGCTTCCGCAGTCATTTCCGCTGGAGCAGGTTTCGATCTTTTTGCGTGATGAGGACGGACAACTGGTTTTGCGCGCGCAGCATGGACATCTCCGCTCCACGTTGAAGCTGGGCGATCCGCTGCCGCAGGGCTACGCCTGCACGGCCAGCAACGGAAGGCTGAGCCCGTACTGCGGCAATCCGCAGGAGTGCGCGGCACGGTGTTTCCCGAGCGGCTACGAAGAGGTTTGCCTGCCGCTGGTCTCGTTTGGAGAGAACATCGGCATGCTGGTTTGCGTGACGGCGCAGAAGATGTCGTTTCTGGCCAATGACATTCAGGCGCTGGAGTCGGTGGCAGACATTCTGGCGACGGCGACGCAGAATGCACGCTACGTGGACCGTGTGCGGCAGCTTGCCTATCGCGACGGATTGACCGGCGTCTTCAACCGGCGTTACTTCGAGACGAAGCTGATCGACGAGATCACGCGGGCGGCGCGCTACGGCGGCGGAGTGAGCGTGCTGATGATCGATCTGGATCACTTCAAGAAGGTGAACGACGACTTCGGACACATGCTGGGCGACGATGTGCTGCGTGCCATCTCGGCGGTGTTCGTGCGGCAGTTGCGCAAGGTCGATATCGTCTGCCGCTACGGCGGCGAGGAATTTGCGGTGGTGCTGCCCTCGACGCAGGGGG